>ENA-OOZT01000477-OOZT01000477.1-human-gut-metagenome-genome-assembly--contig:-NODE-477-length-33286-cov-4.489844_pt1 | contig 33286 bp, 33 predicted proteins | sample MGYA00241192_ERZ501407 | MGnify/ENA primary metagenome ERZ501407 (study PRJEB25962, sample SAMEA2042911) | human gut metagenome | biome: human gut; feature: human-associated habitat; material: faeces...
TTGCGTCCAATTAAGTATTTAGAAGAGCTTTTAGAAGCTTAAAAAGTAGAAAAAATAAAATTTGCAGTTGCTAACCATTCATGCGTTTGTCGTGGCAGAATTGTTGTATACATTGCCAAAGTTGCGGTAAAATGATATGCTGATTTTATTGGATAGGAACGATATTTCGGTGGTTCGGAGGCGGAAGATGAGAAAGAAGTTAAACACCCAATTTAATACAAGGCAGTATATGGTTTCAAGAGACTTCGAAATTTATTATTATAAAGATCAGCATATGAAAAAGGTTGCCAACCATATCCATGATTACTATGAGATTTATTTTTTTCTGGAGGGTGATGTATCTCTTGAGATAGAGAAAAAAGAATATCCGCTGCAATACGGAGACGTGGCGGTAGTGCCTCCTGGTCTGGAGCATCATGCAGTCATTCACGATGAAAGCGTGCCCTATAAAAGGTTTGTATTCTGGATTACGGTTGACTATCTGAACCGCTTGATGGAAGATGCTAGGGAGTATGGCTATTTGATACAGCTGGTGCAGACAAAAGGAGAATATATTTTCCATCACGACAGAATCGCTTTTAATACGATTCAGACAAAAGTATTTCATTTGCTGGAGGAAATTTATTCCAATCGTTTTGGAAAAGCGGCGAAGGTTTCCCTGTGCGTCAGCGATCTGCTTCTTCATTTAAACCGGACTGTATATAATGAAAGACATGAGCGTAGTGTTCAGGAGGAACAGCAGCTGTCAGAAAGATTGATAGACTATATTGAAGAGCATCTGGAAGAAGAATTGTCTCTGGACAGGATGGTAGCAGAATTTTTTGTCAGTAAATATCATATTGCCCATTTTTTAAGGATCATATTGGAATGTCAGTTCATCAGTATGTGCAGAAAAAGAGACTGGAGGCATGCAGAGAGGCAATCCGGAATAACATGAAAATCAGCGAAGCTTATCTGCTGTTTGGCTTCAAAGATTATTCCGGATTCTATAAAGCATTCCGCAAAGAATACGGAATGTCCCCGAAAGAATGGCAGGAGACGGTTATGAATATACCGGAATTTTAATGGAAGTGCAGTCGTTTCAGATCCATACATTATATCCATGTACATAATGCATGGATGAGTATCGATCTAATCACAGGAATCATCAAAGAGAAATGAAATGGTACTTGTACCAGGAAAGGAATAAGGATGAATAGAGAGGAAGCAAGAAAAAAAGCGGTAGCGCTAGTTGCCAAAATGACGGTAGAAGAAAAAGCAGGGCAGCTGAAGTTTGATGCACCGTCAATTGAACGCCTTGGAATTCCCGCTTATAACTGGTGGAATGAGGCTCTTCACGGAGTGGCCCGGGCCGGAACTGCTACTGTTTTCCCGCAGGCGATCGCACTGGCTGCAATGTTTGATGATAAAAAACTAAAAGAAATTGCAGATGTAATCGCAGAAGAAGGAAGAGCAAAGTATCATGCATTTTCCAGGGAAGGGGACAGGGATATTTACAAAGGCCTTACGTTCTGGTCTCCCAATGTCAATATTTTCAGGGATCCTCGATGGGGAAGAGGACATGAAACTTATGGAGAGGATCCTTATCTGACTTCAAGACTTGGGGTCGCATTTGTAAAAGGACTTCAGGGCGATGGGGATACAATGAAGGCAGCAGCCTGTGCAAAGCATTTTGCAGTACATTCCGGACCAGAAGCACTTCGACACGAATTTGATGCGAAGGCTTCTCCAAAAGATTTGTATGAAACTTATCTTCCAGCTTTTGAAGCCCTTGTGAAGGAAGCGGACGTTGAAGCTGTAATGGGAGCTTATAACCGGACAAATGGCGAACCATGCTGTGGAAGTAAAACATTGCTGAAAGATATATTAAGAGATGACTGGGGATTCAAAGGACATGTTGTATCAGACTGCTGGGCAGTCCGGGATTTCCATTTGAACCACAAAGTGACGGAAGGGCCAAAAGAATCTGTAAAAATGGCGCTGGATGCGGGCTGTGACCTAAACTGCGGATGCACGTATGCTTATATAATGGCTGCGCTGAAGAAGGGACTGATCACGGAAGAGCAGATTACCAGATCCTGTGTCAGACTGTATACAACGCGGTTTCTATTAGGATTATTTGATGGAAGTGAATATGACAGTATTCCTTATGAAGTTGTGGAGTGTGAGGGACATAGAAAACTTGCGGTCACAGCGGCAGAGAAAGGAATCGTTCTTTTAAAGAATGATGGAATCCTTCCTTTAGATAAAAGCAGAATAAAGACAATTGGTGTAATAGGACCAAATGCAAACAGCAGAAGAGTGCTTTCTGGAAATTATCACGGAACTTCCTCACATTATGTAACTGTTTTGGATGGAATCCAAAAGGAAGCAGGAGAAATCTGCAGAGTTCTATATTCAGAAGGCTGCCATCTGTATAAGGATAAGACCGAGCCTCTAGCATGGCCGGATGATCGGATCTCAGAAGCGATAATTACTGCAAAACACAGTGATCTTGTTGTTCTTGTGCTTGGCCTGGATGAAACCGTTGAGGGAGAAGAACCGGATGAGGGAAATGCAGGTCAGGCAGGAGACAAGGAATCTCTGGAGCTTCCTCTTTGTCAGCAGAAGCTTCTGGAAGCGGTTGCAGCAGCTGGAAAACCAGTTGTCACCGTATTAATGTCAGGAAGTGCAATGGATCTTCGTTATGCAGATCAACATACAAATGCAGTTCTTGAAGCCTGGTATCCGGGTGCTGAAGGCGGAACAGCACTGGCAGACATATTATTTGGCAAGGTGTCCCCAAGCGGAAAGCTTCCAGTTACATTCTATTATGATACCGATGATCTTCCGGAGTTTACCGATTATTCCATGGAAAACAGAACTTACCGGTATATGAAGAAGGAAGCATTATATCCCTTCGGATTTGGGCTTACCTACGGAGATGTATTTGCAGAAGCTGCGGAATTTACGGAAAAGCCACAGAAACATAAGAATTTAAAATTAAAATGTACTGTAAAAAATGAAGGTCTGGCAGACACCGACGATGTAGTGCAGGTTTATATCAAGGACTGGAAATCAAAATATGCGGTAAGAAATTATCACCTCTGTGCATTCAAACGAGTACATCTGAATGCCGGAGAAAAAGAAACTTTTGAAATAGAAATTGATAAAGATGCATTGCAGATTGTGGATGAAGAAGGAAAAAGGTATATAGACAGTGATGAATTTTCTGTTTATATTGGAACTTCCCAGCCGGATCGCCGAAGTGAAAGGCTATTAAAAAGAAAGCCTTTAGAACTTCGATTCAATATAGAATGATCTGAGTCTTTGATAAAATAAGCCGAAAACAATTTTAATAAAATTTTCTCATCACAGTATCTTGAACCTCCTGCCCGGATATGTTAAACTTAATAAGTTTTAAAAATGCAACTAACTACTATCTGGCCATGTTTATACACAGATCTAAAAAGCAATTTTCACTGTGGCACAAACATGGTCAGATTTAAGATAAAACGGTGTTACACCGTATAGAATAGGAGATTTAGACAGAATGGCATTGAGTCCAAAAATGTGGCAGTGAAATTTCAGTATCTCCGCTAGCCCGCATAAATACAGGAAATATGCGGCTTAACGACTCATGAACTTCTATCGGTAAATGGTACTCAGTGGTAGGGAATACGCTCAAGCAGCAACAAAAACTGGGTAAAAATGTGGTCATAAAACAACCTAGACATTTTTTTTGATGATTGCATGGCACTGGGAAACGAATTTGCAATTATCTATTTTTTTAGTAGTAAATGATTAAAATTAATATAGACTATTGGAGAAATCTTTTATGATGTAAGCAAGGAGATACTGTTTATATTATAAAAGATTTTTACGTATTAGAACCTAAAGTGGATATTCACAAAATCTATAGGTAATTGGATGTTGTTGAAAATGCAGATTTAGAGTATAATAAATATATAGCCGAAGAATAGTTTTAAAAGTGCTGTAGAAAAGAAGAAAGACTTTGAATACAGAAATCAAAAATACGATTCTTACGACAGATAAGACGCACAATATGATGAAAGTGCGAAACGATTACTTGGCCAGAAAAGTATCCTGGCCCATATATTAGTAAAGACTGTTGATGAATTTGCAGGGATGGATCCGAAAGATGTGGTTCCTTATATTGAAGGCGAACCATTTATTAACACTGTTCCAATAGAAACAGGTTTTACTAATACTGTTATTAAAAATGATGAATCTCTTGTGGTTGGTCTTAATTCTGAAAACCCGGAACTTCATGAGGAAATGATACGATTTGACATTATATTTTATGTCAGGATGAAGGATGGATTATCGCAGATTATTATCAATGTAGAAGCCCAAAAAGACGAACCAAATGGGTATGATATATTGAATCGGGCAATCTTTTATGTAAGCCGTATGATTTCCTCACAAAAGGAAAGAGATTTTTCAAATTCAAATTATAATGATATCAAGCGAGTTTATTCCATCTGGGTTTGTATGAATATGCCGGAAAATAGTCTGGAACACATTCACCTGGTGAAAGATAGTATTGTAAATTCCCATGCATGGAAAGGCAAACTGGACTTGGTTAATATCGTAATGATCGGACTTGCCAAAGAACTTCCGAAACATGAGGAGAAATATGAATTACATAGATTACTAGGAGCATTGTTATCTCAGGATTTAACAGCAAACGCAAAACTGGATATCATTGGAAATGAATATGCAATTCCAATGGAAAAGGATTTTAGAGAGGATGTGAGTATTATGTGTAATTTGAGCCAGAAAATTAAAGAGACTGGAATTGAAACCGGAATTGAGATGGGTAAACGGGAAATGATTATGAAAATGTACAACAAAGGTTATACAGCTACTCAGATCGCGGATGTAGCTGAAATGGACGAAAAAAAGATAAAAGATATCATAAAAAATGCTGAATTGTTGACAGTATAAAAGATTGAACAGAATCTGATTATTCAAATGTTGTGTAATTGGATGTTTGGCGGGGTGTTACGATAAGCATCTCGCCATTTTTTATTATACGATGTCATGGTCAGAGTATCTGTAAATTATAACATATTATGCATCAGCTGCGATACAGGTATTTCCACAACAGTTACAAAAAGATGGTGAACCGAACTGAATCCACCATCTTTTTTTCTTTATCTTCTGTTATTAATAACCTCTCTCGCCATATCTGCAAGTTCTCCGGCAGATAATTTTCCATCTCTTTGCAGCAAATCATACTGGATACCATCCTTATTCCAGTTAACGCTTTGAACCTGACTGACTTCAATCTGAGAAGCACTGTCATCGTAACTGAATACAACTTTTCCACTGGACTGGTCTTTTTTATCTTGTTCTGTCAATTCGTAATCATCTGATACCACTTTATTTATATAATGTACATAATACAAATTTGTTTCATTTACAGTGGCAATAATATCACCTGACGGAGTAAGTTTTGAGTTAAATTTCTGCTGCTTAAACGATACAACATCTCCATTCTTCTGATAATCAAAGGACACAGATTTAAAATTCTCAATTACATTTGCATTGCCATCCTTAAAACTGTTTTTTATAATATTGCCCTCTTTGAAGCAGTACCCGTTCTCAAAGGTATCAATCAATACCGGTCTATACCCAATATCCTTTGTAACCTGTTCTGACGTTGGAAGAGATGTATAAGCAGCACGTGATGCAGATGAACTTGTCCACATTGAAATCTTTCCTGTTGCTGCCACAGCAGTAACTCCAATTGTAAGTGTTGCAGCTATCAACAAAGGTAATATTTTCTTTTTTGATCTCATAGTCGTTTGCTTCCTTTCTGTATCTGCGAAGTCAAGTTTTGCATAAACTCTCTGTCTGACATTCCCTGTATCAATATCAAGAGCATTGCAGGAAATATCTGCCTGTTTTTGTATTCCCAATTCTTTAAGCAAATTTTTTCTTCTCATAATTTTTCCTCCGCATCCGATAACATTTTTCTGAGTTTTCTTTTTCCTCTTGAAAGTCTGGTCTTAACTGTAGAAATATTAAGTCCCATTGCTTTTGAAATATCCTTGATTTTTTCATCAAATTTATACCGTCTTACAAAAATCTCGCTGTCAGGTTCGCCAAGGCTCATAACTGTTTCCCATACATAATTATTGTGAAAATTCTCTTCCATGAAATTTTTGCCATCTGACAGTTCAATATCTTCAAGAGATGTATGATCCATCTTTCTGTTTATCCGTTTCAGAGCAAAATTCCGGGCAACAGCAGCAAGATATGACCGTAATGTACCTTTCTGCAAATCTATCCTCCCGGTATTCTTCCAAAGTACAACAAACACATCTGCCACAATTTCTTCAATATCCTCTTTCGGCAGTGAATTGCCGGCCATATGATACAAAACAGTACTCAAATACGGCGTATAAATTCGGATTGCTTCATCTATGGAATTTTTTTCTCTGTTCCTGAGACGCTGCAAAAGTTCTGCTTCATCTGTCATATCAATCCTACTTTCTTTTTAATATTTTCAAAAATTAAAAGCTTTTAACCTTTACATTCTTATATATCCTGTCAAAGAGCAAAAAGTTTCAATTTTAGAAAATTATGATATTGATACACCACTTTACAACTTTTTTATAAAAAAATATCGTACAGGATTTCCTGATGCATAATGAATTTGGTATAAAACATTACAAAGGAAAGTGACCCTGTACGGCAAAAACATTATACAGCGAAAAAACACTGATAGGTAGACTTCAGCAATATTTTTTGATCTATTTTGAAACTTTTTCTGTTCCGACAGCAGATACCTTATTTCTGCTGATATTATCTATACTGAGCCGCACACAACGGTTCCAACTATCTGAATGGACACTGCTTTGTGAGAGTCATGCTCTGCGTACCTGTCTGGAATGGAGATAAAGTATCTCATCTTTCCGTTCCTCTTGGTTATCGTATGTGGCAGAAAAAAGAGTCTAAACTGGAACTGGCAGCCTCCATGATCCGGCAGGTTATGCCTGAATTTCACAGCAAAGATCATGTCATCATCCCTTGTGACAGCTGGTATACAAAACAGAACCTGGTATCCATCGTTGATGAATATCCGAATCCGGATCTGATTGGCAATGCAAGGAGTGATTCTGTCATGTATGATCTTACTTATGTCTATTTTTTTGTTTGTAAAATTTCTGAAAATATTCTGGTGAAATGGTAGTATAATACGGAGAATGAAAAAAACGTAAGAGAGTAAAAATGAAACTACCGGATAAATTAGCACCGTTTCTGGAATTATTGCACATATACAGAGAAACTGGGTGAGAAAACAGTAAAAGCATATCGGATTGATTTAAGCAGTGTTTTGTTTTTGTCGCCTGTGAAAAGCAAGACAAAGAGAAGCTTGAGGAATATATTACGGAATTACATAAAAAATACAAACATAAACAGAACAGCGATTAAAAAAAGTAGATATTTCGTTGGCAATGGAAGAGGCAACGGAAAAAAATACTTTTATGAGAACCGATTTCCTTTCCGATGCATCTAATTAGTGTAAAAGTAAACATGAGTAGTAATCCAGCTGGACAAAAGGAGAAGACAAAGTTATGACAAAAGATGTATTTATTAAGGAGGTTCGGGATGCAGAAGCCATGCTGTATCATATATCAAAGTCCATTCTGAAGAATGACTCTGATTGTGGGGATGCTGTGCAGGAAACAATTCTTAAGGCATATGAAAAACTTCCCACTTTAAAGAAAGAAAAATATTTCCGAACATGGATCACAAGGATATTGATCAATGAATGCAAAGGGATTCTTCGGAAAAGAAAAAATGTTATTCCATATGAAGAATATATGGACAATATGAAAATGACTGAGGAGGACAGATACAGTCATTTGTATATGGCGATTATGGAACTTCCGGAGGATCTGAGGGTTTTGGTAACATTGTATTATTTAGAAGGATTTTCCTTGAAAGAGATCAGTGAGGCTCTGGATATTCCGGAAGGAACGATCAAAAGCAGACTTTCACGTGCAAGAGAGTTTTTGAAGGTGCAGTTATCCGAAGAAGAGAAAAGACCGGCAACTGGGAAAAACAACAAGCAATTAAAGAGAATAACAGGAAAGGGGAAAATGTCATGTTAGAGAAGAAATGGAATAATATCGCACCGGAAGTACCACAGGATTTTCATAATAAATTTGAAGATACACTAAAACAGATTGAACAGGCGGATTCAGTTGATAAAAAATACAAAAGAAAAAAAATCAGTGGACGATTATTGATTGCAGCAGCAGTAATCTGTACTGGTATGGCTGTTACTGTGGCTGCAAAAGAGTTCTTTAAATGGAATGATTACCTGGTGAAAAGACTGGATCCATCGGAGGAACAGCAGGAGACACTGCAGGAATCAACTTATATTCAGAATATAGACCAGTCTGTAACACAAAATGGTGTGACGGTTACCCTGACAGATTCTATTCAGGATCAGGGATTCCTGTATGCTTTTTTTGAAGTGAAAACAGAGGACAGTATTTCTATGACTGATCATACTTCTTTTGAGGAGATGACACATTTTAAGATCGATGGAAAAGAAGTATATGCAGTGGACGATAACAGATTTGGAAGTTTCAATACTGGGGTAGGACAGGATGTGTTACTGAAAACAGATCAAAATTCTACACATCTTAAATATTTTAACGCCTGTATATCTTATGACGGTGATTATGATCTGAGTAATAAAACAGTAGAAATCACATTAAAGAATCTTACGGAGGAAGGAGATTATGATACGACTGTTATTACAGATGGAACATGGGATTTTAAATGGACTCTGGGTGCAGTAAAGCCTCCGACAACTCTGGAAGTGAACCGGAAATGTGATTTTGGAGGTTATGAAATCACAGTGAAAAAAATGGAAGTAACGCCCCTTTTATGGTCATTATATCTTGATTATGATGAAGCTATGAAGGTGTATGAAGATGAAAAAAACAAATTTGAGTACGCAGGTACGGACTATGGCATGGATCTTTATGCCAGAACTAGTATTGACCAGGTGCGTTATAAAGATGGAACGGTTTTAACACTTGATAGGACCATGGGAGGCATCGCTGGCGGTGGAGAAAAACAGGATAAGGAAAACGGTATCCTGATCATCAGAAACAGCTTCCCGCAACTGGTTGATGTAGATAACCTGCAGGCGGTACATTTTGGGAACATTGACCAATGGCTTGAAGTGCGGGGATAAAAGTTTTTTCGGTGATACAGAAAAATCCTCCCATAATTAGATAATGAGAAAATACAAAAAGAACCGATACAAGGTCTTTGCAAGACTGATATCGGTTCTTTTTGGGGATGTAAAACGGGTACTTTCAAAACTGTCGCCATTTAAGACGGGAAGCTTTGGACAGATCCGGGAATGGTTCCTGGATTATCCGGAAACAGAGATCCATCACCGCCATGTTTCCCATCTGTATGGTCTTTATCCCGGAAACCTGATCACAGAAAAAACCTCGGAGCTTCTGGAAGCCTGCCGGGTGGCTCTGGAAAGGCGCGGGGACGAAGGAACCGGATGGTGTATGGCATGGAAAGTATGCCTCTCTGGGCCAGACTCCGGGACGGGGAACATGCACTGGGGCTTTTGAAAAACCAGCTCCGTTATACCAGGGAGGAAAATATTTCCTGTGTGGGAGGCGGCATTTATCCCAATATGCTGTGTGCACACCCACCGTTCCAGATCGATGGGAACTTTGGCTTTGCAGCTGCGGTTGCAGAGATGCTTATCCAGAGCAGGAAAGGGCATATCCTGTTACTTCCGGCACTTCCGGATGAATGGAAAGACGGAAATGTCCGAGGAATGAAGGTACAGGGTGACATCACAGTTGATTTCGAATGGAGAGATGGCAGGATACACAGGGTTCGCCTCTGCTCTTCCCGTGAGCAGAAAGTAACGCTGGAATGTAATGGAATTTCAAAAACAATATTTTTAAGACCTGATGTGACAGAGGATATGATTTTTGGTTGATCTGTCCCGAGGGCCTGGAAATCATAGACAGTGGTAAGTAATGGGGTACAATAAAATATAGCCAATCGATTTTGCCAGAAACTATTGATATTTCTTAGGGTATCGCATATAATATAGTTAAACCAAAAGGTTTCGTGTAGCGGCACGTAAAAGCTGTACTGTGCCCGGGCAGGGTAATTACTGGGACTATTTGATACTCGGAAGGGTATTACGCCCACACCAGGGAGATACGGTGAGTCCGCGCCGGGGACTTAATGATACCGGCGACATTTTAGACGTTCGGAAGGATGTCGCGGCTGACAGCCAGCATAAAACCGCTTTTTAAGATTATGGGCACTGGATAACAAAAAGTTGTCCGGTGCTGTTTTTATATTATAGTGATGATTTGGAAAAGATAGATGGGAAAACAACAGGATAGAGAGAAAATCGTACAGGAGATTAAAATAGCTGCCGATCTGTATAGGAAGCATTTAGTGTGGTGATTCAATTAATCTGTCCTGAGGGTCTGGAAATCATAGACAGCCGTATCATGTAAAAACACATGGTACGGCTGTTTTTATACCCTAATAGGACCTGATGATCATAAAATTTGAACGATTTCGGGGGTGTTTTTATCTGAGATAATTTTTTTAAAAATATTTGCAACCTTTTTAGGGATTCGTACGTCTAATAAGGAGGAGCACATAAATGAAGCTTCTATAGTATACTCCGGATGACTGGTCTGAGATAGGAGAATTGGAACTATAATGAATGAGGTTTTGATACGAAAAGCGAAGAAAGGCGACAAGGATGCTTTTTGCAGGCTCATGGATGAAAATGTACAGAGTATGTACAAGATTGCAGCAGCATATCTGAAAAATGATGAAGATGTTGCAGATGCAATACAAGATACGATCCTTTCCTGCTATGAAAATCTAAGAAGTCTAAGAAAGAACAGATACTTTAAAACATGGCTGATACGCATCCTGATCAATAAATGTAAAGATGTCATACAAAAGAATAAACTGGTTACTTTTATGGATCAAATTCCAGAAACACCTTTTCATGAAGAATATGAGACAATAGAATGCTTACAGGCATTAGAACCATTGGATAGTAAATATCGTTTGGTTGTTATTCTGTACTACATGGAGGAATTTAATATCCGGGAAATCAGTAATATCCTGGATTTGCCAGAAAACACAGTAAAATCCCGCCTTTATCGTGGAAGAAAAAAATCGCAGAGATATATGGGTATAAAATTAAGGAGGAACGTGCCTAATGATGATTCTAAATAATAATGAGAAAGATTTCCAGAAAAAAATGCAACAGGATACAGAGATTCCGGCGATTGTACATGAACATATCAATCAGGCATATCATTTGATTGAGAATAATACGGTTACTCAGAAAAAAGCACCAAGGGATCCATTCCACTGGATGAAAATCGGAGGCAGGGTAGCAGGAGGTATGGCAGCAGTACTGGCGGTTGGATTTGTATTTTGTGCAACCAATCCAGTAATGGCAAAGAATATCCCAGTTGTAGGAGGGCTTTTTGAAATTTTACAGGACAACGTAAGTTTCTTTGGCGATTTTTCAGATCACGCAACAACTTTGGAATCCGTTGATGGAACGAAAACAGATAGCAGTGAAACAGACGGAGCCAAGACAGATCATGCCAATAATGATGCTATTTACACTAAGACAGCAGATGGGCTGACAATTACATGTTCTGAGGTATATGCAAACAGCCAGGCAATTTATGTGACTATGCAGTTTAAAAGTGATAAACCGTTCCCAGAAACAGAAACTGGGGCGGAAAGTGGAACACCAGTCATTGATCTGGATATGACAGGGGGTGTGGACTTTAATTCAGAGGCTAGCCCGGTAATTGACGGTCAAGTGGATGGACAGTTTTTGGATGACAACACCTATGCATGTATTTTCCGTTATGATTTGGCTGAAGCCGCAAAAGATTATACGGAATATAATGAGAAATACAATGAAATGACACAGCAGGTAATGGATGAGATGGGAATAACTCAGGCGGACTTAGATGATCAGACGGATGAAGGTTATGCGCTGCTGGAAGAGTTTATCAATAAATTGTCTGAACGTGGTGGAGAATATCAGAAGTACATTAAAGATATTGATATTCCAGATACCTTTAACCTGCATCTGGATATTACGAAGGTAAGAGGACTGGAAGCAAACTATCAGTGGTCAGAAGAGGATGAGAAAAAATATGGAACGGATGCTGGCTACTACAAATATGAAGGTGACTGGAGTTTCGATATCCCGGTTACGATAGATGATTCCCAGACAGAAGTAATGGAACTCAACGATACAAACGATGAAGGTATTGGACTCAAATCTGTAATCCGTACTCCATATGAATTGACGGTAAATGAACTTTATAAAGAAGGATCCAACAGTGACTGCTTTATGGTAGCTCTTGATGCCAATGGGAACACACTTCCATATAATGAGTCTACTGGAAACTGTAATAACTTCGCAATTCAGGACAGGGATATTTCGACAGTAGATATTTATTTCCTGGATTATATCCAGTATATGGATGAACTGAAGGGGCAGCAGAATTTTGATAATCCTACGAAAGAAGACGGACAGAAATGGAAAAAACTTCTGGAGGAAAATGCAAAGTACCATAAGACATTACATTTTGATAGTGACAATGCAAAAAACTAATTGCTTCAAAGAAAGATAAATAAGACATGAGACCAAAAGAAGTGATAGGGCAATCAATGAGAACCACAAAATCGGCAAGACCAGGTTCAGTTGTTTATGTGCCGATGGATAAATCGGAATTCAGATCCATTATATTTTCAGAAAAGAAGAAAAATAAAATTAAGAAAATTGTAATATTGATTATATTGATAATTTTTGTTATAGGCTGTTGTATGTATGCAAGTATATCTTATTATTACTCATATCACTTCTTTTATGGGACGACCATCAATGGGATTGACAGTTCAAATAAGACAGCATATGAGGTTGAGCAGGAGATTGCTGGGAAAAAGGATAACTATACTATTCAGGTAAGGGCAAGAATGCAGGACCCGCAGGCCATTACAGGAAAAGATATTGATTATAAATACGTATCCAGCGGTGCGGTTCTCCAGCTGCTGAAAACTCAGAAATCATGGGAATGGATCGGCAGTCTTTTTGAAACAAAAAACTATATGGTTCAAGAAGAGACTTTTTTCAGCCGGGAGAAACTGGAAGAACAGGTAAATTCATTAAATTGTGCGAAAAAAGAGAATCAGATAGCACCGGAAAATGCGTATGTAAGTTTTGTTAACTCAGAATTCACTATTGTGCCAGAAACGGAAGGCAATGAATTAAATACCAAAGAAGCTTATCAGATGATATGCAGGGCAATCGATAACGATGCGGCAGAGGTAGATCTGGAAAGTGATCCAAAGGCTTATAAGAAAGCAGATGTGACAAAAGAAAGTTCAGAACTTCAGAATATGGTAAATACATATAAGAACCTGACAAAAGTAAATATCACATATACATTTGGAGATGAAACGGTAACACTCGATGGGAATACCATCAAAAACTGGCTGCAGTTTGACGAGAAAGGGCAGCTGCTCCAGAATGATGAAGCCTTCCGGCAGCATGTAGTGGATTATGTGGCACAGCTTGCAGCAGATCATGATACAGTTGGCACTGAAAGACAATTCCAGACCACGAGCGGAAGGACGGTGTATGTATATGGCTCAGCTTATGGATGGAAGATTGATCAGGACAAGGAAGTAGCACAGCTCATGCAGGAAATTCAGTCAGGAACCCAGACAACCAGGGAACCGGTATATTCTATGAGGGCAAATGCACACGGAATCAATGATCTTGGAGATACATATATAGAGGTAGATCTTACAGAACAGTATATGTGGTATTATCAGAATGGAAATATTATTTTCCAATCAGAAATCGTATCCGGACTGCCAAGCGATCCGGATAGAAAAACACCCCCTGGAATATTCACACTGAATTCAAAGAGCAGTCCGTCCGTGCTGCGAGGTGAAATGACAGCAAATGGAACCTATTCTTACGAACAGCCGGTAACATACTGGATGCCATTCAATGGAGGAATTGGCTTTCATGATGCAGACTGGCAGCCGTATTTTGGTGGTGACAGATATCTTACAGGTGGTTCTCATGGATGCATCAATCTTCCACCAGAAAATGCCGGACAGCTTTATAGTCTTATTCAGTATGATGTCCCGATAATTTGTTTTTACTAATTCTATATTCAAGATGTACAGGACAGGAGCTAAGTTGTAATGCAGCTGGCTCCTGTCCTTCATTGTCAACAGTATCAGATTGGTGCATGATCACCATTTCGGTAATCCAGAACAAAGCAGGCATGATGTGGAAGTGGCAGAGCGATTGGTAAAAGCTAGCAATCTCTTCCTTTCACAAAGAGTGAAGAAGAGAAGGCACATTAATGGGATTGACGTATCAATACTGGAACCATATAATGGGTACAAAGAAAAATTTATTTATGGAAACAAACACATTGACAGAGCATACAAAAGTGCTGTGATTAAAGTTTAAAAAGAATCCTTATGAACATCATAAGTAATGCTGTCAAGTATAATAAAGAAAAAGGAGAGATACTGCTCAGCTATTATGAAACACAGGTGGATGACAGGCATATACTGTTTGAGTTTCACTGCAAGGATACCGGAGTTGGAATGAGTAAAGAATTTCAGAACCATATTTTTGAACCATTTACTCAGGAAACAGGCGGTGCAAGATCTGTTTATGGAGGAACAGGTCTTGGTATGCCAATTACAAAAAAACTAATAGAGAAAATGGGAGGTACGATTAAATTTGAAAGCGAGAAAAATGTAGGAACCACATTCATGGTACAGCTTCCATTCCTTATTTCTGCTGATATGAAGCAGGCAGAAAGCCAGGAAGATGATGTATCAATTGAAGGCATGAAAATCCTTTTGGCCGAAGATAATGAATTGAATATGGAAATTGCGGAATTTCTTTTGACAAATGCAGGAGCAGAAATTATAAAGGCTTCAAACGGCAAGGAAGCTGTTGAAGCATTTGCAAAATCAGGTGTTGGTGAGATCAATGTAATTCTGATGGATATTATGATGCCAGTTATGGATGGCCTGGAAGCTACCAGAGAAATACGTACAATGAACAGAAGTGATGCATCTGCTGTTGTGATTATAGCTATGACCGCCAATGCTTTTACAGAAGATAAGACTAAAGCACTGAAGTCTGGAATGGACGATTATCTTACCAAACCACTGGAGTCAGAAAAACTGATTCGTGCCTTAAGTAGATATAAACACAATTAACAGTAACGTTCTTATTAGCCTGATTCAGCCATAGAAACAGGGTGTGGTACGAAATATTATGCGTAAATTTATAAAATGGAACAGTAATCCAGACAAAGAGGGGCATATCAATTGGACAAAGATATGCCCCTCAGCCGATGTTTGTTAACTGATGCATTTTGTTTATATATTCCCTTATTTTGTACATGGACTCTTTTATATGGAAGGTGTATAGTGAATGAAAACTATATGATAAAAATTATGGAGGCATAAGATCATGGCTGACTTGATAAATTTTGTTACGCTGTTGAATGGAAAATTTGATAATAAGGATCAATTTGAAAAAATAAGTAAGACAAATCCACAGTATCCATATGCAAAGCATATCAATACAATATGTAATTCCAGAATTGCAAATCTCCCAAATGGTTTCGAAGGCGTATTTATGATTGAAGAGAGCTATTATTCTGTACAGGGAACTACCCGCTCTTCTTCACATTTGTTTCTTTTCATGGAAGAAAGCAATTCAATAAAACTTATTTCTTATGAGATACCGGAAGGATATGATAAAAAGAATTTTACTTATAAAATGTTCAAAGGTGCCGACTATGATCAGCTAAAGTGTTCTGCAAAATTTACTCCTGCATTTTTCAGAAAATCAGGTGATATATGGGAAGGCGGAAGTGTAAGTATGTTTTCTCCCGTATTGAAATTTTCTCTGCATGAAAAGTTCACTGAAAATCAATTGGAAGTATCAGAGTCCATGGAAGTAAATGGGAAAAGAACTTTTGGTTATGATGAGCCGATTATTTACAAACGAATAAAATAGAACATTGACAGGAGATGCTCTGCTAAAAAGATTGATTTATTAAGAAGAGCAGAATTCCTAAAGAAAGAGGAATACGTATGAACATTGTTTTTTCATCTGATAAGAAAGAATATAATACTATTAAAAAAGGTACTGAAATACTGCTGGCTGAAAATGACGGTTTCAACCAAAACATAGAATTGTTTGTTAAATTTCAGGACAGACCAGAAATATTGATCAATAAAAGAAAAAACCAGATTCGTATCATCTGTCGGGAAATATCTCATTATTACCGCGCACTTAATTATGCCATACATCATATGAAAGAGGATGAATTTCAATATCAAGAGCATGTCTGTTTTGAAAGAAACGGTCTTATGCTAGATTGTTCCAGAAATGCTGTATTTATAGTTGAAAAGGTGAAATTCCTGATCAAGACACTGGCAAAACTTGGAATGAATGTACTCATGCTTTATACAGAAGATACCTATGAAGTAGAGGGGCAGCCTTATTTTGGAGCTTATCGCGGAAAATACACCAAGGACGAAATAAAAGAACTGGATGCTTACGCTTCCATGTTTGGGGTAGAGCTTGTTCCGTGTATTCAGACCCTGGCTCATCTGCACAATGCGTTGAAGTGGCCGGGAATGGATAAGATTCGTGATTCTGCGGACATTCTCCAGCCTGAAAAAGGGGAAACTTATCAGTTTATTGAAAAGCTGCTCAGCTCAGTAAAGGAGAATTTTTCTACCAACAGGGTACATCTTGGAATGGATGAGGCTGTCATGCTGGGACTTGGAAATTATCTAAAAGAAAATGGATATAAAAAAGGGTCACTGATAATCAGGGAACATTGTAACAGGGTCGTAGATATTTGCAGAAAATTAGAATTAAAGCCTATGATATGGAGTGACATGTACATTACAGCAAATTCTACAGGCGGATACTATGATCTGCCCGAAAACACGGACTGCTCCAAATGGGAAAAACCGAAAAAAGATCTAGGATTAGTATATTGGGACTATTATCATGCTGATACCAGAACCTATGAAAAAATGCTGGATATCCATGCGCAGCTTTCGGATAACGTTATTTTTGCAGGAGGATCTTGGATTTGGAACGGAATTTCCCCCAATTATTCTAAGACCTATGCGTGTACCAAAGCAGCTCTTTCTACTTGTAAAAAATACAATATAAAAGAGGTGCTCTGTACAGCATGGATGGATAATGGTGCAGAAACCCCGGTGGATGCTTTGCTTCCGGGACTTGTACTTTTTGCACACCTTGATTTTCACAGAGACTATGACGAAACAATCCTTAAGCAGGAGTTCAGGAACTGCACAGGCGGGGAATTTGATGATTTTATGGCACTTGACAATTTTGATTCCTTATTCTTAAATACGAAAGAGAATAAAGAGGCTCAAAATCCTTCAAAATATCTGTTATACCAGGATCCAATGTTAGGCATTTTTGATTATCATGTGAAAGAATCAGGTGTCAATACAAAATCTTACTACCAAAACATACAGAAATGTATGAAGGAATGTGCAAAAAAAACAGGAAAATATCAGCTTTTATTTTCATTTTATGAAAAACTGGCGGCGGTATTAGCTGATAAAGCCGATTTGGGCATGTGTATAAAATCAGCATATGACAGATCGGACAGAGCAGCGTTGAAAGATATCAGTCAGAATGTTATTCCTGGAATCATCTGCAATCTGACAGATATGAAATCATCAAGAGAAAAAATCTGGATGAACGATGCAAAGCCATTTGGTTATGAGATTCTGGATATAAAAATTGGTGGCGTAATTACAAGACTTAAAAGTACAGGATATCGGATTGACAATTATCTGAATGGAAATGTGCTTAGTCTGGAAGAGCTGGAAGAGGAAAGACTTCCCTATTTTACCAAAGGAATGGACAAGCGGGAGAACTTATGGAATCGCATCATCAGTGGATGTGATTTGAATGACACGATCTGATAAAGGTAAATGAAGGGAATCAGGCTACGTATGAAAATTCTAGTGATTTTAATAATTTTTGTATTTGCATTGTCTCTCTTTCGAATGATTCTGGAATGGAGTAAAAATAATAATAAATGTTCTCACCAGCGTTATAAACGATCAGAAAATAACGGTTTATACAGGAAATCAAAACTATTCTCATAGAATGGTTTTGGTTTCCTTTTTTGCTGTTACAAATCAGTTACAACTGCATTATAGAATTTAATGTATAATTAACCTGTGAAAAGATAGTTATAAAAACATGTGAGGTAATAATTATGAAGGCAAGAATTCTTGTGATAGAAGACGAAATGTCAATCAATGACCTGCTATGTATGAATTTGGAGATTGCAGGGTATGAAACAGTAGGATATCTGGATGGAAATGAGGCATATGAAGCAATTATTCAAGATCATGCGTTTCAGTGTGCACTTGTAGATATTATGCTTCCCGGAAGAGACGGATATAGCCTGTTACCGAAACTGAAGCAGTATGAAATCCCCGTAATATTTCTTACCGCAAAGGGAGATATCGCGAGCAAGATAAAGGGATTAAAAGACGGTGCAGAAGATTATATTGTAAAACCATTTGAAATGCTGGAAGTGATGGTCCGTCTTGAAAAAGTACTGGAACGCAATGGCACTGTACAAGAACAGATTCAAATTGGTGATGTCATCATTGATACTGCTAGTCGTACTGTTACAAAAATGGGCATGGAAATCTATTTAAAGCCAATGGAATATAACTGCCTCATGGTGTTCGCCAAAAATCCGAATAAAGCACTGACCAGGAATCAGATCCTGCAGGAACTGTGGAATGAAGAGTTCTGCGGAGAAACAAGAACTGTGGATGCACATGTGGGTCGTATCAGGAAAAAGCTTGGCTGGCAGGATAAGATTAAAACAATTCCCAGAATCGGTTACAGACTTGAGGTGGATTTATGAAACTCTTAATAAAGATCTTTTCTCAGACTACATGTATCATTTTGTTGGTATCGTCAGGGATCTTTCTCTATACCACTTATTGTTGGAAAAATCAGAGTATACAGAATATCAACAGTTATGAAAGCAGTATATTCAGAACAAATATCTTACAGTTTGAAAATAAAACAAGCCTTTCTGACAATCAGAAACAGAATGCCGACAACGAAATGCGCCCCCAAATAGTTACTTATGCTTTTCGGCAGGTTTTTCATGACAGCGCGGTTTTATATCTTGATGGAAAAATGATCTATAATGGAACTGTTTATGAATTCGATGTAAAAAAGTTAAGAGAATTATGTGAAAGTAAGGCAAACATGGTGGATCATGGCAGCAACAGTGACGGTCATGGCCCTATGGTCAGTCAGATAAATGGAAGGACACTTTTGTTATTTTACTATGGCAATGTAAATATGGGATATCAGATTGTTACTTATAAAGATATAACAGATGTAATAGAAAAAAGTCATCTGCTGTTTTTTCAGACGGGTGGATTTACTTTATCTTTGATCGTGGTGATGGGAATTATCCTTTATTTGAGCCTTCGAAAAATCACAGCACCGCTTACAAGCCTAAGAGAAGCTACGCTTCTTGTTTCTGAAGGTATTTATGATTTTAAAGTACCGTCAGAGGGCAATACAGAACTTGCGCAGGTAGGTGCAACCTTTAATTTTATGACAGGTAAAATAAAAGAACAAATTGAAAGTCTTTCTAACATAAACCGGACACAAAAACAGCTTATTGGAAGTCTGGCTCATGAGCTGAAGACCCCAATGACTGCAATCATAGGCTATGCAGATACATTGCTTACTGTGCGCCTAACCCCGGAAAGGCAGGAGAAGGCTCTGATTTATATTGAAAATGAATGTCGCAGGCTGTCAAGACTTTCTATGAAAATGCTGGAATTAACCGGACTCTACGAAGCTTCGGAAGACTCATTCAATCCAGTGGAAATACAGGTGGATAATTTCCTGAAAGAAGTAAAAGAACTTATTGATTGCAGGCTTCAAGAAAAAAACATCTCTCTTGATGTATTTTGTGAACCAAAAGAATTGGTAAAGAAGTTTGATCAGGACTTAATGATAAGTGTAGTGACAAATCTAATTGATAATGCAGTCAAAGCTTCCAGGAAAGAATCTAAAATTGTGCTTGAGGCAACCCCAGACCATCTGATGGTTCAGGATTTTGGAAAGGGAATACCGAAAGAGGATCTGGAAATGGTGACGGAACCATTTTATATGGTAGACAAATCTCGTTCCAGGGCAAAAGGAAGTGTAGGGCTCGGTCTTTCTTTATGTCAGAAAATTATAGAACTGCACGATTTCCAACTGAAGATTGAAAGCAATCCGGGAAAAGGAACTACCGTCTCTGTTTTCTGGTAATCACACTAACGTTTACATATCAGTTACAAATCGCGAAAGATTTGGTGTAATGCTCGATGATATACTTATAACAACCTTAGAAAGGAGATATTACCAGAAATGAGAAAAAATATTAAAAAGTTTGCAGGAATAGTGCTTTGTATTGGAATGTTTACAGGATGCGCACAGACCCCGGATTCTTCTTTGGTAAAGCCGAAGGGGAGCAAGGCTGTAGATGCTTATACGGAAGCGGATGATGTTAGCGGTTCTAAAGGAGAAGCATCTGAAAGCAAGAACGATGACGGTTCAGAGTCAAAGATAACCATCAGGAATCTCATCGATGCTCCTCAAAATTATAAAAGCCATGTGGAAGATGACAGTGCCAAGCTCGTGGTAAATACAGATGCAAGCGTAGAAATTCCGGAAGTGGAAAAGATATCTGCTATTTCTGTCACCGCGGCAGAAGTTACCCAGGAGCTTCTCGACCGTATTACAAACGCATTCTTCTCAGAGGCAAAACTTTATACCATGGATAGTTATTATGTGAAGACAAAGGATGAAATTAAAAAAACTCTGGATGAACTAAAAGAAGACGTTGCAAACGGAAACCTGGATCCGTATAACTATGGAACAGACGATGATGGGAATTATGTCTATGATATCTATGAAGATATTGAGACATGGGAACAGGAATACGAAACTGCTCCGGAAAAGAAAACCCTGACAGAGGCAAAACCTGTTGCCGGAAATTATTTCAGTTGTATTGCACAAATGCCAGACGATTCACAATACTACTATATGATATCTTCCGATGGCTCCGATACCTTGTCAGTCAAGATCAAGAAAGCAGCAAACAAGGGCGGGGAAAAAATACCGGAGGATGCAATGTGGTGTGATTACGGATATTCTGAAGAGGAAGAAAAACCCACAGAAGAATCTATCGGGCTGTCCCTGGATGAAGCAAAAAAACTTGTAAAGGAAAAAGTTGAAAAAATGGGCATCACAGATTTGCAGTTTTCTAACTGGAATTACGCGGTGTGCAAAAGTTTTGAAGACGATAATAGTTCAGGTGATTTTGGAAATGGATATAGAATTGATTATGCACGTACCATAAATGGTGTGCCGGTCACTCAGACAATTGCAAACGGTGGGGCATTGGAAGATATGGACAGCACAATGGAAACATGGCCTTATGAAAGTCTCTGTTTCTATGTCGATAAAGATGGCATAGAAAGCATGACTTATTCAAATCCCTACACAATTGGTAAAATAAAGACAGAGAATTTAAATCTTCTTTCGTTCAGCGAGGTTATGAAAATTTATGAAAAAATGATGGTGGTAACAAACGCTGATAATATGCAATATGAAAATTCCAGGGTCTATAATATTGATCGGATCGTTCTTGGCTATGCCAGAATATATGAGCCGTCTACTGACGCACACACAGGTATTCTGATCCCCGTCTGGGATTTTTTCGGCAGCATGACTTCAGAAAGTGAATATAACGGAGAAACAGAATCAAATACCAGTAAAGATCCGAATGAAAGTTTCCTTACCATTAATGCCGTGGATGGCAGTATCATAGACCGGAATCTGGGTTACTGACATGAGACAGGTATTTGGAATTGTAAGGTACAATTTCTTCGGATTTCTACGCAATCCCAAAGTTATTTTTATATTTCTGTTAGAATTTGTACTTAGTTTCCTGCTTACAGGCAGAATCATGGTTGTAATGGAGACCTACGATACACCGGTACAGGCCATTGAACCATTTATCTGGACATTTGGGGATGGGATAGCAGTACTGTCCAGTTCGCTGCTCTTGCTTCTTATGTTTTCTGACCTGCCGAAGATGACACCTATTACTCCGTACCAGCTGACCCGGACAACCAAGAGGAAATGGCTTTTAGGTCAATTCATTTATGTTATTCTTGTAACTGTTTTATATACGGTTTTGATGCTGTTGTTTACGGCCGTGCTGTGTATAAAAAAGAGTTATCCAGGTAACCTGTGGAGCGAAACTGCGGCTATGCTTGGTTATTCAGAGTTAGGAAAAAACCTGCAGGTTCCTTCTACAGTAAGGGTCATGGAAAGTATCTCACCCTATGGCTGTATGCTGCAGGTTTTCTTCCTTCTGTTTTGTTATTCGCTGACCTTAAGCTTTGTAATCCTTGTAGGAAATCTCTATAAAGGGAAGACTAAGGGGATGATTTTTGGCCTTCTTTACAGTGTCTTTGGTTTTTTATTGGACCCGAAAGTACTGGCTGCAATTTTACATAAAGAAAAATACGAAATGTATCAGGTAAATGTATTAATCTGCTGGATCAGTCCTCTGAATCAGGCAGTATACGGAAAACATAACTTGGGTTATGATCCATTGCTCCCGAAAATCTCGCATTCCTATATGTTTTTTCTGGGTATTTTAGTTCTTCTTGCAGTTTTTGCAATTAACCGGATGAAAAAATATACCTTTGAATTTCTTGGAGAAAAGACATGATCGGAAGGGGGAAAACCTATGTGGGGTGAAACAAAACGTATGTTTTTTAATAAGAATTTTCTGGCAGCATGGCTGATAGCCTGCATCTCCATCGCCATTGGACAGACTTATCCCAGCTTAAAAAAAGCACTGACATGTGGTACTTTTATCAGTATACTGGAAGGTTCCTTAAAAAGTCAGGCAGTATCTTTTGCCATTCCGGTAGCAGCCGTATTGCCATGGAGTGATTCCATTCTGCAAGAATATAAAAGTGGATTTTTAAAGGAGATACTTCCCAGAACGACTCGCAGACAGTATATCGAAGGTAAAGTTTTTTCCATTATGGTATCTGGTTTTATGGTCTGGACGTTATCTATACTAACGGTACTTTTTATCAATTTTATTGTGTTCTATCCGCTGGAGATAAAGGGTGCTATTCAGAAAGAAGCACTTCTGGACTTACTCATGAAGGCATTTCGGACAGGACTTATCGGAAGTATCATAAGTACTTTCGGTGGAAGCTGCGGGATTTTATGGGATTCTGCTTACATGGCATATGGAATCCCTTTTGTAAGCTTTTATTTCGGAATTATCCTTCATGACCGCTATTTTAAGAATCAGATATGGTTTTATCCAGTAGAATGGATACTGGCTGATGAAAATTGGGGACCGGACAAAATAGGAGTTTGGCTATTTCTACTGTTGTTTTTATTAGTAATGCTGGGAATTCTGGGAGGTGTTTTATATGGAAGATTGGAAGAAATCTGAAGGGATATTTAGTTTGGCCTGTGATCCGCAAAGAGCAAGTGGAATGATGCAGAACACCTGCGTAAAAATAGAACACGTGACCAAACGTTTCGGTGAAGACATCGTGTTACAGGAAGTAAATCTTTCCTTGAAAACAGGGAACGTCTATGGGATTGTTGGAAATAACGGTTCCGGAAAGACCGTCCTTATGAAATGCATCTGTGGGTTTCTTCCTGTAACTACGGGCACTATTTTTGTATTTGGAAAAAAAATAGGCCATGATGTGGATTTTCCTGAAAGTCTTGGAGTTATTATCGAGACTCCCGGTTTTCTTACACAATATACGGGCTTTAAAAATCTGGAGATCCTGGCAGACATGAATGGCCGGATCTCGAAGGCCGATATCCGCATAGTCTTAAAAAGGGTAGGATTGGATCCGGACATGAAGAAACCAGTCGGAAAATATTCCCTTGGAATGCGTCAACGCCTTGGTATTGCACAGGCCATTATGGAAGATCCTCTGTTTTTGATTCTGGATGAGCCGTTTAATGGACTGGATAAACATGGCGTGGAAGAAATAAGAGAACTGCTGCTGGATTTAAAAGCAGTAGGAAAAACCATTTTGCTGGCAAGCCATAATGAAGAGGACATCAGAATCTTATGTGACCACGTATATGAAATGGATGGAGGAATCTTAAGAGAAAGGACTGCCTGATAATGAGAAATTTATTTGTAAAAACGGCATTAGTATTGTGTACGACAATAATATTTCTTCCAGCTACCGTTTTTGCCACAGAGCCTCAAAACACGGAGATTACATCTGCTGAAGAAGGATTTACGGACTCAGATCCGTCCGTATCTTATGAGAATGATAACTCGTTAACCCTTGATGAAAAAGAGGATGATTCTACGAGTACCGAACCTCCGGCAGAGGATGAAAAGACTCCTGATAAAGCTGATACCGATAAAGAAAATCCGGATCCGGATATTTTTACATCAGGAGATGACTTTGGTGATGGTTCTAAATCGAATCCTTTTCATGTTGTAATAGACAGTGATAATCCGGAGGACGGTGACGCCCCGCAGATAACAGATCCGGTTATAGACAACGGAGGGTATTCGGGCGGTGGGGGAGGAGGTAATTCAACATCAGACTCAACAAGTGAAAAAATATTACATAAACCGCAGGTATTATTAGAAGACAGCAATCTTTCAGGTGGACGATTGGAGGCTGGTTCTACAACAGAAATGTCGCTGACATTTCGAAATAAAAGCTGCAGTCAAAATGTATTTGGTTTAAAAATTTCCCTTTCTACAGAGAACAAAGGAATCGAATTTGAGAAAAACTCTTTTTATGTACAAGTCCTGGCTCCTGGTGAAGCAATTACTTTGGAACAGATGATTACTATAACAGAAAACTGTGATCCTGGCCAGGCTGTCATTACTTTTTCTCTGGATTATGAAGATTCGAAAGCAACGGCAACTACCGGTACAGAATTACTGTCTTTTCAGATCATCCAACCGGTTCGTGTTAAGCTGGAAGCTTCAGATATTCCATCTGTTTTATACACTATGGATACAGTAGAGATCCCGGTAAAAGCAATGAATCTCGGAAGAGACAAAATATACAATGCAAGTGTCAGTTTAAAGGCTGATGAATTAAGCTCAAACGATACTGCATTCTTAGGGACCATAGAGGCCGGAGATTTATCCCAAGGAAGTCTTCGCATATATGTAAAAGGAAAAACAGGAAAATGTGTAGGTCAATTAATTCTTACGTATGAGGATGCAGATGGCAAATCATATGAGGAAGAAATAAAATTTGATTCTGAAATCAAAGAAACCCAGATAAAAACTTTAAAGGTTGAAGATGACCAGGAGAAAACCAATAACTGGTGGTATTCCATAGCTGCAGTTGTTGCAGTACTGCTTATTTCCATAATCCTGATTCTGGTCAGAAAGCTTCATAAGAAAAATATCCTTCTTGAAGAAGCGAGGAAGGCGGCTTCTCATTGAAAAGAAAAAAAATAGACAGCTTTACCTTATTTGTCATACTTCTGCTGGCATTGATACTTACATTATTAGGAATGCTGCTGGCAGGAATGAAAGAAGAAAAACGGCAATTTACTGTGTTGCTCCCACTTGGAGATCTGGCTTATGATGAAGATTTTTTGCAGAAAGCGAAGAAGATAAAAGGTATAAAAGAAATCTGGCCAGTCATAGAAGTCCCGGTTGTCATCAAAATTGAAGATTATACGGAAACAACGACTTTTTCAGGAATTGATATGAATGCGTTTGGAAAAAATCCAACTCAGAATGAACTGGGGAAGATGCCGTTGTTATTGCTGGGAAATGGTTCCCTACGGGATATGAAAGACTATAATAATCATACCATTTCAAAAAAACAACAGGAAAAATTTTTAGAGATGGGTGAAAACCTGAATATTTTTTATTCCCTGGATGAAAAAGAGAAAGATACTTCCAAAGCCACGGATGATCTTACCACTTTGTCCGGCAATTCCGCAAGAGAACCGCAAATCTCATATATGCCCTGTAAAGCCGCTGTAGTAATAGAAGGAAACGAAATCTACATACCCATTTCCCAGGCACAGAATCTCTGCAGAGAAATAGGAGAGCCTTCTGAGATCAGTAAAGTATATCTAAAAATAAATGGAAAAAATAATCTGGAGAACGCAAAGAAAATACTTTCAGGAATTTAACATAATATATAGCAATTCGGCGATCGCCTTCGAAATGGTCTGGCGGCGGGTGTCCGGTTCTTCAAATTTTTTTGTTGCCATAGGCAAGCAAAGTCGCATTGGCCTGGTCAGCGTATCCAGCAGCTTTTCAATTTCTGCTTCCACCTGTGCCAGCTCCACTTGATAGGCGGTCAGTTTTGGATTGACTTTTTCCTCCCTGCTGTGGAGTATCTGAAAGTCTTTGAACTTCTCCTGCATGGCAGAGAAAATGAATTGCTCAAATTCTTCTTTGTGGATTTTTCCGCAGCCCGGACAGTTCTTGCTTTTTGCCCGTTTGGTACAGTGGCTCTGAAAATCAATGCCGCTGCTTTAAATGGGTGTATCAATTTGTCTGCTGTACGACGGCTTTTTTTCTTTTGCCGTCGTGCGGCAGAATGGTTTGGTTATTATTGGTGAACGGCGTCCGCTTCTTCTTGTGTGAGCTGACCATTTTTAACTGCATCAGAAATGGCTTTGTCTAATTCCTCAACTGTGGAATAATCCCCAATGTGTACTGTTTTTCCGTTATCTTTTGTTACATCAACACTATAAGAGGAAACTACATCTTCAGTAGGTGGAATCATGGAGTAGGTATCGCCGTCACCGTCGTCTTTGGAATACAATACTCCCTTTTTGATACTTTCCAGAGTTTCTTTATAGCTGTCCACCATAGCATCTACGCTTTCCTGCGTAAATTCATGGAATACGCCTTGCCCATCATACCAACCATCTCCGGTTCCAATCAAAGATTCCATTTCTTTTTTCTGTTCATTCATCCACGCTTCGTATTCATCGGCTGTCCACCACTGCACATCCGGTGCCGCATTGTTCTTCTCATAATCTGCCTCGGCAACCCAATTTTTACCGTCAACGCTGATTTGTCCACCGTCTGTATCCTGATAGAGAATATCTGCGCTGGATGTGTTTCCCGTTTCGGATGTTGAAACCTTTGGTGTGTCCGAAGCCAATGCACTTGCATAAGTAACCCCTGCAATGCTTAAACAGATTGCACCGCACAAGCCTATTGCCAAAATTTTTTTGTTCTTCATAGATAAGACCTCGCTTTATAAGAATTATAGCTGCCCTCTTGAGGACAGCTATAATATAACAAAGCAACTTGGATATAGTTTGCATGGATTATGGATTTTAGATGGAGTTGTCTACCGGCTGCTTACAAGGCAATTCAAACCAAAACAGTACACCATTGTTTATATTTGAAATGCCGTAATTTGCTCGGTGCATTTCCATGACTTTACGAACAATATAAAGCCCTAATCCGGTTCCGCCTGTATTGCGGTTACGAGATGTATCTGCCCGATAGAAGGCTTGTCTTGTTTTATCTCCATAACATCACCTAATGTAATTTTACATTTCATGTGATATTATTTGAACGATTGCGTATTTCATATTACCGACTATATAATTTCACTTTGCTACTTATTTATAGCACATTATTGACAATTCTGTTTATTTGAGATATACTTTTCATGTAAGTATGAAAAACATGATTTTAAGGAGTAAACCTAAAATGTCCATGCCAAAAGGAAAACACATATTTGGAACTGTTAAAGTTGGAGAAAGAGGGCAAATTGTTATCCCGAAAGAAGCACGAGAACTATTTGACATAAATCCCGGCGATACTCTGCTTGTTTTGGGAGATGAAGAGCAAGGTATAGCTGTAGTTAAAGCTGATGTAATGAAAGAGGTCGCTGTAAAAATTCTGAAAGGTTTAGGACACTTCAAAGGAGGAGTGAACGATGAAACTAAATGAAACTACGCTCTCCTTTTTAGAAGTAGATTGTATTCAACAGTTTGGAAAAGAAAAAGGGAACCTCATTTTTGAGCAAGTGGAAAAAATTTTTCAAGAACTTCTGAATAATGCAGACTATCGTAACAATGCCGCAATTCAAAATCATTTGCAAGCAAAGCTATTTCCAACATTAGCTTATTACAAAACACTTCGAGAAAATGGTATCAACCAAGATGAAGCATTAGAATATGTAAGGAAAGAAACCCATAAAGCTGCAAATATCAAAAGAGAGGAAATGAAAAAGTTAGGAAATATGCCCTTTGCGTACACTATTTATCGGTTAGGTGTAAAAAAGCATATGCGAAAGAATTTCCCCGATACTGGATGGACAACGGAATGGGTGAAATGTAACGGAAAAGAAATACATTTTAATTTGCATAAATGTATTTATTGGGAGCTAACAAAAATGTATCATTGTCCAGAGTTATGTTGTGTGTACTGCGAAAATGATGATATATCTTTCTCTGGTTTATTACCCAAAATTCGTTTTGAAAGAACCGGCACATTAGCAAATGGTTCGCCTTATTGCGATTTTCATTTTCTAAAAGCGAGGTAAAACCCATGATGAAGAATTATTTATTATTGATGTATATTGACTTAACTCAGCGAGCCACACAACTTGAAAAAGTCCGAGTCATTGATAGGTGATATAGGTTAATACTCCCAGAATGTCCTAGAACGAGAAGGGGGGCATCATCATGGCACGAACAGCTGAGATCATGTTCAAGGAATTTCATCATCGTTACAACAGTGAGGACGCTTGCAGAGTGGATTCTATTGATGAAGAAATAACTGGCTTAGCAAAGTTTCAGCCCATTCTCGTAAGCAAATGAGAATGGGCTGTTTTTTTCATACTCTGCTTAGAAAGCGACCATGATTTTGTCTTCTGGAGATGCTGGGATCCATGGGGAGGCTTGCTGCTTGCGGTTACTCTAGAGGTTTTCCCAATCAATTCTTTCGTTCCTGTAAAAATACTCACGGTCATGCTGGCTGATTTCCCGCAGAACACGGCACGGGTTTCCGACAGCGACAACATTTGCAGGAATATCCTTCACAACCACACTGCCTGCACCAATGACGGAATTGTTCCCGATTGTAATACCGGGAACAATCACGACGCCGGCTCCGATCCAGACATTTTTCCCGATGTGCACGTCCTTATTATATTGCAGACCCTTTTCCCGCAGCTCCGGCAGGATCGGGTGATTGGCAGTTGCAATGGTCACATTGGGGCCGAACATGACGTTATCTCCGATATAGATGTTTCCATCATCTACCAAGGTCAGATTAAAATTGGCGTAAACATTGTTTCCCATATAGACATGCTTTCCGCCCCAGTTTGCTCGGAATGGCGGTTCGATATAACAGTTCTCTCCGATTGCTCCAAGCATCTGCTTCAATAGCGCTGCACGCTTTTTCATTTCACTGGGACGTGTTGCATTGAATTCATATTGGGCATCCAGACAGCTGGTTTGCTCTGTGCTGATCCTATTGTCCGCGGGGTCGTAAATTAGGCCTTGATCCATTCTTTCTTTTTGTTCCATCTGAAGAACCTACTGCTGCATATTCTACGGTGTGTTAACCTAAATCTGACTTTATCTGCGTTTCATACACGGTGCGCATGAAATCATAATGATTGGACTGCTTTCTGAATGCATCCGGAGGCAGTCCTTTTGACGCTCTGAATACCTTACCAAAGTAATTGTCGTTGGAATAGCCTACCATATGCGCAATTTCCTGAATCGTATAATCCGAATTCGTAACCAGAAGACGGCAAGCTTGGCTGATCCTGAGTTCTTTTATGTATTGTCCTGGCGAGATGCCGTATTTTTTGTGAAATTCTTTGCACATATAAAATTTCGATAATCCGGCGTGGCTTGCCACTAAATCCAGGGTCAGATTCTCCGCGCAATAGTTTTGGTCAATATAGGCCTTGGCGTGATCGATTTTCGTGATTTCCCGGTGATAGCATGAAAGGGCGTAAGCGGTGATATCCATCCAGAACGTGTAGGCGGTTTTGCTGTTTTCAAAAAATGTCTCCAAATCGTGATGAAGTGCACGGTCGTATATAGAAAGCATTCGATCAATAAGACCGGATTCCTGTGTAAGGTGGATGACAGGACCTATGCTGCCATATATTTTCCGTAGTAATGGCAGGCACTCTTTTGAAAACTCAAGATATGGGGCATCCCAGTATTGGGCATGGGCAGGCAGGTAATAGCGGCTTTCGCCGGGAATTGCAATCAGGAAAACATCTCCCGGCAGAAGCGAATAGGAAATCCCCTTCATTTCCAGAGCCCCTTCTCCGCCGATGCAGCATTGCACCAGGCAATAATCGCCGCTTCTGTTTCGATTGTCCCAGGAGTAATCATGAGAATCAATGATGTGCCGTCCCGCCCCTTTCAGCGTCAAATAGGACAAATCAGAAGAAAAATGAAAGCCAATGGAATGGTGGGAAGACATTTGGGTCATGTACGACACCTCCTGTGAAGGTATCCTATCATACTTTTTCTCAAAAGGCAATAATTTACCATGCAATACATATTCTTACCATTTATAATCGTATAAAAGTGTTATAGAATCTGTATTGACAGCAGGGACGGCAGAATGCGAGAACAAGAAAATACCTTTTCTCTTTACACAGTTTGATTTACCGTTCCTCAAAAATGGTGAGGTGCTGAGAAATGACGGAAGTAAAAACGATCAAATGCGAAATCCATTGTCAAAATGGGGAAAGCCTCCATGCGGCATTCCCCGCAGTGCCGGGAATCTGGGAGCGGGAAGAAATCTATGTAGAAGTGTCCGAAAACCGGAGCTATGGATGCCGGTATGGTCAGATCCGGCTGAATATGCGTCAGGGTGCATTGAGAAAGGAAAAGCCAATTCGGGTATCCCTTCCAACAGTTCAGAGCCCGGAGAAAATCACGGCAATGTATATGCTCAATGACTGGTGGACGAGACCTGCTTTTGTAGAAGGATTTCAGGAGATCCCTGCCCGGACGCAGGTAGCTTTTCTAAAATACCCGGATCGCTTTGCGTGTCTTGTTCCCATGGTGGGAAAAACCTTTAAGACATATCTGGAAGCAGGAACAGAGCAAGAAGTCTGCCTGGAAATGCTGTCCAGTCTGGATGGGCAGACCGAGGTTGACGAACCGCTGTATGTCCTTGGAGAGGCAGACACACTGGCAGACGCGGTTCACAAGGTGTTTGCCTGGCTTACAAAGCGCATGGGGGTTCGAACAAGGGAACAAAGGCGTATGCCGGAAATGTTCCGCTTTCTCGGCTGGTGCAGCTGGGATGCTTTTTACAGAGAAATCACAGAAGAAAAAGTCCGTCAGAAGGCCCGCGAGCTTGTGGAAAAGAAAATTCCTGTCCGGTGGATGCTGATGGATGACGGTTGGCTTTCTACCAAAGGAGAGCTGCTTTGCGATTTTGCTCCGGAGCCTGCAAAGTTCCCCAATGGTTTTGGGAAAATGATAGCAGATATCAAAGCGGAAAGCGACATTCGCTGGTTTGGCGTATGGCACGCACTTTGCGGATACTGGCAGGGTGTTGCCCCGGAAAGCAAACTGGAGGGGCAGGAACACGCCCACCTGTATCGAACCGCAGACGGGAAAATCATGCCCAATCCTCTGACGGGGGAAGGATTCTACCGGGACTGGTATGAAAAGCTTCACGCGGACGGAATCGATTTTGTGAAGGTAGATGGTCAGAGCTCCTTTTGGAGCTTTGCGGAAAACAGTCTCCCCATCGGCCCCGCGGCAAAGGGAATGCACCAAGCCCTGGAAGGCGGCGCTTCTTACATGGATGGTGCCATCATCAACTGTATGGGAATGGCGATGGAGAATATTCTGTCCAGACCGACCTCCGCAATTTCCAGAAACAGTGATGACTTTATGCCCAACAAAGAAAACGGCTTTGTGGAACATCTATTGCAGAATGCTTACAATTCGGTGTATCATGATGAGCTGTATTATTGTGACTGGGATATGTTCTGGACAAAGCATGAGGATGCCGTTAAGCACAGCCTGCTGCGGGCGATCAGCGGCGGCCCCATCTACGTCAGTGACCAAATTGGGGACACAAATCCGGATGTGCTGAAGCCATTGGTCTATCACAACGGCGAAATCCTGATGATGGATCATTCAGCAAAGCCTACAGAAGACTGCATGTTTTCGGATCCTATGAAGACGGGTGTATTAAAACTGCACAATACCGCTTCCTGGGGTTCTGTCAAGAAGGGCGGAGGCATTGCCGTCTACAATCTGACCGACGGCATACAGGACTTTTCATTCCGTCCGGCAGATATTCCGCAGCTGGAGGAATCCGACAACTATTGGGTGTACGATTATTTTGCCAAAAACGCGTTTTCGTTGGGCAAACAGGAAAGCTATGAGAGCAGGCTTGATTTGGGCGGCTTTGGATGGTTTGTCCTGCTTCCAAAGGGAAAATACGGCACCTGCCTGGGGCTGCTGGATAAATTTGTGGGGTTCACAGCGGTTGAAAGCATTTTCGAAAACGACAGCACTCAGACTGTGGTAGTCAAAGAGTCCGGAACACTGGGATGGCTTTCTGAAAAAGAGCCTCAAAAGGTCATGGTTAATTCCGTAGATGTGACGAGCAGTGTGAAAAAGAACGATTTTCTGTATGAAATAACGCTCCCGGAGGGGCCCCACAAAACGGTGCTTTCCTTCGTCTGGTAATTTGCAAATAACAAAACCAGGGCTTTGTTCTCAGAATGTTCCTGAAAACGGACATTCTGGAGCAAAGCCCTGGTTTTTACTTTGTCAAAAGAGCAAATCATTAGGCTTTGCTTTCCCTTGTTCTTTAAACTTGCGGCTCGCAGAACCTCTACCTATCTAGATAGCGGCTCCCTGTTTATCCCGGGGCACTTTTTTATAAGCAGCTATTGCTTTTTACAATATTATATGCTATATAATATATAGGTTCATACACCATTTATGTCTAAAGGAGAAACGCCATGTCATTCAATACCGGGGCGGCGCTGCTGGATGCCATCGTGCTGGCCGTCGTCGGGCGGG
>ENA-OOZT01000508-OOZT01000508.1-human-gut-metagenome-genome-assembly--contig:-NODE-508-length-32174-cov-2.758990_pt1 | contig 32174 bp, 28 predicted proteins | sample MGYA00241192_ERZ501407 | MGnify/ENA primary metagenome ERZ501407 (study PRJEB25962, sample SAMEA2042911) | human gut metagenome | biome: human gut; feature: human-associated habitat; material: faeces...
ATCTTATAAACAGCAAAAAGCTCCCGAAGGAGCTTTCCACGCTTTAGATATACACCAATTCTTTTAACACAATCTCTTCTGCAATATTACGAATACCATTTACCAATCTGCCAGCTTTTATCCTAGTTTGGACAATAAAACACAAGTCTCTATATGCGTAATGGCTCAGTGTCTTATTACGACTTCCTTCTAAAATTGGACCCGAATGTGCCGGAGCATCAAACTCCTCGTCCTCCTCCGGAGCACCCATTACCAAGTCTCCGTCAGACAAATCGTCCATAATGCTCATCCAACCTTCATGCCACGTAACTTCCGATACATCGCAACCAAATAAGAATTTTGCAGCGTCCAGTACATTTCCATCGAAGAACGGGTACTTCTTATAAAGAACTTCCTTTACCTTTGCATACTCATCTGCGTTATTAATTGCTTCCACTGGAAAAATCACATGGAATCTAGGTGCTGCTGGATGTGATCCCTTTGGCAACATGTGATGTCGACTCGGTACCAGACAATAATCGATGTCTGGAAACATCTCATCCATCTTGGCTTCTGTAATGAACTCCAATGGTTCATCCGTGTGATCGTTATCCACATCCATGACGATGGCATTCGAAGTCACGAAATTGTCCTTGCTTCTGTAGTTACCTTTATACTCAGCGCAAACATGATCTTTTTTGACTGCTTCCTGGAGAACATCAGCACTATCTACTTCCACCCTGTGTGGGTAGTCGCAGTTAGCTTTATTCCCGGTGCAGTCGGCTGTGTAAATAACAAAATTCATATTTAACGTTCCTCCTGCAATCTCTCTGGCCCAATCTCCAGAGCTCTGTTTGTTTCGTTACACAAACTATCGAAATATCTGATTTTCTTCCCGTGTCTCTTGGCTTTTGCTATCTCAGCGCACATGCCTGCACTAGCTTCTCCACCAAATACCCACAGCTCGTCACACCTTCCAAGCAGCACCATATCCATAAACATGGCCAACTCTCGTTCTGACTCTTCTTTCATATAAAGAGGAAGCAGTAAATGCGGCGCGAGTGGTATGGCATCCTGGCCCACTGCGAATCGGCTGTACCGTTTTGCTGCTTCTGTATTGGTAACAACATCACCGGAATACTTAGAGCAGATGTAGACAAGCGACAGATACTTCTTCTTACTTGCCTTCACGATTGCTTCAGCTGCAGTCGGATCAGGATAACCTTCTTGATTACGTCCAAATACGCTCATGGCTCTCACTCTCCTTTCGTTAAAAGTTAGAAGTTTTACCTTCTTCAACTTCCTAAGGGGAATTGGCCACCCAGATTCCGGCCCATTTCATAAAATTCCAAAAAAAATATGTCGGCACGAATCGCTTCCTTATATAAGCGAAACAGCCTGACATTTTTATTTTCACAAAACCCAGAATTTCATCTCGCACTTTCCCTTAGGTAGTTAGAAGGGCATGAGGCACCAGTCAAAAAGAAAATTTAAAAAGTTTTCAAAAAATCCGGAATCCACTCCCTCGAATCCCCTTAGGAAGTTAGAAAGGCAGAAAGCCAATCGGAAAGCGAGGTTAAGACGATGACAAACACAAGAGATTCTGCCAGTCCTATTGATGCAGTTAATGAAGAGCTTATTGACACGCTCATTGCCATCAGCGTCGTAGCAAAAAGACTGGCAGCCAAACTAAGACAATCTACTGAAAATCAAAGAGAAAGTGAGGAAACTGAAAATGAGTAAGATGTCGAATTTAGATCTTGTCCTTGATGAGATGATCACCACTGGACAGAAAATGATTGATGCAGCTACTGCATTAAAAGAAATGTTCTCAGAAACTGCTCCTGAAATGAGCAAGGTTGAAACAAAAACCAAAAAGAAAGAAGCACCTGCACAGGAAGCTGAAGTTAAGAAATACTCCTTCCAGGAAGTACGTGGAATCACGGCTTCACTTGCTGGTAAGGGTAAGAAAACTGAAGCAAAGGCCCTCTTAACAAAATATGGTGCTAGTCGCCTGAGTGATGTGAAAGAGGAAGATTATCCTGCTTTAGTGGCTGAGGCCGAGGTACTTGCAAATGGCTAAGCACGCATTCCTCTCCGCATCAGCTTCGCATCGATGGATCAACTGTCCACCTTCTGCAAAGCTCTGCGAAGGAATCAAAGATGAGTCCTCTCATTATGCGCAGGAAGGTACCGACTGTCATGAGCTTTGTGCCTACTTAGTAGAAATGGCGCTGGGACGTGATGTAGAAGATCCAACTGAAAACCTTACTTATTACAGTGGTGAGATGCAAAACTGTGCGGAAGAATACAGAGATTATGTTCTGGAGCAATTCGAACGTTCCAAGAAGTTCTGCAGTGACCCTATGGTATTCATTGAGCAGAGACTGGACTTCTCTCGATGGGTTGAGAACGGATTCGGAACTGGCGACTGCGTCATCATTGCAGATGAAGTTCTCCACATTATTGATTACAAGCATGGTCTTGGAGTCCTTGTGGAATCCGAAGGTAACAGTCAGATGATGTGCTATGCGCTCGGTGCTTTAGAGGCATTCGATGACTTGTATGACATCAGCACTATCGAAATGACAATCTTCCAGCAGCGAAGAGAAAACGTATCTACCAGCTCCATCAGAAAAGATGATCTTCTTAAATGGGCTGAGGATGTATTGAAACCTACCGCTGCCCTCGCTTATGAAGGCAAAGGTGAATTTAAGGCTGGTGACCACTGCCAGTTCTGCAAAGTAAAAGCTACTTGTAGAAAACGCGCAGAAACCAACCTGGAACTTGTAAAGTACAATTTCGAGATGCCTGCTACCCTTGATGATTTCGAGATTGCTGCAATTCTTCCAAGAATTGACCAGTTGATTACCTGGGGAAATGACATCAAAAATTACACACTGACACAAGCACAATCTGGAACCCACTATGATGGTTTCAAAATCGTAGAAGGCAGAAGCAACCGTAAATACACTGACGACGACGCTGTCGCAGAAGCGGTAACCACCGCTGGATACGATCCATATGAAAAGAAGCTTCTTGGTATTACTGCCATGAGCTCACTGCTTGGAAAGAAGCAGTTTGATGAGATTTTAGGTGGGCTTGTTTATAAGCCACCAGGCAAACCTGCTCTTGTTCCTGAGTCTGATAAAAGATCAGCAATGAACACTGCAGCAGATGATTTTAATGACAATTAACAGGAGGAAAATATTATGTCTAAGATCGCAAACCCTACAAAAGTTATTACAGGAGTAAACACAAGACGGTCATACGCTAACGTGTGGGACCCTAAGTCAATCAATGGAGCCGCACCAAAGTACAGCGTTTCTCTTATCATTCCAAAGTCAGATACCGTAACCGTAAACAAAATTAAAGCCGCAATCCAGGCAGCCTACGAGGAAGGTGAATCCAAGCTTAAGGGAACCGCTAAGGTTTGTCCTGCACTTGATGTTATCAAGACTCCTCTTCGTGACGGAGACAAGGAGCGTCCTGGTGATGAAGCTTACAAGGACAGCTACTTCATCAACGCCAACTCTGCTACTGCCCCTGGTATTGTAGATGCAGATCGTCAGCAGATCATTGATCGCTCCGAAGTTTACAGCGGCGTGTACGGTCGTGCTTCTATCAACCTTTACGCTTTCACTTCCAACGGTAATCGTGGAATCGCATGCGGACTTAACAACCTTCAGAAGATTCGTGATGGTGAACCTCTTGGCGGGAAGTCTAGAACTGAGGATGATTTCGCTACTGAAGAGGATGACGATTTCTTAAGCTAATCTGCAACATAATAAATCCGGCTGGCAGTAGCACAACTGCTGCCAGTCATCTTAGAAAAACGAGGTGAAAAATGACAACTTATCAAGAATTAATGTTATCGGTTTGCTTTGGCGCCACAATGGGATACCTTCTCTTTGGACTCGGAATGATGATCCATGAAGCTGTCTACTTTATCAAAAAGAAAGTCAAAGCACATAAGGAAAAGAAAAATCAGCAGAACGCTGATGGCAATGAAAGGACAGGTGACAATCAATGAGTATGGAATTGCTTAATCAATTCATGAACGATGCTGTAGATTTCACTTTTACTGCTATCGTACTTGCATTAACACTTTTTGCACTAGCTGCTATCTGGAAGTGGCTGATCGGAGTATCGATTCGCTTCGTACATTGGCTTTGCCCAGGGCTAGTAAGAAAAAAGAAGAATAATTCTTCAGACAGCAAAATTTAACATGTGGGCGGCAGTACATATCGTGCTGCTGCCTATTTTTATAAAGGAGTAAACACATGGAAAAGATAAAAGAAATGTCCATCGACTTAGAAACTTACAGCGATGTTGATATAAAAAAATCTGGCGTATACAAATATGCCGAATCTGAGAATTTTGAAATACTATTATTTGCAGTCTCCATCAATGGTGACGATGTCATCGTATATGACTTAGCTTGCGGTGACGTGCTTCCGGACGAGATCCTGGATGCTATTGTTAGTGATGATGTAATCAAGTGGGCATTCAACGCTTCCTTCGAGCGCATCTGCCTCTCCTACTGGATGAAGCGCAACTACCCTGACCGCTTCTGCAGTTACAGCATTCCTGAGGACACCGTTGGCAATTACCTCAATCCTGCTTCATGGCGCTGCACAATGATCTGGAGTGCCTATATGGGACTTCCACTTTCACTTGAAGGTGTCGGTACTGTGCTTGGTCTTAAGGATCAGAAAATGAAGGAAGGCAAAGATCTCATCCGCTACTTCTGTGTTCCATGCAAACCTACCAAATCCAATGGTGGCAGGACTAGAAACCTTCCCATGCATGCGCCAGAGAAATGGACTGTTTTTAAGTCATACAACAAGCGTGACGTTGAAGTCGAAATGGGCATCAAAGATAAACTTCACAAATTCCCGGTGCCAGACTTCGTATGGGAAGAGTATCACCTGGACCAGGAAATCAATGATCGTGGTATTCTTGTGGATCTTCAGATGGTAGAAAACGCTATTACCTTTGACGAACGTTCCAAAGCAACTATCGCAGATGAGATGCGCGGCCTTACGGATATCGATAATCCAAACAGTGTGTCACAGATGAAGTCCTGGTTATCTGATCAGGGGATTGAAGTAGAATCACTTGGTAAGAAGGCTATTGCTGAAATGATCAAAGATGCTCCTGAAGATTTAGCACAGGTCCTCTCCCTCCGTCAGCAACTTGCAAAAAGCTCTGTCAAAAAATATCAGGCAATGCAAAATGCTGCCTGCATTGATCACCGTACTAGAGGCATGTTCCAGTTCTACGGTGCCAATCGTACCGGTCGTTGGGCTGGCCGCTTGATCCAGTTACAGAACCTTCCTCAAAACCATATGTATGATCTGGACGCTGCAAGGGAGCTTGTTCGCATTGGAGATTATGATTCACTGTCTATGTTATATGATGACATCCCGGATACCCTCTCCCAACTTATCCGTACAGCCTTCATCGCGAAACCTGGATACAAATTCTATGTGGCTGACTTTAGTGCAATCGAAGCTCGTGTCATTGCTCACCTTGCCAGAGAATCATGGCGTGCAGAGGTATTCAAAAATGGTGGTGACATTTACTGTACGAGTGCCAGTCAGATGTTCCATGTACCGGTTGAGAAACATGGCATCAACGGTCACCTTCGTCAAAAAGGTAAGATTGCGGATCTGGCTCTTGGCTACGGCGGCAGTGTCGGCGCACTGAAGGCAATGGGTGCCCTCGAAATGGGGCTTACCGAAGATGAGCTCCAACCGCTGGTAGACGCCTGGAGGCAGTCCAATCCAAATATCGTAGCTCTCTGGTGGGACTTTGATACGGCCATCAAAAATGCAATCAAGATGCACTGTAGCACCGCCTCTCACGGTATCAAGTTCACCTGGCGCAGTGGCATGTTATTCATCACTCTTCCATCCGGCAGAAAACTCACTTACGTCAAACCACGTATTGGCGAGAACAAATTCGGTGGTGAATCTGTGACCTATGAAGGTATCGGAGCTACTAAAAAGTGGGAACGCCTGGAAAGCTACGGTCCTAAATTCGTAGAGAATGTGGTACAAGCCATCTCCAGAGACCTTCTGATGAATGCTATGAAAACACTCTCCCACTGCTTTATTTGCGGTCATGTCCACGATAAACTAATCATTGAATGTTCCGAAAAAGTATCCCTGAAAGTGCTTTGCCAGCAGATGGCAAGAACACCCGACTGGATGCCGGATATCCTGCTTCGCGCTGATGGCTACGTCACAGAATTTTATAAAAAAGACTAACGAAAATGGCAGTACTGATCATAGCGACCGATACTGCCATTATGTTTTATTTATTCAATTCTGCAACCATTCTTTTAAGGATTTCATCAACCTGACCGGCGCGTTGTCTATACTCGAAGGAGCCATTACTAAAATGATCTTCTCTTAGAATCGCAGTAAGCAATGCAGTACATAATTCATAATCTGCATTTTTTACTCGCTACAATTCTTCATTACAATTGATCGGTTCCGTTGTCATGTAATCCGCATAGTTACCCTTAAGGTCACCCATATCTTCAAGCAAACTATAATAAGTTCTTTCTCTTCCTGGATGATCAATGACACCCTGAATCATCTGTGCTTTTTCTTTATTTGTCATTATTCTTCCTCTATATCGTTTTCTCAATACCATCAAAATGCGCTGCTGCAATTTCATCTAACTGCTTAGCAATCTCGTCAAATGGTTTATTCAAGTCTAACGTTTTAACACTAATCTGATTACCATGCATTTGATATACATTATCCGGTTGAATCAAAGCGTCCGTTCTTGCATACAGCAGCATTCCGGAAACCTTGTTCTCCTCATCTCCAAATTGATATTCACGATTTTTTACATAAGTAAATATCTGATACAGATTATTTGAATGCAAAGTATGTTTATCAAACTGAACCTGTGTTGTATTAGTATAATACTTGGCATCAATAATCAATACTGTATTTTCTTTTTGAAAGTGAATATCGCTCTGCATTACTGGAAGCATATCTCCAATACCATCATCTAAAGCCCACGGTATATGTGAAGCACTGACGGTTAATTTCGGATAATGCTTTTTATAATATTCGAGAATGAACTTCTCATACAAACGGCACATTCTCTGCTCATCAAGGAAATCCATCAGCTTTGTAGTTCCATCCGTGTTTGTTTGGAGCAAACCTTTCACTACCAAATAACATATAGAAATCAGCATCTGATAGGATTGATTGTTCCTGTTATATTGCAAATTCCAGTTCACAGAGTACAAGTCAATCGGTGTTACATCTGCAAAAAATACCATTAGCTTGCGGAGTTCCTTTTTTCTACTTTTTGCAATATCTGCTTTTAGAAGAAGTTCCACTGTTGATTTGATAATCCGATTCATTGTACTATTAACAGAAAAATCATCGTATGTACAAATCAGCTTTTTTCTAAGCATACTTTGTGTCTTTATCGACTCCGCAATATCAATTTTGCCTCGAAGCGATGACAAATCTTCAGTTTGAGAAATGTACTCTTTTCCGAGTCCACGTTTTAGCTGGACAGCAATACCTTTTGCCAATATTGCTGCCATCAGCTCTGCAGTATTATTAAATTCTTCAGTAGCTATTCTTTTGTATCCCTGTTCATTCAGAACTTTGAAGGCATACGACAGCATATAATAGACATTTTGAACCGGTATCACTTAATCGCACTCCTTAAATTACTGCTCCAATCTTTCACCTTTGTAGGCTCATCAAACCAATATTCCTTCAAAAGCGGAATCAGCTCATACTCAACAATTCCAGACAATACTTGGTCATCAATCGTGTCCGGTAGCAGATTGCAGAAATAGCTATGTCCTATACAGAAGCCATCGCCTAATGATTCATCATTAGATATCACATTATTCAGACTCTCCACACAGGCAATCAGTTTATCAAATTTCTCATTTTCTAAGCTCATTCTATATTCTCTGAATCCATCCGTTGTAAAGCCCGGCTTGATTTCAAAGAAAGCAAATCTTCTTCTGAGCGCATAATCCAACATAGCCAAGCTACGGTCAGCTGTATTCATCATTCCAATGATATATATATTCTTAGGTACAGAGAACTTCTCATCAGAATATAGAAGCTGTAACGAAACGCCTCTTTTGTCATTTTCAATAAGCATAAACAGCTCACCGAATATTTTACTTAAGTTACCTCTGTTGATTTCATCAATGATAAAGAAGTAATCATTATCTCCATCGATTTCAGCCTTCTTACAGAAGTTATAGAAAGCACCTCGCTTCAGTTCGAATCCATCCGTCGAAGGTCTAAATCCCATGATGAAGTCTTCATACGAATAGCTTTGATGGAACTGAACCATCATAACTCTTTCTACATCTTTTACTCCCATCATAGAAAATGCGATTCTCTTGGCAGCAAAAGTCTTACCAACACCGGGAGCACCCTGAAGGATAATGTTTTTCTTTATACGAAGGATTCCAGAAAGCTTTTCATATTCCTCTTCAGGCATAAAGACTTCAGACAGGAAATCTTCCTTTGTGTATGGTGGATATGTTTTCTCCACATCTTCAGCATCTTCTTCTGTTTCATCTTCAAATAAAGAATTGAGCTTTTCTACATAATCAGTGTATGAAGTAATATCTGTTAAAGTTTTCATTACAGCCTGACCTGGATGTGGCCATTCTCCATTATGAGTCCAGTCTACCTGACGGATATTTTTATATTCATCGTCTCTAGTATCATCATATTCATAATCGGACATAACGACACCACGTCCAATGATTTGATGCATTCCCTTCTTAACAAAAACAATGTCACCAATTTTCATTTCATTTGCGAATTGCCATGTTGCATGAGCAGCATTTTTATAAGAAAGACTTTCATCAATTACTTCTCTCATTTTGATCTTCATTGCATCTTTACTATCAAATGTACTCAGATCTCCAATTTCTCCCCAACCGATGGCCATTATTCCTGATGTATAAAACTCATCCCACATGCAGGAACCTTCTCCAGGAGCGTAAAGCCAATATCTAACAGTATGAACATCTTCATCTGCAAGTGCGGCAATATTTTTTCCCTGTTTACTTGGGCTCGAAGAGAGAACATTCTTGAATATATCTGAAGCCATTTCACTAGTCATATCAACAGATTTTCCAGCTTCAGTTAATGTCCATATTCCATAAACACTTTTGTCAATATAGCCTGCATTCACAAGATAATTTCGTGCAAATGCAACTTCATTCTCAAATTTATTGACGTTGTTCCTCCCTCTTGTTTCGTTGATTTCATCTTCTGATAATTGCTCATTCTCAATAATTTTTGCTCGTGCTTCAGCAGGAGTTCCAGAGCCACCCAGATCACGCAATGCTTGAATCAATGGCGCAAACCAACGCAAGAATGCCGCCTTGGAGGATTTTTTCCCTTTTACCTCAGCTTTTTCTTGATTAACTTGTTCCGATACAATCCATGCTCTATATGACAGTTCTGGATAATTTTTGTATTCATAATTACCATCTTTTAATGCGTGCAGACACGCATCTTTTATTGCTAAATATTCTGCTGCATATGGTACCTTATTTAGTTTCTTCTTCACTGAATTTACAAAGTCAACCGGCATATTATCTGGATCTACAATAAACCACCTATTTCTTGAGTCCAAATTAATGAACTCATATGGCCTAATCCAGTACAATCCCATCGTTATATTCCAACGAATGCCTAACTGATCATGAACTGTATCATACCATTTAGTAAATATCGCACGGTTTGTCGCATCATCTTTTTCCGCAAGATTAATTGCTGATTCATAAAGCCCCCACAAGTTATCAATATCATCAGCCTGCCTATCATCTTTAAATCCATAGTAGGTTGTCTTCAGATTGTTAAGTACCGGAATTCCATCAAAATTATCTGGAATCTTTGATTTGATATTAAAAACAGTTGCAAAGCTCTCTAAGATGGCGATTCTATTAGCATTAGTTATGCCCTTATTGAAAAGTCCAAATACAGTAAAAGGGTCTATGTCTATTATTGAATCTTCACTTTCTAACTTTGGCAATTTCATATTTATTGCACTATAAGCACTTTGTATATCAGCAATTAATTCTGCACGGTTATCTTTGAATTCCAGGAGTTTTGTGGCAAACTCCGAATAAAAACTTGTCCATTCAAATTGCATTTTCACGATACCTCCTGTTCATCGTTGATTTTCTACTTTTTTACTGGCGGCTGGTGAATTAGATAATCTTTTGATTGAACTTTCAATTCTTCATAAATATCATCATAATCAGTCGTCCATTTTAAATGAAGAAGCATATCATACGTTTCATTGTCATCGCCCACTTGACCTTTGGAAGTCATATTCAACGTCAAATCAGCAAGACTAAGCATATGGTTACTAACTCTAAATGGAATATGTATACCTAAACACGCAGATATCACATTTGACTTAGTAAGGTTTTCACCCTTCTTCATGTTACTTATTGTTCTGTTATCCAAACCTGTAATACTTCTTAAAAGTCTTGCTGTATAATTACAGATATGTTTATCCATTAGGATATCAAGTGCTGGTCCAAATTCTTCACCGTCAATTGCATTTAACATCTCTTTTGACATTTCATTTACTAGCCCATACTGAGATAACAAATCCTCTGTTATAGCGTCATTATAATTAAATGCTTCATCCGCCTTTGATTTTGGAAGTTTCACATAATGCAATGTTCCATCTTTTTCATCTACAATGAATTGTAAGAAACATTCTTCTTCATGTGTTTTTGCATATTCAGTTAATCTTATTTTTCCGTCATCAGTACGTTCCAAGCATTCCGATGTAGCAACGCAAAGTTTATCTTCCACATACGCAAAACATTCTGACTCAATAACACTTTTTACAGCGTTGCTTTCTGAATACCAGTTTTCTAAGGTCTTGTAGCTGACCGAAGTTCTTATCTCTCTACCGACATAATCATTGTCTGTGAGCTTAACAACTACCACTTTAGGTTTATTGTATTCTCTAGCATCATCAGGTGTATATGCAGAAGTCTGTTCTACTTCAATCACATTTAAATACGGATCTTTTCCGCCAGAGAAAATAAAATCACGTAAGTAATTCTCGCTGTAAATTGGTAATCGTAACGGAACATAATCATCCTTAAATACCAATCTAAAAAAGTTCTCTGCCTTTGTCTTATTAACTGATTTTTTTAGCTCAGTAAATGTTCCTCGATCATCAATGTTACTTGGAGTTGCGTGACGATCTAGTAATTCTTTAAGCAAAGCATAGTAACATCCAAGACGTCTAACAACACGATTAATTCGTGCATGCTCATCTGCCTTCATATAATCAGTAATATAATCTCTAAACGTTTTGCCTGGAACTAATTTTGCCTGACCACTTTCTACTGCATGAATAAACCTTTCTGCATAGCGCTGCTCTTCTTGTGAAAGCATCGAAAATGATCTATGTAATTCCTTCAGTGCCGCATCGACAACTCCTGGATCGCTATCACCTTGAATCAGCTTGACATACTTATCAAAATTCGAATTCATGTAATTTGCGTCGATCTTTCCGGTATCATATTCTGTAATATGAACGTCAATTTCATACGGAACATCTCCACTGGCTCCACCACCGCCACCACGAGTTATCTCTTTATATCTAGCTAATAATGTCAGGTATGTCTGTTCATCGATAAGCATTTTTATAGCATCTTCATTCTGATCCTCATCCGGATAAGAATTCTTGCTCCAAGTAAACCCTTGTATAATAGCTGCTTCAAGATGATTCACAAATTTATTAAATTCTTTTGCGAACTTTCCTATCGCTGCATTATCAGCAGGCAACTTTTCAAAATTTACAATACCTGCATTTTTGAATATCTGTTCTATACTTTGGAAAAGAACATTCATGTTTCTTAGATTGTTTGGCAATTTATCCACAAACAATCCTGTAGGTACATCACCTGAATATGCCTTTACAGCCGCTTCAATATTCTTCTCCATTGTATTTGGTCTACGATAGTATTTGATAATTCCAAAAGGCTTCTCAGCCATATTGTAAAGTCTGTTTGTACGCGAAAAGGCCTGGATGAGGTTTTCATACTCCATCATCTTATCCAAATATAATGTATTTACAAACTTGGAATCAAATCCAGTAAGCATTTGATTAACTACAATAAGAATATCAATTTGCTCATCCTTACCAATACTATCAAATGGTTTTTTATGGCCCAATCTTAGGCTGACTTCCTTACGAAATTTATCATACGTTGGAATCGTATACTTCTGATTGAAGTGCTTATTATAAGCTTCCAAGATTTCAACAATTCCATCTTCCTTCTCTAAACTTCCACCACCTTCATTATCAATAGTAGGATCAAACATTGCGGTGATGAATAAGTCAGGAAAAGCTTTGACCATCAATCTATAATATTTAACTGCTTCTGGAATACTGCTGGTCGCAAAAATAGCATGAAACTTTCTATTTCTACTGTATAGCGTCCATTTCTTTTTTATATCCTGTATTACGCCATCAACATACTCATCTGTTTGGTACTGCTCATTAGGTACAAAATCTTCTATGCCTTTTACATATTTTCCATTTACCAATTCTCCGTGCATCTTGATTTGAGATGAATCCATGTATTTAAGATATACTTTTTCCTTTTTAGGATCGCTAAAAGCGTCCGCTTGGTCTTTTGCTTTGGCTTTACTGAGCGCAACCTTCTCTCGTATATCAGCATCATCATAAATACGCACCATATATGGATCGAAGCCAAGAACATTTTTATCCCTGATTCCATCACCTAGAGTATATCTATGAATCTCATCACCAAATATTGTCGGGGTTGTACTGTCTTTTTTTGCATTTAAGTCTTGAATAGGTGTTCCGGTAAATCCAAAGATCAATGCATTTTTGAACGTATTTTTTATATCTACAAGCATATCTCCAAATGTAGAACGGTGGCACTCATCAATGATAATAACCATTCGCTTACGCTGAATAATTTTTAAATCTGCTTCTATATTAGCCACATCTTCCCTTGCGATATTACTCAACTTCTGGATTGATGTAACAATCAAAGTATTATCAGAATCTGGGCTCTTTAATTTCGATATTAAAACATCAGTGTTTTCCGTTGCCTGAACAGATTCTGTTCCTGTAGCAAATGAGCGGTACTCCTTAAGTGACTGTATTCCCAATTCTTTTCTATCAACCAGGAAAACCACCTTGTCTGCATCATGATTAGCAGCAACAAGCTGAGCAGCTTTAAAGCTAGTCATGGTTTTACCACTACCAGTTGTATGCCACACATGACCACCGAGCTGCTTCTTATCATCCCAGTGACTCTTTTTCTCCGCAACAATATTAGCAATTCCAACTGCCGCATAATACTGATAACTTCTCATAACTTTTAATATGCCCTCATCAGTATCTGCAATCGTATAGAAGCCAATTAGCATATGTGCCATTGGAATAGATAAGAACTTTTTAATGAACGTATACCATTCATTTATAGGATTGTTATTGAAATCAGCCCAATGAAAATAAAAGGCCTTGTTGAACACGCCCTTTTCTCCCGGATTTGCAAAATATACGGATTCCTTAGGTTGCATTGCCACAAAGATCTGTACTAGAGAAAAAATACCTCTAAATACACCTTCATGTGAATATTTTTCTATTTGATTATATGCCTCACTAACCGGAATTCCGCTGCGTTTTAGTTCCAGATGAATGACAGGCATACCATTAATTAACAACATTAAGTCACCTCTTCTGCTGTTGAGAATAGGTGATTTTGTTTTAAACTTCGGCTGCTGAACAATCTGATATCTACTCTGTCCTAATGCAATTTCCTGGCGATCATAAATTTTTAGAGAAATCTCTTTACCCAGATGAATCGGGTCGTTAGGGTTATCACGGGTAATAGATATACTACGCCCATTGATGAACTCATTTAGGGCCATTGGCGATTGTAGATTTCTTACCTGGTCTAAAATCTGAGCCATCTCTCCGGAAGTTAATGGCTGATCATTCAATCGCGTCCCCTGCTTATTATTATTGAATAATATGTTCGCCCAATTCTGAATTAAATCTTCTTCAGATGGATATCTAATAACATCCGATTCCCATCCATGCTCGATGAGGGCTTTTATGACAGCTTCTTCAAAGTCCTTTTCTTAATTAAAAATAATATCTGACAAGTCTATCCCTCCTTATACGAACATCTTCTGAAGACATCCTTTTTTCATTCTTTTCGCAATCTCAATTTCTTGCTCAGTACATGAAATGAGCTCATCGAGCTCCAACAAAAATCTAGCAATCCTACTTTGCTCTTCCACATTCCTAGGAACTCTAACCACAATTTTACTGAATGCTGGATATTTTAAGTTCCAAGTGTCGGATGTTAGTCCTTGTGAGTTAATTTCAAAAAGATGAATTATCTCTTTCTTCTTAAACATATAAGCAAAGAACTGAGTGTCTATATCTCCTATTGGCTTTACTACAGTATATGCAGGACTTACAATACCTTCGTATGGTGAACGCCCACTTGCTCCTTGCCACATTCTCATTGAGTTATAAGCAATATCACCAATACAAACTCTTTTGTATTTAGATTTGTCAGTATTTGAATTGTCGTGGCGATCTAGTTCAGAAAACTTCTTTATTCCTGAACCAATTGTAACTGATAGTAATTCTCCGTCTGGTAAACTTTCTAATCGCTCATCAAAGCACGAACCAAGTGTTCGTTCCTCCCAATCTCCCTGGAATTCAGAAAATCTTATTTCAGGAACAGTAGCACCATCCTTAGGGAACATCTTTTGCAAGCATGATTTCTTCATGTTCTGTAACTTCTCAAGCTTACGCTGGTGAAGAGTGATGAGGTCATCAAGGTTAGAGAAATACTCCACTATTTTGTTCTGTTCCGCCTTTGCAGGAAATGGAACAACCAGATTTTTTATCTCCTCATTGTGAATATGAACAACCGATTTCCCCTGTGCTTTTTTCGCTAACTCTCGTTTTGAATTTCCATGTGAAATAGAAATTGCCAAAAACGCTGAATTAATATCTTCATTGGGACTTACAACATTTAAATCTCCACCAAGTATAACCCCTGATTTATCAACTGTTGCAGCTCTTGCGATGTCTTCTGCCGTTTCTCCTGATGCAGGAACAATAACTTCTCCGCCTTTGCTATATACAGAACCGTCTTTTGCTTCTACATAAGTGTCTACTTCTGAAATACTGGTTTCGTATTTAGTATATAATCTTCCGTACAAAATAATCGGTGTTCCAGACTCGATTAAATCACCTTTTGAATAGCCACTTCCCTTACTAAATTCAGCTATATCTCCCAACTTACGCTGTTCCCAATCGTCAGTATATCCAGAAAAACGAAGTTTAGGTGTTTTATTATTCTTTTTCATTTTTTACCCCCATATACTTCTTAAATTCTGCTAGACCATCAAGATCATCTTTGCTACCAGATAAACCATCAATCATCTGAATAAGAGAACCAGCTGCAGATTCTTTCTTTACCTCAATATCACTATATGTAGTTGCATATTTTGAATTCAAATTTTCAACTTCTGAAACCAATGCTGTAATTACATCATCTGGCAAAGTTCCTAATCCGGATACAATAGGCTCAATCCACTTCAACTCTAGCAGGCGAAGTGCATCTTCTTCATCGAGATTTTTTATTGTTTCTATGGTTGCAGCTTCTAGTTCGATCTTCTGTGCCTTAATTACTTTCTTCAATTCGCTTTCTTCTTCCATTAAAAGCATAACTCTTTTCATTTTTGCTTCTAATGATTCTTCTGGAAATTCAAATTCCATCTGTAACTGCAAAATTCTAGAATTCACAGCAGGTTTTCCATAAGTGCCATCTTTATTAGAAACCATAGCACTCCACGCAACGAAAGGATTTTCTTCAATAAATGCCATTTTATCTTTCTTAAATGACAATGTGAGATAATTTTTTAACGCATTTATCTCCGGACTCTCTACATCTGTTAATGCTTCAGTAACATAAGCTTTTACTTCTTTTCCTACGAAGGCATTCTTATCATCGTTTGTAATTGTTTGTTCAAGCTCATCCTCTTCAAGAGATTCTAATATTTCGGTATACATATTGCTTATTTCAACCAATCGCTCTTCTCCTGACTGAATTGCAAACAATTCGCCGTGATGAAACTCTTCTTGTACAAGCTCAAATGGTAAAATATGACCTTTCCAACCTTCCTGCACTTCGGTCACTTCATCCTCGTCTTCTTTCTTTTTCTTTACCACCATATTAGGATCAACCTGGAAGATAGCATCAAACCCTTCTCCTTGAATCATTTCCAAATCGGCTGTGATTGTCTCCCAATTTTCAGAAAGAATCTGAAATGCCTTGTATTGATCAATCAATTTAATATTTGTTGTTCTATTAAAAATATCGATGCAGATATTTTCTTTAAGACTTTGAGCATTTACATCGAGAATATCCTCTATCAAGCAATCTTTTAAGTATTCTCCAAATCCACTAAAACTAGAGTGATATTTTGCAATATAATTAGATACAGATGCAAAGTTAGATACTGCACTTTCTATATCATCTGCTATAACCCTAGCATAATTGTCTGATATATTACCGAATATTTCCTCTCGTAACCCTGGGAATGCATCCCAATATTTTCTAAGACTTTCTATTTCCATATTAGGAATTCCACCAAACATAATAGAATGAATATCCCATGGTTCCTCGTCATCAGATGAATCAACATATCTAGGTATATTTAAGTTGTATTCATTTTTTCGTATATCATCCTTGGTAACTAATTTTGCAAATTTTGTCACCGATTTTCTTGCCTTCAATGTATCAACTATTTCTCTGATATCTCTTGCTCTTAACTTGTTATTTTTTCCGACTTTCTCGAACTTTTTAGATGCATCAATAATGAGAATATCTGAATCAGATCTTGTTCTCTTAAGCACCATAATAATCGTTGGAATTCCTGTACCAAAGAATATATTTGCAGGTAAACCAATAATAGCCTCTATGTGGTTACGTTCTATTAAAGTCTTTCTAATTGTCTCCTCTTCGCCGCCTCTAAACAAAACACCATGTGGGAGGACAATTGTCATAATGCCATCATCTTCTAAGTGATATAACTCATGTAGTAAAAACGCATAATCTGCCTTTGCCTTTGGAGCAACTCCAAATTCCTTAAATCGAGGATCGAACTCTTTATTCTTTGGATCCCATTTTTGAGAGTACGGTGGGTTGGAAACCACCGCATCCACCTTAACAAGTGAATAGGTTTCATCCTTATTTTCATCTGTTTCAAAAAACGGCCAGTCATCTTCCAAAGTATCGCCATTTCTAACATTGATATTAGCCGGATTAATTCCTCGCATAACCAAATTCATACGAGTTAAGTTATACGTATTCTCCTTTAATTCCTGCGCATAATAATCAATCTTATTCTCACCTTCGATATATTGAGCCATAGATGCACCAATATTAATGAGCAATGAGCCTGAACCTGATGTAGGATCATAGATTTTAATATGCTCTCTATCTTTAAGATGATTAGCCACAATTTCAGACATCAACACGGACACTTCATGTGGAGTATAAAACTCTCCTGCTTTCTTTCCAGCATTAGCTGCAAACATGCTGATGAGATACTCATAGATAAATCCCAAAACATCATAGTCTTGCTTTCCATCCATCGGAATTCTTTTTATTAGTTTAAGAAGCGCCTTTATTGATTTGGTCTGCTTTGTTGATGTTTCACCTAACTTTGAAAGGCCACTCTGCAACGTCTTAAATATATTCTCAAATAATTTCTTATATGTCGGTTCGATATTGGCATCAAAATTACTCAATGCATCTCTTACATCAGATACATCAAAATCATCGCCTTTAGAAAGCCATGATGAGAATAAGTCCTCATAAGCAATAAAATATCCAATATTCTCACTAATATGCTTCACAAGTTTCTCGTCATCTGCTGTCACTTTTTTAATATCCTCGTCAGAATATTTTTCTCCTTTCAGGAAAGAAATTTCACGATCCGAAAGATATTTATAGAACATAAATCCAAGGATATAGTCCTTATATTCATTCGCCTCTATCTTTGATCTCATCTGATTGGCTGACTGCCAAATAGTAGATGCTAATTGTTGTTTATTCATCTATTTTTACCTCCTGCCGCTAAGTCGCGGAATTGTTTAATTATTTGCAGCCTTACCACTTCGAGCCCATTCCTCAAGTTCAGAATATTTGAACTTCCAGGCCTTGCCAATTTTCTTTCTCGGAATATCCTTGCCTTTACGAATCCAATCACGAATTGTAGCTGGCTTTACTCCTAAGAACTCAGCTGCTTCAGTTGTTCCAATCCATTTTTCTTCATTATTGGTAGTACTCATAGCTTCTCCTTTTTCTATACATACTATGCCAATTTTTATTATACATTATTTTGTGTCAAATTTCAATTGTTTGTATCTGTTTATATGTGTTTGCGTGGTATCAAATAATTAATAAATTTTTTTGGTGAACTATCTTCAACACTTATAGCTTTTTTCCATACATAATCACACCTCTTTTAATCTTAAAGCCTTTATTTTCAGCCTCATAGCCCGTTGAACTTTCTTCAACGGGCATTTTTAACGTTTGCTGTATGATGCAATCAAGGGTCAAGAACACCCCATCATCAGACGATGCGTTTCCTGATCAAGAACGGTCCTATCTGAATCTGATGAACAACTAAATAACCAAACCAGCTGAATAGGACAAGCTGGCCAACCAATAGGAGGAAACTCTCTATGGCAATGGCCAAATATATTCAGGTATCGCACATGTGGAATTTTCTCCGCGTCAACCCAAGGAGGAAAGCCACATGGAAGAGAAAAATTATGATTACAGTAACAAGAAGAGCTACAATGGCGTAGCACCAAAGGAAAATGAGGCATTAGTTCCATTCTTAGCACATGAAGTTTTAAAGAATTACCATCAGGATATTAGAGATGGTATTCGCAAACGTAATGAAGGAATTATCGAAGATAGCTTCGAAACCTGGAACATTCGCGGTAGAAAGATTCTTGTAGGTTTCACAGCTATCCCTAAGGATCAGGTTGAATCCTACATGGAAGGATTCTGGAAAGAAAAAGATGCGTATCTTGAATCGACTCGCAAAAAGAGATGCTTAATTCTTAATTCCAAGGGCGAATACATCCGCTGCCCTAAGTACAATAAATGTGAAGTGTGTGAACGTTCTGAAAAGGATCAGTACCTCTCGCGTTATATTTCATTAGACAAGTTTATGGATGATAACAGCGACGACGATACTAATCGTAGCGGTTGGGAGCCAACAGATAATACTTCAACTGAAAACTCAGTTCTCAGTCTTATGATGATCGACGATCTCATCAACGAGGTATCCTTGAAGTACCCAGAAGCTAAAGCAATCTTCTCTCTACTGATGGACGACCCACAAATCAGTAATGCTCTGAAGCAGGTCGACTTGAAAAAGGGAAAGAGCCAGGCATATGAGTACGTAAAGAAAATGCAGGCATACGCCAAAGAACTCTACAACAAGAATTATCGTTAATTTACAAGCAGCGGCCGGACACCAACTCCCCGGTCGCTGTTTTTCTTATTTCTACTATCGTTATAGGGTGAACCCCAGGGTTCATTTTCTCTTGTTATCTATCCCCTAGTGTCAACCCTGCATTATGGACCAATTCCCACAAAGCCATTTTCAAGCATAAAAAGAAAGGCTTTCCAGCAGCCAATCGTACTCAATAACGATAGCTCTCTGAAAAGCCTTTTATTTACTACATTATTTTTACTTCTTAGGGTTCACCTTTGGCATCAAAGCAACCGTCTCGATATGGCACGATACCTTCTGATTGATGTCAGGTTCTGTTCCCGTTCGCGGAAACATATCCGGTCAAAGCGGAAACATGTCCACACATTCTGAAATCGCATATTCACAGCTGCAACCAGATGCAATCTGTGGCAAAATTGACATCCATATCCAGATCTTGGCCATCGAAGTCTATGGGAGCAATTCAGCATGCGCTCTAATTGCTCATCGAAATACTTTTCCGTCAGATACATTCCACGCTTCAGCCGTTCATCATCCATAACCCAGCCTTTGATGGTGTAGTCTTTAGCGATCTGGTTTACCCATTTACGGAACTGTACCGCACGCTCGGAATTGACCTTGAAGCCTACAGCAATGATCATTTGAAGGCTATAGTGCTTGGTATCGCGTGTGACCTGACGAGAACCTTCGGTTTGAACTATCCGGAAATTCCGGATAGTTGAATCTTCCTCAAGCTCTGAATCAGAATAAATCTTCTTGATATGCTCATTGATTGTACGAACATCCACATCATACAAGGTGGCCATCATCTTCTGTGTCAGCTATATATTTTCATCCTCGTAGCGCATGCGGTGAAATGTTCCGCAGAATTCACTGGAACAATCGCGGCTGCAAATCCATCGTCTGGCGCTGCATCAGTAGACTGGAGCCAACCGGGCAGGAATGCCACGCAAGAACTGTCAATGAGACAGTATTGGAGAATGTGGTAGTTCAGGCCATCAACACGCTCCTTGGTGATACGTCCACCTACCAGGCACAGCTCCAGCAGAACATCGCAAAGGTGATCCGTAGTGCTCAGCAAAAAACCGCTGATGGCATTGACGAAAGACTGCAGGAGCTTCAGAAAGAGCTTCTCAAAAAAGCCAATAACAAAGAGGCCTATGATGAGATTGCCGACGAGATCTTCAAACTCCGGGAACAGTGAGAAAAATGTACGGTTGACACTGCCGCCAGAGACGCACAGATTTCCCGCATCAACGAACTGCAGGACTTCATCAAGCAGCAGTCCGCACACCTGGACGCCTTCGACGAGGCCCTGGTAAAACGCTGGCTTGAGCGAATCATCGTCCGGGAGGACCACTTCACTGTGGAACTTAAGTCCGGACTGAAAATTGATATTGAAGGATAATCCCCTAGACGCACGAAACCCTCTCGACCATGATGGCCGGGAGGGTTGTTTGTTATTCTGCTTTACTCACAGGTAAATAATAAATCTTTCCATCTTTTGAAATGAGCTGTACATCCTCTGCATACAACTCAGATTTATCTATTTTATGTGTACAAACATGACCTGCCTTCTGTGCTGTGATCATACTTGCAGTTTTTTCTTCTATTCCTCGGAAGTTTAAATTATCATTAAACAATCCTGGAATAAAATGAATTACTCCATCAAAGCCTGCTCTCTTTCTTCGTGACTCATCAGCCTCTATTCCTAATCGGTCAGCAGTACCTTCATGCCAAGCAGTAAGTCGTGTCTGTGTATCTGATACCTGTTTCGAGTATGTAGGTAATAATGCCATACACTGTTCTCTCGAAACTGTGCCAAGATGCAAAGTATATCTCAAATCAGAAATCTTATATAAGATTTCCAGAAGCGATTGTTGATACATAAACCAATTTTGTGCATTTCCTAAAGCTTTTTCATAACCATCGTAATTAAGGCCTGATTTCTTTGCAAATCCAGCCAAAGTAAGATTAGCTTGTCCTAGAAGCTTAGTACACTCTTCCTCTAAGCTATCAAGCTGAGCAATCTTCGAAAGTCGAAGCTCATCATTTTCCAAAATCTCCGTCTGAAAATCAGCAATCTTTTTAACATGAGCTACCAGCGAAAATACCCTACTTCGATATTCATTATCCTGAAAATTCTGTATCTGAGAGATACCATCACTGATTACTCCAAGCTCTGCATTAATCTGCGTCATGTAATACTGCCCGACAATCATTGATGCTACACCCATTGCTGCTACTGCTGTTCCTTTTTGTGCTTCAACAGCTACAAGATTTGCGTGACCTCTAATTCCATCAGCTCCATGATAAAAACCTCGAACTGCTCCTTCCATCGCTTTGGAATCTGTTAACTTAGCACCCGCTGGAATTATGGCTCGATACAAAACCTCACCATTTGCCTTGACAGCCTGTGTGGCATTATTGGCCGCATTTCCAGCCTGTGCCAGTCCCGGAACAAGATTATTTATATGGGCAAGCACCTTACTATCCGTAATCTCAACAAGTTTAGTTTCATCCGAAATCGCATCTGCAGGAAGTATTCCTATCTGAATAACCGGATCATTTGCAACTTCAGATGCTTGCAATTTACTGCTTGATGTTTTACTTACAACAACTGCTGTATTACCCAGCTCATTTTTGGTTCGTTTGTTTTTTACGTATAGCACAATACCTCCTGCTATTGCAACCACAATGCACGCGCCAATTATTACATATTCCATTTATCGTAATACCTCCTATCGTTTATTCATAAAAGGCTTTGCTATTTTCGCGAATTATAGAATTCTGTAATCTTCAATTGCCCCCACTGGATGAGCTGTTGTTTTATCAAACAAAACTATATTCTTACCAGTCTTAGATACTGTACTACCATAAATTATTCCCGCGTATCCTAACGAAATATAATACTGCGCCATAGTTTGAAAAGGTGCATACATTAAACTTTTATTATCCTTTTCATCAAGCGGTTCAAATATCTGTTCTGAAAGTAATTTTGAATACGTATATACTCCCCATTTAGTAAATAGCTTCTTAAATTCTTCTACATTCACGTTGTTCCTTAGAATAAAACCTAATACTTTAGATTTTTTTATACTTTTCTTAACCTGTTCTTGACCATAAGTCTCCAAGCCATCATTCAGAGCTTTATATGTCATTTCATCCGCTATTGTTAAATCTACTACCTTAAGTGCTGTGCTATCAGCGGCAAATTGAAAATGACAAAAACCAAATCTATCATTTTGTTTAACTCGACATTCGGCCTGTGCACATTCATGTATCGCCGCCTCTTTGCCTATTGCTAAATACAACCATTCTACCCCTGAAGGACTAAATCTGTTATCTTCCTTTATAAATTCTGTCTTCGGAATAAAACGTTCAAAATCAGGATTCTCATCTTCTCCAAGAATAGTACCTCTGCCGACACAATATTTCTCAATCTCAGATATTAAGACTGTATTATATTCTATTCCAGCATTCTTATTAAACAAGTCATCATAAACTCTCAAGAACGTATTCTTCTTTGCTGAAGCAATATCATCAAAAGAAAAATCTCCTTTTGAAAGTGCATCTCTAAACTCTTGCCACGTCTTCTTAATTGATTTTTCACTTTTTTCAATACCGCTAAAATCAAATATCTGCCCCAAAACATCTATCCCCCTTACATCTATTCCACTGCCTACAACCACCCAAAATGGTCGAGTTGCCGGATTGGTTGTCACCCTTTTTCATTTTCCAAAAATCATCCCAAAATGCCTGACATCTAATCCGAGGTTACAACCTGACATACATTTTGCAGTAGATATGTTTCCATACAAGAAAACCGAGCTTTCCGCAAGGCTTCTCTGATGATACTAACCTTACAAAAAGCCCGGAAATACGCCACTTTTCAGCCTTTATTTATCTTTTCTTGACAGCAAACAGACCGTCTCGACGTGATAAGTGCTCGGAAAAAGATCCACACACCCAATCCGTTCTACCTGATATCCTCTTCCCTGCAGAAGCTCCAGATCTCTTGCCAGGCTGGTCGGCTTGCAGGCAATATAAACCATTCTTTCCACACCAAAATCAATGATCTTTTCCAGTGCTTTCGGATGCACACCGTCTCTTGGTGGATCCAATACGATCAGATCCGGTACTTCACCCAGATCATCGATTACTTTCAACACATCTCCAGCCCAGAAGGTACAGTTATCGAGTCCATTTAAAGCAGCATTTTCTTTTGCAGCCTCTACAGCCTCTTCAACGATCTCCACACCTACTACTTTTTTTGCCACTGGTGCAAGGATCTGTGCAATCGTTCCGGTTCCACTGTAGAGATCAAAGATTACCTTATCTTTCGTCTCACCGATATAAGATCTTGCTGCCTCATAAAGCACTTCCGCGCCAAGGGAATTAGTCTGGAAGAAAGAAAATGGTGTGATCTTGAACTTCAGTCCCAGAAGTTCCTCATAGAAATAATCCTGTCCATATAAAATTTTGGTTCCTTCATCTTTTACCACATCCGCAAGGCTGTTGTTGGTTGTATGAAGAATTCCGGCAAGCTTCCCATCATAAGAAAGACCGGTAAGCTTTTCCACCAGTCTGGCTTCATCTAGCTGTGCCTCCGATGTTGTTACCAGATCAATCAGAATTTCTCCGGTGCGAACTGCCTTTCTCACAAGAAGATGACGGAAAAATCCAGTATGGCGCATTCTGTGATAATACGGAAGACCTGTATCTGTCGCAAACTCCAGAACAGCCTTTATAATTCGTCTGAAATCCTCATCCACAATCTTGCATTCTGTAACATTTACAATATCGTGAAAGCTGCCTCTTTTATGCATGCCAAGTGCAAGAGGTCCGTCCTTATATTCGTCTCCAAAAGAAAATTCCATTTTATTGCGATATGCCTCTCTGACCGGGCTTTCTTTAACACCCTCCCAGATATAATCACCATCAACCGCCGCATCCATCATTGCATGGATCTGCGCTTCCTTCATCTCCACCTGCTTTTCATACGGCAGATTCTGATAAGTGCATCCGCCACAAACTCCAAAATGCGGACATGCCGGCTGACATTCTTCCGGTGAATGCTCCAGAATTTCCAGAAGCCGTCCCTCTGCCTGACCTTTTCGTATCTTATTCACCGCGAAACGCACCTTTTGTTCCGGAACGGTATTCTTCACGATCACTTTTTTTTCTTCGTCCTCTACCACGGCAAATCCTTTATTCGGGAAATCTACCCTTTCTATATATCCTTCTAATATCTGTCCTTTTTTCATCTATCTATATACCCTCACATAGAAAAGGCAGGAATCTTTGACAATTCCTGCCTTCGCTGCTTTCTTAATATTACTGTACTTCATCTTCATCACTGAAGAAATCATTGTCGAAATCATCGTCAAAATCTTCTTCAAAGTCTTCCAGATAATCCGGAGTAAAGAAACAATATACTGCATATGCAATTGCTGCAACTGCTGCTACCGCACCGATAATTGCAAGAATCCAGAGAACAGTTGTCTTCTGATCATCATCTTTCTTATGCATCATATCGTTGAGTTTCGTTGTTGCAAGTAATTCTTCGATTCTGTTCATCTCCATACACGCCCTTTCTGCCGTCACTCTCTGCTTCGGCTCACTCATTGTTTATAGCTAGTATACCACAAATCCATGCATAATTTCCACCATATTGCACAGATTTTCCGAAAAAGAATGTGTTTCTTAGGCACATAGTGCAATTTTAGTCAATTTTCTGCAGTTTTGCAAACATGGCAAACATCTTCTTCGTGCCCGCCGTATCAAAGTCCACAGTCACTTCATAGTCTCGTCCGCCTTCTGTGATCTGTGTCACCAGACCTTCCCCAAACTTAATATGACGCACTCTGTCCCCCACATCATATCCCGGACCTTTTCCCTTGGTCACAGTAAACTGCTGTGCAGGCTTTGTCGCTGCGAACGCTTTTGTCGCAAATGCCTGCTTTGCCTGACGGTAAGTAGATACCTTTGGTTCCTCCTCTGTCTGCTCTTTTTTGAACAGGGCACCGGTAGAAAGCAGACTCAGCGGAATCTCTTTTAAGAATCTGGACATCTTATTATACTGTGTCTCACCATGTACCATCCGTCGTCTTGCACAGGTCAGCGTCAGATTCTCCTTTGCACGGGTAATTCCCACATAACAGAGTCTTCTCTCTTCTTCCAGCTCTGCCGGATCATCTGCCGTGTTCGTCATATAGCTTGGGAAAATCCCATCTTCCAGGCCGGCGAGATAGACATGTGGAAATTCCAGGCCTTTCGCACTATGTAAAGTCATCAGCACCACATAGTCCGTCTCCTCATCAAGACTGTCGATATCTGCAACCAATGCCACTTGCTCCAAAAAACCGGAAAGTGTCGATTTTTCATCTTCTGCTTCACAGGACTCCTCGTATGCAACAATTTTATTCCGAAGCTCTTCAATATTTTCCAGACGGCTTTCTGCTTCTTCATCAGAATCTGCCTGCAGTTCTTCTACATATCCAGTTGCATCGATAATCTCATCCATCAATTCCGCTACACTCATGCGTTCGCCTTCGGCTTTAAAATGCTCAATCAGGGCTGCAAAGGATTCGATTTTGCCAAGCGCACGTCCGATTCCCGGAACCGATCCTGCAGCCAGGATTGCTTCATAGAAACTGATCTCCCGTTCCGTTGCATAATCCTGCACCCTTCCGATAGTTGTCAGTCCGATTCCCCTCTTCGGTACATTGATGATCCTCCGTACTGCCAGATCATCTTTTCCATTATCTACTGTTTTTAAATATGCCAGCAGATCCTTTATTTCGCGTCTTGCATAGAAGTTTACTCCACCAACGATCTTATACGGAACATTGGATACCACCATCTTTTCCTCGAATATACGTGACTGCGCATTGGTTCTGTATAAAATAGCGAAATCCTTATATTCTCTTTTTCCACTGTTCACCTTGTCTTTGATATCACTGACAATATAATCCGCCTCATCGTAAGCAGAATCAAACTGACGGAACTGAATCTTCTCACCCTCACCATTCTCGGTCCAGAGCGACTTCTCTTTTCGTCCTGTATTGTGACGGATCACTTCATTTGCGGCGTTCAGGATTGTGGATGTGGAACGGTAATTCTGTTCCAGCTTGATCACTTTCGCATTCGGATATTCTTTTTCAAAATTCAGGATATTCATGATATTCGCACCCCTGAATTTGTAGATCGACTGGTCGTCATCACCAACTACACACAGATTCTGATACTTACCGGCAAGAAGGCTTACCAGCTTAAACTGTACCGTATTCGTATCCTGATACTCATCCACCATGATATAACGGAATCTTTCCTGATAATACTCCAACACGTCCGGCTGTGTCTGAAGAAGCTGTACTGTCTTTAAAAGCAGATCGTCAAAATCGAGTGCATTGTTAGCTTTCAGCTGCTTTTCATACTCGGTATAAACCTGTGCAATCTTCTTTTTCGCCCAATCCCCTTCCGCACGAAGTGTCATCTCTTCCGGTGTGACAAGCTCATCTTTTGCAGAAGAAATCGCACTAAGAAGCGACCGTTCCTTAAACATTTTCGTATCAATCTGCAAATATTTACACACATCCTTGATCAGTGTCTTCTGATCATCTGCATCATAAATCGTAAAATTTGTATCATACCCAAGCCGGTCAATATATCTGCGCAGGATCCGCACACACATTGAATGGAAGGTGCTCACCCAGATACTCTCCGAACCGAATCCAACAATCTGATCCACTCTCTCACGCATCTCCCCGGCTGCCTTGTTCGTAAATGTGATCGCCAAGATATTCCATGGGTTCACACCTATCTGATCGATCAACCAGGCAATCCTGTGTGTAAGGACACGTGTCTTACCGGATCCTGCTCCGGCAAGGATCAGAAGCGGGCCCTCTGTATAGAAAACGGCCTCCTGCTGTCTGTCATTTAATGTATCATAAATACTCATATTTTTGTTCCTCTTTCTTCTCCTCTCTCGAGGCTCTATTGCATCATTATATTATAAAAAAAGTGGGGTGTCAAAGAATCTCTCGTCCCTATTTTTCGTCGTAAAAATAGAAAAATCCAGCTCCTTTTTTCTTATCTGTAAAATTTTGCAAAATATCTGGACTTTAAAATTTTAATGTGCTAATATGTCATTGTATGAATGAGTGGGGCAGTTTATGTCACACTCTTATTGATTATTTGTCATGGAGGGATAATATAATGAGTAGAAAAATCAGAACAGAAGCGGTCGATTCTTTATTTGATGCCGTTCTCAGTCTGAAAAGCAGAGAAGAATGCTACACATTCTTTGAAGATGTCTGCACGATCAATGAGCTTTTATCGCTTTCACAGCGTTTTGAAGTAGCTAAGATGCTACGTGATCAGAAAACATACCTGGAGATTGCAGAAAAGACTGGTGCTTCCACAGCAACAATCAGCCGCGTAAACCGCTCTCTTAATTATGGTAATGATGGATACGATATGGTATTTGAGAGACTTCAGGCAGGGGCTGAAGAATCCGAATCTTAATTTTACAGACACCGGCAGGAGTTGGTAGTAACAGCTATTGCCAAACACATAATAGCAAAAAGGAACGAATTTCAAAATCTGAAATCCGTTCCTTTTTTTATTCTTCTTAAAAAAGCTAACGCTTTTATTTTTTCTTATTCGGCTTTGGAAGTTCGTCCACCATTTTTTCAATCAGTTGCTTTTTCACATACACATCAAAACTGAGATTACAGATAAAGGCAAACTTCTGAAGCTGTTCTCTTTCTTCATCATCCACACATACAAAAGAATGCTCAGCAGTCTCATACGCCTTACGAATACTATCCTGCAACTCTCCGATCCTGCTTTTTTCCATCTTACAGACTTCTTCATAGATACTTTCCATGTCAAATTCCGAATCCACAGCAAAATATTTGTCTGTCAGTGGCTTTAACAAAATCTCAATATCTTTGATTGAGAGCAGGTTCTTAAAATAATAGACAAAAATTAAAACCAGAAGGTGCTCTTTGGAATACTTTTTCTTATTCGGAGGCGGAAGCAGATTGTTTTTCGCATAATTATTGATCATCGTTTTCGTCAGGATCTTATCATCCTCATAACGCTTCGTCGAACTGAGCTGTTCCTCCATAAAAGTTGTTACCTGATCCATATATAAATCTATATTCGGAATATCTACCGGATGAATATAATCAATTCTGCCGACACTTTCCAGGATACTGTTTAATAAATCTTCCGTATTTATCGTCATTCTTTTTCACCTCAATATAGATATTATATAGTATTAAAAACTAGATATCAAGTCTTTTCTCTATCTTTCATACAGACTTTTTTAACGTAAATGACGTATTAACAATTCACTTTTTTCTGTTTCCACATATTCCGTTTATACTGAATACATGATTTCAGAAGCTCTGCAGAAGTATTAACGATCAGTTCTTCCGGAAAATGACTCTCCTCGATCACCGGAAGCGCATAACTGTAATCTGCAAGATCTACATCCATATGTGCGTCGCTTCCCATCGTAACCGGAACTTCGTATTTCTTACAGTATTCCAGCATTTTTAAATCATTTTTCCTGGTATCCACGCGGAATCCGCCAGGTCTTAACGAACCGTTATTTACCTCCAGAACGGTTCCTGTCTCTTTTGCTTTTTTGGCCAGCTGTTCATAATCCACCGGATATCTTCCGTCATCCGGATGTCCAATAATGTGAATCAGCGGATTCTCCATTGCCGCAAGGTATGCCGCCGTGATTGCCTCTTCCGTCCGCTCGCCTTTATAACAAGGTCCATGAATACTTGCAATTGCAATATCCATCTGACAAAGTGTGCTCTCCGGAAGGTCAACCTCTCCCTTTTCATTCATAATATTCAGTTCCACACCCATGAACAGTCTCACGCCGTACATTTCACGCGGTACGATATGCAGATTCTGGAAATAGAACTCATGACAGGTTCCCGGCATCTGCGGTGCATGTTCAGTCAGTGCAAATGCCTCCAGTCCTTTCTCTTTCGCCATCTGTGCCATCTCACGTATCGTATTGTATGCATGTCCGCTGACAATGGTATGTGCATGTGTATCTAAAACTATTTTCATCGGTCTTTCCTCCTGCCTGCTCTTTGTCTGTGTTCTCACAGCTCATCTTTTCTTATATTCTTATGATAAACTGATTCTTTCTTTTTTACAATCCGTTTTTCCCCACTGTTTTCATTTCTAAAATTTCTATAAAATGTGCAGTGTTTTTGTTGTCACATGGTACAATAGACTATAAGAATATTTAACGAAAGAGGTTTTTTTATGAATCTTTTAGCAGCACTTGCAAGTGTACGGATCTTTCCCAGAAAAGTTTCCCATCAGACACTGACTACCCGTTGGGGAAAAGCTCTTGATCCGCAGCACATACTGGAAGAATATCCACGTCCGCAAATGATCCGCGATCAATATATCAACCTGAATGGAGAATGGAATTACACAGTTCTTTCAGAAAAAAATACCATAACCAAAGAAGGAACTCTTCTCGTTCCTTTTTCTCCGGAAGCCCCTCTTTCCGGTGCCGGTTTCCAGTTAAAGCCGCACGAAAAAATGCTCTGTGAGCGCCTGCTGTCAGTCAAGTGCCTTCCTTCCGACGGATCCCGGTGCATCTTGCATTTTGGTGCAGTCGATCAGTATGCGAAAGTTCTGGTAAATGGAAAAGTAGTTGTCTCACATATCGGCGGATATCTTCCATTTTCTGCTGATATCACAGATGCTCTGCAGGAGGGTTGCAACACTCTGACTGTACACATTGAAGACCGTTCCGACACTTCTTATCACAGTGTTGGAAAACAGAAATTAAAGCGTGGCGGAATGTTCTACACTGCCCAGAGTGGAATCTGGCAGACAGTATGGATGGAATGGGTTCCGGCTGTCTATGTCAAAAAACTGGAACTCACCCCTTTATATGAAAAAGAGACGGTACATGTATCCCTTCTTTTAAATCATCCGATTTCCGGATGCAGCGATGCCGAAGCGGTTGTCTGTCACGTCAGAGACATGGACGGTCGCCTGATTTCCAAAGGGATCTGCACCAATCAGTCTGACTCTCTTTGCTGTTACTCCTGCTACTGTGACGTCAACAATATGCATCCCTGGAATCCTGATGATCCTTATCTTTATACAATTGAGATACAAGCAGGCGAAGATAAAGTCACCGGCTATTTTGCAATGCGTACCTTTACCATCGAACCGGATAAAAAAGGACTTCCCCGCTTCTGCCTGAACCATGAACCACTTTTTCTGAATGGAGTCCTGGATCAGGGATACTGGCCGGACGGGCTTTACACTGCACCATCTGATGAAGCGCTGATCTATGATATCCAGACCATGAAAAATCTCGGCTTCAACATGATCCGTAAGCATGTAAAAGTCGAGACTGCAAGATGGTATTATCATTGCGACCGTCTTGGAATGATCGTCTGGCAGGACATGGTAAACGGTGGCACCTACAATGCTCCGTTCATGACCTGGCTGCCTGCACTCTTTCCAAAATTCAAGCTTCACACCAGTGACCGGATTCATCCTCTCTTCGGCAGGAAAAATGTACATGGCAGAGAAGAATTCATCCGTGAATGCAAAGAAACTGTCACTGCCCTAAAAGCATTCCCATGCATCAGCACCTGGGTAATCTTCAATGAAGGCTGGGGACAGTTTGATTCAAAAAAGCTCACTGCCTTATTCCGCGAACTGGATGACACCCGGCTCATCGATTCCGCCAGTGGATGGTTTGACAGACGGCAGGGAGATTTCAAAAGTGAACATAACTACTTTGCAAAGCAGTTCGTAACTCCATCTGACCGCGCTTTCGTCATTTCCGAATACGGAGGCTACACCTGCCAGGTCAAAGGACATACCTGCTCCGGCAAGACATACGGATATAAAATCTGCTCTTCACAGGAAGAATTCCAGGCAGCCTATCATAAACTTATGTCTGAAGAAATCGACCCCCTCAAAGAACAGGGATTGTGCGGAGCAGTATATACACAACTCTCCGACATCGAAGATGAAATAAACGGGCTGATAACTTACGACAGGGAGGTTTGTAAGTTGTAGGTGGTTGGCAAAGTTACACACCCATGGATTCGGATTCACCCCCGCTCGCGCTTAGTCCGCAAACGTAGCGGATACTAAGTTCGATGATGTCTGACGACGTCCTCTCACTAAGTACCGACGTTTCCGATGGGGTTCATTCCGAATGCATGGGTGCTTGCGTTTGTCGCTCCAGTACAAGTTGTACGGAGGCGCTTCGCTGCCGCACTGGGAAAATACTATTTTAATTTCAGTGGGATAGGTTGCTCAGGAACGTAAACTTTATACCTTATCAATATACCTCCAGTACTTCTGCAAATCCATTGCCACCACTTCCCGTCAGACACCACATCCAGGCGATGCGCAGCGGATGCCGTCCCCCCTGGTATTAGTTTTTTGTGCGCTTAGTATTATGGTGCCGTCTTCCCCCCTTCGCCGATGCGGTTCTGGTGTCATAGCACAGCCCGGGGCAGAACGATAATTCTGCTGGCGGGCCCTCAAAAAACGCCGGCACTTAGTGAG
>ENA-OOZT01000516-OOZT01000516.1-human-gut-metagenome-genome-assembly--contig:-NODE-516-length-31872-cov-3.679668_pt1 | contig 31872 bp, 35 predicted proteins | sample MGYA00241192_ERZ501407 | MGnify/ENA primary metagenome ERZ501407 (study PRJEB25962, sample SAMEA2042911) | human gut metagenome | biome: human gut; feature: human-associated habitat; material: faeces...
TCGCTTGTCGGGTGTCTGCCGCCATAACCAATCACTAAAAGAGAATCTATGAGAATAAAGTTGATGATTATATGTCTGACTCTGCTTTGCGGATACGCCAAGGCACAGACACGAGGCGGCGACTCTTCGCCACCACTACCCAAGGAGATTTCTGCGGAATTGTTCGGCAAGGCGGTAGCACTCATCAAGGAGTTTGAGGGGTGGCACTCGGCAAAACACTATCCATATATCGGTTACGGTCATAAACTGCTTCCACACGAGAACCTGACAGCAGATATTTCCAAGGCACAGGCCGATTCGTTACTCAGAGCCGACTTATTGGAACGATACAAGTATTTCCGACAGTATGGGAAAGATGCTCTGCTGCTAACGGTTTTGGCTTACAATGTCGGCCACAGCAGATTGTTAGGATATGGTAAACGCCCTAAGAGTAACCTTATCAAGAAAATAGAGTCCGGCGACAGGGATTTTTACGAGGAGTATATCTCGTACCGTTGCTACAAAGGCAAGCCTATCCCCAGCATCGAACGCCGCAGAAAAAGAGAGTTTGAATTGCTGTATATTCCGTAGCCGTTATTTAAAGAGCCTTCCCTTAAGCAATTGAGAGAAGGCTCTAATTGTATCATCTTAAACCGTTTATCACGCTTATGGCAACAGTAAAAGTAAAATTACGCCCATCATCAGTGGAGTGCAAAAGCACACTCTTACCTATCTATTATTTTGGAAGGAGTGAAATCTGCCACTTGTCTAATTTCTCTCTGTCGAAAATAATAAGCCTCTGAATACTGCAACGCTTATTAAAGTATTAAATTGTTAGTCTAAAATCATATTTTATGGTTACGTCTTGGCTATTTGTGAAAAAATCACTATCTTTGCAAGTTGAAATTTCAGTAATTTGGGTAATGAATCGTCTTTTTGCGACATACTTTAGCGGCACTATCTCCTATGCAACGGCATCGGAGTCATTGCTCGCAACACTTACCCCCCCTGTAAACATTCTTATAATCAAATAGTTAGCCGTAGTAATACGGCTCTAAGTCATATATTGGCGTTACCACTTGGCATATTGTGTCCGGTGCGTAGCGCCTTTTTTCGTGCAAATTCTTAAACAATAAATAATTTCAAAATTCTAAAAGTATGAAGATTTTCAAATTAATGGTAGTTGCCCTCGTGGCAATGTTGGGTTTCACAGCTTGCGATAAGGATTGCGACCACAACTTTATTGAGCATGATCATAGTGAGGCTCTTGTAGGTACTTGGACTTATATCGCTGAAGGAGGTCTCGCTGAAGCTATGGTAATCAATCCAAATGGTTCATTTACCACAACTGGAATTATGAAGGGTGGTTATCTATACGAGGAGAAAGGTAATATCAAGGTGGTAAATAACAAGGTTTCACTCGTTTTTGAGGGTGATACTGATGTAATCGAAGGTCGCCTTGAATTGGTAGCTGGCAAATCTTTGTCTATTGTTATAAATGAGGAATATGATATCCGTTTGACTTATGATTATTGCGCAAACGACCTTTCTGATGAAATTCTTGGTATGTGGGTTAGTGAATTGCAGGCTCCAACAGAAAATGGTGAGGCAATGATTGTACATACATTTATGGATAATGGCAAAGCAACCTTCACTGGCTTTGGTACATTTGTAGACGAATATTTAGTAAATGAAGAAACAACCTATAAAGTAATAGGTGATTTGCTTTTCTTTGCATTACCGCAAGATAAAATTGCAGAAGGCGAATATCGGGACACTTGCAAACTTCCGTGGCATAATGTGACATAAACATATACTTGAAGGTAGGTTTGTGTATCAAAAGACCTTACCTTTGAAGTATGGAAGACAACACATCTGCAAAGTTTGAGTTCCTTGCGAGCTTCATCCTGCCCAATGGCATCCTTGACTGGTTCGATTTTGTGAAAGCGAATGAAGAACCTGTAGAGAAGAAGGACTGCATCTACAAGTCCACACTGCACATATATCTTGACGAGAAAGACAACCGCACTAACGAGCATTTGCTTCTCAAGCCGAATGGCTTCACTGAGCCGACAGTCATCAAGGACTTTCCGGTGCGTAACAGGAACCTGATTCTACACGTACGGCGTCGCAGGTATCTTGACGAGAACGGCAAGAACGTCATCCTGAACCTCTATCCGACAACGGCAGAAGGGACCCGCTACTCCGAAGAGTTCGCGGTTTTTTTAAAAGGAGCTGATGGACTCGACGCCAGTTACCGCCCGATTGTTAGGGCGTTATTTCATGATTGACGGAGATGAACTCGAACGGTCATACAAACATCATCTGAGCGATTACGCCGAATGGGAGCAGCGAGATCACGCATCCAATTGGATGCTGATTGAAGACAATCTGGGCGAGAACCTGAGCATTGATGAGACTATGCTTCAATTATCCCAAGCGGGTCTAACCATCGGAAATGAAAGGATAGCAAGGTGATGTAATATCACTGATTTACAGTCTATTAGGAATGAAAGCCGATTTTGGATTGGTTCGTTATTCTTTCCTAAATTAGCGGATTGTTTACCCACTTTTGTCTCGTTTTTGTCCCTCGTTGTATTATCTTTGTATCGTGAGCTAAATGCTTGATAATCAGTGATAAAAGAATATATTAACATCAGAAAAGAAAGGAAATAAAATGGGACGAAAGAAGAAAGAAATCCGTTTGAAGGAGCCTGTGCGCATCCGAGAGAAGAAGATAGCAGGTGGCAACATCAGCCTCTATCTTGACATTTACCAGAAGGGATTGAGAAAGAAAGAGACGTTGAAACTCTATCTTGTGCCAGAAATCAACGCTGCTACCAAGTTGCAAAACGCCAATACAAGAAAGTTGGCAGAGCAAATCAAGGCGCAGCGCATTCTTGACATCCAGAGAGAGGGTCTTGTGGATTGGGACAAGGTGAAGAAGTCACGCATGACACTTACCAAGTGGATGGATGACTTTGTGAAGTACAATGCCGAGTTGTCTGAGTCTTCCATGAAGACAAAGCGAAACACTCATGCTCGCATTGACCAATACCTATTACATATAGGCAAGCCAGAGTTTCTGTTGAAAGACGTGGACAAGGAGTTTTGCAAAGGCTTCATTACTTTTTTGAAGACTTGCACCTACAATGATGGAAAGAAACAACTCAGCACCACCACTTGCCGTATGTTCGTCAACTATTTCGGCTCGTCATTGGCAAAGGCAGTAAGGGACGGACTGATTGAGCAAAATCCATTCTTGCTGTTAGAGGCAAAGGAGAAGCCACAGAAGCGAGTGGCTGAGCGTGAGTTTCTGACGATAGAGGAAATAAAGAAGGTGATGAACACACCATGCCGTTATGAACTGGTGAAGAAAGCCTTTCTATTCTCCTGTTTCACCGGTCTGCGATATAGCGACATGAAAGCCTTGAACTGGAGTGAAATCCACAAGGCTGCTGACGGCAAGACAGAATACATTGACCATATCCAAGTCAAGACCAAGGATAGAGTAACCATCCCCTTGTCGGAAGAAACAAAGAAGTGGATGCCTAAAAGAGAAGAAGGCATAGACAACATCTTCCACAACTTGACAATCACATCTACAACTGTAGAAGTGGTGCTGAAAGAATGGATGGAGGCAGCAGGAATAACCAAGCATATAACCTACCATTGCTCACGACATACGGCGGCAACTATGCTCCTGACACTCGGTGCAAGTATCTATGTAGTAAGTAAGATACTCGGACACAAGAGCATCAAGATGACGGAGATTTACGCCAAGATTGTTGACAAGAAGAAGTTGGAAACCGTGAACCTCGTGAACGGAATGTTTGACCAAATACCAGTAATACAATGAAGATAGAAATCAAGGAACGTAAGCTGACGGAAGGCAAAAGAGCCTTATATCTGGAATACTACGAGACTGGCTTCCGCAAGAGAGAAAACTTGCACCTCTATCTCTTGCCCGATGATGCCGTTGGTGCTGCAAAGCACAATCGGCTTACATACAACAAGGCTATGGAGATACGAGCAGAGCGCATCCTCACCCCTCCTGTATTGGAGAAAGAGAATGCCAAAAGCGAAGAACAAGGCAACGGCTTGACTTGGCTACAATGGTGCGATGATTATATCAAATGGTCTGTTGATTGTGGCAACTGCAAGAAGATGATAGGTCATAAGAATGTTGTCCGCAAGCGTATAGCCACTTATTTACGGAGAGTAGATAAGAAAGACATCCTGCTGAAAGATGTCAGTAAAGATGAAATTTGCGGTCTTTTTGATTATATGCGCAACAAGTATCGCAACAAACGCCAAATCAAGACCAACGGAGGACGGTTGGCTGATTACACATTACTGTTGTTTGAGGAAACAGTCAAAGCGATATTTAACAAGGCTATGCGTGAAGGACTTGTAAAATTCAATCCTGTACACAGTCTAAACAAGTTGGAACGCTTCCATGCTCCTGACAAACACAGAGAGTATCTTACGCCCGAAGAACTCACACGTTTCCTGGCGGTGGAAGCTGAATGTGAGAATGAACGAACCGTACAACTGGCATTTGGCTTGTCATCCATGACTGCCCTTCGCCTTGGCGATATGCAGCATCTAAGGTGGTGTGATATTAAAATGATAGATGGCGTGCCGACAATCAGCATCATACAGCGAAAGACAAAGCGTCCTGCCATTATTCCGCTCAATGAAATGGCGCAATCGTTGTTGCCACCTCGGACGGATGACAATCCGGAAAGTCTTGTGTTTCACCTTGTCAAGAAGTCAGACAACGTATCGAAATACGTAAGAAGACTTAAAGAAAAGGCTGGCATAGAAAAGGATTTGACCTACCATTGCTCACGGCATACGACAGCATCGTTGGCTATCTCAGCAGGAGCAGACATATCAGCAGTGAAGGATGTTTTGGGACATGGAAGCATCACTTCAACCGAAGTTTATGCAAAAGTGGCTCTTGAAAAGAAGATAGAGGCGGTCAATCTGTTTAATGGCGTGTTTGATTGAGACATACAGCAGGGTGCGAACAAGAGGGACATCTTACTTCTTCCCTTTTGTTGGTAAATTGCCGTCAGGCTGTATTCAAAAAACGCTTGTGTTCAAATAAATCTGCAAGACTTATCTGGACACAGGCATTTTCATGTTCAATTTAATCTTTGATATAGATGACAACAGGAGTGATATACGCTCGTGTCTCCAGTATTGGTGACAGACAGAGCACGGAAAGACAGGTCAAGGATTTGTCGGAGTATGCAAAATATAAGGGTATCGAAGTCAGCAAGGTCTTTGAGGAACACATCTCTGGCGCAAAGAAGAATGATGAGCGTCCAGTGTTGTGTGAGGCAATGGAATACTGCAAGGCAAACCGCATTGGGATCCTACTTGTCAGTGAACTGTCAAGATTGGGTCGCAATGCGTTTGAGGTGCTTGCCTCTGTCAAGGAACTCATTGACTGTGGCATTAACCTCTATATTCAAAAGGAACAGCTTACATTATTGGACGATGAAGGAAGTCCGTCCCTCTTTGCTCCTATAATGATAGCCACGCTTTCGACCTGTGCGCAATTGGAACGTGATAATATCTCATTCCGATTGCAGTCCGGAAGGAAGCGGTATATAGAGAAAGGTGGGAAACTCGGACGCAAGGTAGGCTCAGTAAAAACGGAAGAACAGATGAAAGCCGAATATAGGGAAGTAATAAGTCTGCTCCGCAAGGGGTATTCCATTCGGGATGTGGCGAAGTTAAGTGGAAGGGGCGTGAGTACGGTACAACGAGTGAAGCGATTAATAAAAGTACAATCACAGCAATAATACTATTGATTTTACGTTCTTTTCAAAGAAAGGGGTTGTGTGATAGTAGTTTAAAGGCTAAAAGCACTACCTTTGCATACAATAATTTAACAAGAGACAAGAATATACAAATTCTTGGAAATCAAATATTAAAAAGAATGGGAAGATATGATGCAAAAAATAAAAGATACAAACCTCTTATTGAAGAGTAGAAAACGATTCCTTCTTATCATTGCTGTGGTTATTCTAACTATTGCATATATGACAAGTACATTTTCGCATAAAAAAGTGGAAATTCGTTTATATGGGTATTGGAATATGGTTCTTGACAGTCTTGTTATAAATAGAAATACAAAAATTGAGTTTAGTGTTGTCAAAGAGATACGCCATTATGTTATGGTATGCAAGAATTGTGGAGAACGCATTCGTACAGCTCCAAAAACTTTCGGAAAAATACACGTGAATACGGAACTATAAATCAAAATAATATGAGAATAAAAAAAATATTGCCTTTTATACTATTGGTATTCTTATTTATTTCATGTGAAAAAGAAGACTTTGAAATAGAAACCAATAATCAAAGAACAGTTTTTATGTATCTCCCATGGTCAACAAATCTGACAAGTTATTTTTATAATAACATTTCTGATATGGAAGAAGCTATACAAGAAAAAGGATTAGAGAATGAAAGAATTATAGTGTTTTTATCTACAAGCCCTTCTGAATCGGAGATGTTTGAAATAACTTTAAATAACGGTTCGTGTAAAAGGACTATCTTAAAAGAATATGTAAATCCTTCTTTTACCACAGAAGCTGGTTTGACAGAGATTCTCGGAGATATGAAAACATTTGCTCCTGCTGAAAGTTATTCAATGATTATCGGTTGTCACGGCATGGGCTGGCTTCCTGTTGTACAAAGCCGTAGCAAAGCGAAGGAAGATTTTGTTTATCATTGGGATTTTGAGAATGTTCCTATGACACGTTTTTTTGGCGGATTAACAGCAGAATACCAAACAAACATAAGCACTCTTGCTCAAAGCTTATCTAATAACGGATTGTCAATGGAGTATATTCTATTTGATGATTGCTATATGTCATCGTTGGAAGTTGCCTATGAGTTACGCCATGTAACCAACTATATGATTGCCTGTCCAACAGAAGTGATGGTCTTTGGTATGCCATATTCCACAATAGGCAAATATCTCTTATCAGAAAAACCAGATTACAAAGCTATATGTGAGTCATTTTATCAGTTTTATTCTAACTATCAATATCCTTATGGAACGTTGGCTGTAACAGACTGCTCTTACTTGGATGAGTTGGCAGAACTAATGAAATATATTCACACTAATTATTCTTTTGATAGTACACAAGCTATAAATATTCAGCGTATGGATGGCTACTCCCCTGTGATATTCTATGATTTCGGAGATTATGTACAGACTTTATGTGGTACAGACACAGAAATATATAATAATTTTAAAACACTATTGGAGAAAGTTATCCCTTACAAAACTCATACCAAAGAATTCTACACGGCATCAAGAGGTCCTATTACAGTTGAAAGATATTCAGGAATAACAACCTCTGAACCAAGTACAAATAGCAAGATGGTAGATTACCCAAAAACATCATGGTGCATTGACACACATTAAATTATCACTCTGAACCAAGTTGTGATATAGTCCAAAATCTCCAACGAAGTAACTATCCGTGGGGGGCTTGACCCTTGCACATATAAAAAGCAAAAAGAAAGCGTTATCGGAGTATTACACAAAAAACAGCTGGCTATTACATAATGAAACAACATACTTGACTGATTGGTACGCTTCTCCTACCATGCGGACAAATCCCGGTAACAAAATGACAAAGCGGACAATGTTCTTAACATGCCAACTTGTAAATGGGATGAATGATTTTCGTTTTTCGCAAGTTGATTTTATAAAATTGCTGCCAACAGTTCGTACTTTCGGAAAAAGATGTTATATTTGCAAATGAAAGAGTTATTTGACAGCATAGCAACGCAAAACGCTGAAATTCGCACTGTTGCCAAATCGTTACCTCTATTTCTCAAATAATTCGCTAATAGTTTATTTCTCAATCGGTTAAGTCAAACCGATAAAAATCTAAAATAAACTGTGTCAGGCTATAAAAGTTATAGTTAGACACGGTTTATTTACATTTCTATCCTTTCCTTTGCAGAGTATAATTCTTCCCATCCTCAGCTTACTTGTCTATGTAGGATGCAACAAAATATACAATCGAAATGACCGTATAAAGGAAACACGGCAAGAATATCCAAAGCAAAGTCTTTACCCAACCATTCGACAACCAAATTCCTTCATTTCTTGACATCATATTAGACATATCATAGAAATGGCGAGTGAGGATGTCCTTATTCGCCTTACGGTGGTCTTCAAGAAGTTTGGACTCGTTTTCAATGAGTTTCTTCCTGTTGTTGATTGCCTGTTCCATATCGGCATCATCAACCTTAGCTTTGACAGTTATGTCTTTTACTTTGCCGATGTAGGCTTCAATAGCTTTGGTGACAGTATTCGCTTTATCTGAGGCTTCACTCAATTTGTCTTTTGCTTCATGCATGGAAGCAGTAGCCATGTCAACGCCACTTTTTGCCAAAGTCAAACTATTGCCAGCATCCTTGTAGGCTTGAAGTTGTTGGTCAAATTTGTCAGAAGCCTTGTCCGTTTCAATGTTTTTGTCAATCGTATTCTCGAAAGATCCGAAATCCATATCTGAGATTTTACTTTTACCTATTGGCATAATATCAGTCCTGTTGGTTGAACATTCGGTTATCTGCCATACCCTTGCTTCTTGCGAGGTCTGCACAGTCGATTAGCCATCATAGCGCAACGATACGCCCAAGACAGTTCATCCTCGTCCTTGTCACGTCCCCAACCTGAGGTAGCACCACCTCCGCCACCGCCAGACTGGGCGGCAATGGTTGTGGCAGCATCAATGTACTCAGCAAAGAGAAGAATGGCGGTCTTCTGCACATCACCAATCTTGGCAAATACATTGTCGGCATCCAAAGCTATATTCTTATCGATGATATCCAGACAATTCTGAGGAATATCAACAGGGTAATGATGAAAATCGTCCGTATAGAAGTCGAAGTGACGTATCTTTGGAGAGTTGTCCGCAGTAGGCATGGGTTTGGGTACAGTCATAATCTTTGGCTGTTGGGGATTCTTTGTTGGAGTTGAAACTGGTTTCTCAAATTCTTGATGATGCAGTTTTGCCCAAGTGCTTTCGATTTTTGAGGGCATCAGACAACGACCTTTGCCAAGCTCCGAGGACTTGTAAATGGAGTTACCACGCTTGATGGCATAGCCACGCATTTGTCCTTTATTGTCGGATTGCAGTTTGACATCATATCCCATTTGTGTGAGGCATTTTGTGTATAGTCCCCAATCAAAGTACGGCATCTTAGCCAAAACGGAAAGACAATCATTGGTTATCGCTTCTTTATTTTGGCGGCTCACCTCTTGTGCATCTTTCCAACCACGCTGTTGCCCAACCTTGGCGGCAGCAGCCATCGCTCTCTCGTAGATATAATGGGCATCATTCACGTTGCCCCTCATGTCTATGCGGTTCGCATCAATGTGAAGGTGCATAATGCCACTCTTGCTGTCATGATGGAGTGCAACTACATACTGGCTGTCTTTGAGGTTGGTTGCCTTTGCACTCTTGCGCTTCGACTTGGCTGAAAGGTCAACCGCATCAAACTCACGGATAAAGTCATCCGCCAACCTCTGCCAGTCCTCCATCGTCCAACCTTGCGTTTCCTCCGAGGTTGGGGAAACCTCAATGCGTATCATGTTCCGTTTGAGCGGATGATAACGGTTCAACTTGTCTTCAAACTTCTTCTGTAAGGCAAGCATTCTTGCCCACATTGCCGTTGGGGAAATATCATCGGGCAAGAGATTTGTCTTTACAATCTCTGCCTTGTCCTTATCCACAGAGTAACGTATGGCATTTGCGCCATGACTTATTACTTTTGCTTTTGCTATCATATATGTCGTATGTTCTATTGGGTTAAGTATTTCTCTATCTCAATCATGCGGTTCAAGATTATCTCTGCGCTTGTTCTCCATCGTTTCATGAAGATTTCACTGCGGAGAATGTTCTCACGTTCCGTAAGCGGACGACCTTTGAGGAAGCCGAACAATTTTTGTATATCCCCCCTGGCATCCGAAAGGCTGTTCAATGCCTCCATTTCTTTGTCAGTCAAGCGTTGTTTGGGATATTTGCCCTCCAACCGCTTGCGTGCGTATGCGCTTGTGGTCAGTCCGCAAAGAGCAGCATATTCCGCAATCTCCTTATGGAGTTGCGGTGTCAGCCTTACTATCAGGCGGCTCGTGTATTTCGGAGCCTCCTTTTCTATAATTTTCTTATTCATACTAAGTATTGCTTCTATAAAAGTGTGCAACCCAATGCGAGCTTGCGAGCGTTCAAGAAGTCCATTGACATACGTACAAACGAAGTGCGTTTGTATGACATTGGTATTTCTTGCATAGCACTGCTATCAGAGTTTACGCACAAGCACGCTACGCACTGGGATTGCAACAGTTTACAGACTTGTTGTATAACGGTTCTCAAATTACCCAAGCAACAGCAATTGTGGGGCATCCTCCGCTTCCATCTGTTCTTTGAAGAATTGCCTTCTGGCTTCTGCCTCCAGTTCCATGTCAGAGACGCTTGGCGGTGGAACATCTTCCTCCTCGCCATTATCGCCATTTCCTGAAGTTAGGGAAGAAAAGGAACTGTTGGCAAGTTGTGTTGGAGAAGTACCGCCATTTTTGATGGGCGGATCCTCCTTGTTAGGGAATGCGGTTGTGGAAGTCATAGTATTAGACTTGCCGGAACAGTCTCTTTGGTTGATGGGAACATAGTGAGGATTGACATATTTCTTGCCGTCAACAATCCATGCAGAAATGCAGAGCAATGTGTGAGCACTTCCTCGTCTTGTCTGTACAGAAGAAAGGATGCCCAATTTGTTCATGTGGTCAAGCATCTTGGAGACGGTTTTTCGGTCACACTTCCATAGTTTGGATAGAGCCACCTCTGACATGTTCACTTCCCACAATTCTGTTGTGGACTCCCCAACCTCATTTGAGGTTTCAATCTGTCGTGTCACAATCTGAATGAGTTGATAAAGGCATGAAAGGCGATTGATGCCAGCCGTGCCACCCATCAGATAGTTTACTTGTTCGTTACTCAGGATAATGCTGTTGAAAATATTAATGTTCATCGTTGTTTTATTTTTGTTGTGTAAATCTGTTCATGCCGTCATGCGGAAAACCCTCTGCCGTCAAAAGAGAAACTATCGCCTCATGCCGAAGCCTCTCTCTGGCATATAATACTCCTTGTCGTATGCGATATGGTCAAGCACACGTTGCAGTCGGTCAAGTTGGGGACTGTCAAGCACTTGTATGGCATTGATGGTAATTTTCTGTGATGCAATTCTTCGATGCTCACAGTTTCTTTCCGACATGGTTCCGTCACCGTCAGCATAGACCGAGTGAAGATAGTTATTGACTGCTTCCGTCTGTTCCTTGCTTGGGTAAGCAGCAGGAAAGCGGTCGGAAATGTAGTCCACCATATTGCTGACCGCATTAGCCAACAGAGGGTCACGTTTTTGCAGACTGTTTACAAGTTCATCTTTCGTCATGATGCTATGGTCTATTGTTCATTTCATTCAGACGGTTTGCAGCCTCCAGTCTTATCTCCTCCTCCGACATGGCTCTTGCTCCTCGTACCCAGTCAAGCAAGGCTTTCTTCTCAAAGAAGATGAGCTTGCCAGCAGGCTTGAAGTACGGCAACTGGTTAAGATGCGTCATCTTGTAGAGCGTGCTCTTGGCAATGCCGAGAAAGGCGGAAGCCTCTTCAAGGTTCAACACTTCCTTTGTCATATAGCAAAGGTTCTCCAACTTGTTCACTCTCGACTGAAGCTCCACTATCTTGCGCTCATGGTCGAGGTTCATCTTTAATGCGTTTTTTTCTGTCATAAATCTGATATTTTGTTTATTTTGTTATCGATTTCGGCTGCAAAGGTATATTGTTGCCAATGATATTCAAGCAGCCGTTATGGTTTATTAAAAGTGCTGATTTTCAATTCTTTGGTTCTATTTTACCATGCTGCAATGTGGTAGATTGGTCGGACACTCACTTGAAATTCAGCATCTTCAAATGTCTATCGTTCAAACATTCACAAAACCAAGGATTGGACAATAAGGGTGGCAAATCTTTGGTTCTATTGCCAGTTCTCGTTTTTGAAAATGTCCAACAGAGTGAAAAACAAAATTTAACACCCGATATTCGCAAGTCATACTGTTTGAGGTCAAAATCGCTTGCAATAACCACATTTGGGGTACAATGGTAGGAAAATGAGTTGTGAATGAGAGAAATAGGGATTTCCCCTCGTTTTTCAAGGGACAAATTTGTACCTTTGCAAACGAAACAGAGGTATTCCACAAGGGATATTTCGGGCGAAGTGTTCTTGACTTTATTTTTCCGTGGTTTTGTCCCGTTTTTGTCCCTCGCTGATCTTGTATCACGAGATAAGAATTTGCAAGTGGCTGATTTACAACGATAAAAGTCGTGTTTTGAAGAATTGGTAACGGCAACCACCAGTAACCACCAAAACGGGCCTTGTGAACCTGTGAAGGTGGCATCCGTCAGGAACTCGTTGGTCTGAAAAATCACATCATCAATCTCTTCTTCAAGCAGATTGATGCCGAAATCTGAAAGTATATCTCCGCTTGCCATCTATTTTTCCATTTAATTTTATCTGTTCACACTCTCATTACCGTCTCCGTCTTCGCTTCCGTCATCATTCTGCGACCCTCGCACTGCTGACCGGGATTCGTTCCAGCGACTCATGGCATTGCTGATAATGCTTCTTTTGTCTATCTGGCGGTTCTCCGTTGCCGAAAGGAGATTCTTCGTGGCATTGCGGTTGCTCAACTGGACGAGATATTTCACCAGTACATCGTTTTGCCGGGAGACATCGGCATAGATTTGCAGATACTCTTTCTTACGCTGCGCATTGGGCATATAGGCATCCCTTGTTGCCTTGATTGCGCATTGATAGACACGGTAATAGTCGTTCCACCGTTCTTTTTCTTTTGGCGAGCCGCCTGTCATCATTATGCGGTCAATGTTCTTCTGAAACTGCCGCATCTGGGATTCTATCTTGTCCTTTTCCGCAAGCCAGGCCAGATCCACTTGTCGGTCTGCCACATTCAAGGCTTCAATCTTGGCTCTGCTTGTGAGTGCGGAATCTATGGCTTCCGCTTCATCTACCTGCTGATAGGAAGCCACGCCTGCCGCCGTGCGGAATGTGAGTTTGTTCTTGACCGCTGCCGTTTTCTTGTATTTGTTGTGCAGCAACGTGTAATAAAGTTCCGGTTTGAGCGCACCGGCTCCGGTTTCTTCCACCGTGATTTGGTTCATCTTGGGCGAATCGTGGTTGTAGGTGACATATTGGGCGTTTGCCGCAATGGTTGCCACGAACAGCATCGTTGTAAAAATCCATTTCATAATTTCTCTATTTTTAGTTATCAATAATCCTGTTTACCTGATTGTCTCCACCGTCCGAAAGCATCGTCAATAAGTTCCCGTTTGGTTTTGGTACGATAGACTTTCTCTTTCCAATAGCCGATACGAACCTGTATGTACCGCCAGGTCTCGAAATAGGCACGGTTCAAATGCTTCTCGATATTGTCAAGAGAACAGTTGATGCTGTTCAGCACCATCAGCAAGTCCGAAGTGGAACAGGCCGCCGCACCTGTGGCGTACAGAACCAAATCGCTCACGGATTTATATAGGTATTCTCCTTCCTGGGCTATCATCCGTATGGCTCCGGCATTGATGGATAATATCAGCGTGTCCGCCAACTCTATGTGCTTTCGCTTGATGACCTTCTCACTGAAATCTTCAAGCATCGCCTTGTAGTCGGATATTCTTTCGCTGACCCCTTTGTAGGTGGAATGTACATTCAATGCCGTGCGCAGGGACTGGTACATCACGTCAATTACATCGAAAGCTCTGGTGTACTTGTCCAGATCCACGTTCAGTTCCTTATAACCCACCATTTCCTTGCGGCTGTACTCATGCAACAGTTTATTGCTGTGTTCCAAGGTGGAGCGAGCCAGCAAGAGGCTTCGCTGTTGCTTGTGGTCATTGATATAGGCTTCAACCGTCCCCACATCAAAACTCCATTGCGCATTTGCGGACAGGGGTGCCAGCAGCATTATCAACAGTCCGAGTATATATGTCCTGCCTCTTTTCATCGCTTGCCCTCCTTAGTCTTTCTGTTTCGTGCGTTTTCCATCCAACGGTCGTGACATTCCTCCACAAGGGAAAGTCTGCGCCCCTGATCATCGTCAACGGGTGGCAGAACATCTTTCAGCACGTCAATGATACTGCGCCTGTAGTGCATCATCTTTTCCAATGATACCAAGTCGGCGTAAATCTTCGTGAGCCGGGAATCCACTTCACGGGCTATCTCCAGCCGGTCGCTTGACCAAAGCAGGTGATACATATCGTTTGTTTTCGTGTCCTCCTGCGGTGCAGTACGGGCGTATTCAGTCGTTATCTTGCACTTCGGATATTCTTTCGCGATTTCCGCTATGCGGTCATTGACCAGTTTTGTCTTTTCCTTGTCGCTCATATCGGGGTCAAGCGTAATCACTTCCACCACATGGGTATCCGAATACTCCGTTGCCAAGTCCCAGGAGATTTGCAGGATAGCCCTGTGTATCTTGATGCCAAGGAAGTATTTGGGCTTTCGGGCGATTTTCAGTGTCGCCTTGAATGTGATGATGCCGTTGATATTCGGGATTGTGCCTTTTCGGACATAGGTGTAGCCGTTCCAGGAACCGTTGTCCTGCCAGGTGATATTGTAAGCCGTCTTGCAGTCTTGCATGATAGCCGGTATCCGGTAATAGTCATCGGTCTGCACATCGTTGTCGCTTTTGGCTTCTTCTTTTGCCTGTGCGATTTCCTCTTGCTTCTGCTGCCAGGCGGCAAGTTCAGGTTTCAACCTGTCTATCTCCGCTTTGTTCTCATTGTATTTCTGACGGAGAGGAACGGCATCCTCCACACTGGCATTGGCAATCTGTTTGATAAGCGATTCGTTTTCCGTTTCCAATGCGGATATTTGTGACTGGAGCGCGTAAACCTTGTTGTCCGCTTCCCGCTGCATGGCATCGAGTTCAGACAAATCCAGTTCCTCGCTTTCAGCTGTAGTCTTCATCGCGCACTCTTTGGAATGTGCGTTGAGCGTACTTCCGCATTTCCGGCACTTGTACTGGGTTGTTCCCTGCCCAAGTGTCGCACCGTCCGAACAGGTGACACTGATTGTTACCGTTTCGCATCCTTTCAGTTTCTCTTCATTGGTTGCCTGGTAATAGTTCCGGCTGTCGGAAGCGATATAATAGACATAGCCGTCTTCGTTGTCGTTAAACTCAGACAGATGTGCATTAAGTTGTGCCTTGAATGTGTTCAAATCCATCGAATAGGAATCGAACACGTCTTCATAGACTATTTCCTCGTTGTTCCAGCTTTTCGTGACATGGATTTCGTAGGCGTATGCCTTCTTGGTCTGCTTCTTTCCTTTTTTAATGATATAGCTGGACTGGTAATAATTGATGGTGTAACTGAAGCCGTCATTGGCGTTGTTAAGCTGTTGCACTCTGTTCCTTGACCATCCGGCGTAGCGTTCCGAATTGGAAAGGGCCTGTTCCTTTTGCGATGCGTTGGGATAGAAGTTCGGATAGCTTGTCTTGAAGCGGGTCCATTCACCACCTTCAAGGATGCTCTTGTCATCTGTCGGGGGATAATAGTCGCAGAGGGAGACACTGCCACGGTCACGCCTCGCGATGTACCATCGCTGGGTGTAGTAATTCCCGGCTGTTTCGTCCAAATAATCGGTAATCCACGAAGTGAGGTTGTAGTCGCTGAACTTGAACAATCCTGCCACATTTTCTTCACTACCCACGATACCCAGTATGGTCTGTCCGGCATTGTTCTCCAGTTGCTCGAAAAGTCCGTTGTAATGCTCGTAGATGTCAATGACCTTGCTGACCTTCCCGTTCATCAGCTCGTGAAACGAGTTCTGTTGCAACAAGGCGTTCCCGATATTGGTGATTCCCGAAGTGGCAAGACCGGCTCCCATCCGGTAAAGTTTGTCCAAATCGGCTTTCAGGTTTTCCTTGGTGAAGTTGCCCGGTATTTTGGATATGTCATCAAAGAGCCGTTGCCAGTCCACGTTGCCAATCTCGGAAAGTTTTAAGATGGAGGCGATTTCCTCATTGATTTCCAGAAAGGCGATATCGGAGAAAGACAGTGTGCTGTTGGTGACAACGCTCTCGAACTGCATACAGAGGGATTTGGTGTCATCGCACACTTTCATCAGATAACTGCACCAATGGAGTGCGGTTTGTGGAGAACGGAGCATCAGCTTGGCGACAATCCATGTCTTCGGGATAATCTTGTGCGCCACCAAGTGATAAATCCTGCGGTAGTAGTAATTTTCGGTGGCACTGCTCCAGATGCCCAAATCAGTGAGTGCCTTCCTCTCCAGGAACTTGCTGGCAAATATTCCGGCAGTGGCCACTTCCGAAGCCTTGTAGTGTTTCAGTATATTCTGCACCTGCTCGTCATAATACGCTTCTGCAACGGTTCCAGTACCGTAGGCGGCAACCATAGCGGCAACGGTTTTCGCATCGAAGTTCACGCTGTAATACTGGGCATGAACTTGTTGGGCGAAAATCGTGGCTATTGTCATTATTATGAGAGCGAATCGTTTCATTGTTGTTTTGTCTTTGGTTGATGAAGATTCAATACCTTCCCGGCAGCATTCACTTTTTGGGCAAACGGCAGGGACTTGCTTATTCCGGAAGCATCCCAGTCAGCGCAATAACGCTCGATGGCTTCCTTGTGGCTGCATTGCAGTTCAGCCTTGTAGAGTTTCAAGGCTTCTTTCTCGGCCCGTTCCGTGGTATAGGTCATGTAACACTCATGCGGTTCCTCCACACCATACACACCGCTGGTAGTGCCACGGCGGATAAAGACCTCACGAAAGAACGAACGCCCCTCTTTATTCTCCAGCCGGTTGATGGTAAAGATTTTCTTGCAGTCCACGTCTGTCAGACCGAGAATAGCCTTGATGGTATCAAAGCGTTCACGGAACTTGCTTTGGTCAAGCAGCATTACCACATCGGAGTTGTTGATGATAGCCTCCTTTACAATCTCAGACCCGATGATGTCCTGAATCTCTTGTGTGACCACGCCCACTGAAGCCCAGAACTTTCGGGCGGTCTTATACATGAATTTGATGTATTCTGCCATAAGAGGGCTGGCTATGGCTTTCCATGCCTCCTCAATGACCAGGACTTTGCGGTTCTTCTTGATACGCATCTTTTGCAGGAACACGTCCATGATGATGAGTGTCACCAAGGGGAACAGGAGCGGGTCATCTTTTATGGAATCGATTTCAAAGACAATGAAGGTCTCATCAAACAGCGAACTGTCCATGTTTTCGTTCAGCGTCTTGTCGTGGTTGCCACCTCGATAGAAATCTTTCATCATATACCGGTAGGTGGAAATGTCTATCCCGGTTATACTGTTTTCATTGCAGATGTCGGGAATGCGTTGTACGGAGAACTCATAGAATGTGTTGAATGACAGTGATTCCACTTTCAGTTCCTTTCTCCTGCGTTCTATCTCGTCTATGACAGTTTCTATCCGTGCGTTCAGTTCCGTTTCACTTTCAGCGCGATTGCCGCTTTTGTTTCGTTCGTCAATCAAAAGGCTTTTGCGCAAATCCTCCCGTTGGGGTGGGGTGAAACCATCGAAACCGTTGAAGTAGGTATCGTAATATTCGGTGATGACCTGCTCGATCAGCCTGTCTTCCGTTTTGGTGACCGTCCCTTGGCTGCCTTTCCAAATCAGCAGCACGAGATTTTTCAGGAAGCCTGTCTTTTCCACGTTCAATTCCTGCCTGTTGATGCGGAAAGGGTTCATCGTAATCGGGCATTCCTCCGTGTAAGATATATATTTTCCACCCAAATACTCGCACAATCCCTCGTATGAGTTACCGGTATCTACCATTACCACGTCCGTCCCTTGCTCGTGAAGCTGGCGCACAACGCTGTTCATGTGGAAGGATTTGCCGCTGCCACTTGGACCCAGACAGAAAAAATTACTGTTGTCGGTCAATTTCTCCGCGCCCTCTTTTCCTGTGATGTCGATAGCCACAGGCACGCCTTGCCTGTCCGTGTAATATATCTTCAAAGGAGTTTTCTCGCTATGCAGGATGCGTTCCTTGTACATCAGACAGGCTGCCGCATCACCCAAGGTAAGGAAACGGTCATAGTCGGGATTCATACCGTAACAGTTGCCCGGAAAGGAGTTGACGAACAGCTCCAACTGGTTGTAGGCTCTTTTGGAAATATGGATGCCCATCCTTGAAAACTGGTTTTCCAGATGGTTGGTGCATTTGTGGAGGTCGGTGTCCGCGGACATGGCTACTACAAGATTGTAGTGCGTATAGACCAGTTGCTTGCTTTCCCTTGCCACCACCTCCTGCACACGCTTGATGTCTTCTACCGCCATTTGATTACCGGGATTGGGCATACTCGCATGGCGGTTCTTCTTTTTGTCAAGCAAGGCCAGTTCTCTCTTTTGGTTGGGAATGAATATCATCTGGTTATACACCACCGCTTCGGTATTGGGAATGCCGGACACAACCGACACCAGATCCATCGGCATACTGCTGTTGTTGACTTCCACGTTGGTGTAGGGATGGATGACAGACGGCAGGCTCACGTTATCCACATCCACAAGGCTATACACCTTGCACCGTTTGTCTCCCATGGAGATACATTCATCATTCACCTTGAAGTTAGTCATCGAGACTACCTTGTCACGGAAGTTCATGGCGAAATAGCGGTCAACATATTCATTGACTTCCTGCCTGTTCAGGAATCTCACCTGTACGCCGGCATCACGCAGTTGGTCGTGAACCTTGCGTATCTTTACAAGGAAGTCTCGCCACTTCTTGCCGTCAAAAGAAAACAGACGGCTTTTCTTGACTTCCTGAGTGATAGTCAGGTAACATTCGCTGTCGGTATAAGGTCTTCCGTTGAAGTAACGGAAATAGGATGTGGAGAGAAATTCACGGTTCTCGTCACTCTCTTCCGTGAAATTCTTCCGGATAAAAATATCCTGCTTGTGTATGGCATAGCCTTCTCCCAAAGTCTGGGCAATGGCGGTGAAAAGTTGCGTGAACTCATAGTAAGAGTCGATATTGGCGCAATACTTCTGTACCGGGTTCTCCAGTTTCAGCACGGCGGAATACTCTCCGGTCTTGGTATATATCACACCAATCCCGTCCGCTTCTTCCACGGAGAAATAGATGTCCTGAAAGATGCGTTTCCGCTTGCCGCCAGTTCCAAAGGCATAGACCGACACGGCCATGCCCACGCAAAGGGCAATGAAGACTATGAAAACATATATAATCATTCGGCTGTTTACAATTAAGGGCAGGCTGACCTATTGAAAGGTCAAGCCCACCCACGTTCAACATTCAATATATCCATTCATGGTCAAATGGTTTTCTGTTACATTTTCTTTGAGTAGGCATAGATGAACACCCCACGTTCCAGCCGTTTGCTGTGCAATCCCTTGCGCTGCTTGAACAGAATCAGTCCCACACCGCTTGTCACGGTGACGGACAGGACAATCAGGGCAAGGACGAATCCTGCCATACAGTAGGCTATGATGAAGCCGACAATGGCGATGCCTATCGTGGCTGCCGCCCAATAGATGTAGCGACCCTGAATACCCATAAATTCAAGGGGACGTTGCAGCCCCTTGAACAATGGATAATCCGGATAGTGTTCCTCTTTCCCGTTCATGATACCTGCGGTTTAGGAGAGTCCGAAGAACAGAGGAAGTGCCTGGGCTGCCGCGATAAGGAAGATGCAGGCTCCGACCACCATCATGATTTTCTTCTTGACATCCTGCTCCTCGTTGTTCATCGCGATATATACCGAGATCGCACCCACTACGGCTACCACACCGGCAATGGCGTAACAGAGTTTCACCACGATAGGAACATACTTGGCGATTTCCTCGCTCACTTGGGTCAGTGCCGCTGTTCCGGCCGAGTAGTCTCCTGCGGTAGTCTGTGCCATCAAAGCGGTCACACCGCACATTACCATCAGGCAGGTCATCTGCGTTTTCTTTGAAGTCGCGATTTTCTTTGCGAATCGTTTTACTTTTTCAAACATACTTGTCTTGTTTTAATTGAACTTTATTGATTGTTTTACACTCGTGATTTTCTAAATTCGATAGCCGAAAAATGCCGGGAAGACTATTGTTGCACCTATGATGAAAAGGCAGGCCCCGACCAGCGTGAGTATGTGCTTGGTTATTCCGTCCTCGCCCGTGTTCATCTTGATGTATATCTGGAATGCGGCTATGACCGCAAAACCTCCTGCAACCGCGTAAATGATATACTGGACATAGAGCATCATCGTCACCACATAGTCGTGCATGGAAGCCAGTGCGTCCGCTCCCCACGAGTAGTTCACGCCGCCGCTTTTAGCGAAGACGGAACAAGGGAGCAGCGTACACAGTGCGCTTAGTATTCTTTTGCCATTGTGTCGGGTCATAGTTCATCAATTACGTTCTTGGTGGTTACACCTCCGTCCGGATGCAATTCTCCAATGCCATTTTGAATCATCAGCTTGTACAGCTCTGCGGAGTTATAAGGATTGGAGAAGGTAACCTGTGTCTCTTCCATGTTAGCCTTGACCTTGTTGTTCAGAGCCTCGATGACATCCTGTCTCGGCTTTTCGTCTGTGGGATTTGTTTCCTCCGACACATTCTGTGTCTCATCGATGTAGTGTGTCTCATACTCGTTATCTCCGATATTGAATCCCTTGTCGTTCTCCACCACGCTGACGCTTTCTTCCTCGTCAAAATCGCTCACGTCAAATTCTTCTTCTCCGGATTTTATCTTTTCTTCGTTTTTACCATAAAGGTCTCTTGCTATCATCACAGCGTAGTAGATGATGTATGCCACGGTCAGCGCAATGGCGAAGATGAAATATGCTTTCATATCTTATAGTCTGATTTTAGAATATGATTAAAATATGAACGCAAAGGAAATACAATAATTTCATACTACGAAATATCCTTGCGAAAAGCGGCTGAATATTAAACATTATTCTGAGAAAATCTAAAATCATACTCAATTATCATACTTTAAGCGCAATTTTGAACCGAAAAACGAGCCGGATTGAGACGAGGATGAAAGATGAACAGGTTGTCCGGTTTGCCCGGCTTAATGTCTTTACTTGTATTTTCCAAAGAAGATCAGATGAAAGTCTCTTATTCATCAATGACTATTAAACCAATCACCCGTTTCTTTGCTCAACTCGTGCAAAATCATTAACTTTGCAACAGATTTTCAAGGTGTTTGTGGTAATAAAAGACGAAAACGCAAAACTGCCATGTATATTTTGAAAGACGAACAGAGAACAATTACCATTAAGCGGATGAATAATTATGGCACTTGCTATCAACATAGACGACCTGCTGAACAAACAGAGGATAGAATCCAATCGGATTGAATTTAAGAAAGGTTGGAATCCGGTGAGCATATACCACAGCGTATGCGCTTTCGCAAATGATTTTGACGACCTTGGTGGCGGTTATATCGTGGTAGGCGTTGACACTGACGACAAGACCGGAGTTGCCATTCGGCCTGTTGAAGGAATACCCATTGAAGAGATTGATGACATCCTTCAGGATATGGTCGGCTATAATAACAAGATAGCCCCGTACTATATGCCTCGGACAAGCACGGAGGAAGTGGACGGCAAGACTGTACTCGTAATATGGTGCCCTGCCGGGATTAACCGTCCGTATTCTGTTCCGGAGAATGTAACGGCAAAGAACGGTTCCAAGGAATACTTCTATATCCGCAGTGGAACAAGCAGCATTATCGCCAAAGGTGAGGTGCTGGATGAGCTTCGCGAACTTGCCAGTCGTGTGCCATTTGATGAAAGGGGCAACCCTGACATTCGTTTGGAAGACATATCCACTTTGCTTTTGCGTGAATACCTGGTGAAAGTCGGAAGCAAACTGGCAAGCGAGATTAACATCAGACCACTGCAAGAGATTCTGGAGCAGATGGACTTGTTTGTCGGTCCGAAGGAAAAACGTATGCTGAGAAATGTGGCTGCCATGATGTTCTGTGAGAATCCAAGCAAATTTTTCAAGCGGACACAGGTGGAGATTGTCTATTTCCCTGAAGGAAGGCTGAATAATCCGAGTAACCTTTACGAAGGAGCAGTCATCACAGGTTCTGTTCCGCAGATTATAGACCGCACCTTGGAATACTTGAAGCGTATGCTCGTGATGCAGAGTATCATCAAACCGGAGAATGACTATCGCAGTAGGAAATTCTATACTTATCCTTATCAGGCATTAGAAGAAAGTGTCACGAACTCGCTTTATCATCGTGACTATCGGGAATGGGAACCTGTCGTAATAACAGTAGAGCCGGATAGTATTACCATTCAAAATGTGGGTGGCCCGGATCGAAGTATATCTGCCGCTGACATTTCCCGTTGTGAGATTCTTGTATCAAAACGTTACCGCAACCGTCGCTTGGGTGAATATCTTAAAGAACTGGACATGACCGAAGGGCGTTCTACAGGTATTCCGACCATACAAAATGTGTTGGAGAATAATGGCTCTCCACGTGCAACCGTTGTCACGGATGAAGACCGCACATTCTTCCGCATCACGATTCCTTGCCACGAAGCTGCCGGAAATATAATAGCCGACATAGCCAACAAAGATGCTTCCGTGAAGGCATCAAGGCGAGGTGCACTCAAAACTGCACTACAAACTGCACTACAAACTGCACTACAAACTGCACCAAAAACTGCACTACAAATTTTGGAACAAATACAAATCAATCCCAAAGTAACCATGACAGACCTTGCTAATCTGACAGGTTATTCAAGAAGGTGGGTCGCCCAAACAATGAAGCAGCTTCAGGAATTGAATGTTATTAAGAGGGTAGGTTCTACTAAGACCGGCTATTGGGAGATTATAGCCAAATAGATAATAGGAAAAATCCATAACCAGGTTTACTTACACACATATCCACGAAAATCCCTCCTGTGCGGAGAGCCTTTCGTGGATACTATATTTCTATCAAAGGGAATACAAAGACTAACGCCTTTTGCCTCTCAGATAGTCATTGAGGTCTTTGTAATTATAATAACATTCCGAATGGTCAGTTACACGGTTGCCACAAAGTCCGGCAATAGTTTCGACTGTTTTTCGCCCGGCAAGGTCGTTATCCAGATAGCAATGGATGGCGGTGTACCGTTCCAGTTCCACAAGACACTTTTTCAGATTACTGACTGAGTTCATCACAAGAAAATCGGTAGGACTGTCGATGCAGACATGATAGTCTCCTTTTCTATGAAGTTCTTGGTAAGACAAGAAGTCCATAAAGCCCTCGAACACGCAGACATGGTTTTGGATTATATCCTTGTTATACCTGATGACGGATATGTCTTTCCCCTTTATACATCCTTTATAATAAGGATTGCGCACCTCGTAACCGCCGGTCTTGTTTTCAAAGGCTATGGCGAAATAGTGTCTTTTGCGTAGCTCATAATGAATTTCCTTGCAATATAGCCTGCCGATATTCTCGCTGATATACCTGGAACGGAGGTAAGACAACAGGGCATGGTGGCTCAGTTCTCTTACTTCCACGTTTTCCATTTCTTCCTCGATAGGACAGGGGCGGACACTCCGGCTTTGTAACTGTTGAAAAGGTACGCCAATGGCATTCTCGCTGATACGGAGCAATACCACACTTACATTGCCAGTACGATAAAGGTGTTTTCCCAGTTCTATGATGTCACCTCCGGCAGAAAGCCCAAAGTCGTACCATTCGTTCAAATTATCGTTGACCTTGAACGAGGGGGTACGTTCCTCTCGCAATGGGGAGAGGTACCAATACTGGCAGCCACGCGCATTGACCGGAGAATGTCCTATTATCCGCAGATATTCCACAAGCCGTATCTGTTTTGCTTCGTTGATATTCATTTTAGTATGGTTTACTTATATATACCCACAAACTAAACCATACCGGTTAGAGGTGGAATGAAGGGTTATAGGAGTAGGTACGACCGTTTTTTGTAATGGCATGATTTTCCAACAGGAACTTACACAAGTTTACCAATGTGTTTCTTCCTCTTGAATACCCAATGCTCTCATATCCCTTTTTAAGAGCTTCAAGCAAAGATTGATAGCCATATTCCGCGCATTCTTCAAAGGTTACTTCCAAGGCGGTTCGGTGTTGCTGCTCGGTCATATCTATATAAGAAGCCAGTCTGTCCATTTTGTTCTTTTTGAATTGATGTTCTTTTACCAGGTGTGGGAGAGAGTCTTCTCCGATTTCAAATGCGAAAGGCGTAAATTCCCTGTCCCTTATGTGCATGGCTCTTACTTCGCTGATTTTTCCATTTTCATTGTTTTTTGATATTTGCAGGATAGTCTCGGCCTTATTGTTCAGTTCTGTTCCGATATGCCCTCTGGTATTGTCATCCCCTTTGTTTAGATGTAAGACGGTGTGGATATGCAGTTCGTAATAGCTTGACCATCTCATCAGTTCATTGATTATGTCAAGAGATTCACTGGGACTGTTTATGTCATGGATTAAATCACGGATGCCGTCAATGATTACGAGCCCGATGTTTTGCTCTTCGTGGAGTGCCCATCGTATAATATCTCTCCTTTGGTCGGGAGTGTATTCTCGCAGAACCAAGAATTGGATGTTGTCATTTTCCTGGTCAGTAGGCAATCCTGCCAGTTTGAGGATTCGATGAAGCACTTTGTGGCAATGGCACTTGCTTTGTTCTGTGTCGATGTATAGGATTCGATTCTTGCAAGATGGCAGTTCTGCTTTGTACTTTAGAATCTCCTTTCCGGAAAGAGCCGATGCGACAATAGCACTGACATTGAATGTCTTTTTGCTTTTGGGTTTGCCGGTGGAAGCACTGAAATTTCCGATTGTGGCAATGGTAACACCGTCTATTTGTACGATTTCCTGTGGAAACTCATATTTTTCGGTAACACTCAGCCGTATATATTTCAATAAAGACTTATATTTGGCTTCGTCTATCCGATAATTGTTGGGTTGTATCATATCAGGTTGCATTATTTTTTCCCTCCTTTTGTTGGTTTGTTCTTACTTTTTTGTCCCAATGTGTAAGCGATGATATTGGCTTGCCTTTCTATTTCTGTATTGGAGAAACAGGGGTTGCGCTTTATCCATCGGTTCAGGTCATCCCTGAGAATGAATATGTTTTTTCCATTCGGCTTATACACGGTAAGTTCTTTCTGCATGGTTAACTTATAGACATAGCCTTTGGACACTTGTAGATAGGCGGCTACCTCGTCTATATTGAGAAACTCTTTTGCGGCATAAGCTATCTTTTCCACATTTTCAAGATGGGATAGCAGTTCGGCCAAAGAACCGAATCGTTTCAGGTAATTTTCAACATTCAGGATTTCCTGCTGAAAATTTTCCAAGGAGTTGTTTTCGAGGAATGATTTCAATCCTTCGATACGGGAGAGTAGTAAGTCTATTTCTTTTCTATTCATAATTCTTCTCTTGTTATAGCAGCAGGTTGCCCTATTGTTTGTACTTGATTTCTCATTGCCCATTCGCAAAGTTCCTTTCTGTTGAAATACACCAATTTGCCGTTTGGCTTGTAGTGTGGTATTTGCTTGAGAGAAGTGAGTTTGTAGATATAACTCTCGGACAAACCGAGATAAGCAGAAGCTTCAGCGGTAGTCAGCACTTCCTTGACTGCCCAAATACGCTCTTTCAACTGTGCAATGTAATTCTCGATGGTCTGGATTTTATCCACTTCGTTGATCTTTTGTTCTAACGATTGGAGCCGTTCAAAAGGTTTCTCCGTTGCCATCATCGAAATCATGTTCTCCATTTTGGAGAGCATCTTATTTTCATTTGTCGTTCTTCGATGTCTCATTGATTGATGCTGTTAAATTTGACAATGGGAGGTATGCCCTCCGTGAGTAATCGATTACGGAGGGCAAAGGTAGATGAGTATATTCGCTTGATTATGTTGAGATTGTTGAGTATCAACACAATTCTCAATACAACTCTCAACAATTTGTTATTCCTTTGTTATACTTCTCTGTTTTTGATTAGAGTGATATACTTGTCTATGATTGCCAAAAACTGCTTATCTATGGCGTTGGGAGTGGTGTCTTTTATCCGATTGAGGGTTGATGACATATCGTGTTGGGTCAGTAATTTCTTCCTTGAAGAACTGATGACAAGATGTTTTTGGGCAATTACCGATTGCCAGTTATAGGTTATCACATCGTGTGAAGCCAGTTTGTCCAACAATAAAACCAATTTGCTGTTGTTTCTTGAAGTCACAGTCTGCAATGTGTCTGCCGCATAACAAATGGCAACATTGTCTGCATCCAAAACTTCCTTAAACAAACAGACCTCATTGGCAAGCTGCACAATGAGGTCCAGAGTATGTCTGTCAAGTAAAGGTTTGATGTTGGTATTCTGATTGGTCTGAATAGGATTCCCCGGACTGCTGTTGTCGGACTCGGTAGTGGATTCCGACAGATCAATGGCGTAAAATTCGTTCAGAAGTTTTATGATCCCATTTTCGTCCAATAGGTCATGGTCGAAATGTTTGCGAATCAAAATTTCATGCTTCCCCAGAAGCTCTATTACCGTGTGGTAATTCTTTAGATGTTCATTCTTGCTCCAGGCATCATTCGCATCGTGAAACCGATGTGAATGGGTAAAGTCAAGCACGTATCGCCTGTAACTTTTTTGCTGTGTGGTGACTTCGTCTTTGTAAGACTTATGGGCTTGCTCAACCAACCGGAATAGCCCTTCTTTACCGGTCTGCGCAGGAGTCCATTGGAAACCTCGCATCGCTCTTTTCAAAAAGAGAGAGGTGCAAAGATAATTTCTTTGACATAAAACATTATTTTAAGTATTGTTGTTTGCCACCTTTGCGTTGATGGCGTTTTTGTTTTGAGTGCTAAGATAGTTATCTGCAATGGTTTTTAGTTGAATATCGTATGTGTCAATCAATCCTTTTTTGACTATAAAACGAAAATTACTATCCATACTTTCTCTGTTAGGTACTTTATCACGTTGCAAGCGGAAACAGTTTACGCACTTTACCCATACATCATAGGGATTGTGTTGCTTAAAGGCCAAATGTACAAAGTACATAAGTGAAGTCTGTGTTTTCATCCATACTATAGGATGTTCAAATACCGTTTCATCGAAAATACCTTTGAATGCGGCAAATGTGGTGTCGGAGGAGATATATCCACCGTCAAGTAGGGCAGAGAACATGGAATGTATCTCATCTTCGCTATTCGGACTGTAAAATACAACTTTGCTCGTATGAATAAGCCGTTCATCAGAAGTTTCTTCATTGAACGTATTTTCAATGTGTTTGAACTTATCACAGATAGCCTTTAATCTAACATCATACCTATCCAACCATCCGGCTCGCTTAATCCAACTGTAACCTGATACAAAACAAGCTTTGTGCGGAGTGTGTCCGTTTATGCTGAAACAACATTCTCCTTTTATCCACAAGTCCTTCTTGTTGAATTTGTAAAATGCCTGATAGACGAAAAAGGACAACTGCCGTTGCGTTTTAATCCATTCTACCGGCTTGCTGAATGTCTTTTTATTGAAAATGCCGACAAATGTTTTCAAGCCAGTGTCAGGTGCGATGTATCCGTATTTCACTAAATCTCGATACAACACTGCTATATCTTCTTCACTCTGTGGCGTGTAGAATGTCTCTGTCTGATGTGTTGGCTCAAATTCAGTAAAGTCAACTTCCGGGTAGAGGGCTTTGGTCGTTTCGTAAAGTCCCGTATTGTATCTTGGAACACGCCAAGTGCTGAATCGCTTTCCATATTCCCTTTTCCATTGCTTTTCAAAAAGGATGTAGGTGCTGGGAAGTTTGCAGATGGTAGATACAGCATAGGCTATCACTTTCAGTTGCAGCGGCTTCGTTTGCGGCATCGGCTGATAGTGTTCATCCAAGAGACCTGCGCGTATGGCTCTTTGTAATAATGTAGCCACCTGTTCATTGGCTAAAGGCTCAATCAAATCTTTATATTCGCCTTTCACCTCCTCTTCTTGCCTTTTGCAAAGTGACAGCAACGCTTGCATATTGTTCGCATAACAGTCAATTACCTTGACGTATGCAGAATCAATTTCCAGCCTATGACTTTGTACATAGTTTACGACAGGAACGGTAAATTCGTTATTTGTTATAAGGTTTGCCAAAAGAGGAGAGGGGGCTTGTTCCATATATAGACAAATCTCTTTCGCCCATTTTCCGATATTCATCCACGAAGAGTCAAGTGCTTCAAATTCGATTTCGTCATCCAAATCCAACTGGCTTTTCATTTCGCCGACGATTCGGGTAATCTTCGTTATCTTTATAACGGTTTCTTGCCTTGTCATAAGCACGGGATTTAATCAATGTCCGGAATCAATGATACGGCATTCTGCTTGTTTTTGTCAAGCACCTTTGCATAAATTTGTGTGGTCGCCAACTCTTTGTGTCCTAATAGTTTTGATACTGTGTAGATGTCTGCGCCCAAGTCAAGCATAAGCACAGCGAAGGTATGTCTCCCGCAGTGGAAGGTCAGATTCTTATTGATATTGGCAGCCATGCTCCAACGCTGTAATTCCAATGAAGTCCAAGCTCCGTATGTAAATCCTGTAAATACGGGATCTTCCGGGTTGCCTCTTTCACCGAGGTATTTTTCTGCCTGTGAGGAAATGTCAAGATACTCCTGTCCGCCAGTCTTCTTTTGTTTGAAGACGATTCTTGTGTAATCTCCAAATTTTTGAACTTCGCTCCATGTGAGTTTCTGAATATCGCTTTTACGAAGTCCGGTCAGGCATGAAAAGAGGAAAGCTCTTTTTAGAATAGGATAGCGGCAAGGAGTAGCAGCCAACTGTTTTACCTCTTCCAAGGTCAGATAGTCACGCTTTACTTCTGCGGCTTTGAATCCCTCGATTCCACGCAAAGGATTTACAGGTATGATTCTTTCATCGTAAGCCTGGTTGATACAGGCGCGGAGCTTATTGAAATAAGAGACTTTTGAGTTTTGGGACAAGCCTTGAAACACATCCCTTTCCCTACGTGGACCGGTACGCTTGTGAGTGTCTTTTTCCACATTGTTCAAAAAATCCTTGAAGCCGTTTATAAACTCCGGAGTAATATCTTTGAATGTGGTTTTCTCATCACAATAGATTTCGAGATAACGCAAGCAGCTTCTCCAGTTACCCCAGTTTCCGTCAGATTCAGGATTCTTGTGTCTTTCTTCAACCATCTTCCGATAGTATTCCAGAAAAGGAGTATCTTCTTTGAATTGGCGAGTGAAAGAATACTCTCCATTCTGCATTTCAATGAGGCGTTTGGATTTTATAGCCTGGGCGGTTGCCAATGTCTGTCTGTTTTGCTCACGCTCCAGCGGAGTAGTGGCATCGATCAGATAAAGTTTCAAATACTCTTTCTGACGTTTCCCATTTCTGTAGATGTCGAGATACAAGCTCACGTTACCGTTTGCCAACTTCTTTTCCCGTAATTTTACGGGTTCTTTCTGGATTGTTGTTTTCTTAGTCATAGCCTGTTCCTATTTTAATGAGAGATGTGATTCATTGTCTTCGGGGGACAGATTTTTGTCCCTCGCATCCCTTTCGGGGGACAATCTGGGGACAAAATTACGAAAAAAATATGAAAACAGGCAGAAAGTATGGAGAAAAAGAGAAAATGCAAATCCTTATAAAATCATTGATTTTTCGCACTTTACAGATTTATATTTTCTCTTTTTATGCTTTTCTTTTCTTTGTATCACTTGCCGATGCAAAAATGTTGAAAGATATTCTGAAGCACCATATCATTCGTAACCTCACCAGCAATGTCCGAAATAAAGAATATACACTCCCGTATGTCTTGTGAAAGAAAATCTCCGGAAATCTGCGAATCAATTCCACTCTGTACTCTATGAATAGCTTCCAAAGCTTTATTTAAAGCTTCGTAATGCCTTACATTTGTCACAATAATGTCATTTTGTGTCACTGTAGGCAAGTGTGCTGCATCAATAAGCGTTTTTTGTAGCTCACTTGTGTTCTCCCGTTGTTTGGCCGAGATGAAAATAGATTCCGCAGATTCTTTAGGGAAGTCTTTTAATAAAGATAATAAATTCTCTTTCTGTTTATCTTCAATCAAATCAGCCTTATTGAATACAACAATCAAATGTTTTCCTTCACAACGCGGAATAATCTTCTCTGATAACTGTTCTATTTGAGAGGCAGCATTCACAGCATCTACCATCCAAAGAACAATCTCTGCCTGATCTAACTTTTGGAAAGTACGTTCGATACCGAGACTTTCGATCGTATCATTGGTTTCCCGGATTCCGGCGGTATCAATGAATCGGAAAGTGATTCCTCCAATGTTGATAGTATCTTCGATCACATCACGCGTTGTCCCGTGGACATCACTGACAATCGCTTTGTCCTCATTCAATAATACATTCAGTAAAGTCGATTTTCCGGCATTCGTTTCACCGATAATAGCTACAGGAACACCGTTCTTAATAGCATTACCAACACTAAAAGAATGAACCAACCGTGAAATGACCTGTTCGATTTCATCTGCTAGCTTCCTTAATGCAGAACGATCGGCAAATTCAACATCCTCTTCGCTGAAATCCAACTCCAGTTCAATCATAGAGGTGAAATTCAGCAATTTGTTGCGTAACTCCGTCAGCTCTTTGCTGAAACCACCTCGCATCTGGCTCATAGCCAAACGATGAGTGGCAGCAGATGAAGAAGCGATCAAGTCCGCCACAGCCTCTGCCTGACTTAAATCCATTTTTCCGTTGAGGAAAGCACGTTGCGTATACTCTCCCGGTTGGGCCATGCGGCAACCGTTTTTGATAAGCAACTGCATCACCTGTTGAAGGATATAAGAAGAACCGTGGCACGTGATTTCCGTACTATCTTCTCCCGTGTATGAATGAGGAGCACGGAAAAGACTGACGAGCACTTCGTCAATAATCTCGTCCCCGTCATAAATACGTCCGAATGTCAAAGTATATGGTTTCTGCTCACTCAATAATTTGCCAGTCTTGGCGGGCTTGAATATGCTGCCGGTGATAGAAATAGCTTCCGGACCGGAAACGCGGATGCTTCCGATAGCACCGCCCTGGGCGGTAGCGATAGCGCAGATTGTATCTTGATTCATTGTTTTTTCTTTTTGGATGAGCAAAGATAATTGTTTCTAAGTAAAAAATAGAAAATTGAGCACAACTTGTGCTTTATTTGTTTATATTTGCTGCCGTGCAGTGGTACACCAAACAAAATAAAACAATAATGCTTATGGAACCAGCGATCAATTTATATTCTCCGAATGAGAAAAGCGAGCTCATACGGGAAAACTATCAGGAAATACTTTCTGTGCTTGCAGCCCATCAAATAGCTTTGTGGGAGTATGATATCATTACTGGCAAATGCTCCTTTTCAGAATTGGGGCAGGAGGCTATCAATAGTTTCATCCGTGAAAGCCCGGATTTGATACTGATGGATATTCGTATGCCGGTGATGGACGGTATTCAGGCTACTGAAAAGATCCGTACGATTTCTCTGACCGTGCCTATTATTGCAGTGACTGCGTATGCTTTTTATATCGAACAGCAACAGGCTATTCAAGCTGGATGTAACGCCGTTATTTCAAAACCCTATTCTTTGGAGAGGCTAAGAGAGACGATAGAATCTTATATCGGATAATTAATTTTCTAAAAGAGAACCAACATTCTGAATATTGTAGTGTTACTATTATAATAGTAGTAACATTATAATAGATTTGAATATGGAGAAAGTGAAAAAGATAGTCCTTATCGGAGCAAGTGGCTTTGTTGG
>ENA-OOZT01000549-OOZT01000549.1-human-gut-metagenome-genome-assembly--contig:-NODE-549-length-30753-cov-4.401525_pt1 | contig 30753 bp, 18 predicted proteins | sample MGYA00241192_ERZ501407 | MGnify/ENA primary metagenome ERZ501407 (study PRJEB25962, sample SAMEA2042911) | human gut metagenome | biome: human gut; feature: human-associated habitat; material: faeces...
AGAGCCGCCAGTTTTACCGGATAGAGGCGCCCCGGCAGGCCGATGCCCACCGAGACGAAGCGTAAAATCGCCGGGAGGACAAGCTGTCAGGCGTGTTTACCCTTGCTCATTACTGATATTATCATACCATGTCGGCGGCAGATGCACAATAGGAAAAAGGCTCCGGCGGCGCAAAATCTCCTCCCCTTCGGCACAGACGGGGGCAGGAGAGCCCTGCGGCCCGTGTGGGCGCAGGGCTTTCTCCCGATGAAGCTTAGTCCTTCTTATTCTTGCGCTTAGTGACAAGCAGCACCACCAGCACGATGATGCCCACGCCAGCCACAGCCAACACAACCCACAGGGCGGTCACGTTGCTGCTGTCGCCGGTATGGGCGCAGGCGGTGAGGGTCACAGAGGTGACGCCGGACACCAGCCGCTTTCCGGCGGCGCTGCCATACTGGTCGGCGCTGATACCGTAGCAGAAGCGGATGCTTCCGCTGTTCTCGGCCTTGGCGGCCACCTCCTCCAGCGTACCGGTGCCGGAGGCCCAGGTCAGGGCAGCGCCGCCGGGGCATCGATCTTATCGCCGTCGGCAGTGACATAGTAGCGGCGGCTGGTGTAGGAGTCCTTGTTTCGGGACACAGTACCGTAGTTATAGCTGTCGGTGATGATACACTCATTGAAGAGGCCGGCGATGCCACCCACGCCGCTCCTGTCGTATCTGGGGTGGCCGCCTGTCACGGTCGCCACGTTATAGCAGTCGGTGATGCTGCCGGTGCTGGCCATGCCCACCACGCCGCCGGTATGCCAGGACTGGGTCGGAGCCACGCCGCCATAGTTGGCGCAACGCAGGAGATTGGCCCCGTTACGCTTGCCGACGATGCCGCCGGCGCCATTGGAGGTACCGCTGCCGGTCACCACGCCGAAGTTGACGCAGTCCTGAATGGTGGTGCCGGTCTCGGCCATGCCCACGATGCCGCCTCACCAAGGCTTGCCCGTCTCCTCATACCACAGCAGGGAGATGTCCGCTCCCGGGCGGATGGTCTTGCCGGCGAAGTCGGTGGTATTGCTGTTCACCAGCTCTGCCACACCCGCCAGCTGTGCCGGGGTGGTCAGGGTGAACTCGGTATCCGTCCCGTTATACCACGAGAGATCCACTGCCCCGTCCCAGCGGGTGGTGGAGAAGTATTCCACCGTGACCTGCTCTTCCGTTACGCCCTCCGGCAGGGTATAGGCGTAGCCGGAAGCCGTCTCGGTAAAGGCCGCTCATTGCCTTCGCCGTCCGTATAGTGGATGGTGGCAGCGTCATAGCCTTCCCGCCGCTCTGCCTGCACCTGTCCGTCCAGAGCCGAGACCGGCATCACCAAACTCAGCCCCATGCACAAAGTCAGCAGCAGCGCCGATACACGCTTCCTGTGCTGCTTCCTGTGTAGGTCCCTTCCTCTCTGAAAATTTTTATATGCAGCCCCACAGGGCATGATATACAGCTTCACGGCTTGGCCGGGTCATAGACGCAGCTGCGGACCGTGCCGCCGGTGACCGGCACCTGCGCCACCGTCAGAGGGATACGGTACAGGGTGTGCAGCAACTCCTCCGTCAGCATCTCCTCCACCGGGCCGCAGGCCGCCACCGTGCCGCCGTGGAGGGCCAGCACATGGGTGGCGAAGCGAAGGGCGTGCTCCGGATCATGGGTGGACAGCAGCACCGTGTAGCCCTGCTCCGTCAGGCGGCGCACCTGCTGCAGGAGCCTAAACTGGTTGCCGTAATCCAGATTGGCGGCAGGCTCGTCCATCAGCAAGATCCTCGCCTGCTGGGCCAAGGCCCGTGCAATGAGGGTCAGCTGCCGCTCGCCGCCGGAAATGCGGCGGATGCCCCGGTCTGCCAGCGGGGCGATGCCCACCAGCTCCATCATGCGCTGCGCCGTCTCCAGCTGCTGCCGTCCCGGCTGCCGCAGAGGCTCCAGCCCTCCGGCGGCGCCCATGAGCACCGTGTCCCGGACGGTGTAGTCGAACAACGGCTGGCTGGACTGGGGGATATACGCTGCCAGGCGGGCCAGCTCCCGCCGGGGCAGATGCCGCACGTCCCGCCCGCACAGGGAGATGCTCCCCTGATAGTGGGGCAGAAAGCCCAGCATACAGCGGAACAGGGTGCTCTTCCCCGCCCCGTTGGGCCCCAACACTGCCACCAGCTGTCCGGGCTCGGCCCGGAAGCTGACATCCCGCAGCACCGGGTGAGCGCCGTAGGAAAAGGAGAGTCTCTCTACGTCAATGCTCATGCCGTCGCCCTCCCGTGATGATGAGATACAGAAACAGCGGCGCTCCCACGAAGGCCGTCAGGATACCCAGAGGCAGCTCACCGGTGGTCACCAGCCGAGCGATGTCATCCACCGCCAGCAGGAAAGCCGCTCCAAACAGGGCCGCCGCCGGGATCAGCCGCCGGTAGTCGTAGCCGAACAGCATACGACAGAAGTGGGGGATCACCAGACCCACCCAGCCGATCATGCCGGACACCGCCACGCTGGCGGCGGTCAGCAGCGTGGCGCACAGGATCACCACCAGACGCAGTGCTCCCGTCCGCACGCCCATGGACTGGGCCTCCTCCTCCCCCACCGTCAGCAGGTTCATCCGCCAGCGCAGGAGAAACAGCGGCAGCAATCCCACCGCCACCGGCAGCACCAGAAAGCGCACGTCCTCGGCCTTGATGGAGCTGAGGCTGCCCATGAGCCAATAGGTGATGGCAGGCAGCTGCTGTTGGGTATCCGCCACCAGCTTGATAAAGGACGTCCCGGCGGAAAACAGGGAGGAGATCATCATACCCGCCAGGATCAACGCCACCGTGGGGTCTGAGTGAGACAGACGGCTCACCAGCCACGCCGCCGCCACGGCCAGCAGACCGAAGCAGAAGGCGGACAGGGAGATGCCGAAATACCCGGCCCCCAGCAGGATAGCCAGCGCTGCGCCGAAGCCTGCGCCGGTGGAGGCCCCCAGAATATCCGGCGACACCATGGGGTTGCGGAACATTCCCTGATAGGCCGTGCCGGAGACGGCCAGCGCCGCACCCACCAGCGCTGCCGCCGCAATGCGGGGCAGACGGATGGCAAACACCACCTTCTCGTCGCTGACGGACCAGTCCGCAGCGCCACCGGTGAGCCTTGTCCACAGCATATGCAGGAGCTTACCCGCAGACAGACCGTAGCGCCCCACCAGCATGGAACCCAGCAGAAGCAGCAGGCACACCCCGCCCAGCAGGAGAAAGCGCCGCCGGTAGGTCCTCCCGGCCATCAACTTCTCCATGGGTCAGTTCCCCGCCGCATTGGGGACGATGTAATAGGTGCCGGTCTTGGCATCATAGTACACCTCACCCCGCTCTCCCAGCAGCTCCGCCAGCCACCGACCCAGTGAAAACACGGAAAACGCCAACAGCAGCAGGCAGATCACCACCGGAATCTCCATGGCGCTGGCTGCTGCCCGCAGGATATTGTGAAACAAGGTGCTCATTTATTCGTCCCTCTCTTTTTTGAAATACAGCACCCGTGCGCCGCCGCCGGGTTCGCCGGTGATGCCGCCCTTCTCGTCGTAGACGGGCATCAGATGGGCCGGAAGATCCTCGAAATAGTACCGGGGCCGGAACAGCTCGGACCTCGTAAAGGAGGTGAAGGCCCCACGTCCTGATCCCGTGTATCGAACTGCACCGACCGTACGTCGTTCAGATGGATGCGGGTATACTCCAGCAGCTCGTCGATGTGGATGCCGTAGGCAGAGTCCACCACCACCCGGTAGTCTCCCTCCCCCGTGGGACGGAAGAAGGTATATGCCTCGTAGTACATGGTGAGGTTCTCCTGAAGTTCTGTCCCGTGGTACGTCCCCGCCTCCACATACTGGCTGCTGTCCATGCCGTAATAGCCTACTTCACCGTCAGGGTGTCGGTGGCGATGCCGCCACAGGGTCAGCCGCCTCAGGCGGATATTGCACTTCTTCCTCGCAGGTTCTCCTCCCCGTATGGGGTCACGTCCGCAGGGTGGATCGGCTCAGCATCCCGGCCGCCTCCTCCGCCGACAGGTCATAGTGCCAGAACAGCTGGTAGTACTCCTGTGCCACAGCCGTCATATCGTAGTCATACAGCTGGGGGTACAGCAGATTCCCAAGCCACCAGATGCCCAGCACCCGGTTCACCGACGGTGGGGAACTCATCCAGTCGTAGGGCAGGCCCGGTATCTCGTAGTACCGCCCCTGCTGCACGGCGGTGAGGCCCGCCCAGTCCCCTTCCGTCAGGGTATCGTAGGGGCCGCCGGAGGACAGCAGAATAACATCCGGCTCCACGGCGTATACCTCCTCCAGACTGACGGTGGTACCGCCGCCCCGGTTGGTAACTTCTTCCGGGATGATGGCGTTCACCGCCCCCACAAGGTCGATGACGTCCGCCTGTGCGGACCCGGCTGCGTTGCAGGCAAGGCCCGTGGAGCCGGTGCCGAAGAGCACCTTGAGTCGCTGAGACTCCGGGATTTTTGCGGCGTTGGTCTGGGCCATGGTGACAGTGCGGTCAATGAACTGCGCCAGTTCCTCCGCCTGCTCCTGCCGCCCCAGAATGTCCCCCAGCGTCCGGTAGGCCGCCGCCATATCATCCAGATCCGCTTCGATGAAGATGGTGGGGATGCCCGTCTGCTTCTGAATGGTGTCCATGTCCTTGGCGATGCTGTCCTTGGCGTCGCCCAAGTCGATAATGAGCTGGGGCTGGGCGGCGATGAGGGACTCCATATTCAGGCTGGCCTTGCTGCCGTAGAATTGGCCGAAGGTGGGCAGATACCGCATCTCCTCCGGAAAATAGGACATCTGTGCAGTGCTGGGGCTGCTGCTGAGCCCCACAAGCAGGTCATAGGCCACCGGCATCAGGATCATCTGGGCTGTGGAGCCGCTGGGTGCGATGCGGGTAATCTCGGCAGGGATCTCCACCTGCCGTCCGGCGGAGTCGGTGATCATCCGGGTCTCCACCCCTTTCAGGGGGTCGTAGCCCGTCTGCTTGCCGCCGCAGCCAACCAGCAGCCACAGGCACAGCGCCAGTACCAGCGATATCCACCGCTTTCCACTCGTTCTCTTCACCGTTTTTCCTCCGTTATCCTCATTTGCATATCACGCTCGTCGAAAAGAGCGCCGCACCATGGCGGCAGTCTTTTCTATCATAAGTCTATTTTACCATCTGCCCCGGCAAAAGAAAATATCCTTTTCGCAAAGCAGAACATAATTCCGTATGGCGGAACGCTCTACGCATTATAGCCCAGCTCCCGGCTGAGACTCCCGGCGGCGGCGCAGACCATGTCCACCGCCTCCTCGAACTCCCCGGAGGTAACATGGCGAAACAGGCCCACCACCGTCAGGGTGTAGCGCATCTGCCCCTCCCTGTCGAACACCGGAGCCGACACGGACCGCAAGCCGATCTTGTACTCGCCGTTTTCGATGGCGCAGCCCTTCCGGCGGATGTGTTCCAGCTCCTCCAGCAGATCCGGCAGGGTCACGATGGTATGGGGGGTAAAGGGATCCATGCCCTGACCGTTCATCAGATAGCGCACCGTGGCATCCGGTAGCTGGGACAGCAGCAGTTTCCCCTGCGACGTGGCGTGAAGGGGCGTACGGCCGCCGATCTCCGAGGCCACCTGGATCCCCGTGCCGCTGACCCGCTGGTCGATGACCACGATGTCGCTGCCCTCCACGCAGGAGAGCAGGGCCGTATACTGGGTCTGTTGGGCCAGCCGTTCCAAATGGGGGCGGGCGCAGCGGGTGATCTCCCACGCAGCGGACACGCCGCAGCCCCACTCGAACAGCTTTGTCCCCAGGTAGTACCGGCCATCCGACTCCTGCCGGATGCAGCCGTAGCTCCGCAGGGTGGCCAGCAGCGAGTGGATGGTGCTCTTGGGGTAGCCGGAGGCCTGACTCAGCGCCTGAAGGGTCATGGGGACCCGGCTCCGGTTCAGCAGCTCCAACAGCTCCAGCGCCTTGCCCAGCGACCGCACACTTCCCTTTTCCTGCGGCATCATACGTCCTCCTTCCGCCGGGGGATGGGCCGAAAGTCCGGCTTTCCCGGCAAGCTGCCGGGCAGCCCTCGCTCCATAGGCGGCGGTGGTGGCACCTCGTCGTCCCGCTCCCCGGCATAGAAGGCCCGGTTGTTCTCCACCAGCTCCGCCAGCGTCACCGGACGATAGCGGTTCACATCCACTCCGGCATTTAGCACACGGGGCAGCTGCCGCAGCATCTCATAGTCCCGGCCCCGTCCGTGGTGGAGGTGTCCGTGGATCATGTAGCCCCGCTTGTGGTACAGCATGGGATAGTGGCACAGGAGGATGTGCGTCTCCCCGTCGTCGATCTCGTTGAAGTCCGTCACCGTCTCGAACCAGCGGTACAGCCGCCCGGCGTCCTCATAGCCGGTGTCGTGGTTGCCACGGATCAGGTGCTTATGACCCGACAGCCGCTCCAGCAGCTCTCCCGGCACCCGGCCGCCGTTCCAGCCGATGTCTCCCACCAGATAGACGGTGTCCTCCGGACCCACGGTGTCGTTCCAGTTTTTCACCAGTGCCTCGTCCATCTCCTCTACGGTGGCAAAGGGCCGGGAGGGAAGCAGCAGTGCATAGTGAAAGTGCAGATCGGCGGTATAGTAGATCATGGCGCTCTCCCTTCTCCGGCGGATATTTTTCTCTATCATACCGTCTCCGCCGGTCTGCGTCAAGAGTTCATTCCGTATGGCGGAATTTTTCCGCGTTTTTCCGGCCTCAGATTCCGCTATGCCGTCGAAATGACCAATTCCCCCGGAAATGGGCCAACGCAGCCCATCGGGAAAAGCCTCCGTTTCCAGGCAGAAAAAAGAGCGCCCCGCAGGGCGCTCTTTTCAGTACGTTATGATAGGGATTGCTTACTCCTCCGTCTCGTCGGCAGGTTCTTCCGCAGACATGTTCTCCTCCATGGATACGCTGTCGGCAGCGCCCTCCTCAGGCACCAGCTCCTCAGCGAAATGGCGGTAGGCGTTCAGGCCGGCGCCGGCGGGGATCAGCTTACCGATGATGACGTTCTCCTTCAGGCCCACCAGATGGTCCACCTTGCCCTTGATGGCGGCCTCGGTCAGAACCTTGGTAGTCTCCTGGAAGGAGGCAGCGGACAGGAAGGAATCGGTGGCCAGAGATGCCTTGGTGATACCCATCAGCAGTTGGGTATAGGTGGCCTCCTGCAGCGGCTCACCGGTCTCGGCGTTGACCTCACCGGCGGCGATACGGGCCCGCACCTTGGCGTTCTCGTCCTCCACCTCCAGCACGTCGGCCATGGCGCCGGACAGCAGGCCGGTGGCGTCATTGGCGTCCTCCACACGGACCTTGCGCATCATCTGGCGGACAATGACCTCGATGTGCTTATCGTTGATGTCCACGCCCTGCTGACGGTACACCTTCAGGACCTCCTGAATGAGGTAGTTATGCACCGCCGAAGCGCCACGGATCCGCAGCACATCGTGGGGATTCAGTGCGCCGTCCTGCAGCTGGCGGCCCTTCTCGATGACCTCGCCGTCCCGCACCTGCAGACCGGTGTGGGGCATGGAGTAGGTCCGGGTATCGCCGTCGTCGGCGGTGACGATGATGTTCAGCAGGCTGCCCTTGGTGGCATCCTCGAAGCGGACCTTACCGGCGATCTCCGACAGGGTGGCCATCTTCTTGGGCTTGCGGGCCTCGAACAGCTCCTCCACTCGGGGAAGACCCTGGGTGATGTCGCCGCCGGCCACGCCGCCGGTATGGAAGGTACGCATGGTCAGCTGGGTACCGGGCTCACCGATGGACTGTGCGGCGATGATGCCGACGGCCTCGCCGGGTCCCACCGGCTTGGAGGTGGCCAAGTTCATGCCGTAGCACTTGGCGCAGATACCGCTGTGGGCCTTGCAGGTCAGCACGGTGCGGATCTCGGCGGAGTGGATATCGAACTTCTCCAGCAGGGCGGCGTCGTCCTCGGTCATCATGTGATCCTTGGAGATCAGCACCTCGTCGGTGCCGGGCTTCAGGATGTCCCGCACCGGGAAGCGGCCCTTGACACGCTCGGAGAACTTCTCGATGACCTGGCCGTTCTCGCTGATCTCGGACACCACGATGCCCTTGTCCACGCCGCAGTCATCCTCACGGATAATGACATCCTGGCACACGTCCACCATGCGGCGGGTCAGATAACCGGAGTCTGCGGTACGCAGAGCCGTATCGGCCAGACCCTTACGGGCGCCACGGGAGGAGGTGAAGTAGTCCAGCACGGACATACCCTCACGGAAGTTTGCCTTGATGGGGATCTCGATGGTCTTACCGGCGGTGTTGGCCATCAGGCCACGCATACCGGTCAGCTGACGGATCTGCTTCATGGAGCCACGGGCGCCGGAGTCAGCCATCATGAAGATGGGATTATACTTATCCAGACTGGCGGTCAGGGCGTCGGTAACGTCGTTGGTGGTCTTTTCCCACTCACGCACCACCAGCTTGTAGCGCTCCTCGTCGGTGATGAAGCCCATGTTGTACTGGTCCTCGATATCCACCACTCGCTGCTCCGTCTCGGCAATGAGGGAATACTTCTTCTCGGGTACCGTCATATCCGCAATGGAGATGGTGATGGAGCCACGGGTGGAGTACTTATAGCCGGTGGCCTTGATGTTGTCCAGCACCTCGGCGGCGATGGTAAAGCCATACTGCTTGATGGTGCGGTCCACGATCTTGCCCAGCAGCTTCTTGCCGCAGGTCTCGGTGATCTCATAGTCAAAGAACTTATCGGAGGGCGTACCGTCCTCGTTGAAGCGCTTGACAAAGCCCAGATCCTGGGGGATGTTGCGGTTGAAGATGATCCGGCCGGGAGTCGCCCGCACCACATGGCGCAGCGTCTCGCCGCCCAGCTCCTTCTCCACCCGCACCCACACGGGCTGGTGGATGCCGATGATGTGCTCGTTGTAGGCCATCAGCACCTCGTCCTCGTCCCGGTAGACGTTGAGGCGGTTCTGCTCCTTCTCCTCGTCGGTGAGCTCGTCGTAGTTCTTACCGGCCAGCGCAAAGTCGATGCCCTGGGGCCAGAACTCGTCGTTGGTCATCTGGCACATACCGTTTTCAAACCGCTCGAAGGTCAGGTAGTAGGAGCCCAGCACCATATCCTGCGTAGGCACGGTGACGGGGCCGCCGTCCTGCGGACGCAGCAGGTTGTTGGCCGACAGCATCAGCAGACGAGCCTCGGCCTGAGCCTCGGCGGACAGGGGGACGTGGATCGCCATCTGGTCGCCGTCGAAGTCGGCGTTGAAGGCGGTGCAGTTCAGGGGGTGCAGCTTCAGGGCACGGCCCTCCACCAGCACCGGCTCGAAGGCCTGAATGCCCAGACGGTGCAGCGTAGGCGCACGGTTGAGCATCACGGGGTGATCCTTGATGATCTCGTCCAGAGCGTCCCACACCTCGGTGCGGCCCTTATCCACCATCTTCTTGGCGGACTTGATGTTGTTGGCGGAGCCGTCCTCCACCAGCTTCTTCATGATGAAGGGGCGGAACAGCTCCACGGCCATCTCCTTGGGTACGCCGCACTGGTAGATCTTCAGTTCAGGGCCCACCACGATCACGCTTCGTCCGGAGTAATCCACACGCTTGCCCAGCAGGTTCTGGCGGAAGCGGCCCTGCTTGCCCTTGAGCATATCGCTCAGGGACTTGAGGGCACGGTTATTGGCGCCGGTGACGGGACGGCCACGGCGACCGTTGTCGATGAGGGCATCCACGGCCTCCTGCAGCATCCGCTTTTCGTTGCGGACGATGATGTCGGGGGCGTTGAGCTCCATCAGGCGCTTGAGGCGGTTATTGCGGTTGATGACCCTGCGATACAGGTCGTTGAGGTCAGAGGTAGCGAACCGGCCGCCGTCCAGCTGCACCATGGGGCGCAGCTCCGGGGGGATCACCGGCAGCACGTCGATGACCATCCACTCCGGCTTGTTGCCGGACAGGCGGAAGGCATCCACCACCTCCAGCCGCTTCACCACACGGGCCTTCTTCTGGCCGGAGACGGTTTTCAGCTCGGCGTGGAGCTGCTGGCTCAGGCCCTCCAGATCCACCTGCTGCAAAAGCTTCTTCACGGCCTCGGCGCCCATACCGGCATCAAAGTCATCCTCATACTTCTCCCGCATATCCCGGTATTCCTTCTCGGAGAGGATCTGGTTCTTCACCAGCGGCGTCTCGCCGGGATCGGTGACGATATAGGCGGCAAAGTACAGCACCTTCTCCAGAATGCGGGGGCTGATATCCAGCAGCAGGCCCATCCGGGAGGGGATACCCTTGAAGTACCAGATATGGCTGACGGGGGTGGCCAGCTCGATATGGCCCATGCGCTCACGGCGCACCTTGGCCCGTGTGACCTCCACGCCGCAGCGGTCGCAGATCTTGCCCTTATAGCGGATCTTCTTATACTTGCCGCAGTGGCACTCCCAGTCCTTGGTGGGCCCGAAGATGCGCTCACAGAACAGGCCGTCCCGCTCCGGCTTCAGGGTGCGGTAGTTGATGGTCTCCGGCTTCTTCACCTCGCCGTAGGACCACTCACGGATCATTTCCGGAGAAGCGATTCCGATTTTAATGGCGTCAAATGTTGCGTAACTCATAGTATGCTGCTCCTCCTGTCCTTAAAATTCTTCCCCGTCGCCGTCGTAGGAAGCGTCCACTTCCTCGTCGGCCACGTAGTCAAAGCCCGCATCCGCCAGCTCGTTGTCGTCGGCATAGCGGTTCTGGCGCTCGTCGTCGGCATCCATCCGGGCCAGATTGAAGGTATCCAGAGCGTCCTCGTCCTCCTTCAGCTCGATCTGGTTGCCGTCCTCGTCCAGCACCTGAATATCCAGGCACAGGGACTGCAGCTCCTTCACCAGCACCTTGAAGGACTCCGGCACGCCGGGGGTCGGCACGTTGTGGCCCTTGACGATGGCCTCGTAGGTGCGGACACGGCCCGTCACATCGTCGGACTTGACGGTGAGGATCTCCTGCAGGGTGTAGCTGGCGCCGTAGGCCTCCAGCGCCCACACCTCCATCTCACCGAAGCGCTGGCCGCCGAACTGGGCCTTGCCGCCCAGGGGCTGCTGGGTCACCAGAGAGTAGGGGCCGGTGGAACGGGCGTGGATCTTATCATCTACCAGATGGTGCAGCTTCAAGAAGTACACATAGCCCACCGTGACCTTGTTGTCAAAGCGCTCGCCGGTGCGGCCGTCGTACAGCCAGCTCTTGCCCTCCGGGTCCAGACCCGCCAGCTGCAGGGCCTCGGAAATATCCTTATCGGTGGCGCCGTCGAAAATGGGGGTAGCCACCTTCCAGCCCAGAGTCTTGGCGGCGTAGCCCAGATGGACCTCCAGCACCTGACCGATGTTCATACGGGAGGGAACGCCCAGGGGGTTCAGCACGATATCCAGCGGCGTGCCGTCGGGCAGGAAGGGCATATCCTCCTGAGGCAGCACACGGGACACGACGCCCTTGTTGCCGTGACGGCCGGCCATCTTGTCGCCCACCTGGATCTTGCGGCGCTGAGCGATGTAGACACGGACCACCTGATTCACGCCCGGCCCCAGCTCGTCGCCGTTTTCACGGGTAAATACCTTGGCATCTACGATGATGCCGCTCTCGCCGTGAGGCACCTTCAGGGATGTATCACGGACCTCACGGGCCTTCTCGCCGAAGATGGCCCGCAGCAGGCGCTCCTCGGCGGTGAGGTCGGTCTCGCCCTTGGGGGTGACCTTGCCCACCAGAATGTCCCCGGCGTGGACCTCGGCACCCACCCGGATGATACCCCGCTCGTCCAGATCCTTCAGAGCATCCTCGCCCACGTTGGGGATGTCACGGGTGATCTCCTCAGGCCCCAGCTTGGTGTCACGGGCGTCGATCTCATATTCCTCGATATGGATGGAGGTATACACATCCTCCTTCACCAGCCGCTCGTTGAGCAGCACGGCGTCCTCGTAGTTGTAGCCTTCCCACGTCATGAAGCCTACCAGAATGTTGCGGCCCAGCGCGATCTCGCCCTCCTGCGTGGCAGGGCCGTCGGCCAGCACCGTGGGATCGTCGCCGCCGTGGACCCGCTCGCCCACGGAAACGATGGGCTTCTGGTTGATGCAGGTGCCGTGGTTGGAGCGCAGGAACTTGATGAGCTTATAATCCTTGGTCTCGCCGGCGTCATACTTGACGGACACGTTGGTGGCGTCCACCTTGGTGACGATACCGTCGCCCTCGGCCAGCACCGCCACGGCGGAGTCCAGGCAGATCTTGTGCTCCATACCGGTGCCCACGATGGGGGCCTCCGGCCGCAGCAGAGGCACGGCCTGCCGCTGCATATTGGCGCCCATCAGCGCACGGTTGGCGTCGTCGTTGGGCAGGAAGGGGATCATGGCCGTAGCGATGGACACCATCATACGGGGGGAGATGTCCATATAGTCCACGTACTCCGGCTCCACCTGAATGGTCTCGTCCTGATGGCGGCAGGTGATACGGGGCCCGATGAGGCAGCCGTTCTCGTCCACCGGCTCGGCGGCCTGGCAGACGATGTACTGATCCTCCACGTCGGCGGTCATATAGGTGATCTCGTCGGTGACACGGCCGGAGGGATGCTCCACCCGGCGGAAGGGGGCCTCGATGAAGCCGTACTCGTTGACCCGTGCATAGGTAGCCAGATAGGAGATCAGGCCGATGTTGGGGCCTTCAGGCGTCTCGATGGGGCACATACGGCCATAGTGGCTGTAATGCACGTCACGGACCTCCATGTTGGCACGCTCACGGGACAGACCGCCGGGTCCCAGAGCGGACAGACGCCGCTTGTGGGTCAGCTCCGCCAGTGGGTTGGTCTGATCCATGAACTGGCTCAGGGGGCTGGAGCCGAAGAACTCCTTGATGGCCGCCGTAATGGGCCGGATGTTGATGAGGCTCTGGGGCGTGACGATATCCAGATCCTGAATGGTCATGCGCTCCCGGATGACACGCTCCATGCGGGAGAAGCCGATGCGGAACTGGTTTTGCAGCAGCTCGCCCACGCAGCGCAGGCGGCGGTTGCCCAGATGGTCGATATCATCCTTGTTGACCAGTCCGTGGGCCAGAGCGTTCATATAGTTGATGGAGGCCAGAATGTCGTCCACGATGATGTGCTTGGGCACCAGATCGTCGGCGTGGAGCCTGCACTGCTCCATCAACTCCTCGCCGCTGTACTGGCCCAGCAGCTCCTGCAGCACGTCGAAGCGCACCCGCTCCTTGATGCCGCAGCACTCCTTGGGATCGAAATCCACGTAGCGGCTCATGTCGCACATCCGGTTGGTGAACACCCGGATCACATCGCCGCTGTCCAGCTTCACGGAGACCTCCGCCACGCCGATGGCGTCCAGCTCCCGGCACTCTGCGCCGGTGAGGACGTGGCCCTCGTCGAAGAGGATCTCTCCGGTGGTGGGGTCGGCCACAGGCATAGCCAGCTGCTGGCCCTTGGCCAGCGTCCACAGGGTCAGCTTCTTATTGAACTTATACCGGCCCACGATGCTCAGATCGTACCGCCGGGGATCGAAGAACAGGTTCTGCATCAGGGTCTCGGCGGAGTCCAGCGTGGGGGGCTCGCCGGGGCGCAGCTTGCGGTAGATCTCCAGCATGGCGTCCTCATACGTCTTGCAGGCGTCCTTCTCCATGGTCACCACGATGCGGGGATCGTCACCGAAGCGGTCCATGATCTCGCTGTCAGTCTTGAGGCCCAGCGCACGGATCAGGCAGGTGATGGGCAGCTTCCGGTTCTTATCGATGCGGACCCAGAACACCTCGCTGGTGTCGGTCTCGTACTCCAGCCATGCGCCACGGTAGGGGATGACGGTGGAGGTCAGCAGGGGCAGATCGGTCTTGAGGTCGACCTCCTTGCCGTAGTAGATGCCGGGGGAGCGGACGATCTGACTGACCACCACACGCTCGGCGCCGTTGATGACGAAGGTGCCGGAGTGGGTCATCAGGGGGAAATCACCCATGAAGATCTCCTGCTCCTTAATTTCGCCCGTCTCCTTGTTCCGCAGCCGCACGCTGACCTTCATGGGGGCGGCATACGTGGCGTCACGGGCCTTGCACTCCTCCACGTCATACTTGGGCTTCTCGTCCATGCTGTAATCGATAAAGCTCAGCTCCAGATTACCGGCATAGTCCGTGATGGAGGCTACGTCCGCAAACACCTCCCGCAGGCCGGTGTCCAGAAACCACTTGTAGGATTTCTTCTGGATCTCCAGCAGGTCGGGCATCGCCATGACTTCCTCGTGTCTGGCAAAATTCTTTCGCAGGGTCTTGCCATAGTACTTGTCCTTGGCCATCTTCAACACTCACGCCTTTCTTTTAGCTTTTTAACATCCTCTTACACATCCACGCCGCCTGTCCCGGCCTCCGCATGGGCCGTCTCCGGCACAGGCTCTCCCCCGCCACGGGGCGCCGCCTTCGTCGTGATACGCACGGGTCAGTTGTCCGTTTTCTGCCGTTCCCGCTTGTAATTTCCGCCGAAAGCTGGTATCATACACTTACGGATGAGATGGGAATATGGCCCCACTATCCGAATATAAGCGTCTTATTGTACCAAATGTGTCTGCGTTTGTCAACCCCTTCCGACTCGATTTTTCTTCGGGCCGGTTTTTTTGCTGCCGCAGACCGGAAAATGCCCCGCACAAGCACATATAAATAACAGGCGGGCAGCCCGATGGGCCGCCCGCCTGTTTGTTATTTATTATGATATCATATGGCGTCTCAGCACAGCTTGGCGCCGGCGGGGATCGCGTCGTCCAGCAGCAGCAGGTGCAGCTTCTCCTCCCCCCGCTCCTTATGAACGGCGGAGATCAGCATCCCGCAGCTGGGGATGCCCATCATCTTCCGGGGCGGCAGATTCAGAATGGCCACGGCGGTCTTGCCGATGAGCTGCTCCGGCTCATAGTAGTGCCGGATGCCGGAGAGGATGACCCGATCCGTGCCGGAGCCGTCATCCAGCGTGAACTTCAGCAGCTTGTCGCTCTTTTTCACCGGCTCGCAGTTCTTGATCTTCACCGCCCGCAGATCGGATCTGCAGAAGGTGTCGAAGTCCACCTTCTCCTCCGTGTAGGGCTCCACCTCCAGCGCCGGCAGCGCCGCCTTGCGCTGCTGAGCCTCTAGCTCCTCCAGCTCTGCCAGCGCCTTTTCGGCGTCGATACGGGGAAACAGGGCCTCGCCCTTGTGAACCGTGGCGTCGGGGCGCAGGGAGCCCCATACGTTGGCCTTCTCCCATGTCCGGCAGCCTTGGCAAGCGCCGATCTGGTCGAAGATCTTCTCGGCGCTCTCCGGCATAAAGGGCGTCAGCAGCGTAGCGCAGATGCGGATGGTCTCCAGCAGATGATACATCACCGTAGCCAGCCGCACCCGGTTGGCGGGATCCTTGGCCAGCGCCCACGGGGCGTTCTCGTCGATATACTTGTTGGCCCGCTGGATGGTCTTGAACACCTGCTCCAGCGCATTCTGGAACTGGAAGCGCTCCATCTCCGCCTCATAGCGATCCCGGAGGGTAGAGGCCATGGTCCTCAGCTCCGTATCCGGCTCGCCCTCCTGCCGCTCTGTGGGCAGAGTGCCGCCGAAGTACTTCTCCACCATGGCGGTGGTGCGGCTCACCAGATTGCCCAGATCGTTAGCCAGATCGATGTTGATGGTCTGGATCAGCAGCTCATTGGAGAAATTGCCGTCGCTGCCGAAGGGGAAGGTCCGCAGCAGGAAGAACCGCAGGGCATCCACACCGAACTTCTCCGCCAGCAGATAGGGATCCACCACATTGCCCTTGGACTTGGACATCTTGCCGCCGTCCAGCAGCAGCCAGCCGTGGCCGTAGACCTTCTTGGGCAGGGGCATCTCCATGCTCATGAGCATGGCCGGCCAGATGATGGAGTGGAAGCGCACGATCTCCTTGCCCACGAAGTGCACATCGGCGGGCCAGTACTTCTCGTAATCGTCATACTTGTCATTCAGGAAGCCCAGCGCCGTGGTGTAGTTGAACAGGGCATCCACCCACACATAGACCACGTGGCCGGGGTCGAAGTCCACCGGGATGCCCCAGGAGAAGCTGGTGCGGCTGACGCACAGATCCTCCAGACCGGGCTTGATGAAGTTGTTGACCATCTCATTGACACGGCTCCGGGGCTCCAGAAAATCCGTGTCCTCCAGCAGGTGACGCACCCGGTCGGCGTACTTGCTCAGCCGGAAGAAGTAGGCCTCCTCCTCGGCGTCCGTCACCTCACGGCCGCAGTCGGGGCATTTGCCGTCCACCAGCTGGCTCTCGGTCCAGAAACTCTCGCAGGGCTTGCAGTACTTACCCCGGTAGGTCCCCTTATAGATATCCCCCTTGTCATACATCCTCCGGAAGATCTTCTGGATGGCGGCCACATGATAGTCATCGGTGGTGCGGATGAACCGGTCGTTGGAGATGTTCATCAGCTTCCATAGGTCGAGGATCCCTCTGGGGCCCTCCACGATCTCATCCAGAAACTCCTTGGGGGTCTTGCCTGCGGCCTTGGCCTTGTCCTCGATCTTCTGGCCGTGCTCGTCGGTGCCGGTGAGGAACATGACATCGCAGCCGGTGAGCCGCTTATAGCGGGCCATGGCGTCGGTGGCCACGGTGCAGTAGGTGTGTCCGATGTGGAGCTTGTCGGAGGGGTAGTAAATGGGGGTAGTGATATAGAACTTCTTCTTTTCCATGGGTGGATATCTCCTTTTCCGCCGTCCCGAATGGAAGGACGGCTTAAAATTACAGGCACAGAACCGCCATCGTCCGGGCAAAGAAAAAGCGCCGCAGCGGCGCACGGAGCCACGGGCCGGGACGATAGACACGTTCAGTTTATCCCATGCCGCCCGGTCTGTCAACCGCTTTGTTGCTTTTCCCGCGGAAACACGGTATAATATCAGAAAATCCCGCCGAAAACAGGAGGAATCCCCTATGAAGCTGGTAAGCTGGAACGTCAATGGCCTGCGGTCGTGCCTGACCAAGGGCTTTCTGGAATATGTGAAAAACGAGGACCCGGACATCCTCTGCCTGCAGGAGACCAAGCTCCAGCCGGAGCAGGCGGTGTTCGATCTGGAGGGCTATCACCGCTACTTTCACTCCGCCGATAAAAAAGGCTACTCCGGCACGGCGGTGCTGACCAAGGAGGAGCCCCTGTCCGTCACCTACGGCTTCGGAGAGGATATCCACCGCCACGAGGGCCGGGTCATCACGGCGGAGTACCCGGACTTCTATCTGGTGTGCTGCTATACCCCCAACAGTCAGGACGGGCTGAAGCGGCTCCCCTACCGGATGCAGTGGGAGGACGATCTGCGGGCGTATCTTCTGGAGCTGGACGGGAAAAAGCCCGTGGTGTACTGCGGCGACCTGAACGTGGCCCATCAGGAGATGGACCTGAAAAATCCCAAGACCAACCGCCAAAACCCCGGCTTCTCCGACCAGGAGCGAGCGAAAATGACCCGGCTGCTGGAAAGCGGCTTTGCCGACACCTTCCGTACCCTGCACCCGGAGGAGGTCACCTACTCCTGGTGGAGCTACCGCTTCCACGCACGGGAGAAGAACGCCGGTTGGCGCATCGACTACTTCATCGTGTCCCGGCGGCTGCTGCCCCGTGTGACGGACGCCGCCATCCGCACGGAGGTCTACGGCAGCGACCACTGCCCCGTGGTCCTGCAGCTGGACACCTCCTCCGGGCAGGCGTAAGTGCCGCCCGGCCTCCCGCCTGTCGATGCAGGCAAAAAATAAACAGGATTTCCTGCAAAAAAGTGTCGCAAAATGGTGAAAAATGCCATTTACGGAGGTTTTGACCGGTGTTATAATCGGTTCGTTAAAAAAAGAGCAAACGATACACGCATACAGGAGGTATGTCTTATGTCTTACAGAATTCTGACCATCGATCCCGGCTCCACGTCCACCAAGATCGGCGTGTTTGACGACGAGAAGATGCTGTTTGAGGAGAACCTGCACCACTCTGCCGAGGAGCTGGCCCAGTTCGAAACCATTCCCCAGCAGGAGGCCTTCCGCCGCCGGCTGGTCCTGAAGGCGCTGGAGGAGCACCATATCCCGCTGGAGAGCCTCAGCGCCGTGTGCGGCCGGGGCGGCGTTCTCAAGCCTGTCCACGGCGGTACTTACCTCACCACCGATGCCATGATCGACACCCTGAAAAAGGGTCCCTACGGCCACCATGCCAGCAATCTGGGCGGCCTGCTGGCCCGTGAGATCGGCTCGGCGCTGCACATCCCCTCCTACATCGTGGATCCCCCCGTGGTGGATGAGCTGGCGCCTCTGGCCCGCTACTCCGGCCACCCCCTCATCACCCGCCGCAGCATTTTCCACGCCCTGAACCAGAAGGCCGTGGCCAAGCGCTACGCCAAGGAGATCGGCAAGCCCTATGAGTCCCTGAACCTCATCGTCTGCCACATGGGCGGCGGCGTGTCCGTAGGTGCTCACGTCAAGGGCGAGGTGGTGGACACCGGCAATGCTCTGGAGGGCGAGGGTCCCTTCTCCCCGGAGCGGTCCGGGACGCTGCCCAGCGGCGCACTGGTGGATCTGTGCTTCAGCGGCAAGTATACCGAGCAGGAAATTCGCCGCATGATCACCGGCAACGGCGGTCTGCTGGCCTACACCGGCTCCACGGATATGCAGGAGCTGATGCGCCGGGCCGCCACCGACGCCAAGGTGCGGGAGGTCATCGACGCCTTCCACTACCGGGTCGCCAAGGAGATCGGTGCTATGGCCGCCGCCATGAAAGGGCAGGTGGATCAGATCATCCTTACCGGCGGCATTGCCCACGGTCAGGAGACGGTGGACGCCCTGAAGGGCTACGTCAGCTGGATCGCACCGGTGACGGTGTACCCCGGCGAGGGCGAGCTGCTGGCGCTGGCGGAGGGCGCTCTGCGGGTACTGCGAGGCGAAGAGACCGCCAAAATCTACGAATAAGCCTTCTCATTCCGGACACGGGGTCTGCGGTGCTGCCGCAGACCCCGTGTTTTTATATGCATTCCGATGGTCTGTCCATCGCCCTCCTTATCACAAATCAACCGTTTGTGTCAAATTCTGACCGTTTGTGCCAAAGCCGTTGCGGCGGCGGAGGCATCCCGATAGAATGTAGATGTTGTAATATGCCCCCGGCAGGCAGGCAAATGGAATTGATAAGGAGATGATCGAATGCACTTGCGCAGTAAGACCGTGCAGCAGCTCCTGTCGGTGATCCTGTCGGTAGTCATGGTCCTATCCATGCTGCCGATGGAGGTCCTGGCTCAGGAGACGCCGCCGGTGACCACTCCCATGGACCTGACCGCCATCACGGAGGATGCCTCCGGCGACGGCTGGTCGTGGACACAAAGCACCAAGACCCTGACCCTCACGGGCCTGACCCTGACGGTCAGCGACGACAGCACCCATGCGCTGATCCTGCCCGACGGGGCCACCATCGATCTGGCCGACGGTACCGCCAGCACCCTCACCGGCGGCAGCAGATCCACCGTATACAGCAGCGGCGAGGTGAAGCTGCGCGGCAGCGGCAGCCTGACGGTCTATGGCCGGGGCTGGCGCAGCGCCACGCTGGATATGTTCATCCCCGGCACGCTGACGGTGGAGTATGACGACCCCGACGGCGGTGCCGTGCTCAAGACCGACGAGGGTACCGAGGGCGCAGCCATCTGTGCCAACGTCACGCTGGATAACGGCATCCTCCGGGCCACCGGTCCGGACTTTGCCTCCGCCGACGACGGCAGCAGCGTCGGCCTCCGGGGCCGCCTCACCACCCACGGCAGTTCCGTGGAGGCCCAGTTCACTGCCCGCACCGGCTATGCCAGCTATGGTCTGTACTTCGACAAGCAGGGCAGTGGCCGGGGCGACACCTGGACCATGGGACTGGGCAAGGTGACCGCCACCGCAGGCCACGCCCTGAGTCGATACAGCTACGGCCTGTACATGGATTACAGCTCCGTCAATGCGCTGGAGCTGGACGGCACTCAGCTGACGGCCATGGGCGGCGAGAGTGACCAGTACGGCAGCCAGGGCGTGTTCGCCGGCGAGGAGATCATCGTCAAGAACGGCGCCACCGTCACCGCCACCGCGGACAGGTCAACAGCTCCTATGAGAGCGTCGGCTTCAATGCCGTCAGCTGGCTCACCGTGTCCGGAGAGAACTCCAAGGTGCTGGGCTACGGCGGTACCTCCGTCAAGGGCGATTCCAAGGGTGTCCGATGCGGCAGCCGCTTCACTCTCACCGACGGCTACGTCTTCGGTCAGGGCGGCGTGTCCTGCACCAGCTCCAGAAATGTGGGCGTCGAGTTCAAGCGTCTCATTATGGAAAGCGGCAAGCTGGAGGGCATCTCCGGCAGCCCCGACTCGTCGTACCAGACCTGGGGCGGCCAGTTTAACGCCTACGGCCTTTACTGCACCGGCACCGCCAAGATCACCGGCGGTGAGCTGATTGGCACCGCCAACGGCACGGACCGGGAACTGGACTACAGCGCCTACGGCTTCTACGGAAGCGATGAGCTGACCATGAGCGGCGGCACCCTCCGGGCCACCACCGGCGACACCCCTAACGCCAGTTCCGGGACACTGGCGGCCCTCAGCGTGGTCTCCAACAAGTCCAAGACCCAGCTCAGCGGCGGTACCATCTACGCCAGAGCCGGTGTCTCCAACGATGACCGCAGCTACGGTATGCGGATCCTCGGCACCGGCTCTACCCTCACCATGACCAATACCGAGGACGCCGCCCAGCCCCTGAGTCTCTACGTCACCGGCCGGAACATGGCCCTTTACGCCACCGCTCTGGCAGACGGCGGCCTCCTGCCGGAGATCACCGCCTCCTCCGCCTACGATGCCGAGGCCGACACCCTCACCGATGGCTACACCTTCTCCGACAAGCAATACCGGAAGGACGGCACGGCGGCCCTGTCCCTGTCCGCAGCCGCCTGCCTCCACAGCGCCAGCGATGATACCGGCCTGTGTACCAAGTGCGGCAAGCGGGTATACGAGGCTGTGCTGCTGACGGACGGTGCCGTCACCCAGCGCTATGCCGCCGCCGGCGAAGCCTTCACCGCCGCCCAGACGGAGGAGCATCAGGGCTGCACCCTGCGGCTGCTGACAGATCTCATCGACGACGAGCCTCTGGTCCACGACCCGGTGGTGACCATCACCGGCGGTCGGTTCACGCTGGACCTCCACAACCACACCATAGCGGGCAAGACCTCCGACGATAAGGAGGGCGTCGTCACCGTCACCGGCGGCCAGCTCCGCATCGAAAACGGCACGCTGGAGAACCTCTGCACCGGCAACGGCAGCAAGGCCCAGGCCCTGACCCTTCTGGGCACCGGCACCCATGTGACGCTGGCCAATGTCACCGCCATCGGGGCCACGCCCCCCCAACGGCGACACCAGCGCCTCCGTCTATGCCCCCGACGGCGCCCGTCTCACCATCGAAAGCGGCGAGTTCACCGGCCGGGTCGCCGGCTGCTACGCCTCTGCTCCGACGGAGACGCCCCACGTCTCCATCGCCGGAGGCACCTTCCACAACGGCCTGTCCTACTCCATCCACGAGACGGAGGCCAACGCCGCCACCCTTCTGGCCATTCTGAAGGAGGGCTATGCGCTGGCCCACGCCGACGGCACGCCGGTGGATCTGGGTACCGAGCCCTCCTTCAACCGCCTCTCCGGCACCTATACGCTCAGCGGCGAGGTTCAGGTGGTGGCCCACACCCACAACGTCCGCAGCGGACGGCCGGGCTACTGTGGCTGCGGCTATGCCTGCCCCCACGACGGCCAGATACCGGACAGCTACTTTACGCTGCCGGTTTGCTCCCTGTGCGGCACCTCCTACGGCACTCCCCTCAAGGACCTGTGCACGCCCACCGGCAAGATCATCATCGATGAAAACAACTGGTGGCAGGACTTTCTGAACACCGTCACCTTCGGCCTGTTCTTCCCCACCGGCGCCCGGTTCACCATCGAGGCTGCCGATGACAGCGTTGACCACGCCGGCTATGACCCCGAGCTCTACCCCGTGACGGTGGAGTATCTGGTGACGGATCAGCGCTATACCTCCGACAAGATGGGCGATCTTGCCGATCAGTTCCGGCCCTATCCCGGCAAGGCCGTGGCCCTGCCGGACGATCAGACCAGCATCGTCTATGCCAGGATCACCGACTGGGCGGGCAATGTCACCTACCTCAGCACCGATGACCTGACGGTGGACGCCACCGCCCCGGAGATCTCCTCCGATGTGGCCGAGAACCAAATTTACTGCCAGGACGGTCTCCGCATCGCCTTCCGGGATGACCATCTCAAGAGCGTCACCCTCAACGGCACGGAGATGACCTACGCCGCCGAGGACGGCTGGTATGTCCTCCGCCTCAGCGCCGTCTCCGGCTCTCAGGAGGGACAGCAGACCCTGACCGTCACCGACGAGGCCGGCAACGGCACCACCGTTCACTTCCAGTGGTACGCCGGTCACGACTTTGACGATACCGGCCTGTGCAGTCACTGCGGCCTTCAGGCAGAGGCCCGGTGGAACGACGTCTTCTTCCCGCATCTGGAGGATGCGCTGACCTCCGCCGATGCCGCCGAGGACGGCGCCCGTTTCGTGTCGGTGGTCATGCTGACCAATGTCTCTCTGCCTGCCGATGCCTTCTCTCTGGACGGCATAAGAGCCGTGCTGGCGCTGGAGGGCCACACCCTGACCCTGTCGGCTCCCATGACGCTGGAGCAGAGCTCCGGCAAGATCACCGGTCAGGCACTGACGGTAAAGGGCGGCCGCCTGACGGTGGAGGCCGGCTGCTTTGAAAACACCCTGGACCTTCAGGCCTACAACGTGACCCTCTTCGGCGGCACCTTCGCCCTCATTACGTCGGAGGATGCCGCATATCCCCGTGCGGCTCTGGCCTTCCACACTGCCTATCAGCAGGCGGACGGCCAGCTGATCCGCCGCAGTGACATCACGCCCACGCTGGAAAATGTCGCCTTGGTCTCCTGCCCCCACGATGAAATCGACGGCATCACCTGCCGCATCTGCGGCACCAAGATGGTGGCCAAGGTGGCTAAGGATGATACCCTCCGCTACTTCGCCGACTTTGAGGACGCTGCCCAGTATGCCGCAACGCTGGAGGGCTCCGCCATCACCCTGCTGAGGGATGCCCTCTGGAGCAGCATGGGCCTCCCCACCGGCACCTATACGCTGGATCTCAACGGCAAGAGTCTCTCCGGCTCCAACGATCTGATGATCGATGGCAGCCTTACCATCTGCGACAGTCAGGGTGGCGGTAAGCTGTGGCGGGACGGCACCATTTGGGTGCTGGGCGGCCATGTCGCCATCACCGGTGGCCAGTTCAACCGGGTGTATCTGGCCTCCGACAGCGCTGATCTGTCCGTCACCGGCGGCACCTTCGCCCGCATCGCTTACAGCGGCGAAGATACCTCCCGCACGCCTCTGTTCTTCCCGGCGGAGGGCTATACCTTCCAAAAGGCCGACGGCAGCTACGCCAATACCGGTGACGTGGTCATGGAGGAAAATCTCCGCTATCTGGAGGACGTCACCGTCACCACACCTCCCTTCACTATCACCCGTTACCCTGTGGACACGGACCTCTATCCCACCACCCCCGTCGGCTATCGGCCGGAGTTCGTCACGGAGGTCACCTTCCACATCCCCGAGAGTAGCCCCACCATCGAGTTCCAGTGGTATCAGGTGGGCGATCCCGACCGGATCAAGAGCTACGGCAGTGCATTGGCCTGGCAGAACCCCTTCACCCTCTACACCTTCATCGACGGACCGGCCCAGTACTACGGCATCTTCTCCTACAAGGGCTATTCCGTCCGCACCGACGTTCTGACAGTACGGGAGCTGGCCTGTGACCACCCCGGCGTGGATGCCGACAATCGGTGCAGCCAGTGCCATGCGGAGGTAGCCGCCTCCGTGGAGCTGAACGGCTCCACCGGCTACTACCTGTCCCTGTCGGAGGCTCTGGCGTTGGCCCGGACCGATGCCTATCGTGGCTGTACCCTCACGGTTCTCCGCAGCAGCACCGATCCCATCTCCGTCAATAGCGGCTCCTTCACGCTGACGGCGGCGCAGGGCGTGATGCTGGGCGGCAAGGTGACGCTGGCCAAGAATGCCGCCGTCACCCTCTCCGGCGGCAGCTACACCAGCTCCGCCAGCATCTTCGGGTCCAACCGCATCGAAGGCGGCACCTTCTACGGTGCCGTGGCCCTGCAGGACGGCTCCTCCGTCTCCAGCGGCAGCTTCATCGGCGCCGTCACCATCTCCGACACCGTGACCGTCACCGGCGGTACCTTCACCGGTGATGTCACCATCAACAATGGCGGCAAGCTGGTCGCCAGCGCCGGCACCTTCGGCAGCGTCACCGTCCAGTCCAGCGGAGGCGGCGCTCTCACCGGCGGCCACTTCGGCGAGATCACGCAGATCGATGGCACCCCCTGCGCCGCCCTTCTGGCGGAGGGCTGCGCCTATTCCGACGGCAGCATCATCAACGGCTATGTCCCCATCGTCGGTGGCGGGGACGTGGTCCCCCATGCCCAGCACCAGTACGTCTGGCTGAACCAGAAGCTGCTGTGCGGCTGCGGCCATGTGGCAGATGAGGACGCCGAAAACTACACCCTTGCTTCCCAGCCTGCCGGCACCACGGCGGACATCACCGTCCGGACGGTAACGGTGGAGGACCTGCACATTCAGGATAAGCTCTACGACGGCACGGATCGGGCGGAGTACGACGGTGAGCCCACCCTGGGCAACGCCGTGTCCGGCGACCATGTGGCGCTGGTGAAGGGGACTCCCTCCTTCACCTCCATCCGGACGGCAGAGGACATCGCCATTCGTTTCACCGAGTTCTCCCTCACCGGCGCTGACGCCGGGAACTACGCCCTGGCCCAGCCCACCGGCATTACTGCCTCCATCCTCCCCTACGCCCTCACCGGCGGCGAGTATGCCGTCAACTCCAACGACTGGATCAACCACGACTTCGTGGTGACGGCGGCGGAGGGCTATCTCCTGTCCCTGACGGACACCGCCGACGGCGTGTGGCAGCAGACCCTGCGGGCCGCCGACGAGACGGCGGAGGGCCGGCTGACCTTCTATGTGAAGGATCTGGCCACCGGCGCCACCTCCCTTCAGGTAACGGAGCAGTACCGCATCGACCGCACCCAGCCCACCGGCGAGATCCGGGTGGACGAGCGGACGGCCTGGCAGTCCTTCCTGTCCAGGATCACCTTCGACCTCTTCTATCGGGAGGAGCAGACTGTGGTCATCACCTCTGCCGACGAGACCAGCGGCGTGGCGGCCACGGAGTATCTGCTGAGCGCCGAGGATCTGGACATCCCGGCGCTGGAGCAGGAGACCTTCCTGCCCTATGAAAAGGCGCTGGCGCTGGCTCCGGACGGCGAGTATGTGGTCTATGCCCGCATCACCGACCGGGCGGGCAACGTCACCTACCTCCGCTCCGACGGCATGGTGCTGGACGCCACGGCCCCCGCCATCACCGGGGCTGAAAACAGCGGCGTGTACTGCGCCGCAGTGACCCTGACCATCACCGACGCATACCCCGTCACCGTCACCGTAAACGGCACTCCCGTGGAGCTGACGGAGGGCCGGCTGGTGCTCCGGCCCGCCGAGGGGACACAGCTGGTGACGGCCACCGATCCCGCCGGCAACGAGTCCCGGCTGGAGATCACCGTCAACGACGGTCATACCTGGGGCGACTGGAGCTCCAACGGCGACGACACCCACACCCGCACCTGCACCATCTCCGGCTGCGGCGCTCCGGAAACCGAGAGCTGCACCGGCAGCGAGGCCACTTGCGTGGACCAGGCCGTGTGTGAGGTCTGCGGCGGGGCCTACGGCGACGTGGACGCCCATCGTCACGCCGATCTGCGCCATGTGGAGGCCAAGGCCGCCACCACGGAGGCCCCCGGCAACATCGAGTACTGGTACTGCGCCGCCTGCGGCAAGTACTTTGCCGATGCACAGGCCAGCCGTGAACTCCGGCAGGCAGACACCGTCACCGAGAAGCTGCCTGCCATCCCCACCGGGGACGAAGCACCCCTGACGCTGTGGGTGATCGTGCTGGCAGCCTGCGCCGGTCTGGCGCTCCTGCTGCTGGTGCTCCGGCGGAGAAACAGCCACCGCGCCGCATAATGGCGGCAGCCTCCTCGCTGCCATCTATCTGCGGATCAAAAAACAGGGAGGCGGCCCATCCGGGCCGTCTCCCTGTTTTTTCTGTTCAGAATACCATAGATGGACGAGGGCAAGCATGGCTTTGCCGGGCAGAAATCTGCCCATACTGCGTCAAATCCCTTGACCATCTCCCATGCAGAGCAAAACACTGTCCCGCTCAGCCGTTTTTGCGCTTGTCGCTGAGCCGCAGCGCAAAATAAAACACTGCGATCAGCCCCGCCGCCATCAGCATCGCCGGATCGACGGAGGCAGATGTCCGCATCGTATATGCGCTGGTGGAGCATCTGCGCCGGTCCCATACGGGATCCTGACAAAAAGCAAGCACATGGCCGGATGGCCATGTGCCTGCTTTTTGTCTACTTGCCTATCAGAGAAAGTCTCCGAAAAGTCCTCTATCTCATCAGATATCCAGCGTCTGCAGGTCCGTCTCCTCCACCTTTCGCAGCTCCCGGCGGCTGAGGAGGTCATACATACACGGCACCACCAACAGCGTCATGAGGGTGGCGTACAGCAGACCGCCGATGCACACCAGCGCCACCGGCTGCATCAGAGCCGTACCGGCGTCGCCGCCGAAGGCCATGACCACAAGGCCCAAAATGGTGGTCAGGGACGTCATGAGAATGGGCCGCAGACGGGTGACACCGGCCTCCACAATGGCCTCCCGCCGCTCCATCCCCGACAGGCGCAGCTGGTTGATGTAGTCCACCAGCACGATGCCGTTGTTGACGATGACGCCCACCAGCATCACAAAGCCGATGAGGGACACCACGCTCAGCTCGATGCCGGAGATCAGCAGGGCCAGAAAGCCGCCGGTGAAGGCCAGCGGGATGGTGAACATGACGATCAGCGGGGAGCGCAGCGACTGGAACTGCGCCACCATCACCAGATACACCAGCAGCACGCCCAGCCCCAGCATCAGCAGCAGCTGGCCCATGGCATCCATGATGGCCTCGTTCTCGCCGCTGAACTGGGCGGTGATGCCCTGCGGCAGGTCTACCCCGGCCAGCGCCGTCTGAGCGGCGGCTGTGACCTTGGTGACGTTGTAGCCCTCGGCTACCTCCGCCGTGACGGTAACGCAGCGGCGCTGCTGCTCCCGCTGGATGCTGCCGAGGCTGACGGTCTCCTCAATGGTGGCCACGTCGCCCAGACGGAAGCCGGACACTTCCTGACCGGCAGCGTCCGTCAGGGTGCTGCCGCCGGAGGACGTGCTGCCGCCCGCCAGCGCAGACATTCCGCCCATGGAGGAGGTGCTGCCGCTCATACCACTTATGTGACTCATACTGTCCAGATTCGTACCACTGGACGGGGTGATCTCCAGATCCATGAGCTTTTCACGGGTCATGCGGCTCTCCTCCGGGGACTGGACGGAAACCTCCATCTCCAGCCCATCCAGCGTCAGGCCGGAGGAGGCGGAGCTGTTGGTCAGGGCAGAGGCCACCGCCATATACACCTGCGCCACGGTGACGCCCTTTTCCATGGCGTCGTTGCGGTCCACGGAGATGTGGAGGGCCGTGGTGGCCTCCTCCAGACCGTCGGACACCTCGCCGGTACCCTCCACGGTTTTCAGGGTCGCCGCCAGCGCCTTGGCGGAGGACTGGAGATCCTCCATGTCATCGCCGTAGACCTTCAGAGAGACTCCGCTGCCCGCCAGATAGGTAGACATACTGTCCATGGAGCCGGAAGCCGTCACCTGACAGGGCAGGTCGGCGCACAGCTCCTCGATGGCCTTGCCTGCTTTGGCGCCGGAGGCCCCCTCCGGCATGGTGACGTAGGCGGTGACGTCATAGGCACCGCCGGAGCCGCCCATCATGCTGCTCATATCCATGCCGCTGCCGGAGGACATCATGGCACCCACGGCATCCACATTTTCCACCGTACCGGCCCGGCGCACCACCTCGTCCGCCAGTGCCACCGCCTCCTCCCGGCTGATGCCCTCCGGCATGGTGACGGTGAGGCTGACGTTATTCATATCGATCTGGGGCATGAACACGAAGCCCCGGCTGACGGCACCCCACGCAGAGCCAGCCAGCAGCACCACCGCCAGCAGCAGTACCACGGCCTTATGGCCCAGCGACCAGCCCACCGCCCTGCGGTAGGCGGGATAGACCCGCTCCAGCAGGCCGGCCTTCACGGCCTTTTCCTTTTTCAGCATCCCGGAGGCCATGGCCGGCACCAGTGTCAGGGCCACGATGAGGCTGGCCAGGAGAGAATACGTCATGGTCAAGGCCAGATCGGTGAACAGCTGCTTGGTGATGCCCTCCACGAACACAATGGGCAGGAACACGCACACCGTGGTCAGCGTGGAGGCGGTGATGGCCCCCACCACCTGCGCCGCACCGGACACCGCCGCCTGAATGACGGTGGCTCCCTTGGAGCGCAGCCGGTAGATATTCTCGATGACCACCACGGAGTTATCCACCAGCATACCCACTGCCACCGCCAGACCCGACAGGGAGATCATATTGATGGTGACGCCGGAGAAGTACATCAGCACCACGGCGAAGATCACACTGACGGGGATGGAGCAGAGGGTGATGAGGGTGGGCCGCAGGTCCTTCAGGAACAGGTACAGAATCAGCACCGCAAACAGAGCGCCCCAGCCCAAGGAGGACAGGATGGAGTTAATGATGATATAGATGTAGTCCCCCTGATCCATCAGCGGCACGAAGTGCAGGCCGTCGTACTCTTTCTCCAGCGTGTCGCAGCGGGTCTGAATGTTGTCGGACACCTCCGCCGTGGCGTAGGCGGACTGCTTGTTGAAGGAGACGATGACGCCGTTGTCGCCGTTGAGCTTGGCGTAGATCTCATCGGAGTTATCCGTCACCACGATCTCCGCCACGTCGGAGAGCTTCACCGGCTCCACGCCCTCCAAGCCCAGATCAAAGAGTACCATGTCCGACAGCTCCTGACGGGAGGAGATGCTGTCGCCCACGGAAACCATGTAGTTCACGCCGTCCTCCTGCAGATACCCGGCAGGCATGGAGAAGTTCTGAGCCGTCAGCAGGGCGGTGATGGTCTGGATGTTCAGAGCCCCGGAGAGATCCGCCTGCTCCAGCGCCGAGGCACGGGAGGACTCCAGCGTCCGGAGACCCTGCTCCAGCTGGGTCAGGGCGCTGTCCAGCTGCACATTGGCAGAGAGCAGCTGGGTGACGCCATCGGCCATGGTGATGACTCCCGATGTTACCTCGTCGGCAATGGAGGCCACCTCGGAATCATCCTCCAGCCGGCGGATCTGCTCCCGCAGCCGGTCCAGCGTCTCCTGCCACCGTTTGGCGTCCCCCGCCGCCTGCTCCCACGAGGTGTTCAGTGCGGCCATACGCAGCTCCAGCTCCGCAAGGTCCGCCTGCAGCTGGATGTACTCCGGGTCGTTTTCGATGGCGGCCAGCTGCTCCGCCTTCTCCTCCTCCGTCAGGGAATCGTCCTGCCGGATGGCCTCCATCCGGGCCTGATAGACGGCGTTTTTGGCATCCAGCTGCACCTTCAGCGCCTGAATCTCCGCCAGCTCCTTCAGGTTCGCCTCCAGCCGGCTCTCGCTGCTGCGGAGGGTGGTCAGAGACTGCTGCACGGCGGTCAGGGCCTGCATGGCGGCCTCCCGGACGGCGGACTCCTCCGTCGAGCGGATGGCCCCCTTGGCGCTCTCCAGCTGGCTGCGGGTCCCCTCCAGCTGGCTGGCCGTCTCGTCCAGTGTCTTGCCGATAGCCTCCCGCAGCGTGGCGGTGAGGGCATCCAGCTTCTCCTGACTGAGGATGATATGGGCCTGCCGCTGCACCGTGCCGCTGACGGTGACGCTGGCTACGCCGGAGATGCCCTCCAGCTTCTGCGCGAGGGTGTTTTTCACAAAATCCGACAGCTCCGTCACATCCTTGCCGCTGTACGACACCGCCGCCACCTGCACCGGCAGCATGGAGGGGTTGATCTTCAGCACATAGGGGGTGCCGACGCCGTCGTCCCAAGAGCCTTGCAGGATGTTGATCTTCTGCTGGATGTCCACGCTGACGGTGTCCATGTTCACGCCGTCCTCAAACTCCAGCACCACCATGGAGACGCTGTCCTGCGAGGTGGAGGTCACGGACTTGATTCGATCCAGCGTGGACATGGACTGCTCCATGGGGCGGGTGACGGCGGACTCCACCGCCTCCGGGCTGGCACCGGGGTCGGTGGTGACGATGACCACATAGGGAAAATCCATGTTGGGCAGCAGGTCCGGTGTCATTTTCAGATATGCCACCACGCCCAGCACCAACACCGCCAGCACCGCCACAAAGACGGTCAGTGGCTTTTTCACACTGAATTTGACCATAGAACGCTCCTCCTTGGGAACTGCACTGCATAATAGATAAAGTGTAGCACCCGGTCCCGGCGAAAGCAAGCGCCCCGCCGCAGGATTCACGGAATCGTTACAAACCGAAGGGAGCTTCCCCGTGAGACAGAGCGTCGGGACCGTCAGGATGTACGGCGCAGCCGCACCGGTATGGCGCCCCGTCGGCGGAGACGGCGGTTCTGAATCTGATCCCCTTCTTTTCCCCCCTTATAGGGCAAGGCCCCTCAGCCAAATGACTGAGGG
>ENA-OOZT01000571-OOZT01000571.1-human-gut-metagenome-genome-assembly--contig:-NODE-571-length-30281-cov-2.785814_pt1 | contig 30281 bp, 7 predicted proteins | sample MGYA00241192_ERZ501407 | MGnify/ENA primary metagenome ERZ501407 (study PRJEB25962, sample SAMEA2042911) | human gut metagenome | biome: human gut; feature: human-associated habitat; material: faeces...
TTGGAGTAACTTTACCAACTAATATATCTCCAGGTCTTACTTCTGCACCTATTCTTATAATACCGTTTTCATCAAGGTCTTTTAATACGTCGTCACCAACATTTGGAATATCTCTTGTAATTTCCTCTGGACCTAATTTTGTATCACGGCATTCACAATCATATTCTTCGATGTGGATTGATGTGTATACATCTTCTTTAACAAGTCTTTCGCTTATTAATACGGCGTCCTCGTAGTTGTAACCTTCCCATGTAGAGAATGCTATAATTACGTTTCTTCCTAATGCCATTTCACCATTCTTTGTAGCTGGTCCATCTGCTAGGATGTCTCCAGCTTTAACTACTTCACCCTTTTGAACAACTGGTCTTTGGTTAATACATGTACCACCATTTGTTCTCTTGAATTTACGTAGTCTGTAATGGTCTATCTCATTTTTCTTATTTCTTACTTGTACTTCGTCAGCTGTAACCTTTTCAACAATACCTTCATTTTTAGCAGTTACTGTTGTTTCAGAATCACGTGCAGCTTTGTATTCCATACCTGTTCCAACTATTGGAGACTCTGGTATTAAAAGTGGAACTGCTTGACGTTGCATGTTAGATCCCATTAGAGAACGCTTAACATCATCGTGCTCCAAGAAAGGTATCATGGCAGCAGCAACAGAAACTAATTGTTTTGGTGAAACATCTACATAGTCTACTTCGCTTGCCTTAACCTCTGTAATTTCAGATCTACGTCTTACTTTTACCATTTTGTTTACGAATCTGCCTTCTGCATCTACTGGTTCTGATGCTTGTGCAATTGTATATTTATCTTCTTCATCAGCAGGCATATAATCAACTATATCTGTTAATTTACCTGTTTCTTTATCAACTTTTCTATATGGTGTTTCTACAAATCCATATTCGTCTATCATAGCAAATGATGAAAGTGCAGAGATAAGTCCAATGTTTGGTCCTTCTGGAGATTCAACTGGGCATAGTCTACCATAGTGAGTATAGTGAATATCACGAACCTCGAATCCAGCTCTTTCACGAGAAAGACCTCCAGGTCCTAATGCAGAAATTCTTCTCTTATGAGTAAGCTCTGATAATGGGTTTGTTTGATCCATGAATTGTGATAATTGAGAGCTTCCAAAGAATTCTCTTATTGATGATGTGATAGGTTTTGTATTGATTAATGTTTGTGGTGTTACAGAGTCTAAGTCTTGTATTGTCATTCTTTCACGAACAACTCTTTCAAGTCTTGTTAAACCAATTCTGAATTGGTTTTGTAGTAACTCACCAACACATCTAATACGTCTGTTTCCTAAGTGATCTATATCATCAACTTTTCCTATTCCATAATCTAGATTTAATAGGTAACTGATAGATGCAATCATATCCTCTGTTGTGATTGTTAGAGGAACTAATTCGTTGTATCTTTCTTTAATTACATCATGTAATTTCTCGTCTGGAGTTGTATCCATTATAGATTTTAATACATTGTAATTAACTCCTTCTTTGAAGTGAAGGTCAGATAAATCCACATTTGGTAACATTTTGTGGATATTTACTATTCCATTTCCTATTACTCTTACTTTTTGGTCATCAACTAATACGTCTACTATATTAATTCCAGAATCTTGAATAGCTTCAGCAGCTTCAGCAGTAATTTTTGTATTCTTCTCTGCTAAAACTTCACCTGTTGATGGATCTATTATATCATCATAAGCAACTTGTCCTGTTATTCTAGTTGCTAAGCATAATTTTTTATTAAATTTGTATCTTCCTACTTTTGCTAAGTCATATCTTCTGTTGTCGAAGAATAAACCATCGAATAAGTTTCTAGCAGCATCAGCTGTTGGAAGTTCCCCTGGTCTTAATTTCTTATATATTTCAATTATTGCTTCATCTTGAGTTTTTATTGTATCCTTATCAAGAGTTGCCTTGATTTTTGGATCATTTGCAAATAGGTCTAATATTTGCTCATCTGTTACAAATCCTATACTTCTTAATAAAGATGTAACAGGTAATTTTCTTGTTCTATCAACTCTTACATAGAAAATATCATTTCCATCTGTCTCATATTCTAACCATGCACCTCTTATAGGCATAACAGTAGATGTGTATATTCTCTTTCCTGTTTTGTCGTAGTCTTGTGCATAGTAACAAGATGGAGAACGAACTAATTGGCTTACAATTACTCTCTCTGCTCCATTGATAATAAATGTTGCACTGTCTGTCATTACTGGGAAATCACCTAAATAGATTTCTTGCTCTTTAATTTCACCAGTCTCTTTGTTGATAAGACGAACTTTAACATGTAATCTTGTTGAATATGTAGCGTCTCTTTCTTTTGCTTCTTCCATTGTGTACTTTGTTTTTTCTTCCATGTGATAGTCTAAGAATTCAAGTACTAAGTTTCCAGAGTAGTCAACTATTGGAGAAATATCTCTTAATACTTCGCCTAAACCTTCCTCTATAAACCAATTATAAGAATCTTTTTGTACTTGAATTAAGTTAGGCATTTCTACGAAATCACCTATCTTAGAAAAAGATTTTCTTGTGCATTTTTCGTGTTTTACTTCTTTTAGATTCAAAGTTACTCACCTCATAATAAAAATTAAAGCAGAATTTGAAATATATAAGATTTCAAAAAAGTCCTTCTTGCTTTTAGACACTTTGTAAATTGCTCGCTCACTGCTCCTTTAAGCTTGCTTTTTACTAGTATTTTCTAAAGCAATTCCTCTTTTTTGATAATTTATCAATAATATAAAAAGACAACAAAAAACTTATTGACAATCTATGCTGTTTTTGTCAATTAGTTCTTTTGTATGTTCCCTATTTTATTTAGTACTTTTGATTACTAATTTATTAATATTAACCACCCTTGCTATCTCGTTGGAGATTAATAAAATTAAAATTTTGTTGAAAATATTCCATATTATCAACACTATACTAATTATACAATTTTTGGTATGTTTATGTCAATAGAAAATATGAAAAATTTAGAAAAACTTTCTATTGTTTCGTACATAAAAAGAAAACTAATGATACCATTTTTTTAACCTCGACACATTGTTCTTAGTCGAAGCTCCTTCGGACTCCTCAAAAGGCGAACCCAGGTCTTGCTTTCAAAAATGGTATCACTTGTTTTCTCGTTTTGAATTTGAAAATAAAAATCAAAAAAGCATAGTATTTTTAATATATTCGTGTTATACTATTATTAGATTTTTTAAGAAAGGATAGTGAAATTTATGATTAATGAAAAGCAAGAAATTCTTGCAACAGTCAATACTTTACCTGACAATACAACTTGGGACGATGCAGTTTATACTTTATATCTACATTCGAAATTACAAAAAAGTAAAGATGATATAAAAAATGGTAGAGTAATGTCTATTGAAGAATCTAAAGAAAAGATGAGAAAAAAATATGCAAATTTTCATGTCAAATGAGGCTCATGAAGATATAGATTCTATTTTTGAATATATATCACATGACTCTATTAAATATGCGAATGAAACCTCAGAAAACATATATTCTCGCATATATGAGTTGGAAAAAACTCCATATTTAGGTAGATATGTTCCCAAACTTCCAGATAAACATTTACGAGAACTCATTTATAAAAAGTATCGAATAGTTTATGATATTTCTGAAGATTCAAAAACAGTTTACATACATTTTGTTGTTCACGGTTCAAGAAGTTTTAAATCGTTTTATAATTCCTATATCAAAAATAATTTTTAAGTCAGACTAATTAATCGTATCAAATAAATTCCAAACAACTCTATATAGTAAAAAAATTAGAGACATGTTTTCACATATCTCTAATTTTTATTGTTTAGATTATTTTCTCTTTTTTAATACTACCAATGTTATTGTTATTCCTGCGATTAAGATTAAAGCTATTGCTCCGCCTAATACGTAGAATAGATGTGTGTTACCAAATGGAGGTAATATTACTACTTCTTGAGAATCATCTGCATCTATTTCGCGTGGTTCCATTGTTGGGTCTTGGTTACCTACAACTGAGTATGACATTTTTCTACCAACTGTATTTTGTGTTGTTACAAGTTCTGTCATGTTGTTATATATTCTGTCATCACTGCTACTGTCTTGAGTAATCATTTGTGTTAATATTAATTGTACTCCGCTTACGCTTTGTGTACTATTAACTGTTTCTAATGCATGTAATGGGTCACTCTTGAATGCATTTGCAATCTTGTCTTTTACATTTGATTGGTCTGCAATTACTGGTATTAAGCCTTTTGAAGCAGCTGTTGTTGTTATAATGTGACCGTCTGTATACTTATTAACATTATCTGTTAATCTAGTATTTAACAATCCATTGTTTAACAAGTCTGCACTTGAAATTGTATTCCAATCTGGGTTTTGAGCCTTGTTAAATTGTAAGTTATTTCTTGTTGACGTGTTATCATCGTTTGAATTGTAATCATGTACTTGTGTTCCAACATAGTCAACTAAAACTCTTGGGTCTGTTTTTACTATTGTGCTTGTATCTGCAACTTTTCCTGTGTAGTAGAATTGTTCTTCATTATAGTCAACTTCACCAACGTTTGCTACTGTTATAGCATATGTTATTTGAAGTGTTGAACCATGCATCAATTCTTCATCCATTGTAAGTTGTACTTTACCTTTATTTGTAGAGTTTTGTCTTACTACTGGGTTTAGCATTAAACTATTGTTGTAGTTCTTGTCTGTGCTGTACACGTTATCTGTATCTTGTCCATGTGCTTTATGATCTACCCATAACACGTTTGTTGCTCTAGCAGATGCATCGAATAATGTGCTATTGTTTGCAAGTGTTAATTTAACATTTGTAATTTGTTTTGTAACTTTAAGTTGTGCCTTTGGTCTTTGTACTAAGCCTAAGTCTAAGTTTTCTAATACATAGTGACCTGCCATTTCATAGTTGTTTCCACCTATATTGTTATGTCCTGTACCAGATGTATTTGTTACATTATCTTCATTACCTGTTCTGTTATATTCGAAGTTTACATCTATTGTTCCAGATTCTGCAACCATATATGTGTTATTCATAAATTCATTTAACAAGTTCTTCATTTCTTCTGCGGTATATTGTGTACCATTATATTCTGGTATGCTTTCATAAGAAGCCAATATTTCTGCTAAGTGGTTTGTCATGTCTCCATTTGAGTATGCCTCAACATTCTTTCTTGCATTGTTACAGTTTACTAAGTAATCTGCATTTGGTGCAATGTTTACAACATTGTCATTTTTGTTCATTATATCTTTAGCATCTGAGTATTGGCCTTGGTCTGCTGCACTAAAGTTATATTGATATGAGCCTGTTGTGTTGTTTGTGTATGCTCCTGAGCCATTGTTTACACCAACTTGATATGAAGTTGATTTGTAATCTTGACCGTTGTAAGAATTTTTGTTTAATCCGATATTTACAGCTGAAGCAGAATATCCACTTCCTGCTGTTTTCTTATTATATCCTTCTTGTGAAGCATATAAGTTTGTCACAGGATTTTCTTCTTCGTTTCCATTGTTATAATTTGTGTATGTTGTTCCAAGAACTGTGCTCTCACCAGAACCATATATAAATCTTACAATGTAATTACCTGGTGCAAATGATGTAAATTTGTATTTACCATCAGCGTTAGCAGTGTCTATTGTATAATTTGGTACTAAACCACTGTTGTTTATAATTGGTGTTGTTGAATCAGTGTTTCCAGAAAGAACTTCTTTCCATATATACTCATATGTTTTTCCATCTTTTCCTTGTCTTAATTCAATTAATTGTACTCTTACACCGTTTATTCCGGTTTCATTGTCTTTTAGTCCATCTCCGACTCTTGCATTTTGTTCATCTACATTTCTAGTATCCTCAAATACCGTTCCTTCTACTGTTCTTAAGTTATCTCTGTTTAAGATAATTCTAATATTTGGAGCTTTATCTGTATCATTTTCGAAGTTTTCATACTTGATTACTCCGTCTTTTGGTACATCTGTTGGGTTTAGGTTACCTGGTGTAGAGTTGCAATCTGCTATACCTGCTATATCTCCAGTCTTATATTCTTGTTGTGTTTGTGAATTTCCTGTATTTGGAGCTTTTGCTTTTTGTCCATAGTATGATTTGTATCCATTAATTTCTGCAATATTTTCTTTACCAACACCCTTGGCTGTTCCACTTGCAGCATCTTCATCTAGAAGTATGTTTCTTGCAGCATCTTTATTTACCATAAATGTCACATAGAAGTATACATCTTTGTTGCTATCTGGGTCTGATAATGGGAACATATTGCTTGTTACAGTATCATTTGCCGCATTACTGTAGCTTTGATCACCTGTAATATATAAGTTCTTATATCCAGCTATTGTAGTTTGAGTTTCTACTCCATATCTACTAGCGTCTTTCAAATATACATTTCCAATCTTATTTCCAGCATTATCGCCTAAGTATGAACGGTCTTGTACATATGTGTAATCTGCATCGTAGTAATCAACAACCTCTGTTACAGCTGCTGCTATGTTTTCTGACCTATTACGTATTGTAAATTTATATGTTACATATACTTTCAATTCAGAATCTTCAGATAATCCTAAGTTGTCTAATGTAGTAGCATTATCTACTATTTGATAATTATTTACTTTGTAATCATAGTCTTCTCTGTATAACTCTCTTGAGTAATCGTAGCTATAATATCCATCAGAAATTCTTGTTTTAATTTCCCAATATGAATTTCCAGCTGCATCTGTTTCTAAGTTTTCTCTCTTATTATATTTGTATACTTGTGTCTTGCCATTAATTTCTAATGTTGCCTTGTATACATCTTTTCTTAAGGCTAAGTCTAATTGTTCTCTTAGAACTAATCCTAAGTTGATATGATGCATTACATCTGGGTTCTTATACAATGTTTCAATTTTTTGTGCCGCTACAAATTTTAATATTTGTGCAGTATTTGATTTTGCATTTAAGAAATCCTCTGTTACAAATACTTGGAATCCTGGGTATAAGTCCTTTTTTGTAGTTCCATTGCATGTATATGCGTTCATCATAGATTGGTTTACATACTCATCATCAGATTTTCTTTCACCTTGGTCATCTACTTGTCCATTGATGTTTCCAAATTTATCAATCTTACCTGATTTTTCAAGTTCTTCTCTTGTATGCATCTCACTTGGTTTGTTCGTTGTAACTGTGTTCTTTGGTGCCGAACCAATTTCTCTAAAGCTTGCATTAAATGTATCTCTTTCAGTCAATATATCTAAGCCTTTTGATGTATTATCCCAATTTGAATCTTGTCTATTTACATTGTAAACTGTTGGTTGATAATATTGGCCATTATATGTGAATTTTACATAGTATTGGTACATTGCATTTTGATTTTGGAATAAATATTCTCCATTATCATCTGTTGTTGTTGCTGCAATGAATTTTCCTGATTGATTTCCATCTAATCCAGATACTTGGTATAATGAAACTTTAACATTTGACATTGGTGTGTCTACTTCTTTATTAAATAATCCATCATATTTGTTTTCTTTTCCAGCTCTGTTATCTACCCAAACTCGTCCTCCAAGCTCAAATGTTAAATTAATTGGAATATCTATATCATTGTCTGGTGTATCTGGTGTGTCCGGCTTCTCGCTATCTGGTTTTCCACTTACAGTCGCTGTATATACATTGTATGTTCTGCTTCCATCAAGAGAAACCCTTAATTGTTGAGCACGTAGATATCTAACTGGTTTTACACTCATTTGTACAAATGGTTGAACTAATACAACTCCTAATACTGAACTAAAGCTATCTATTGTAATACTATCTCTATGAGGAATTGGAATGTTAAATGGTCCTCTTGTATAGTATGTAAAATCAATTCTACCTGTACCAAAAGCCTCTCTCATTTGGTATTTGCCACCTCTTGCTACATATCCAATATATTGATATACATTAGCTTTAGTATCAAGAATATTAAATGTAGCCGTTGTTTTCTCTAAATATTCAAGGTCAACATACATGTTAACTGTCTTTGGATAATTTGTTTTTTCAGCTGAAAATTTTACATAGAATTTAGCACCAGAAGCAGGATATTTTTTCTTTAACCCGTTTGATCCAGATTTCGTTTCACCTATAAATTCTATTTCAAAATCATCTGTGTTTTCATCATAAACTAATGTTTTTTCATTTTCTGTTCCTTTATCTGTTACTAGATATATTGCCTTCATATATGAAATATCTTCATAGTATGGGTATGTAACACTTAAAGGTCCAACAATATAACTCTTAGTTGCTTGATTTACAATTACTTGAGCCTCTGCTAATGGATCATTTACTGTATTTGCATTTTGTGTATCTTGTTTTTCGCTCTTAGCTCCAGAAGCATAAGAATTATTCGCTACACCATGTATCTGGGCTTTATAGCCATTTCCATTTATATAATTATCCAAGAAATTTTGGTAAGATAATGCTTTACTATACAATGTTAAACCCTTTGCAGTTAAATGTCTTCCGTCTGGTATATTACCATCCAAATCAGCAACTTTCCAGTGTGCTGTTTGAATATCTGATAAAGAATATCTATTATGTATTGATCCAGTTGCTCCCGAATAGGCATTTTCCATAGTTGTTAAAACAAATGCTAATTGAGTATTTGTCTCTTTTTCTGTTGAACCTACTTTTTGATAATGGTCTTGAGCTCTATCTTTTGTTTCCATTATAACAACTTCAGGTCCGTATATAGCATCTCCGTTCCAACCACTTTGGCTAATTTCTGGGTTTGTAGTTTTATCTTCAGTATCTTCTGGAGTCTTCCATTTACCTAGTTTGTCAAATATTTTCCAAATAATTTTCTCAGCTCTCTGCTTTGCTATAGCATATGACTTCGAATATCCTCCATCACTTATAATAGCAGATGCAAGCATTGGCTTATCTTTTTCAATAGCCCATCTTGTTGGATCATCTGTTGGTCCTCTAAATTGAGTATATGATATGTTGCTGACAGTTGCTGTCGCTTCTCCCATAACGCCACCATTTGCAAGGGCTTTAGCTCTAGCCGCCATCTTTAATACATATTTCATTCTGTTTTCAAAGTCTATATACCCATATCCATTGCTTGTTGTATACCCGACTTCATCCATATAATATCTTTTATAATCATATTCTCCAAACCTAACTGCTTTTCCTGCATCATTACAGTATACTGTTCCTGTGCTCATTTCTGTTGTCCATGCTTGGTATGGGAATTGATTATCCGCATCACCTGTAAACATTCTCTGTTTTAATATTTGAGGAAATAATCCAGATGGGCTAACGCTTAGTGATGGCATACCACTATTTTCATTTCCTTGCCAAGTTCCGTATGCCAAAGAAACATTACTTGCCGAAAACAATGCAGTTAATGAAATTGTCGCTGTTGCAATTGTTGTTATTAAACATTTTTTTAATGTTTTATTTTTCTTCATCTTACTATCTCCTTTCTATATTAATACTTTCTTTTTTATCATGTATAAGCCTATTCCAACTATCGCAATTACTGTTAAAATTAATGTCGTATAGATTACTACATCTCCCGTTTTTACAGATGTTAAAACATTTGCTGTTGAGTAGTCATCTTCATTTGTTGCTTTATTTCCAGGTGTTGAATCAATATCTAATACACCGTAATCATTTGATGTTTCATATATTTCTGCTGAGTTATTTATTAATCCAAAGTCGTTATCACCATTTATGTTTTTTGTTAATATTAGCGTTACTTCTTTACTCTCTCCTGGATTAATTATTGTATTTGCAAGTGAAGCATTATATATTACTCCATCTTTACCTTCATACCAGTCTTTATTAAGTTCTGAATTAAACTTTAATCCTTCTGGCAAGTAATCTGCTAGCTTCTTTACATATCCTGCAATTCCACCTTCATTTGTAATTGTGAATTTATATTCAACAACCATTGATGATGTTTTTGCATATTTAGATTCGAAATCTATTTTTGCAAGTTTACTATTATAAACATGCTCTGTTGTATTTTTCCCATTATTTACTGTTATAGCTTGTACTATTTTGTCAAGTTTCAAATCAAATTTCGCATCTTCAACTATACCTAAGTCAATATTAAATTTGTTTGTATCTGATAATACTATTTCTTCTGTAACTGCTGCTATTTGGTCTTTTCCTTCATAGTTTACTGTTTTATCTATTGCATCTGAATTTTGCTCTTCGCTTACTCCAGATTTTTTATATGTTGTAGGACTATACTTTGCTGAATCGTAGAAGAATATTACACTATATTTACCTTGCGGTACATTGTTGAACATATATGAGCCATCGGTTCCTGTTGTTGTTATACATTGTTCGTTGTTTGAACTTATTGCTATATTACTTGTGCTATTATCCAATAATAAAACTTTAACTCCAGAAACTCTTTGTTCATTTGCATCTTTTACTCCGTCTTTATTAGTATCAATCCATACAGTTCCTATTACTTTTCTTGTTTCTTTATTGTTATCATCAGGGTCAACATTTACATCTGTTTTTTCAAAATGTTTAATTACATGTGCTACAGAATTTGTTTCAACTTCTCCTATATCTTCATGCACAAATTTTGCTTTATTAGATATATCTGTATCATTATCAATTGAATTTGCAGCAACATGAACGTTAATTGTTATCTTTTGGCCTGCTAACAAGTAGAATTTTGCATTTACGCTTCCATCTCCATTAATGTCCACTTCATTATCAATTGTTCCATCTTCGTATATAACTTCTATATATTTAAACTGAACTTCTTTAGGTAGTGCATCTGTAAATTCAACATCATTTAAATATATGTCTGATAAGTTTTGTGCCGTAAATGTATATACAAAGTCCTCGCCAGCTGATATTGTTGTTCCTTCAGGAATATTTGCGGTTTGTGCTACACTAACTCCTGGTTTATTTATAGTAACAGATATATCTTTAATATTTTCTGTTTCTGTTCCATCAGCTTTTACATTGCTTGTTACAGTAACATCCTTTTTGTATACTCCATCCGAAAGTTTTCCTACCTTTGCATTTACAGTTAAAATTTTTCCTCTTCCTCCATCAACTTCTCCGATGTTTACTGTAACTTTTTTACCTTTTACCTTTACATTTGTAGTTGATGTAATATCATCATATTGGGCTGTATCTTCATTTAATTTTGTAAGTTGAATAGATTCATATTCTAATTCATCTGGCAAATTAAATGTTACAACTGTATTTTTTCTATTGTTATCTTCACTTCCATATTCATCACTATAACTATCTTGAGACGATTGTAATGTGATTTGGAAAGAATAATTTTCTCCCTCTTTACGGCTTGTATACTTCGATACAATTTGTGTATTAAAACTAACCTTTTCTATTATATTTGATATTGTATTTGTTGCTATTGGTTCAACATTATCGTAACTTACAGATGCCTTGACCTCAACTTTTACATTTTCATAACTTTTTGCAGTAAATTTTAAAGTTTTCTTTGTTGTAGAATTTGCATTAATTTTTCCTAAATCAAGTACTAAAATTGATGCATATTGATCTTCTAAATATTTATTATCTTCTTGCATTAATTTATTTGCAAGTTCCAACAAAGAATTGTAGTCGTCTCCATTAATTTCAGTATTCTCTTTATCTTTTTGGTCAAGAGTATCTGTATCATCAAGTGATGGTTCAATCGTTTTAAAAGTATAATTATCACCTTCATTTGGAATAAAGCTTAATTCTGGTGGTAATTTTATTTCCACCTTGACATTATTTGCATCTAGGGCTCCTATATTATTTATTGTTAATTCATATTCTAATGTTTCACCAGATTTTACACTTGCACCTTCACCTATTGTTGATGTTAATTTTGCATCTAATTTTGCTATATTTCCTGTTGTTAATCCAATCTTTGTTGCTATTGCTTTATCCTCAATTGTTCCAGATGTTTTATTATTGTTGAAGAATACTCCATAATTTTCATATACTTCTTGATCATAATCTAAGTTTGCAGGTAATGTTGCTTTGTATGTAAATGTAATTGTGTCTCCACTGTTCATTGCATAATCTTCATTTAACACTATCATGTAAGATTTTATTTTTGTATAATCTGTTACACTTGTTGTCCATCCATTTTGTGAATTAGATAGGTCTGTTGTTGCTTCTCCATTTTCTGAATAATATATTGTAGCTTTTGAAGCATCTACTCCTGTTACTGTTAGTCCAGATGTAAGTGGCATTGTAATATTTGAGCCTAAACTTAATGATGTGGATACATCTTTGTTGTCTTTAAATGGTGTTCTTCCTAATACAACAACATGGTCTAGTGTGTTTTCGTAATTGTTTATTACATTCATTGTAAATGTAACTTCTTTTTGTTCTGCTTTTGTTGGTATTAAGGCTTTTTGAGATTCTCCATTAATAACTTCTATTTTTTCGTCTCCATTGTATCCTGTCATTGAGTTTGTTGTTACAACTCCTGATGGAGCAATATATTTAACGTCTGTTGCTACATTTGTAACCGTTGAATCTCCATTTGTTATTTCTGCTGTTATTTGTGTATTTGTTGTTGGTGTTAATGTATTTAATGTAATGTCTGTTGTTAATACAACTGTTGCACCTTTTGCAGCAGCATTGTTATATTTTGTTTGTGTTCCTTTTAATTTTAATTCTAGTGTTTTTGTTCCATCTTTGTTTTCATAATACATTATTGAATCTTCATCAATCTCAAGCTCATCGTCAAAATATACATTCCAATCTTTTACAGCTAAAGTTTCTATGTTTGCTTGGAAATGTAGCTTTAGTGATGGATTTGTATACATTGTGTCATCCGCGCTGTCATTTTCTAATGTAACTTTTATTTCTACATTTTCGTTTTTTACTATTGTAGATAATCTGTTATTACTTGTTGTTATACTTGCTTTTTGTGTTGGTTCTGTTAAATCAATATTTTTTGTGCTTTCTGTATTTACAATATCTGTATCAGCATTTTTTGCTGTTCCTATTACAGATGTTTTTATTTGTGTAAAGCTCTTTAATTGACTTGTGCTATATTCAATGTTTTTAGCTAAAGCCTTTGTTATTTCAAATATAATATTACCTTCTGACTGTGGCTTTGATGTTTTTATCATTATGCTATTTGTATTAAATGTTGCTAGATTTAATACTATTTTATTATCTTTTACTTCTGTATCCTTGTTTATTGTTGCAAGTGTTGTTCCTGCTTCATTTAAAATAGTTATTTCTCCATTTTCTCCTAACACCTTATCAAATTCTTGTTTTGATATTGTTAGTGCCTTGTCATAAGCATAATTTGTTCCACCTACAGTTGTTGATTGTTCATTTCCATTTGCTGTTACAAATTGGTCAATGTTTTGTTTGATTTCTATTTCATCAATTATGTCCGCATACGAAACATTTGCTATGTATTTTGTATTATATTCTGTCTCTTTCTTATTTTCGTCTTCTGCATTTTTGTTATTATATATGTAACCTTTGCTTATGCTTTGTGTTGCATTAGATGTAAATTCTACTATATCTCCTATTTTTTTAGTTTGATCTTCGTATCCATCTACATGTGCACTTACTTTGTTTACTCCACTTTGTACATATAAGTTCATACTTGAGCTTGCATCATATGTAACTCTTGTAACTGAATCTTTTACAGCCTCATATACATCTGATGAATATATGTATGTTACTATAAATTCATCTGCTGTATTTTTAGCCCATTGGATTTTTCCATTTACAGCATTATTATTTACTGTAATTGTTATTTTTCCAGTTGTGCTATCATATGACCAGTTATTCTTGGAGAAGTTATCTCCGTTTGCGTCTCCATTTGTTGCATTTGTAGAGTTTGCAACTACTGTAACTGTTTCTGGGTATTTATTATTAATTTTTGGAGCATTGACTTCTATGTTTGTATTCTTTATTGGCAACACACTGTTTTCAACATATGATGTAATTTTGCCTTGAGTGATTAGCTTGCTTACATTGTTTGCTGAATATGGAATGTATTTTGTAATTTCATAATCAAACTTAGCTTTTGCAGTTGATGCTGTCCAGCTTGTGTGAACTACTATATCTTTCTTAACTGCAACTTCTTCACCTTTAGCATTTACATATGTTCCAGTAAATTTTATTGTATTATCTCTGTCAAACATATCTTCACTTATTTCATCTTTTTTGTCTAATGCTATGTTTATTGTTTCTGTTACATTCTCGCCATTGTTTATTTGGTTAAAGCTTATTTTTTTGTTTTCTGCATCTACTGCTTGAATGTTATCAGATTCTTCTGTTTTTGCAATTTTAAAGTTTGTGTCTGAGAAGTCTACTACTGCATCTTTTAGATATCCAGCCTTTTTTACGTTTAATGCAATATTTAATTTCGTATCTTCTGCATTAACATCTGCTGAAACAGTATGTTTTCCTCCATCATAATAAACATCAAACTCTACATTCTCATTTGTAGTTGATGTTCCTTGATTTTCTAATGCTTTTGCACTTAAAAAATTGTCTGCCGCATAGCTTACTACTGTTGCTGAATTGGCATACAATATTGTTGTAGTTAATAGCATCGCAATTACTTTAATTAATTTTTTTTGCATCTTTGCTCCTCCTTAAAAATTTCACTATAACTAATTATACTCTATTTTTGCTTATTTTTCAATGTTTTTTTAGCTTTTTTTAAAATTATGTAATCTTATATTCATGTTATATTATTGCATTTTTTCCCATATTTTTCAATGGATCTTTAAATTACGATAAAAAAGCAATTGAAACCCGCTTGCGGAAGGCATTACTAGCACATTTATTAAATTTTTATTACATTTTTAATCATTTATTTTTTTATAATTATTTTTACTTCTAAAAGTAATTAATTTTTCCCGCTTATTTCAAGCTTTTTGCAGTTTGTATGTTTTTATGTTAATTTATTATTATTCCTACTATATATATTTCCCTAGGTTTTTCACTTGTTCGGCAAAAAAAATTCTAATTATCAAGTTTTCATCTTAATAATTAGAATTTTATTTATTCTATTTATGCTTTTTTAATACAACTATTGTTATAGTAATACCTGCTATTAATATGAATGCTACTGCACTTATTAATACATAGAATATTGGTGTGTTTCCAAATGGTGGTAAAATTACAACATCTTGAGAATCATCTGCGTCTATTTCGTATGGTTCTGTTGTTGGGTCTTGGTTACCAACAACTGAATATGCCATCTTTCTTCCGACTGTATTCTTAGTTGTTACAAGTTCTACCATGTTGTTGTAAGTTTTGTCATCATTTGTATTATCTTGTGTTATCATTTGAGTTAATATTAATTGAACTCCACTCACACTTTGTGATGCATTTACAGTTTCTAGTGCATGCATTGGATCTTCTTTAAATTTATTTGCAATCTGATTTTTTGCTTCCGAAGTATCTGCAATTAATGGAATAAGGTCTTTAGATATGGCTTCTGTTACAATTATATGGTCTTTTGTATATTTATTTATACTTGTTTCATATGCCTTATTTACCAATCCATCTTGTAACACTTTATCACTTGTAATTACTTGCCATTCTGGGTTTTGATTACTGTTAAATTGTAAATTGTTTCTTGTTGCCGTTTTATCATCTCTATCATCCCATTCATGTAATTGCGTTCCAACATAGTCAATTAACTTTCTTGGATTTGTTTTTACTATCGTACTAGTGTCTCCTACTGTTCCCGTATAGTAGAATTGATCTTCCTTGTAGTCTACTTCTCCAACATTTGCAACTGTTATTGCATATGTTACTTGAAGTGTAGCACCATGCATAACTTCTTGGTCCATTGTAAGCTGTACTTTACCTTTACTTGCAGATTTTACTCTTACAATTGGATTCATCATCATGTTATTTTTGTAGTTCTTATCTGTGCTGTAAATATTTGAAGTATCTTTTCCATGTGCTGTATGTCCAACCCATAATACGTTAGTTGCTCTTCCAATAGCATCAAATAGTACACTATTATCTGCTAGAGTCATTTTTACATTTGTTATTTGTTTTGTGACTTTTAATTGTGCTTTTGGTCTCTCAACTAATCCAAAGTCTAAGCCTTCTAATACGTAGTAGCCACCTCTATCATAGTTGTTAAATCCAACATTTGCTGTTCCTACAATTGGTGTCGTTTCTGACTCTTCTCTGTTATACTCACTCTTCATGTTTATAACACCAGTTTCGGCTACCATGTAAGTATTATTCATAAATGTATTTAAATATTCTCTTGCTTTATCTTCGCTTGTTGGCAAATGTTCGTATGATGCTAGAATTTCTGCTAGCTCGTTTGTAACATCTCCATTTGAATATTTCTCTACTATTTCTCTTGTATTGTCTATATTTACAAGATTTAATGGGTTTTTAGCTACTTTTAATCTCCAGTTTCCAATGCTTTGTATTATACTTGAAAGTGAACTGTAATCCATATCTTTCATTATATCTTTTGCATCTGATTGATTCTTTCCATCAGCTTCTTCAAAATTATATTTATATGAGCCTGATGTGTTGTTTCTATATGCTCCAACACCATTAAACAATTCAGATTCTACTTGATATGATGTAGACTTATAATCATTTCCATTGTATGATTTCTGGTTTATAGCTGTTGCTCCACTATAACCTAGTTTTTGTGTTACAGGGTTTGATATAATTTCTCCTGTTTTATAATCAACAGCTTTTTCAGATAATACAGTTTCATCTGTTGAACCGTATATGAATCTCACAATGTATTCTCCTGGGATTAATCCTTGGAATAAATACTCTCCAGTTCCAATTCCTATTGATGTTAGATCTGAGAATGTAACATTTCCTCTTCTTGGTATTACTGTTGTTAAGGACTGAGTTACGTCTCCGGTTTTTACCTCTTTCCAAATATATTCATATCTGGTTCCATCTACACCATCACCATTAGATTTTTCTCTTAATTCTACTAGTTGTACTCTTACTCCATTTATTCCAGTTTCTTTATCATCACGTTTACCGTTTCCAACCATAGCATTATTTACTTCTTCTGTTCTCTTGTCTTCCCAAACAGTACCTTTTATTGTTCTAACATTTTGACGGTTTAACGTAATTTTAATGTTTGGAGCTTTATCTGTATCATCTTCAAATTTAGAAGTATCGATTTCACGTAAGTTACCTGGTGTTGAATCTGTATCTGGAATACCTGCAATATCTCCTCTTACAAACTCTGCCATAGCTTTTGTATTTCCAAAGTTTGGAGCAACTGCTTTTATTCCATAATAAGATTTATAACCATTTATTTCTGCTACGTTTTCTTTTCCAGTGTCATCATCTAAAAGTATGTTTCTGCTTGAATCCTTTTTTACTTCAAAAGTTATATAGAAATATATATCTTTATTCTTATCTGGATCTGATAGAGGGAAACAGCCTGTACTTGCAATATCATCTCCTGCACTACTATATATATTTGAACCTGTTACATATATAGTATTATAACCATCCATTTTCTTCATGGTTGCTTCTGAGTATCTACTCTTTTCGTTTAAGGTTACACTTCCTATACTATTTCCATCTTTATCACCTATATATGAACGTTCTGGAACAGGCGTAAAGTCTGGGTCATAATAGTCTACTACTTCTGTTACTGCTGTTGCAATTCCATATGAGCTGTTACGAATTGTAAACTTATATGTTACAAATACTTTTAATTCTGAATCTTGAGATAGTCCTAATGCTTCTTGGAACAATCCCCATTGGCTATAATCTTCTACTTTAAATGAGTAGTCTTCTCTATAAAGTTCTCTTGTATAATTATTGCTGTAATATCCGTTATTTCTTCCCTTAATATCCCAGCAGCCTTCATAAATTATACTGTTTCTTTTATCGTATTTGTATTCTTCAACTTCTCCATTTATTTCAAGAGTTGCTTTATAAACATCTTTTCTCAATGCTAAATCAACAATTTCTCTTTCCACAAATCCTTGGTTTACATGTCTCATTATGTCTGGTTCTGCATATAATGTTTTTACTTTATCGCTTTCAATAAAGTCTATCATTTGTTTTGAATCTATAAGTGCATGTTTCTTCTCATCATTTACAAAAACATCTAAATTTGGATATAAATCCATATTATTAGTTCCGTTACAAGTATAAGAATCCATCATACTTTCGTTTACATATGTATCTTTTGATTCTCTCTTACCATCTTTACTTACTTCTCCAACGATGTTTCCAAAATCATCTATCAATCCTTGATCTTTTAATTCTGTTCTTGTATGCATTTCTGCTTTCGGCTCTAGTAAGTTTTCTGGTGCAGAACCAATATCTCTAAATTTTGCATTGAATACATTTCTTTGAGTTGCAACATCCATACCCTTAGAATTGTTATCCCAATTTTCGTCATCTCTATTTGCGTTATACTTTGTTGGCTCATAGTATTGACCATTGTATGTGAATTTTACATAGTAATTATACATTGAATTCAAGTTATAGAATACATAATCACCATTTTTATCTGTGGTTGTTGCTTCTACAAATCTTCCTTTTTCTATAAAATCAAACTGTTCAGTTACACCTCCTATTGTTCCACCAGTACCTATTCCACCAGTAGAATCTGTTTTTCCTTCTTTGCTCTTTTCATATAATATTTTTTCTAATAACCATTGAGCAAGTTTTCTTGCATCTAAATTTCTATTTTCTTTTGTTGTTCCACCTAGTACAACTATTGCATATTCTTCATTTTCATATACAAATGAAGCAATTACACAGTAGCCAGAAACCCTAATTTGACCTGTTTTTGTTCCTTCTATTCCTGGTGTTGTTTTTAATGGGTTTGTACTATTAAGCTTTCTTTGGAAGCTTGTTCCATTTCTATTAATCGTTATAGATATTGATTGTTTTGAGCCTTCTTTAAAATACTCTGCAAATATTGGGTTATCCATTGCAGCATCTAGTATTTTAGCCAAGTCCTTAGCAGAAGATCTATCTTCTGGTTTTACACCAAAAGGAGTAACAAAGTGACTTGAGGTTGCACCCAATGAGCGAACTTTTTCATTCATTAGGTTCATGAATACGTTTTTTCCACCCGGATAATATTCTGCAAGTGCTTCTGCAGCATCACAGCCTGAATATACAAGCACTGCTCTTAATAAATCTCTTACTGTAACCTTATCGCCTTCCTCTAGTCCAACTATTTGAAGTTCTGGGCTCCAAGTACTTGTTCTTAAATACTCTCCTACAGCAGTTCTATTAACTGTTACAACATCATTCAAATTCATTCTTTCTGCTACGACTAATGCTGTTACCATTTTTGTAATTGAAGCAACTGCACATTGAGTGTTTTCACCTTTTCCCCATAGAGTTTCTCCAGTTTTTCTGTTATACACTAAAAATCTTGGAGCAGATATTGTTGGTTTTTTAGGCTCATCTGTATCTGTTGTTGGTGGTAGCGTTGGCTTTGGCTTTGTGCCTGGTGTTGGTATTTTAGGTATTTCATATAGTGAAACTTTTACATTTGACATTGGTGTATCTCCATCACCATATTTACCATCATATTTATCCTCTTTGCCTACACTGCCATCTACCCATACTTTACCACCAATTTTCATCGTTAAGTCTACATTTGTTTGATTTTTATTAGGGTCTAGCCCTGGGTTCGTTGGTAAAGTTATATTGTTTTTGTGTGCTTCCATATGGTATACCTTGTATTCGCGTTTTCCACCCATTGCAACATCTATAGGTTGAGCATCAATTGTATCAACCGGGTCTTTTGTCATTTGAACAAAAGGTTGAGCTATCATATATGTATCATCATTATGGATTGTAAGCCAAAGCGTACCATATTCTGTTGTTGTATATGCGTATAAAAATCCAATATGCAATTGCTGGTACGAATATTTTACTGTTATAAATGCTTGTCCTCTCGCAAGTCTTAGCTTTTTGTCGCTTTTGTCTGAACTTGTTTCGTTTGCTCTTGCCGTAAGACCAATATATTGATATACATTAGTTTTTGTTCTTAATTGATTGTATTCTATTTCTGCTTTTTTCAAGTATTCAACATCAGCATATATTCCAACATTTGTTGGGTATAAAGTATCTGAAGCTGAAAACTTAATATAGAATTGGCTTCCAGAAGCTGGGTATTTTTTCTTTAAACCATTTGAACCTGAAACTGTTCTTCCTATGAATTCTATTTCAAAGTCATCATTATTTTCATCATATACTAAGGTTTTAGATTTTAAAGGTTCACCTTCATTTGTCTTAAGGTATATTGATTTTAAGTATGATATATCCTCATACTCAGGATAATTTATCGTTAATGGTCCTATTATATATTGGTTAGTGTTTCTATTACTTATAATTTGTGACTGCGACATATCTATTTGAGCAGAGAAATTTATAAGATTTTTATTTACAAAAGACTGATAGCTTTTTGCCTTTTTGTACAATTCTTTTCCATTTGAAGTTTCTTGTGCAGAGCTTATTATGCTAAAATCCTTTGCTTCCCAATATGCTGTTTGAATATCACTTAAATTATATCTACTTCTTACAGAATTAGTTACTCCACTATATGCATTTTCCATAGCAGTTAGTATGTATGCAATATTGGCACCTCCTCTTCCAATAGATAAATTGGTGTATTTTTTTGTATCTCCTTCTTGTTGATATCCGTTTTCAGCTCTATTTTCTGTTTCCATCACAGCAACTTTTGGTCCTAATACTGGATCATAGTTCCAATAAGACACATCTTGAATTCCCATATTGGTTGAACCATCGGTTGTTAATTCTGGTTTATCCCAATTTGTTAACTTAGTTAATATTCGAAATGTCATTATGTTTCGAGTTAGACCCTCTGACTTGCTGTAATCATAACCTGATGTACTTGATGCACTTGATGATTGTACCCTTGTTATTAACATTGGTTTTGTAATTTCTACATTAAATAATTCATTGTTGTAAATTGAAGGTCCTTGAATTTGATCATACCATATAATAGGAGTACAGCTTTCATATCTTAGCCCAAATGCGCCATGTACAGCTCCAATTAAATCAGCTAATGTAAATCCGCTAAAATATTTTTTTGCTCTTTCCTCACATAATTTTTTCATTTTGGCTAGGAAATCTAAATATGTTCCAACATCTTGGTTAATGTATGGTGTTGGATAGTATTTTGTTGCATCGTATTTTCCAAATCTTACAGATTTATTTGAATCTGCTCCATACATTGTTGAACCACTTACTTCTGTTGACCAATTTGTATATGGAAATTCTGTATCTGCATCTCCAGAGAAAGTCCTTTTTTGAAGTATATTAGGTAGTAGGCTACCACTATCCGAAAAAGCTCCCTTTTGAGGCATTCCACTACTAGTGTTTCCCTGCCATGTTCCATATGCAAATGTTTTCTTTTCAGCAAAGAACAGCGTTAATACTAAAACAACCAAGATAATACTAGCCGCTTTTATAATCTTTTTGTTATTTATTTTTATGTTTTCTTTCACTCGCTCTTTGCCTCCTTTACTTTAATACTTTTTTTCTTATTACATATACACCTGTTGCAATTATTATTAACACAGCCATTGTCAATGTTACATATATAACTGCTTGTCCTGTTTTTACTCCTACAATAACATTTGCTATTGAATAATCATCTTCATTACTTGCTTTATTTCCTGGTGTTGAGTCTATATCTAATAATCCGTTATTATTTGATGCTTCATATATTTCTGCCGAATTACTAAATACTCCAAAATCATCATTGTTCATATTTTTAGTTAATATTAGAGTTACCGTTTTACTCTTACCTGGGTTTATAACTGTATTTGCCAAACTAGAATTATATACGGTTCCATTTGCTCCTTCATACCAATCTTTATTTAATTCTGAATTAAATTTAAGCTCTGTTGGAATGTAGTCTGCTATTTTCTTTGCATATCCAGCTACTCCTCCTTCGTTTGTTACGGTTATAGAATACTCAACTACCATTGAAGATTGCGCTATATATTTTGCCTCAAAATCTATTTTTGCATTTTTACTGTTATAAGTGTGTTCTGCAACATCTTTTCCATTATTTGTTGTAATAACCTTTACAGTTTTATCTAGTCTTAAATCAAATTTCGTATTTTCTACTAGCCCTAAGTCCATATTATAAACATTAAATGTTGTAACTTTTATTATTTCTGTTACTCCTGCAATTCTTTGGACTCCTTCAAATACAATAGTTTTATCTATGGCATCTGAATTTAAGCTTTCGTCTACTCCATCTTTTCTATAAGTTGTAGCACTGTATAAAGAAGATTCATATAAAAATACTACCGTATATGTACCTGAATATAAATTGTTAAATAAGTAATTTCCATCACTATCTGTTGTTGTAACACATTCTGATTTTTTTTCATTTTTTACTATGTTTCCATTTTGGTCTATTAATATAGCTGTAACATTAGGTACTTTTTCTTCATCTGCATCTTTTGCACCATTTCTGTTTTTATCTATCCAGACTGTTCCGGTTATTTTCTTTGTGTATGATGGCTTATCTGGATCCACATTGTTTTTATCGAATAGTTCTACAACATGTGTAATGCTATTACTTTCTATTTCACCAATTTTATCGTGCGTAATTTTTCCTTTGTTTGTTATTGTTGTATCTTTAGTTAAAGATTTTGCCATTACTTCTACTTTTACATTTGCTGTCGTTAATTCACCAAGACTTAAGTTTACTTCCATTTCTCCATTTTCATTTACGCTTACATCTGTGCTCTTTGTACCATCTGAATATATTGTTTCTACACTTTTAAGTTGTACTTCATCTGGTAGCTTATCCGTTAATATTACATCTTCCATAGGTATTTCCGAAAGATTTGATATTGTGAATGTATATGTATATTTTTCTGCTGCAGAAATAGTTGTATTTGCTGGAATATTACACGTTTGTACAATGCTTACTCCTATTTTATTAATTGTATCTGTTAATGTTGGTATAGTTTCTGCATTTTTTCCATCTGCTTCGATAGTTCCTGTTATAGAAACGTCTTTTTTATAAACTCCATTTGGCAAATCTTTTACATTTAATTTAAGTGTTAATTGCCTATTTTTACCTCTTTCAATAGTTCCTAAATTTATCTGTAATGTATTACCCTTTACCACTACTTTATTAGGCGTTGTACCGCCTTCATATGCAACAGATTTATATTCCATTTCTTCTGGTAAATTTATCTTTAATATTGCATTTGTTGCATCATTTTCAAAATCATTTGTACTAATATTTATTAAACATTCGTATATATCTCCAACTTGTATTTTTTCTTCATTATTTGCATAAATATTTACATTAAAGTAACTTATCTTTATAATGTTTGTTACTTCATTTGTTTCAGCTTTCATATCTTCATTATATTCAACTGTTGCTTTTAATTTTACTTGTTCGTCTTCAGCATTACTTCCAAGGTGCATGGTGTTAAACTCCAGTTCTTTTTTTATTATTTGATTTGTTTTCATGTTTCCTATTTCTATTATCAATATTTTTTTCTGCTCTGTTATATTTTCATCAAATTCAACACCTTGTGCTTTTTGCTCTTCTACCCATTTTGAATATTCTTCCATTTGTTGTTTCATTTGTTCAGCCTGTTGTTTCCACATCGCCATTGCTTCTTCTTTGCTCATTTCTGATTTATCCCAATTTATGTTATCCCAATCTGGTTCTTCAGGCATTTCAAATTTTTGCAATGGCATTATTGTTCTTATTTTATAATTTTCGCCTTCTGTTGGTATGTACTCTAAGTTATTTGGAATTTCTATATTAATAGTTGTTCCCTCTGCTGAAATTGTTCCATTGTTGTTTATTGTAACTATATATTTAAGATGTTCTCCGGCTTTTACGCTTGCACCTTCTCCAAGCACTGATTCTAATTTAGCATTTAAAACAGCCTCTTTTCCGGTGTTTAATCCAATTTTAGTTGCAATAGCTTTATCTTCAATCTTTCCAGTGCTTATGTTGTTTGTAAAGTATATTCCATACATTTCAAATGCTTTATTCTCATAATCCAAATTAGCTGGAGCCTTTGCATTGTACGAAAACTTAAAAACATCTCCAGATTTTATATCATAATTTTTAAAGACAATCATATAAGATTTTACTTCTGCATAATTGGTTATTTCTTTAGTCCATGCATTTTCTGCATTTGATAAATCCTTCGTAGCATTTCCGTTTGTAGAATAATATATTTCTGCATTTTCTTCTGGCAAACCACTTAGTGTAATCTTCGATGACATTGGAATATTCATTGTTGTTCCTAAATCTTGTAATGTATCTACATCTCTATTTCCTTTGAACATTGTTCTTCCTAATATTACAGCATTGCTCAATGTGTTTTCATAATTATTTATAATATTCATCTCAAATGTTAACTCTTTTTCATTTGATTTTGCTTGTATTAACGCCTCTTTTGCTTCTCCATTTACAACTTCTAGCTTTTCATTTTCGTTATATCCTATTACACTATTTGTTGTTACAACTCCAGAAGGAGCAATATACTTTACAGTAGTTTTATTTTCTGATGTTGTTTTATTTTCATCACCATTTTGAGCAATAACTTTTATTTCTGTATTCATAGTTGGAGTAGTTTTTTCTAAAGTTATATCTGCCGCAATAACAATTGTTGCACCTTTTGCAATTGGATTATTAAAAGTTGTTTGTGTTCCTTCAAGCTGTACCTCTATGGTTTTAGTTCCGTCTTCATTATCATAAACCTTTGTTTCAGCGACTTTAAGTTCACCATCAAACATAACTTCTACTGCTATTATATCTAATTTTTCAATGTATTTCGGCATAATAATTTTAAAATTAGGATTTATAAACATAACATCATCAATACTATCGTTTTCTAATGTAACACCTATTGCAACAGCTTCATTAGTTGTAACTGTAGATAATCTATTGTTTTCTAATTCTATACTTACCTTTTGTGATGGTTCTTCTAACTTTGTAACCATTTCTGTCGTTTCATTTAAAACAGCTATATCCGAATTCTTAGCAACAACATTTAATGAAGATTTTAAGTTTGTAAATTCTTTAATTTCTTCTATGCTATAATCATTGTCTTTTTCTATTGCTTTTGTAATTTCAAAATTTAAGCTTCCTTCAGTTTGTGGTTTTGATATTTCTAATACAATATTTTCGATTTTAAATGATGTCAAATCAACTTTAATTTCATCTTGTTCTGCTTGCGTATCTTTATCAATTGTATTTAAAATCGTTCCATCTTTAGATTGAATTTCAATCTTACCATCTACTCCCAATACATTATCAAATTCTTGTTTTGATATTTTTAATTCTTTGTTATACGTATTTGCTTTATATTCTTGTTCTTTACTTGTTGTAAATTTATCATCGTTTTGCGAGATTGTAAAAGAATCTATTAAATTTGAATATGCAATATTCAATGTATATTTATTTGCAATTTCTGTTTCTCTTTTATTCTCCTCAGCAGTAACTTTGTTGTTATACATGTACCCTTTGTAAATGCCCTCATTAGGGTTTTCTAATGTAATATCTGCAATTTCTCCTAGTTTTTCTTTTTGTACTTGTTCTGCTGTTATTTCTTTTTTTATTGTTAATTCATTATTACTATATAATGTAATTTCCGAATTTAACTTATAATTCAATTTTATGGATGTTTCTTTTATTTTTTCATATGCTTTAGCAGAATAAATATATGTAACTATATATTTTTGTGGCTTGTTTTTTTGCCATTGTATCTTATTATTTTTTTTTTCATTGTTTTCTTTTATCGTTAAGGATCCGTTTTTTTCATCATATGTAATATTTTCTTTATTAAGTTCTTTTGTTATTTCTTCTGTGTTATTTATAACTGATACTTTCTCTGGATATTCCCCTGCAATTTGTGGAATACTAATGTTTATATTTGTTTTCTTAACTGGTAAAACGTAGTTTTTTACGTTCGTTGTTACTTTTCCTTGAACAATTATTTTGTTTTCTTCATTTGATGCATATGGAATATATTTGATTGTTTCATAGTTTAATTCTGTCTCCACATTTTGGGCAGTCCACTCTGTATGAAGAACTATTTCTTTTTCAACCTTTGTTTCTTTTGCATCTGTATTTACAAATGTGCAAGTAAGTTTAATTTTATTATCCCTGCTAAAATTGTCTTCGCCTATCTCCTCTTTAATGATTGGATTAATATATATTTGCTCTGAAATTTGCTCTTTATTTGTTATCTGTCCGAATGTAATTTTCTTGTTTTCTGCATCAAAATTCTGAATCTTTTTAGCCACTGTTGTTTGGGCTGCATTACCATTTTCATTTGTATTTTCATCATTTATTTGATCTACTTCAAAGTTTGAAGAAGAAAAATCTATTGCAAGATCTTTAACATAGCCACTCTTTTTTAATGATACAGCAATATTTAGCTTAGTATTTTTCTCGTCAATATTTAATGTTGCACTGTGTTTTCCATTGGTATACTGCACATCAAAATCTACACTTCCATCTTTTGATGTAGTGTTTTGATTCTCTAACTCCTTTTCACTTAAAAATACTTCTGCAGCATAGCTTACTACCGACCACGAATTTGCAAATATAATTACTAGGGCTAACACTGCGGCTATAAACTTAGATATTTTTGCTTGCATATTTTCCTCCAATTTTCACTCTTAAGTTATATATATTTATTATTACATTTTTAATTTATGTTTTGCAATGGATATTTTTTCCTTGCCTAGCGTACAACTGAAATTCGCTTGCGGAAAGGGTTAAAAGCACTTTTATTAAATTTTTATTACATTTTTTTGCACGTAATTTGTTGTGAGATATTTTATGTTAAAATTTAGAGTCAAATAAAGGCTTGTTTTTAAGCATTTTAGCGTTTTGTCATTTTTATGTAAATCTTGTTTCATATTTATTTTGCTTGATTTCCCTATGATTTTTTCTGTTTTGTAATAATTTTATTATTTTTGAATATTTAGAGTGAAAAATTCATACAATATAGTATGAACTTACAGTCAAGGTCTATCAAAAGTAAATTATCTTGTTAACGAAAACTATTATATATTAAATTTAAAAACAATAATTTAGCTGTTTATGCTAGCTTTTAAATTGCACAAAATATGGGCAAATGCAAATTTTTTTCAAATTTTATTGACAAGTATGTATATAAGTTGTATAATTAAAAAAGTTCATACATCGCGGGATGGAGCAGTTGGCAGCTCGTTGGGCTCATAACCCAAAGGTCGGTAGTTCGAGTCTATCTCCCGCAACCAAATATAGCAAGCTCTAAAGAGCTTGCTAATTTTTTATATTAAACAAAGTGATGGGTATTTTTTGTAACAATTATTTAAACTTTCTATTGCATTTGTTGTATACATTATTTTTCTTGTCTCTGGTCCATATTTATAGAATGGTTGTATGTTTTCCCAATTATTTATCCAATTGTCTAACGATACTCTTCTTTTACTCCATTTTTCTTCTAATTCAATTAAATTATTATATCCTGCTTCTTCTGTTGCTGCTTGATATATTTGCTTTAAATCTTGAGCTAATTCTTTTCTATCCTTATATGATACATACTGCAATGTATTTCGTATCATATGCACTATACATCTCTGGAATTCTGTCATTGGATATACTGCTCCTATGGCTTCCTTTAACCCTTTTAAACCATCTGAACACATTATTAATATATCTTTTACTCCTCGATTTTTTATTTCATTTAATATACTTGTCCAATACTTTGCACTTTCTGATTCTCCTATATAAAATCCAAGTATCTCTTTTTCTCCTGTCATTGTTACTCCTAATGCTATGTATACTGCCTTTTTTACTACTATTCCATCTTGTTTTACATTGAAATATGTTGCATCTACGAATACTATTGCATATTGCTCTTCTAACTGTCTCTTTTGCCATTCTCGTATCTCTGGTATTATCTTATCTGTTATTGCGGTTACCATATCTGGACTTACTTTTACTCCATAAAGTTCTTGCATTTCTTCATATATATTTTGATTTGACATTCCTCTTGCATACATTCTTATTATTTTTTCTTCAATGCTTGATATATCTTTTTGTCCTTTTTCTACTATTATTGGATCAAATGTTCCTTGTCTGTCTCTTGGCACATTTAATGTTATATCTCCCTCTGTTGAATGTACTGTCTTTGGGCTATATCCATTTCTATAATTTTCATTATTTTCTATATATTCGTTTTTTTCATATCCTAAATGTTCTGTTAATTCTGCATTCAACATTTCCTGTATTGTATCCTTAAATAAATCCTTTATTGCTTCTTGTATGTCTCCTGTTGTTTTTAAATCATTGCTTTTTATAAATTCCTGTATTAATTTTCTTCTTTCTTCACTTATTTTTTCTCTTTTTGCCATATTTAAAACCTCCTTATGACTTTTTTATTTTATCATAAGAAGGCTTATTTTTTAACTTTACACAATTTTTTCTATATACTCTTTTTAAAAATTTAAGACGTTCTTTTTAGACAATTTAGTCTAATTTAAGAACGTCTTTTTTCTCTAAAATCTTTGTATTAAGTTTGGCACTTTAGTAGGATTTTCTACACTGCTCGATATTCCTTCTCCAACGTGTGGATGAAAATGTGAGTAAACATTGTCTGCTCCAAATATCAATAGCAAGGCTATGCACATTGATATTTTTAATTTATTTGTTAATCTTTGCAAATTTCTTTCTAAGAATGGTGCCACAATATATACACATAATACACCTCCGAGACCAAAGAATAGTGAACATTCCAAACAAATTCGTCCATTTATATTCAAGAATACGCCTGTATAATCCCAGTATCTTATTCCAGTAGTAACCTCTATATACCAAGAAGTTGCATATTCTATTGCAGAACATAAAAACATTACCACTCCAAATGTTAAAAATGGATTTTTCAACATCTTTCTAAACTTTTTAAATTTTGTTAAAAGTACTATGAGTGTGCAACCTGTTCCATAAATTGGTAACCAAGGTCCATATAAAGTTCCTCTGTTTACTAATATTCCATCTCTAAATAAATATAATGCTACTTCCCACACCCAGCCTACAAACGAGAAAATAAAGAAAAATAATATTATAGATGTAAGCTCATAATTTTTATTATAGTCAATTTTTATCTTCTTTCTTTCAAATTCAAATGCATCTGGATAGCTTGCTGTTCCTGAATTTTCTTCATACAATTTTGTATCATTTAATAATTCATATCCATATTTTTTATTTTCTATGTATTCTTTTCTTAAAAATGCGTATAATTCAACTTCTGTAGCAGTATAATATGGTGAAACATAAATTCCAGCTAATCCAAACGTAATGTATTGTAGGATATTCCATCCAATAAATGATAAATCTAATAAAAATGCTCTCCACTTATTTCCGTTCATCATTTCTCTTGAAATTCTTATTGCATCTTTTGAACTAATTTGTGGATTTTCCGCAATTATGTACATAATCATTTTGTATGAATACTTCTTTATAATGCCTCCAACAATGGTCAAATTCCATAAAAGTTGATATATTTCCATTCGTAGCATAGATTTTACTACATTTAAATATCTTCCTTTTCTAAATGGATACAACATTCTATACACTTTTGTTTTCTTGTAATTTCTACTCTCTAAGTATATTCTTGTCTCTCCTATTTGAATTGGATAAGATATAAATATTTTTATTGCCATACCACCAACAGCAACTACAATGATAAGAATTTTTAAAATTGTTCCTTTATTCTCATAACTTACAATAGTTTGAATAATTTTTTGAACATGGTCATGTCCTTTAGTTACAACATTAAACGCCGTATAAAATACACCTTTAGTAACATTATTCTTTTCGTTGTATTCGTTTATTGCATCTGTAATAACACTACTATTTCCAGAAAACATCTGAGAAATCATCTCATCAAGATATTTATTTAACATTACTTCTGGATTTTCTTTGTCAATCCAGGTTAGCTCTTTCCCATTTTTTCTATCTTCTATAAATTGTTTCAAAACATTCAAATTTGATAAAGAATCGTTATTAACAGCGTACTTTCCAACTACAATCGTCATAAATAAGCCAATTAAAAGTAATGTCCATAAATTATTTTTTAATGTTTTCTTACCTTTTTGTTTTATCTCTTTAATACTCCACATATTATACCTCTTATAAATATTCATCAAGGTAATAGTATCATAAGATAATCGCATTTTCAATATTGTTAGGTTTAAATCATGCTTTTTATACTTTAGATAAGTGAAAAAGTAAAAGCAAGTTTTGACAATGTGAATTGCAATAAGTCTTA
>ENA-OOZT01000591-OOZT01000591.1-human-gut-metagenome-genome-assembly--contig:-NODE-591-length-29405-cov-5.395775_pt1 | contig 29405 bp, 36 predicted proteins | sample MGYA00241192_ERZ501407 | MGnify/ENA primary metagenome ERZ501407 (study PRJEB25962, sample SAMEA2042911) | human gut metagenome | biome: human gut; feature: human-associated habitat; material: faeces...
GGCTGCAAAGCTGGACTTCACACCTGAAAATTTTACAAGATACATACAGACACATTGCAAAAGAGGCACTGTTCACCTCCACCTCCGCTGTCTGTGTGACGGGGCTGGTGGTGCAGGATACCGGCAGCTATTGGTCTGCCTTTGGTCAGACGGTCATTTTGCTGCTGATCCAGATCGGCGGGCTGGGCGTGATCACCGGTGCGGTGACCTTCCTGATGCTCGCCGGGCGGAACATCACGCTCAAGGAGCGCAGCGCCATGCAGGACGCCATCTCCGCCCCTGCGGTGGGCGGCATCGTGCGCCTGACGAGATTTATCCTCAAGGGGACCTTTCTGGTCGAGCTGCTGGGCGCGCTGGCGCTGCTGCCAGCCTTTTGCCGGGACTATGGACTGCGGGGCGTATGGATGTCCGTTTTCCATTCCGTTTCCGCCTTCTGCAATGCGGGCTTCGATATTCTGGGGCGGACGGATTCCCTCTACCCCTCGCTGACGGCGTATGCCGCCGACCCGCTGGTCAACATCGTTATCATGCTGCTGATCATCGTGGGCGGCATCGGCTTTCTAACGTGGGACGATGTCTGTACGCACGGTCTGCACCTGCGGCGTTACCGGATGCAGAGCAAGGTCATTCTGAGCGCGACGGCGCTTTTGATCACGATTCCGGCGGTTCTCTTTTATCTGACGGACTTTGCGGACCTCCCCGTGGGAGAGCGGATATTGGCCTCCCTTTTTCAGTCGGTCACGCCGCGGACGGCCGGCTATAACACAGTGGATCTGACGGAGATGACGGATGCCTCTCAGGCGGTCACCATTTTGCTGATGCTCACCGGCGGAGCACCCGGCTCCACGGCGGGCGGTATGAAGGTCACGACGCTGGCAGTTCTCATTGCCAACGCCATTGCCGCTTTCCGCAGGCGAGAGGATCTGCAGCTCTTCCACCGCAGATTGGAGACATCCACTGTCCGCAACGCCGCCGCCATTCTGCTGCTGTATCTGGGGCTGACCTTTGCGGGGGCGGCGGTCATCAGCACAGCGGAGGAGCTTCCCCTCGGTGCCTGTCTCTATGAAACAGCGTCCGCCGCCGGTACGGTGGGCCTGACGCTGGGGCTGACGCCGCAGCTGGGAGTCCTGTCGCAGAGCATTCTCATCCTGCTGATGTATTTCGGGCGCGTCGGCGGATTGACCTTGATCTACGCCGCATTCTCCGGGCATGATCTGACTTACGCCCGCTATCCGCAGGAGAAAATTACCGTAGGCTGAAAGGAGCACACGATGAAAACGGTATTATTGATCGGACTGGGCCGCTTCGGGCGGCATCTTGCAATGCAGCTCAACGAGCTGGGCCATCAGGTGATGGCAGTAGACAGGGACGAGGAGCGCGTCAACGAGTGCATGCCCTTTGTCACCAACGCGCAGATCGGCGACAGCACCCGTGTGGACTTTCTGCGCTCGCTGGGCGTGAGCAATTACGATGTCTGCTATGTCACCATCAGCGGAAATTTTCAGAATTCGCTGGAGACGACGTCGCTGCTCAAGGAGCTGGGAGCAAAATATGTGGTATCCCGCGCTGAGCGGGATGTGCAGGCGAAATTTCTGCTGCGCAACGGCGCGGACGCGGTCGCCTACCCGGAAAAGCAGCTGGCGAAGTGGGCGGCCATCCGCTATACCTCCAACCATATTTTCAGCTACATTGAGCTGGACGAGCAGCACGCCATTATCGAGGTTGCCGTGCCGGAGGATTGGCAGGGCCGCAGCATCGGCGAGCTGGACATCCGCAGAAAATACGGCGTCAATATCCTCGGCGTAAAGCGGAACGGCAAAACCGATGTGAACATCTCCCCGGAAACTATGCTGGACGCTGATATGACGCTGCTGGTGCTGGGGGAAAACCAAGAACTTAAGAAGCACTTCCGGCTGTAAAGCAACATAGCGTCTTGCACGTATAAGGGCTTTACGCGCCGGAGAGGCATCTCAACAAAAGCGCGCAGGTTTGCGGAGGAGGATTCCGCGTTGCGCAAAAACAGCAAAAAATGAGGGAGGACGGCTCTGTCCTCCCTCATTTTTGTCCTGCGCTTTCGCCCTTCTCCGTCAGCTGTTTTTCCAGTGCGGTCTGTCTGGCCAGGATGGCATTGACCTTGTCGTAAAGATCCTCGATCATGATCTCTGTCTTGAGGTTGACCTTATAATCGTTCTCTGCACGGCGGCGGTCCTTTTCCTCCTGCCGGTTCTGGCTCATCATGATGAGCGGTGCCTGAATGGCCGCCACGCAGGAGAGCACCAGATCGAGCAGGATGAAGGGGTACGGGTCGAACGCCTTTGCCGCCAGCAGCGTGTTGACAAGCATCCACAAAATCAGCACGCCGGTGAAGGAAAAGATGAACGCCCAGCTGCCCGCAAATTTGGCAATGGCGTCCGCCGCCCGCTGGCCGAGGGTGTATTTTTCCTTCTCACCCGCGGGATTTTCGGAAATTTTGCTGTCTGCCAGCAGGTTCAGCACTTCCTCGTCCGTCATATCGTGGCGGATGTCCTTGAGGACTTCTCTCAAAAGCTTTCTGTTTTCCTTCATGATATCATCCTTTTCTATCTGACCGGCGCGTGATCGCGCCGGTTTTATGCTTCATTTTTCGGCGCGCGCAGAAAAAAGTCCGGCCCCTTGATCTCAAACAAAATGAGCGACACGCCCAGCAGCAGGTCGGCGTGCTGGGACGGCTCCTCCAGCGGGATCGCGAAATCCTCCTGCAATCTGCGGATGCGGTAGAGCACGGTGTTGCGGTGGGTATAGAGCGCGTCGCTGGTCTTTTTCAGCGAGTGGCAGCAGGTGAGGTAATGGTAGAGCGTTTCACAGTACTGTGTATCCTTTTCACGGTCGCGGGCGGCAAGGCGGTGCAGCGCAATCGGGATTAGGTCGCCGCGCCCCTCCAGATTTTTCAGCAGCAGCGGCGTGCGCAGCTGCGCCACGGAGCAGACCGGCTCCCCGTGAAAGCGCTCGTCCGTCATCAGCTCCAGCGCCTCGCGCGCCGTGCGGTAGAGCCGCGGGAGATCAAACAGCTCATCCAGCGGCTCGGACACGAGGATCTTGAGCTGAAACTCCTTTGCCAGCGTGGAAAGCGTGTCCGCATCCCCCTCTCTGTGCAGAAAGAGGAAAACGTCTCCCTGATACAAAAACGGGTGGGAATCCGGAAGCTGCGCTTCCAGTTCCTCTTTCAGATGCCGCTTCCCCATGTACGCGTTATGGTACGTCTCAAGATCAATGAGGGCAAAGGTCAGCGGGTGGAAATCCGCCAGGTAGGTGCCGGACGCCTGTAGCTGAAAGTGCGCGGCGGAAGAAAATCCGCCGTCCAGCAGGTGCATGAGGATGTCCTCCGCCGTCTCGGAGGGCTTGTCCTGACGGCTCACCTCCATGAACAGCTGCTTGGCAAGAATATGCTCCACCAGCTCCCACGTCCGCGGAGGGATCTGCTCCAGATGCCCGTCCGTATCCACGCAGATCAGGCAGCCGAGGCGCACGCCCGCGCTGATGAGAGGTGCAAAACGCCACCGATAGGAGCTATCAGCCAGCTGGACATAGTCCGCCCAACCGGCTGTGAGCATCGCATTTTTGCTGATGATTGCGCCGGCCTCGTAGGTGATCTCGCCGCAGCGTACGGTGGTTTCAAAGAGCGCATCGGAAAAGCCGAGCGGCAGGTAGTGCGCCGCGACATGAAAGGTGTCATCCAGCACCAGAAGCGGGCAGCCCAGCAGTTCCCCTGTGCTCAGCGCTAACTGCCGGAGATCATCCTGCGAAAAGAACTCCTCCAGTAGCGCCTCTGCATTGCACGACTCCCAGCGTTTTTCCTCCATGGTCTGCCTCCTTCTTTGGCTTGTGCATTCGGCACAAGTCGTTTTTTCTTTATTGTATCGGCAGCTTCTTGTTTTTGCAAGAGGAAAAGCTAAACTGTGTGTCAGAAAGGAAAGTTTGAACGATTTATATGCAGATTCACGGAGGGATGATTATGAAATGTGAAAATTGCGGCAGAAATGAAGCCAGCTTCATCTATCGCAGCAGCATCAACGGCAGAACGGAGGAGCATCACCTCTGCCAGGCCTGTGCGGAGAAGCTGGGCTATACCCAGAGATTTTTCTCCAAGCGGCCGTCCGTGCTGGACAGTTTCTTTGGCAATGATGCGTTCTTCGGCTCCACGCCGTCCCTGATGGGGCGGATGCTGGAGAGTCCTTTTGATGATTTCTTCGATACCATGCCCGCCATCGGCGCAGCACCGGTGCAGGAGGTTCAGGAGGAGAAAAAGGACAACCTCATGAGTCATGAGGATCAGAGCCGCTTTTCCTATCTGCGCCAGATGAATGCGCTGAAGCAGGCGCAGGAAAAGGCCATTGCGGAAGAGAAGTTCGAGCGCGCCGCCCAGCTGCGGGACGAGATCCATAAGCTGGAGGAAGCGCACAAGGACGCTGAGAAGTCCCAAAAGGACAATCAAGAAACCGCTTAAAGCACAGATGAAAAGATAAAACACACCCCAAAATAAAAGAGGTATTGAACGATGGATGAAAATAAATTCACTCCTACTGCGGAGGAAGCCCTGCAGCTGGCTCAAGAGGCTGCGGGCGAGCTGGGTCACGGCTACATGGGCACAGAGCACCTGCTGCTTGGCCTGATGCGGGAGGACGAGGGCCTTGCCCACACCGTACTGACCGAAGCAGGTCTGACCGACGATCTGCTGACGGAGATGATTCGCAAGAGCGTCGGTACCGGACTTTCCGGCAGCAATTCCGCGCAAAGCCTGAGCCCCCGCGCCAAGCACGTATTGGAGATCGCCATGGAGGACGCCGCCCGCGGCGGCTACGCCTGTATCGGCACGGAGCATCTGCTGGCCGGTATCCTCCGCGAGGGCAACAATATGGCCGTCCGTATCCTGCGCTCTGCCGGTGTGGACGCCCGGCAGCTCTACACCGCGCTGATGGAGAAGCTCAGCGCCGCGTCCCGCGCTCAGAGCGGAAGCGGCGATTCTCAAACCGCCGGAGGCGTTGAGGAGAACGGCAAAAACAATAAGACGCTGGCGGAATTTACCCGCGACCTGACGGCGGATGCCCGTAAGGGCAAGCTGGATCCTGTCATCGGCCGCGATGAGGAGATCCAGCGCGTGATTCAGATCCTGTCCCGCCGCACGAAGAACAACCCCTGCCTGATCGGTGAGCCTGGCGTCGGCAAGACCGCCATCGCGGAGGGGCTGGCGCGGAAGATCGCCGCAGGCGATGTACCGGAAAATCTGCTGGACAAGAAGCTGCTGTCGCTGGATCTGACCGGCATGGTGGCTGGCGCCAAGTACCGCGGCGAGTTTGAAGAGCGCATCAAGAAGGTGATGCAGGAGGCCAGGAAGGACGGTAACATCATCCTCTTTATCGACGAACTGCACACCATTGTGGGCGCAGGCTCCGCCGAGGGAGCGGTAGACGCCGCCAACATCCTCAAGCCCGCCCTTAGCCGCGGCGAGATCCAGATCGTCGGCGCAACGACCTTGAACGAGTACCGCAAGTATATCGAAAAGGACGCCGCTCTGGAGCGCCGTTTCCAGCCGGTCACCGTGGGCGAGCCCAGTCAGGAGGCCGCGCTGGAGATCCTGAAGGGCCTGCGCGAGAAGTATGAGCAGCACCACAAGCTGCACATCACCAACGAAGCTTTGAAGGCCGCCGTGGAGCTGTCCGCCCGGTACATCAACGACCGGTTCCTCCCTGACAAGGCCATTGACCTGATGGACGAGGCTGCCAGCCGGGTGCGGATGGAGCAGGAGGAGCCTTCGGAAGAGCTCAAGAGCCTGGAAGAGAAGCTCAACACCCTTGCCAAGGACAAGGAAGCCGCCGTCGCCGCGCAAGACTTTGAAAAGGCTGCCCAGCTGCGGGATGCCGAGAAGGACTATCAGAAGCAGTTGGAGGCCGAGCACGACAAGCGCCGCAAGAATCATCAGGAGCACCGCGATGTCACCGCGGAGGATATTGCCGCCGTGGTGTCCGGCTGGACCGGCGTCCCTGTGACCCGCCTGACGGAGGATGAGGGGCAGCGGCTGCTGCACATGGAGGATATCCTCCACAAGCGTGTGGTGGGTCAGGACGAGGCTGTAAAAGCGGTCGCCCGGGCCATCCGCCGTGGCCGCGTGGGTCTGAAGGATCCCAAGCGCCCTATCGGTAGCTTCCTGTTCCTCGGTCCCACCGGCGTGGGCAAGACGGAGCTGTGCAAGTCTCTTGCTGAAGCCATGTTCGGCGATGAGAACGCCATGATCCGCATTGATATGTCCGAATACATGGAACGCCACACGGTGTCCCGCCTGGTTGGTTCGCCTCCGGGATATGTGGGTCACGACGAGGGCGGCCAGCTCACCGAGAAGGTGCGCCGCAAGCCATACTCTGTGGTGCTATTCGACGAGATTGAAAAGGCCCACGAGGACGTGTGGAACATCATGCTCCAGATCTTGGACGACGGCCGCATCACCGACTCTCAGGGCCGCACCGTGGACTTCAAGAACACCGTCATCGTCATGACCAGCAACATCGGCGCCAAGGCGCTGACCGCAGCGGGCGCCAAGCTGGGCTTTGACGGAAGCGACAAAAAGGCCGAGGAGGACGCCGACAAGGCATACGCTCAGGCCAAGGAGACCGTGATGGCGGAGCTGCGCCAGACTTTCCGCCCTGAGTTCCTGAACCGTATCGACGACATCATCGTGTTCTGCGCCCTGACGGAGCAGGATATCGAGGAGGTCGCCCGCCGGATGCTCAAGACCGTGGCCGGACGCATGGAGGCCATGGACATCCATCTGGATGCTTCCGACGAGGCGGTAAAGGAGCTTGCTAAGGAGGGCTTTGACCCCAGATACGGTGCGCGTCCCCTGCGCCGCGCCATCCAGAGCAAGGTGGAGGACGCCGTGGCCGTGGAGGACGACAAGCTGGTTGTCACCAAGTGATCATCCCGTGGAAGTTCCCGATACATACCTGAAAAAGATCCCCGGATGGCTATGCGCCATCCGGGGATATTGCTGTCAAAAAAGCATAGCTTGACTGATGTGGGGAATCGCTGTGTGGTGAAGAACTTGCCGGACTTGTGACAGAAAAATCGGCATATGTTAATTTTGCTTTTTAGAGCGTCGAACAATAACGTAGATCAACCACTCTATGGCTAAGACGCCAAGATAAAAAGCCGCCCATATAGCAAAACTAATCAGCTTTACTTCTAATGTCTGTACAGTTCCATGCCCATCTACTGTTCTTGCGAATAAGAACGCACTAAAGCATAAGAAAATAATAAGTTGAATGATTTGAAGAATTTTCCAACCTTTGTTTTTCATAATTAGCCTCCTGCAATTTCAATCTTTATATTCTAATTCATAAAATTATACCACATAATTTATGAACAATGCTATCGAAGCTTTGTAAAACATATTAAAGTCCGAATGGTTTCCCTGTCCATACTTTCTCGTTCTTGCTTGTGCTTTTGGCACAAGCTCTATTTCTTTTCTTGTACCGGCGGCGTATTGTCTTTACCGCAGAAAAAGCTAAACTATACAGCAGAAAGAGAAAAAAGAAAGAAGATGGCGTTATGAGTATAAAGTCCATGCGTATCCTGAATGTTGCAGCTGGTGTGCTGCTGATCGCCGCGGGCATCTATTGCTTGTGCAATCAGGACGTGGCGCTGCTCTCGGCGGGGCTGCTGCTTGGTATATTCCTGTTGCTGTCCGGCGTTGCGGAGATCGTGGTGTTTGCCGCGGCAAGCGGCGTGATGCTCGGCTCCGGCTGGCTGTTGCTCGATGGTATTCTGACGGTGATCATGTCGCTGTTCCTGCTTTTCAACCAGTGGTTCACGATGCTGTCGCTGCCGTTCCTGTTCACGCTGTGGCTGCTGTTTTCCGGCGTGTCGCAGTGCGTCAGTTCGTTTGATCTGCGCGCCCTCGGTGTCCGCGCGTGGGGATGGATCCTTGCAGTCGGCATTCTTTTGACGCTTGCCGGTTTCATTTGCCTGATGGATCCGTGGGTCAGCGTGGCGGCCATGGGCATGACGGTCGGCATCGTATTTCTGCTGGAGGGCGTCAGTTCCATTGTCTACGCCTGCATTTCCAGAACAAAGGACATTTGATCGGCAGGCACTGCTGCGGCGCGGCTGATACCACGCCGCCGTGCTTCACATAAATTGGAATCCCATATTTCATCTTGAATGGAGGAATTGTTATGGTACCCAGCATCTATGGTGAAAACATGTTTGATGATTTCTTTGATGGCAGCTTCTTTGGCGGTCACAGCCCGCTGTTTGGCAAGCACGCCAGAAACCTGATGAAGACCGACATCCGCGAGACGGACGACGCCAAGGCTTACCGCTTTGCGGTGGAGCTGCCCGGCTTTGAAAAGGACGAGATCCATGTGGACGTGCAGGACGGTTACCTGACCGTCAGCGCGGAGAAGGGCCTCGACAAGGACGAAGAGAACAAGAAGGGCCGCGTGCTGCGTCAGGAGCGCTACTCCGGTGCCTGCTCCCGCAGCTTCTACGTCGGCGACGTGAAGCCCGAGGACGTGAAGGCCAAGTACGAGTCCGGCGTGCTGACCGTGCTTATCCCGAAGGAGGAGCCGAAGAAGCTTACCTCCTCCAGCAAGATCGCCATCGAGTAAGTCAATAGAAAAGGCGGCCTGCCTTCCGCAACAGGAAAGGCAGACCGCCTTTTCCTTTCGCGAGGAGGATATGGCAGTATGGTGAAAACACTGTTTCAGGCGTCTACATGGAACGCGCTGGCGCTTGGGAATTTCGATACGGTCATCAGTGTGCGGGAGCTTCTGCGCTGTGCCGATACCGGGGTCGGCATCGGCACAGCGTTGGACGGCGTGATAACTTTTGAAAACGGCGCAGCCTACAAGACAGCGCCGGACGGCGAGGTCACCGTTATGAGGCCGGAGGACAGCATGGCGTTTGCCGCAGCCATGGTGTTTGACGAAAACGCCCCGGAGATAGCGCTGAACGGCATCGATGATCTTACCTCGCTCAAGCAGATGCTTGCGCCGTTTGTGCAGGGAAATCCCAATCTCTTTTATATGATCAAGGCCGGCGGCGTTTTCAAGACTATGCATACGCAAAGCTGGAACAGCTGCCGGAAGCCCTACCCGGTGCTTTCTGAGGCGGCGAAAAGCCGGAACGAATTTTGCTTTGAAAACACCCGCGGCAATGTGATCGCCGTCTGGTGCCCGCGGTATGTGGACGGCATTTGCATACCGGATTGGCATTTTCATTATCTGAGCAGCGACAAAACGCAGGGCGGGCATATCCTCGACCTATCGGCGGAGCGGCTGCATCTGAAGATCAACCGGATCGGGCGTTTTGATCTACTGCTGCCGCAGACGACGGAGTTTGCGCACTGTGAGCTGCGCGAGGGGAAAAGCGCCGCAGCTGAGAGGTTTGCCGCCTGTCAGGCAACAGCCGACAAGCTTTTATAAAAATCATGAATCTTATGTGTAACGGAGAGAAAAAATGAAAACGGAAGCTTCTGCGCAGAACACCTGTGTGATCTGGATCGATCACCCGAATCGCATCGTTTCCTTCCAAAAGGCAGAAGGCTTTGAGCCGCAGTCCTTTGCCTCTCCCGATGAGCGGCTTGCATACGCTTTTGAAAAGTGCGCGAGCGGATATCGCGTGCAGTAAAAAGCCGCACAGCAAACAAATGATCCTGAAAGGGGCGAATATGATGAATAAGCTGATCTCTTACTTTGGAACCTTTACCCCCGGGGCTGATGGCGCGGTCGGTGCATTTCAATTTGAGTATCTGACAAGCCTCGGCTTTGCCGCACTCGTCATTTTTGCGGGACGTGCCATTGTGCGCCGATCCCATGTACTTCGCAAATTTGCGATTCCAGCGCCGGTGATCTCCGGCCTGCTGTTTTCCGTCCTAATTGCCATTTTCAAGGGAACTGGCATTCTTGCCATTTCTTTCGATACAAACGTTTCGCAACGTTCCGCTACTATTGCCTCATGCATGTCTATGCGCTGGGGTGGTTTGACGGTTACTTTTCCTCTGCGCTTAATTTCTGCTTCTGTGGCATAGTAATGCTCCCTCCATGATTGACAGTGTTTTATTTCACTGTCTCTCATAGAGGCAATGTCATTAAGTTTGCGCGCAAAACGCTCAATCACTTATGATGGTGATTGAGCGTTTTTATTTCAGCGCAGGGGGATATATAAAAATATGCTTATCGGCTTAACTCAGCAAGGCACAAGATTTAGGTGCCTTTCCCAACTGATTCTCGCTGTTCCTGCGATTGAATCAGGGGTAAAGCTGATCCATACAAACCACATTTTGTAGGTTGCTGTCTAAAGTCGATAAGCATTTATAAAAATAATATTTTTTCACAAAAACACTTGACAAATCAATAAAAATCGAAGGCTTCGCCTTGAAAATGATGACATTTTTTAAGGAGGCCTTCTAAGTGAACAGAAAATCAGATCCAGAACGTGTTCGGTCCGCATTGTTCCATGCAATAAAGAAAACCGCCGCAAATTTAGACGCATGCGTAAAGATCCCGGGAAAAGATTTTTCATGAAAGAGAAAACTTCCGTTGCAAACGATGCTGCTAATGCTGATCGGCATGGGAGGCGGAAGCCTTTCAAAAGAATTATATGACTGGTTTGGATACACACCAAGTACAGCAACTGCTTCCGCGTTTGTCCAACAACGCAATAAAATCCGCTCCAAAGCTATCGAAATGATATTCAACGAATTTGTCGCATCGGCGATGCCGACCATGACCTTTCGAGGGTATCGTCTTTTTGCGGTCGATGGATCAGATCTACGTTTACCATCCGATCCAACCAATGATTTTTCTTTAATCAGAAATATGGATGGGCAAAAGCAATACAACCTTGCTCACCTAAATGCCATGTTCGATCTAATGAGCAAAGCCTATGTTGACGTTACTATGCAAGGCAAAAAAGGGATGAATGAGCACAAAGCTCTCGTTTCGATGATAGATCGCTCTAACATTCCGGGAAAGGTAATTGTGTTAATGAATCGCGGATATGAATCATTCAATAACATCGCCCACTTACAAGAAAAAAAGTGGAATTACATCATCCGCGCAAAAGAATCCTACGGCATGATCTCAAATCTTCAATTGCCAAATAGCGAAGAATTCGATGTCGATACAACATTGACTCTAACGCGTCGGCAAACGAAAGAGACATTATCTTTGAAGATCACTTGCGTTCGAATACAAAACTGATACGGTCTTGGTATTCAGGCAACTGTTCCAGATAGACATTAAGGCGCCGTGCTACCTCAGCACGCTCCAATGCTGACGCTTCTACCGGGTTTAGGTCGTGCCCACCTTCCTCCATGATATCCACTGCCATTTCATACAGCAGCTTATCCAGAAGCTCTTCGGGGCTATCAATTACAAGGCAGTCCATGTCGCCGACAGTACCACGGCAACTATCGATGCTGATGTAGATATACCCGACCTTACCAGACCATACAATATCGAAGTATGGAGTTGTTTTGATGTACTCGGAGAATACGCTCATGACTCGTTCAATGGCCTCTTTCACGCTGGTGTCATATTCCTTTTTCATGTCGGAGCCCTCCTTAAAATCGAATGGATGGGAGATGCACCTCTCCATACTTATCCGCTTCATGGATAATGCGAGGATAAGCACAGTAGAAGAACAGACCTCCTTGCCTATAATCCGTTCCTGTCCGGAACTCGTTGATTAAATTGTTCTGACATTCCCGGCATTGGTTGTTATGCCAATCGTGCGTTTTCGGGCATATGTACCAGTCCCGTGGATTACCCTTGATTCGGCTGCACTTCGGCGCATAGGGTTGGTTATCACGGAGGAAGGCATCAAACCGCTTCCGCTTGCTCAACAGAATGTTTTGTAGGCCGTCTTCAGTAAAAAGATCTGGCGCAAAACCATCATCAATGAAGAATCGGCGATAGTCGGCATACCCGTCATCGTCTACGATCGCCCACTCCACCTTCACGAGCCATTCGCAACCGTCGTCATCATGGTCTTCGGTGAGCTGCAGAACGACTGCTATATCTGTGGATCGCTGAGGAACAACTGAAGCGAGCGCGCGATTCGGCCACTTCCACACAAACTTGTTCTCATCATCCAGGCTGCTGGAGATATACTCATTCCCAAAGGCGTAGGTCTCATCGAACACCCAAATCACCTTATAGCCGGCCCTCGTGTAGAACTTATTGCGCAGTTCAAATTCACCGGCAGAAATCGGACTGTGCTGAAACTCAATGACATAGCCGCCCATCAAGATGTCTGCACGATGGCATTCGCCCCTGTGTTCCACGACAATCTCACGAACATTTTCGGGAAAACGCGATTGCCATCCTCGGTGCCATTCAGACATATCGTATTTCCAGTCATCCATACACGAGGTCACATGAGCGAAGTGCCACGAATTGACTTCGCCCTGGCGAGGAATCACCTGGTTGCCGCACACAGGACAGTAATACTCTTGCCCCTTCTCCGCATCGAATGCGTGAACGCGGTGATGATCCGCTGTCAAAGCATATTCCAAAGTGATCCCTCCTCACAGAATAATCTAATCGCTGTCTTCTTGGCTGCTCGCGTCTCTCTGGAAGCCATACTCAAAAAAGCACATGTCCAGGATTTTGGCTGCCGGATACTCAATTCGGCTGCCGCAATGTTTCCGGAGCTTTTCAAACTCATCCTCATGGTCAAGATACAGGTTGCCAAGTGTTCGGATGGATTTCGCACTGAAAACTTGGGGTGCAGCACAGGTATCAGCAAGAGCCTTTTTGAAATACCGATCATAGGCGGGTACGCAGCCCACAGTACCCAGCAAGATCTTGGTAAGCAAGGTATCCGTTGGGATGCCGGCACCGGACGCCACATAAGCTTCTGTAATGCTCTCGCTAAGTTTCATGATGCGGTCAGCATAATACTCCTGCGAGAGTTTCTCGGGAGAAAGGTCCCAGAGATCATCCCACTCCGGCTGATAAATCAAACGGACAACATCCGCATGGATCTTGTAATCTTTCTGCATGAGGAAAGAGTTTCTAAGCATACCCCAACTGGCCAAATACCAAGCCAAGTGCAGGCAGAGATAGTCGATCGTGGCGTCAATCTGCGGGCGCCTATTCAGCCGAAACGCTTCATGGCAGTACTCCCAAGAGAGATACCGGTGATGTGGATCATCCTTCATACTGTCATAGCACTCGTATCCGGCTTGAATGGCTTCAGCAAGTTTTTTCTGATCCACAACACGATAGGGCGGCTTACTATGGTGCGTGTGGCCCTGTACTTTGCCTTTCCTGAATACGACCCATTGTTCCTCTAAACTAATGAAATCCACGACATATCCCGCGTTGATCCAGCTGGAGCAAAAGGATGCAGGGCTTGAGAGATTTGCCCAGGATGGTCTGTTCTTATATGCGTGGTTAGGGATTGGGATGATCTGGTTCAACTCATCGAAGGTCAGCTTAACAGAGTCTCCTCCGTGTTCCTTCAGCCACTTCCCCAGCGGGGCATATTTTTCGCCAATAGCCATATCCGTCACCCATTCAGTTCATGAGGCTTGAACACTCTTTTGTCCAGCGCGAAGATGCGATTGCTCACCTCTCCCACCTGGAGACCGGCCAAGGTCTCGCGGTAGATTTCCATCCGGCTGTCAAGCATATCGATCTGGGAGAGCAGCTCGCTCTCCGCACAGATGGGCTTCACTGCAGCGCCGAATTCTGGCTCTCCGTGATGGGAAAGGATCATGTGCTGCAGCAAAACGGACTTGTCTTCAGGGATCCCCAGTTCCGAAGCTACGGCAGCAACTTCCTGTGCACCCATTACGAGATGGCCAAGGAGCTGTCCTTTCACCGAATACTCCGTGACGAGGCCGAGCTGAGAAAAGGTAAACTCCCTCTCTTTGGCAAAGTCGTGAAGGAATGTACCGGCAAGCAGCAGGCTGCGGTCGATGATATCCCCGTGAACGCCCGACAGGAAATCAGCCGTTTTCATCATGGTCGCAGTATGCATCAGAAGTCCGGAGATAAAGCCGTGGTGGACGCTTTTAGCAGCCGGGATCGTCTTTAGGGACTCCTTATGGCGGGCCATCATCGTGCTGCAGATCTTCCTGTAATCAGCATCCGTAATCGAACTGATCAGTCTCTCCACTTCTGCCATCGTAGTGTCCACATCAATGGGAGCCACCGGGACCAAGGCGGACAGGTCGTAAGTATCATTGTCGTCAGCCAAACGGATCCGATCGACAGTAATCTGCGGGGTGCCTCTGAACTCGGAGACAGTGCCACGGATCTTCACAACATTGCCTTCATCTGCAGAGGAGATGGGGCCAGAATAGTCCCATACTTTTATTTCGATGGAGCCGGATCGATCCGACAGAGAGGCGCTCAAAAATGGCTTGCCGGTTGCGGTTGTCTTGGGATATGCAGCTTTCAAAACATAGAAGCCCTCCACCTCATCCGAAAGGGACATCTCTGCGATCAATTTGTTATATTCCATCTTTATTCCTCCGTAGTCGGTCTTCGTTTAATCGCCTTTGACACGAACCCCAAACCCATTGACTTCAATATCCTCGTCTGCGGGAATGAGCAAGTACTTCCGGCCATCAATGATCCTTGTCTCAACCAAGTAACTGTGCTCCGGACCGACCGAAATTGTCGCATCGGCGGTCTTAACTTCAAAGCGGCTGCTATCAATCAGATTGGCCGGGTTCAGCGTTGCTCCATCACCGAACTGGGTGGCGCAACTATCACGGAACGCAAGGATCTTCTCCTCTTCCACACCGTTATCGCGCAGGATTGCTGCCGCATCACTGACGGAGAGTTCCAGCGGTTCGGGGTCATGGCTCTCCTTATGCTGTTCAATCTGGTCGCGGAGTCTGTCATGGATAGACTGGACCAGTTCCATATTGCAGGCATCACCCAAAGCTTCGCTGAGTGCATTCTGGAATGCTTCTTTTTGCTCAGCGGCAGACATGGGGGCTGTGGTATGAAATACGCTGTCGATAACTTCCTGGTGGATCTCATCTGTCTTTCTGGAATAGAACAAAGCATTGTAGATATTGGCCGCACGATCGTCAAAGGCTGGGAACAAGAATCCCAGTTCCGGTGCGGCAACGATCTGGCCAGCACAACTGTGGAACTCATTATCTCCAGGGAAGAATCCTAACTCCACTTTGCGCTCCTTCACAGGACAGACACAGCAAACGACATAGGAGAATACGGCATCGGATGCATCTGCGTCCATCTCGTCGTTTTTATTCTTGTGGGGGACATCGTATGTGTCATATGCCAGGAGGATCAGGTAGTTGCTGTCCCCAAGGTCAAGAGAGTTGATGATTTTCTGATAGAACTCCTCACGGATGTCACCATCTTTCAGTTGCGAATCGCGCAGCGCCATGAGAAGGCGATGCTCATCACTGTCAGCTACCTGCTCCGTGGAGAAGATAATATCGATCAGGTTCTTCCCAAGTTTGCCGGAAAGAGCCTTCTTCAGCAGGTTCAAGTACTTCTCAGCTTCGTCCTGCGGGAGAATCCCCATGGATTCATCGATGTATGAAACGATTTCACGGCTGCTATTGACAAAACAGCCATAGATACGGCTGATAGCATTCCGATCCATACGAAAACGGCGACGCAGTTCGCTTACTTCTTTCAAATTCAATTTAGGTTACCTCGCTTATCAAATTGGTCTGGCTGCTTGAAGCAACAACCTCATCATATCACAGTCTGCCGATTCTGTCACTTTCCGAGAACTCGTTAAATTATTCCTGCCAATCATCCTCACAGCCAGTTTCTTGAGCAATCATTATCGCAGTATCGGAGAAAACGCAGCAGTGTTTCTGCTCAGAATATCGGCCTCTGCCGGCAAGCTGATTGGGATATTTTTGATGTTTTCTAGGGTCAACTGCTCGTATGAAATCCAGATCATCACTGAAACTGCACCTCCGCAAATACACGCGTCATGGTTGACCTGCGTTTTCAAACGAGACTGTGTCGATTTCAAACAAGTACATACTGTAGCTTTTTTTGCTCAGTTCAAAACGGATGCTCCAATCAGACACTTCGGCAATTGTTTCCCATCGCGAGAGGTCCATCCCCCGGAAAGAGACCAACTCACGGCCATAGTCCTCGTCTTCCCCCACAGTCACAGAGATCTCTACATCCGGATTGGCCTCGGAAAGAACTGCAGCAAGTCCCATGATGCGCTCGAGGTCGCTCACTTCGCCATCGTGGTTAAAATCGAATAGATCCATATGTTTCTCCTCCTATAAGGTACGTTCCTTTGTTACAGTACGCATCATAACAGGAGCCTTGTCCAATAATACGGACAAGGCTCCTTCTGAACAACAAAAGAAGTGGAGCACCCCAGGTACTTCACTTCCTTTGCTTTGTGTTAGATTTGTAGAAATAGATAAAGACAATTTCGTTAATTTGCTTCTCTTTCAAAACAAGGAAAATACCCTTGTTGGCTAAATACTTCCGCTAATCATTCGGTCAGTTTCCCGAGCAATCCAGCTAAGAGTGGTGCTTCCAAATTCATATTCTCGCGGATAATCCTCACCGGTAACGCAGGGTTTTCACCGCGACCAACTTCTGTTACAGTACCACTTTTGAAGTGCAGAAAAATACGATATCCCTGATCAAAGAGATGTGTTGAAAGGAAGCAGGACTGATCCGTGTGGATGAATGCCACATGATGATGGATCGCACGCTGCGTCTGGTAATAACCAATGAAGAATTCATGACCTCTCGGCAGATTGCGTGGCATCGCCCAATAATCCTCATACCAATGGTATTCCATCTCTCAGCCCTCCGTTTCTAAGCAGACCTTCAGAATTAGCTCGTGCATACAATCAAAGATTTTTTGAGAGCACTGCGCACCTTTGGAACGCTATATCTGAGATGCTCACACTTGCCATTTTCGATTGTAACGCTGATGAGCTTATCATTGATCCAGCCCTGCGTGCGAAGTGGCACATCGACTTGATATCGGCGCATGATGTGATTGACAATGGAATAAGTGCTGGAATCATAGCGGCTTTTGTAAAGGCTGATAGGTTCATTTTTGAGCGTACCGCCGCCACGAATAGTGCGAATGGCCAAGTCAATCATCTGCTCAGCCTTGCGGTTCCGTTCTTCACAGAAAGCGCGATCTTGTTCTTCCTGCTCGGCTTGCCGCTTGAGCGCTTCCTCCTGCTTATACGCACGATACTTAGTTCTCAGCGCAAGGCAGGACGGGATCTCATCCAGAATGAGGGCCCCAACGAAGTCGGGGAAACTCTTGCCGTCACTTTCTTTTGCGTCGAGAAATACAGCGACATGCTGATCTAAAACACTCTTAATGTAGTTCGCCTGACGAGCAGAATCATTACCAAGCTCTATGATCTTTTCCGTCTCGCGTGCCATCGCTTCCGTGAAAGATCCTGTGCCTGCGGCACCAGAATCCCTCAGGTGTTTGAAATATTCCTTTCTGCCTTCTTCGGAACCATACAAGGCAACCGTTGCGGGAAGTAATCCACAATGATTCACCAAGGCATAGTCCGTCATCCGGAGGGGAACCAGATGGTCATTGACCTCCACATGGAGAATGTACGCATCGTTTGCGGCTCTCGGATACTCAAGATCTGGCTTGCCATCGCTACGCCAAAGGCGGTACGACACGGCGCCGTTAGAAACCTCACGCTCCAGAACTGCTCTCATCCGTTTCTTTTCCACATTATAGTTGCCATCATAGAATAATGGCGTCATCAGCTTTGCTGTACCCATCATTTACCTCCGTATAGCGACATGCGAAGGGTGCGAATTCGCCGCTATCCGCCTGGTACTTCAAAGCGGCACGGCAGATGGCCTCACAACCGATGGCATAGAAGTCATCATAGGTCAATAGCGGTCTATTGGGAACTGAGATTCTGGTTCGGATGACCCAGTTGACCAGATCCAGATGTTCCATTACAAGCTCATTCTGATAATCAGTCATGTCAGGCACCTCCTTTATGCGACACGATGGTTTCTTGCGAGCACCTCATCGCAAAGCCGGATGAGCACCTTGCATCGGTACTCGCTGCACATTCCAATGTGGGCATCCTTCAGACTCAATCCAAAGGAGTCCGCAAACCAGCGGTAGGCATTCTCTCGTGTTATGATCCCGGTCTGCCAGATGCGGTCAAACTTCCGGTGCGCCTGGATGCGCAGGTTCCGGAGGTCTCCGTTCGCCGGCACGCCCATCGGCTGATTGGTGCCGGGATGCGCTGCCACATAGGTGTTGCATGCGGGGTAGTTGTGACAGACATAGAGTTTCCGATCGTTCTGGCAGTCGCGGTAGATCTCCGCTGCTGGTCTCAAGATCATGGCTGCTCCGCAATGGGGGCAGCGGAAGGATCTACTGCGCTGGGCTCGGGGCTTTCTTTTTTTCAAAATGGTCATCTCCTTTTTTGCGTTCTACTAGAGTTCACTCAAAAAACAGGGGGGTACCCCCCGTCGCTTCGAAAAGAAATTTGTAAACTTTTTGTGAACGGATGTGAAAAGAGCTATTGCACGTAAAATGCAATAGCTCTTGAAGAGAAATATAGAGTTTTGTAGCATGGACATGTAGAATTTGACACGTTGCCCACAGCATGTTATAATGTATCAAAATTAAATTAGTTGCATATATTCAATGTGAAGGAGGGAGAACAATGGACTATAGAAAGCTATGTGTAGAACTGTTCGGTACTGATGATGAGGCCACACTTCGCAAGATCGCTGCAGAATATAGGAAGAAGAACACTCGCAACGCTGGTCGGAAACGAAAAATATCCGACGATGATATCCGCAAAATGAGGGCTATGCGCAACGCCGGCACATCCATGCAGGAACTGGCAAGGACATTTGGGCTCTCTCGTCAAACGGTTGAGCGATACCTGAATACAGCCGCAGGCGATGGCTGCACAATGCGTATCACCTATATGTTCAGAAGGCAGCCCTGCACCGTCATTGATGTAGACTTCCTTGACCAAAAGGTGGTCATCCAGAACAAAACGGATGACATTCTGCATCGTGCATTCGGTGTGCTGGAGCACCCAACCTGGAATGACTTTGAAAATTTCTTGCGGGATCGCTGCTTTCCTCAGACGCGCGGCAATTGCAAGGAATTGCTTCAAGAAATGGAACTAACGGATTACGATCCGTTGAAGATCGTAGAAAAGACGAGGGGTCGTTTAGCTGATGACGAAATGTGGTTAAGACTTCGTTATCTTCCGAGGAAGGAGATCATTTATGCAAGTCATTGATTTTACGAGCGCGGATAGAATTATGAGCGAAGGCCATACCTCAAAGGGTGACCAACCCAAATGGAAGCAGTCAGGCAATTGGTATAAAGCGGACCACATGGGATACGAAGCGCTCTCGGAAATAATCGTTTCACGTTTGCTCACATGGTCAAATGCGGATGATTTCGTGGTTTATCAACCAGTGTTCATTCACTATAACGATAAAGTAATACCGGGATGCTCCAGCCATGACTTCATGCGCAAAGATGAAATGCTGATTCCATTTGAACGGCTCCATCGCGCCTATGAAGGTCGCGGGCTTGCTCAAGCGCTGACAAAATTCGACTCTCCTGCGGATCGAATTGCTTACACGGTTGGTTTTGTTGAGCGCGTCACAAATCTAACCGGTGTTGGAGCATATCTTACTGCTATCCTTGAATTGGACTGCCTGACGCTCAATGAAGATCGCCACACAAACAATCTCGCTGTATTGCGGAATGAAGAAACAAAGGAATTTCGCCTTTGCCCGATCTTTGATAATGGGCTCTCTCTTCTTTCAGATCTGAATGACTACCCGCTTACCGATGATCTATATACCTGTATTGAGCGAGTACAAGCGAAGCCTTTTGATTCGGATCATGTGGAGCAGGTGACGGCGGCTGAGCAACTCTATGGCAGACAACTCACCTTTCGCATATCGCATGGAGAACTGAGGTCAGAACTGAATTTGCTATCTGAAGCCTATTCTCCAGATATACTCCAGAGAGCGGAGCGTGTACTGCTTGAGCAGAAGCGAAAACACAGCTGGCTCTTTTAGACTACTTGACCAAAGAGAGCAGCCTCGAGGAACATCCGGATAACGATGCAATAAAAGGACACTCATAGAAAGCCACGGGTTGAATACCTGAGAGTATTCAACCTGTGGCTTTCTTTTTGCGATACAAATAGCCATTATCGAAGGTTGTCCTTTCTATTGGACAGGTTTTATGCTATGATATCATTGCTTGACAGAAATTGGTTCGACCAGGTTGAAAGGATGATGAACATATGCCTCGCTCCTCATTTCAGAAGCTGAAGATTATCTACATCATGGAGTACCTGCTGAAGAACTCAGATGAAGACCATGCCGTAACTACCAGCCAGATCATTGCCTACCTGAAGTCTCATGATATTACTGCGGAGAGAAAGACGGTCTATAGTGATATCGATGCTCTACGAGATTTTGGATTGGACATCATCCAGGTATCTGAGGGGAACAATCACGGCTACTACGTGGCACGCCGTGACTTTGAACTACCGGAGCTCAAGCTCCTCGTGGATAGCGTCCAATCCTCGAAATTTATTACCCATAAGAAAACGCTGTCCCTGATCAAAAAGATTGAAAAGCTGGCCAGCATTCATAGCGCACAACTGCTCAACCGGCAGGTATTCGTGAAGAACAGGATCAAGACGATGAATGAGTCCATCTACTATAATGTCGATGAGATTCATAACGGCATCTCAAGTAATCGGAAGATCCGGTTCCTGTATTTCGAGTATAATGTCGCCAAGGAGCGCGTGTACCGACATGGTGGAGCTTATTATGTTGTCAGCCCATTTGCAATGACATGGGACGATGAGAACTACTACATGGTGGCCTTTGATTCTGCTGCAGGGATCATCAAACACTACCGCGTCGATAAGATGGAAAAGATCACCGTTCTGGATGAAGAACGAGATGGTCAGGACGCTTACGAGGCGCTCGATATGGCCGTCTATGCGCGTAAGACATTCGGCATGTTCACCGGCGAGGAGGTCAAGGTTCATCTCCGTTTCGAAAATCATCTCGTGGGCGCCGTACTCGACCGTCTCGGACGGGATGTGCTCTTAGTCCCGGATGGAGAAGATCACTTTACAGTATGGACAGATGTGATCGTCAGCCCACAGTTCTTTGCGTGGCTCTGCGGGTTTCAGACGGCGGCGAAGGTCATTGGGCCTGATGATGTAGTCAAGCAGATGGCGGAGCACGTCAAGTCGATCGCAGCACAGTACGAATAAAGCTTGAACCTTGGACGCGGAGGAACGGTATATGTCCTATCCAAAACCACTATCGGAGAAATCTCTAAACCGGCTATATATGCAGGCGGGTTTATCAACGGAAACATGTGCTTTCCTCCATTCTCTATTCGCCGCCTGTGCAAATCTATATGGCACCATCGCCCTTCGCGATGTATGGTCGGTTTATCAGGAGCTAAAAAGCGATGTGCCGCGGATTCATCGACGCGATCTTATCGCCTTTTCCTCTATTGTCCGTCGAGAGGTGCAACCCTATTGGGTTTATGAGATTGAAGAACTGTACACGGAAGAACCGCACAATGATCTGGATCGGCACATCGTATCAAAAGAATTGATTGGTGCTGGCTATGGTAAGATGTTTTCCTTCTATGCACTGATGGACGAGCGCGATGATCGCCCCTATTGTGTCCCCGATGATTTTCTCTCATATGCGGAACCAATAGCATCTGTAGAGGAGAAATCACTCGCAGATTTTATTGGGAACCTGAAGTCCACGGCGATGGAGTGCGCCCCAAAACAACGTAAAACCTATCCGAATGAGAATCGCGGGAAGAAATTAAACGAGTTTCCTTTTCTCGATTTGAACGAGCGGTTCAATTTGGATTATTACAAGAAAGTCCCCGCCACTTATTCTGCCCTGTTGGCAGAGTACAGCGGTACAGAGGCGGAAAAGATTATGCGGTTTCATCGGCGAGCCGAGAATGTTGGTCATCTGCGCACAACGGATATGATCCAGAATGTGCTGATTGAATTGTGCGAGGTAGGTGTCCGCCTGACGGAAAAGCAGCAAGATACTCTTATGCAGCTCATCGTGCAGTATCACAATGGAAGCCGCTTGTGGTGTACCTGCGGTTGGAAACCGGATGAGCTGGCAGCTAAGTTTAGCGGTATCGGAGCATTCCCTGGTCAGGAGGCATCATCTCCAGAGGGAATGATGGATGAGAAAGATATCATTCGCAAGATGAAAGAGTTGGGACTGAAGGTCTTGGAGTGAGCAACATGTCAACCATTGAGCAAACGCTTTTGCGCCTGCAAAAATCCGCTTTCCGCGCAAAGTTTCATTTGAGCGAAAAGGACAGGCAGTACATAATGGACAAGGGCATGGAAACCATTCAGCGCCATGCTGCCGACTTCATCCGAACGCGGCTCGCGCCGGCGATCATCCCAAATGACGGCAAGCAAACGCCAATGCGTGGGCATCCGGTGTTTGTTGCCCAGCATGCTTGCGCCTGCTGCTGTCGCAGCTGCTTAAACAAGTGGTATCATGTCCCGATAGGGCGTGAGCTGACGGAGGATGAGCAGAAACGCATCGTGCGGCTGCTGATGGCGTGGATCGAGCGACAGCTTGCAATGGGTGCGAAATAGCGAGAAATTGAGGTGACGACTATGTCTACGATTGGAAATATTCTTTGGTTCCTATTTGGAGGATTGATCGGCGGGCTTGCCTGGGTACTGGCCGGCTGTCTTTGGTGCATCACCATCATCGGCATACCCGTTGGCCTGCAATGCTTCAAATTCGCAAGTCTCGCCTTTTTCCCGTTTGGGAAAGAAGTTGTGTATGGCGGTGGAGGCTTTTCCTTCCTCGTCAACCTAATTTGGATCATTTTCTTTGGCCTTGAGATGGCAATCGGATACTGCATTCTGGGCTGTCTCTGGTGCATCACGATCCTTGGCATTCCAATCGGAAAGCAATGCTTCAAAATGGCCAAGCTGTCTTTAATGCCCTTCGGGGCATCGGTCGTGTAAAGCAATATTGTATGCGACCGCTCCCACATGGCCTTTTTCCAATCCGCGAAAAAAGCAACTACTCTAATGAGAACACTCTCAATCGATTGAGGAGGATAAGACATGGGAGAGATCATCAATACGAATACCGCTATAGAGACTCAGCCTGGCGGTGATACGGGGGCATTATTGGATATTACCCAAAGCCTCTTGGCGGATGCAAGGACTGCTCTGAACAGCAGCGGTGTGTTAAGCGTTCCTATTGCGGAACTCTCTACGCTTGGTGCTGGAGTCTCTTCGCTCATCCCTGCGTTGAATACTGTTACGCAGACGACGAGCATCGCAGCGGATGGACTCTATACGATAGCCAACGCTGGTGTCGGTGATGTACTGAAAGCGGCAAAGAACGGAAACTTCTGGGCCTCACTCAAAACTGCGGATGGAGCGTCTAAAATGGTTCAGCTGCAAAAAGCTGGGGCAATTACCGCTACCACACAGACAGCGGCAGCATTCAATCCCGCCACTATGATGATGGCGGTCGCTCTATTCTCAATCGAACAGGAGCTTGGGAAAATTGAGGATATGCAGAGGCAGATCATCTCGTTCCTTGAAATCGAAAAGGAATCTGAGATAGAAGCGGATGTTGAAAGTCTCATGAGCATCATCAAAAAGTATAAGGACAACTGGGACAATGAACGTTTTGTCAGCGGCAATCATAATCAAGTCCTTACCTACCAGAATCGCGCACGCAAAAACATGCTTGGTTATCAGAAGAAGATCGTTGAGTCGATCGGGAAAAAACAGCATATCGTCACACAGGCTAGTGTGAAACAGTCATTTGCCTCATTGGAAAAGGAATTCAAATACTACCGCTTGTCCCTTTATACATTCTCGCTGTCTTCCCTCATGGAGGTCATGCTCAGCGGCAATTTCAAAGAATCCTACATTTCCGGGATTCGAGATGAACTGCAACAGATGTCAGACGCATACCGCGATTTGTTCGAGGAGAGCTCACACTATTTGGAGAAGCTGAGTTACTCAGCAATAGAAGCCAATGTTCTGAAAGGTGTCGGCACGGCAGGAAATGCAGTCGGGAAATTCATTGGAAGTATCCCTCTCGTAAGAGAGGTGCCAGTTGATGAATTCCTTCAGGATGGCGGAACACACTTGAAGAAGAGTGCTCTCGATATGGAAAAGGATGCCGTACACCGATTCGCTTCCATAGGCAATCCTGGCACACGGATGTTCATGGAAAAGATGGATGAGATAATCCAGATCTATAACCGTACCGAGCAAATCTGCTTCGATGATAAGAAGATATATCTATTGCCAAAGAAGCTCGCCGTTTAATTACTCAGAAGGCAGATATCACAGGGGGTCTGTTTATGCCGCTCCAGATCGTAAGAAATGACATCACAAAAATGAAGGTTGACGCGATCGTCAATGCCGCAAACAGTTCTCTCATGGGTGGTGGCGGCGTAGATGGCTGCATTCATCGCGCCGCCGGCCCGGAACTCCTGGTCGAATGCGAAAAGCTCAATGGGTGCAAAACTGGCAGTGCCAAGATAACAAAGGGATATAAGCTGCCATGCAAATATGTAATCCATGGGTTGGCCCTCGCTGGTACGGTGGGCAGTATAGGGAGCATGACAAGCTTGTCTCGTGCTACCAGACGTCACTCGCGCTCGCAAAGGAGCATGGTTGCGAGTCGGTCGCATTCCCTCTGATCTCCTCGGAAATCTTCGGCTATCCAAAGGATGAGGCGCTCAAAGTAGCTATCGACACGATCAGCAGTTTTCTGCTTGAAAATGATATGATGGTTTACATCGTCATCTTCGATCGCAAGGCGTATCAGATCAGCAGCAAGTTGTTTGCGGACATCAACGCCTACATAGACGACCGGTATGTAGAAGAGCATCGGGACAGCTATGCTGAGCGGATCAGCCGGCTGCATAGCCTTGCAGTGGAAGAGAGCTGCCCTATCCCCGCTGCCCCTATGGTAACAAAGGCAGCATCCCTGGACGATGCGCTGAAGCAGATTGACGAGAGCTTTTCCGAGATGCTTCTGCGTAAGATTGATGAGTGTGGCATGACGGATGCAGAGTGCTATAAGAAGGCCAACATCGATCGAAAGCTGTTCTCAAAGATTCGGACGGATAAGCTCTATAGACCATCAAAGCCTACTGTGATCGCCTTTGCGCTTGCACTCGAATTGCCGCTTGATGAATTAAAGGATATGCTCTCGAAAGCTGGATTTGCCCTGTCGCATTCCAGCAAATTTGACATCATCGTGGAGTATTTTGTCGAGCGAGGAGACTACAATGTATTTGAGATCAATGAGGCGCTGTTTGCATTCGACCAAAGCCTGATTGGCGCATAATAGTTATCAGGTGCTGCGACTTTTCGTCGGTGGAACCCTGATTGATATGCTATCTTTTCCGGAGGTGTGCTGCGATGGAACAAAAAGAGCTTGAGTATCTGCGTCAGGTAGAAGATCACGCTTCACGGACAGGCTGGGTGTCTCCGTTGACTCGTGAGGACAAAGAGTATTTTGCCTATTTGCGTCAGGTCAGTAAGCGGTATAACATCGACATGTCCAAGGCAAATCGACTGGAATACAATTTCGTGATTCGTGTTGCAGAGAGCGAGTTTTACGCACATCACACATCCTGAGAAATCCAGAGGCGCAAGCATCTTTGCTTGCGCCTTTCATTGAATTGTCGCTTAACAAGCGACCAAATGAAGCGAATATCAAAGTAAGATATGGCTGTAAGGTGAAACACCAAACAGCCATAATTTATTGGAGGTATTTGCAATGAATAAGAATCTGACTGAGATCGTCTTTATCCTTGACCGCAGCGGTTCCATGAGTGGACTTGAGTCCGACACAATCGGCGGCTTCAACGCCATGATTGAAAAGCAGAAGAAAGCTCCCGGCGAAGCGCTGGTCTCCACTATCCTCTTTGACAATGTCAGCGAAGTGATCCATGACCGCGTCAATATCCGAGACATCAAGCCCATGACGGATAGCGAGTATTGCGTGCGCGGCTGCACCGCCTTGTTGGATGCGATTGGAGACGCGATCCACCACATCGGCAACGTCCACAAGTATGCGCGGGAGGAAGATGTTCCAGCGCACACCCTGTTTGTTATCACGACGGATGGAATGGAAAATGCAAGCCGTCTCTATGATAGCGCCCGTGTTAAACAGATGATCGAGCATGAGAAGAGCAAGTATGGTTGGGAATTCCTGTTCCTCGGCGCTAATATTGACGCCGTCGAGACGGCGAAGCACTTCGGTATTAGTGAAGACCGCGCGGTCAATTACCACTCCGACAGCGTAGGGACACGGCTGAACTATGAAGTGGTCAGCTGCGCGATTACAAGCATGAGAAGCGGTGCTCCTATGAGTGGCGATTGGAAAGCGCCAATTGAAGCGGACTATAAGACCCGTAAGGGTGAAAAAAACTAGCCGCATCGATTTCGACACGGTTAGTACTATCCACCAAGCCATGTCACTTACACTTTGCTTGTTGTAAATACGGCACCCCTGTGGTATACTGATAGTGGCAAAGCATACGAATCATTCTTGATTTGTTGTTATATTATGCGGATGTGAAAGGAGTATATGGTATGACTGTACCTGTCCCATCTGATGGTATCGTTGTTAGAAATGCACGGTTAGCTGTAAAAAATGAGTTGAAAAAAAAGCGCCTTTTGAATCAACCCATCGCTAGATTTGACCCCAAAAGCGGCAAAGTCTATATGGAACACGCTGATGGCACTAAGACCCTTGTGGGCGAGGCAGTAAGAAAAGGTGGCTATGGAAAACAAGTCGATTAAGAAGCCAGAGATTGTTGTTTTTGCGGGGCCGAACGGTTCCGGAAAGAGTACAATAACGAACTTACTGCGCCCTCCTATGCTTCCATATATCAATGCGGATGAGATTCAACGAGTCCTGGATTGTGATAATATGGAGGCTGCTAAAATCGCAGAGAATCGGCGTGAAGAGTGTTTGGAGAAGTGCAAGGGGTTTTGCTTTGAGACCGTCTTGTCTACTGACCGAAACCTCAAACTCCTCAAGCGAGCAAAAGATGCTGGCTTTTTCATTCGGTGTTATTATGTTCTGACAGCTGACCCGCAAATCAATGTTGCTCGTGTGGCGTCTCGGGTTTCTGCAGGGGGGCATGATGTCCCAACCGATAAAATAATATCCCGTTATCATAAAGCACTATCCCTTGTCCATGAATTGATTCCACTTTGCGATGTGTGCCACATCTATGATAATTCTTTGAATGAGCCGTTCCGGATCTTCAAAAAGCGAAAAGAAGAGTACTGGTATTGCCCGGAACGGTATCTATGGCGCAAAGACAATATTGTAGCTCTAACTGGTATTTCAAACGCGCAGAGAGCTCCCTTGAATAACCACAGGACTCAATCGTGAAGGACGTTGCATTTATCAATGGCTTCCTCTGCCAATTTGGACAGGGGAAGCCATTCGTCTTACTGACAGATACTAGTCAGCTGTATTAGTACGAAAGGGGTTGAATATGAGGTCTATTACTCAGCACTATGAAGGCAAAAATATATATACGCGACCTCTTCAGGGCAAGCCACATTATCGCAATAGCGGCATTATCTATGCAGTTGATCGTAGCGGCAATAAATACTCTGTGGCGCGAGTTGATCTTGAGCGCTTTGACGATCAGAACTTTCAGTACGTTTTCACCCCTGATTGGGATACGATCGATTCTCTGCCGACTTCCATTTTCCAGGGTATCCATGGGCTTGATATGTCTATGCGTCTTGAGCGATACTATCGTGTCAATATGATGCCTTATTTTATCTCTGAGCGTACTCCCAGCGAAAAGCGTGAAGATCTTTGGGAACTTCTTGAAGAAGTCGGTCTGGATTACTATGATCGCTTTGAATGGCTGCTCCGGACAAATATGCGATGCGGCACTGACAACCTAATCGTTGAGCGGGCGGACGCCGCTCAGAATTAAACTGCTGAAGAGGCAGCCAAACATCTGCCAGCATGAACAGATCCGGCGCCTACAGGCGCCTGAAGAGATATAGACTAAGAAACGAGAGGGTTCCCGCATATTACGCTGCAGGAATCCTCTCTAGTTAATACAATGTCCACCAGTAGTCAAAAAGGCGCCGGTAGTAATTCCCCTTTCTGGGCAGGTCCCTACAGTTCCGAAACTTTCGGCTGGTCTCCCGTTTCATCCACCGCTGGCAATTACTGTTCTTGGGATATTTGATGTACTTTCCCGAATGGAGCAAAGTGTCACCATCAAAGCCGTAATCGATATAGCCGGCATGAGGCACATACTTTCTTGTGACAATGCGCATGAGCGCGTCATTCTTGCGGATGCGCATTTCTCTTCGATACGCAGAGCCCGTTCGTCTGGATGGCTGCCTAGGAGCTGACTCAGTCAGCAGATTCTCGATCTTCTCGTTTAACTCGATTTCAGTCATAGGCTTTACCATTTGGCACAGTTCTTGTGACAGGAGAAATACCATGCCAGCTACCGCGCTGCTTCGCATGTTGCTCTTTTTGCGCTTTCTTGCTCTGCTTCTTGAGTGGTACCATCTGTTTCATTGGTGAGAACACCTCCATTGTCTCGAACGGTTTGGACTTTCTTTGCGCCTCATATTTCATCTTCTGCTGGAATGTTTACCATACCCACAACTGTAAAGCATACATTCGCGTTCGCCTGATTGCAGCAGACCGCTCAAGTTCCCCGTGAACATTTTCTTTTCCTTGTTAAAGCACCTTCAAAAAAGCTGGCAGATTTTAACTGAATATCAACGAAAACTCATCAGAGCACAATGTTTGAAAAATCCCAAATTTTTGTAAAATCCAGGAATAATTTACAGCATGAACAATGTGATTCTATACAAGATGAAGATGAGCTGAGAGAGGACGCATTTGGATTGCTCGAGCGATATGATGATATGAGCGTAGAGGACATCAATCGTTTTACGAGGGACGATATTGTGTGTGCTTTAGAAATGTTCAATGAGGACTATGTAACCTTTCCGAGGGACGATATTGCCAAGCTCTCCGGCATGACTATGCCGGTCAACAAGAGAAATTGGCGCAAAAGAAGCGATCATGTTCGGGTTATGAATACTATGAAATCTCTGAAAAAACAATTAGGAGAAGCTGTAAACCTGCTAAAAAGTCAAGCCCCAATTAAAAAAAGTTATAGGCAGAAAAAGAGTATAGCAAAGCAGAGGCGGCAAAACGGATCGCTTGGCCGCCTCAAATAAAGCATTGGAGATCTCAGCTCATTCTATTGTCGGCAAGCTGCGGTAGAGCTCTGTGACCTTGCCATAATAGACTCGGAGGAACTTA
>ENA-OOZT01000606-OOZT01000606.1-human-gut-metagenome-genome-assembly--contig:-NODE-606-length-28901-cov-6.228385_pt1 | contig 28901 bp, 24 predicted proteins | sample MGYA00241192_ERZ501407 | MGnify/ENA primary metagenome ERZ501407 (study PRJEB25962, sample SAMEA2042911) | human gut metagenome | biome: human gut; feature: human-associated habitat; material: faeces...
TGTGCTCTTCAGCGTTCGAGACGTTGATGTGCTGCGGTTGCTCTGCTGGTGCCAAAACATCAGGCCCCAAGATCTGAACAGTATTTCTACAAAAGCGGAGCGTGAAAATCTGATGGCATTAGGGTTTATTAAACTGCATGAGCGCAGCGGAACATTGACACTTACCGGCAGCGGGCGGGCGCTTCTTGAGCTGATCTTCAACGGAGCTATCCCAAGTCTGAGCCTTTCCTATCACGGTGCCGCCATTGAAAGACGTATTCGGTTATCACGACTGATGCTGTCTGCCTATCGGGCGGGCATTGATGTATTTGCGTCCGAGGTAAATGTGGCCCGAGAGATTCCCTCTCTTTTTCTTACATCAATTACAAGAACTCGCGGACGTAATTCATGGGGTAGTTCGAGAGTTGCGGCTATTGTCAGTTTAGGCGGCATTTACTATGCTGCTCATTATGTTTGTCCTGGAATCGGACGTATGGCGGTGAATGATGAACTGGCAGCATTCCATAACCACACTAATTTTGGCAAGAACACCCAGCGCGCATTTCTCTTCGCTGGCTCGAGCTATGAAAGTGTCATCGAGGAACTGAAAACCCAAGATGAAAAAAAGAACGAGAAACTGATCCGATACGGTGAAGCGTATCACAGCCTTCATGCGCCGATTCATTTGCTTTCCTGCGATGAGACCGGTGCGCAGCAGCTTCAAATTATGGCCGTACCTGATTACCGTGTGAAACTTACGCGGCTTATGCTGCGTTCAGCTTATCGGCCGCCGCCGGAGGACAACGCCGCATGGGATGGACTCTACAACGGTCATCCCTTTGTAGTTGGCGCGGATATGGATCTGCGGCGGATCGACACTGCCGTTAGAACAGCAAAGCAGCATGGCTGTCTGCCGATTGCTCTTGCCGCATTGGAAGGTCAAGGCAGCGCGGTGCTGCTACAGCGCTATGCAGATCCCGGCTGTGCCACAGTCTACAAGGTCACAGAAAACGTACTATCCGAACTGCTTGGCCGTGCGCCTAACCTTTATGCCCCACCGCGCACACAGTTTCTCACCGAGAAAGGAGATGTTGTCGATGCCCCGCTTATCAAAATTCCTGGAAAAGATAGAGGACCGCATCGCAAATAGATGTGGGCGCTGGTATGAGAGGAACAAGGCTCGTGCACCTCTGTATGCGGTGCTCGGAGGCGTTGGCTGGTATTTTTATGGGATGCTGCTCAACTCGCTGAAGCTGGGCAGAGAGTCCGTATTCAACACTACCGGTGAGGAGGTGGAGAGTATCTGGGTGTTGAACCCTTTCCGAAACCTCTTTGTCGTTCTTACGCCCTTTGGTCTTGGCGTCACCGCTGTGATTTTTTTGCTGATATGTCTGATTACCAAGAAAGGTTACAGCTGGTTTTCCGGATACCATTTTACCCGTGACCCCCGCGGCTTTGATATTCTTCCCGACGGTACTCATGGCACCTCTGGCTTTGCGAAGAAGAAAGAGCTTGCCGAGCATCTGGAACTGGGCACCGCCCAAGAGGTCACTGGAATGCTCCTCGGACGCATCAAAGAGCGTCCAGACGACCCAGACAAGTATTCCACCTATGTCGCCCACCGCATGAAGCCTGGTGAGAATAACAACATCCTCTGTATTGGCGCCCCCGGCTCTTATAAGTCGAGAGGCTTTATCATTCCCTTCCTCATGGGCTGCGCTCAGCGCAGCAGCAACGACGAAGGCCGCCACCCGGAGTCTGTAATCGTAACGGATCCCAAGGGCGAGCTTTTTGAAATGACAGCACCGTACTTTGAAAAGAAGGGCTTTTATGTCAAGGCGGTCAATTTCCTCGATATGGCGCACTCGGATGGATGGAACTGCCTTGCAGGGCTGGACACCAATCCCGATCTTGTGACCACCGTGGCCAACACCATCATTCAGAATACCTCCGGCCCCAAAGAAGCTGATGACTTCTGGAGCCGTGCGGAATTAAACCTCTTGATGGCGCTGATCCACTATGTCTGCAATAAGAAGGATGCCCGCGGCAATCTTCTTCCGTTGGAGCAGCGCAGCCTCGGAGACGTCTATAAGATCCTCGCCTATAAAAGCGTCAACGAGATCAACCGCATCCTTGCGGAGCTGCCGCCGGAGCATCCCGCCAAAGGGCCCCACGGCCTCTTTCTGAAGGCAAGGGAAAACCTCTGGGGCAATATCATCATCGGTCTTGGCAACCGTCTTGCGGTCTTTCAGAATCCGCTGGTGGACAAGATCACCCGCAACCACGATGTAGACCTGCTTCTTCCCGGGCAAAAGCCCTGTGCGTACTTTGTCATCATCTCCGCACAAGATAGCGCCTATCGATTTTTAAGCTCCCTCTTTTTCTCCCTGACCTTCCCGCAACTATCCAATTACGCCCGTCTCCACGGAGGACGGCTTCCCGTACTGACAAACTTCTGCTTGGAAGAATATCTCAACATCGGCTACATGGAGGGCATCTCTGATGTTTTCAATTCCATCCGCGGCTTCAATATGTCGGTGCAGGTGGCGGTGCAGTCCCTCTCCCAATGGCAGGAAAAGTATCCGGGGAAGGAATGGGAAAATCAGCTCGGTTCTTTTGATATGACTCTCTACATGGGCTGCAACGATATGACCAGCGCGGAATACTTTGCTAAAAAGTGCGGCAAGGTCACGATCTCCGTCACCAACAATCAGTTTCCCTTGGCACCGCTGTTTTCTCCCATCTACAGTACCACCCGCCCCTATTCCCAGACGCGAAGCAACACCCAACGAGACCTCATCCAGCCCGATGAATTCCTGCGGCTCAATAAGTTTCTCTGCATTGTGATGTTCAACCACTATAAGCCCGCCCAGCTCTATAAGATCATGCTGGAGGAACTGCCGGAATACAAAAAGCTGAAAAAATGCAGCGTCTTTGACTATGTGCCGGAATGGAAAAAGAGAGAAGAAGAGGGTGCAAAGCATCGCACGGCAGGAAATCGCACATCGGCCGCTGCAAGGAACACATCGTCTGCTCCGCCCGCATCGCAGCCGTCGCCTGCATCGGGGAAGCAGCCTGATATGCAGCCGCAGATTTCTCCAGTCGAAGAAGCCGCAACCAGCGGAAGCTCCTGCGGAAATGACAGCATGACGCCGGAGGAGATCGGCCTTGTGGAGATGACCTGCGAAGCCATTCTGGAAGGTGATGATCCGGAACTGGAAGAGATGGATGATCCTACGCGCATTCCACCCGGGCGCGGAATATGAAAAAGAGGTCGAGCAATCGGCCTCTTTTGAAGAAGATATTCCATTGTCAGGGTGCTGTCTGACCGTACTCTCGCTTCATGGCGTCAATAGAAACGCCCCATTGCCTATATCGAAAAAGAAAGAGGAGGTGCCCGTTATGAGGGCAGCGAAAATGAAAGAGCGTCCAACTTTCCAACTGATGTGCCAGACAGATGTGCAGAGTATTTATCATATGCAGATGCCGCGCTGGTTATTTTCTGATCCACGTTACTGCGAGATGAGCCTGGATGCCAAGGTGACCTACACCTTTCTCTTAAACCGTTTCCAGCTTTCCCGCAAAAACGGTTGGGTCAATGACCGCGGCGAGGTCTTTGTGATCTTTCCTCGCAAAGCGCTTGCCAAAGAGCTGCGCATCTGTGAGCAGCGGGTCACGGCAGCTTTTAAGAAGTTGGTGGAGCTCAAGCTGGTATGGGAAAAACGCTGCGGGCGAGGTGATGCCAATCAGATCTATCTTGCCCGTGTCACACCGATCGAAGATCCGGACTATTCCTGTGCGCCGTTTATCACGGAGAATGAATCGGAAGTACGCGGTTCAAGAACCTCGGATCTGGAGGGCCTTGCTGACGGGGAACCCTCAGCAGCATGCCAAGAACCGCAGAATCTGCTGTCCAAGAATCGTGAAGATCGCGCTTCAAGAACTGCAGAATCCGCGTTCCCAGAACCGCAGAAATTGACGCCAAGTAAGAAAGAAAAAAGAAAGATTGATCAAAGTCATATGGAAGTCCGTCCGTCTGTCAGCACCTCGGCGCAGGACGGACAGACTGACGGGGACGCGGAAGAAGAACTTTTGGATATTTTGGACGGCTGCGAGCTTGAATGCTTTGCGCCGGAAACCGCTCTGGTGTTTGAAAACGCCATTGAGCGGCTTTTTTATGCCGACAGCTTCCGTATTGGCAATGCCACGCTTCCGCAAAGCCGCGTGCGGGCAAAGCTTAGGCGGCTGGACGGCATGATCCTGCGGGAGGCAGAGAGTAAGCTCCGCGCCAATCAGGAGCGGAATGTAAAAAACAGCACGGCCTACACCATGGCAGTGCTGTTCAACTGCATTGCCGAAAGTGAGAGCAATCTTATGATCGACCCATATCTCAACGCCATCTGCGCAGCAGTTTGAAGGGAGGAAGAGCAATGCTGCTATCCAATCAGCAAAAGTATATTCTCGAAATACTCAAGGAGTTTAAGTACCTGCGTGTCCGCCAGCTTCATGCTCTGGTGCAGGCCCATTACCGTACACAGGGAATCAAAATTGACGAAAGGCGCATGGAGATCATGCTTCGCCAGATGCGCACAGGCACCAATTATGTCTGGCTGCGGGGTGATATGGTTTCTTACGGAGACCGCAGGATAGACCCTCGGCTATTGGAAGCACTGGACGTTATGCTGGAGCTTACAAAGGCGCAGCCCGGATTTTACTCGAAAGACGGACTGCATGAACCCTTTCTCCTGCGCTTTACCGGAAACGGAAAGGGAGCCGGATACCTTTTCAGCGTGGCATGGCTTGACGCCGCTACTCACATTGCAACCGTTCCCCGTATGAAGGGCGAGCGGATCATCTGGATTTCTGAGATCGGTTCCTTTGGAGAAATCGATCTGCCCCGGCACCACTTTTTTGCCGCCCGTCAGGAGAACGGCACCCATCGCTTTTTTGGCTCCAATGAGCCGGAAAAAATATAACACTTAGGAGGAACATTATATGGCAAGGAAAAAAGTTGCCCCGGAAGAAAAGATCGTAAATGCTGTCGGTGAAGAAACTGCCCTAGGGAGCGTCCCTGCGGATACCGCGCCGCCTGATGAGACAGGCGCAGATAGCGGAGACTTTCCCGCAGAGTTGCCGGAGGGGGATTTGCCTGCGGAGGAAACGGCAGAGCAGTCGGAAACGCTTCCTGCAATGGAGGCAGCCGAGGCGAAACCGCTTGGGCTTTCCACAGAAGAGAAAACTACATCCCAAGACGAAAGCGATACCGCAGAGGAGAGAGCGGAAGAAGCGGAGCTGCACGAAGAGATGTCGGAATTTCCGGATTCAGAGGAGAATTTGATTTCAGATTTGCCCACTTCTGTTCCACAGGTTTCTGAGGCCGATGAAGCGGACTGGGGCTTTGGGGAGCCGGTCCCGGAAGAAGCCGCAGCAGAAGCCGCAGAGGATGAATACCTGGCAGATGGTAACTCTGAAATGCCTGATGCACCGGAGGAAAAGAGCGAACGCACGCTTTTCTACGAACTGGACTTCAACGAACTGGATCGGGGGCTAAGTGAAGAGGAGCGGAAGGAATGGAACTCTATCTATGCCTCTTTCCGCGGTCGCAGTGCTATTACCGGAACGATCATCGGCGTGGATCTCTACGCAAGATACCTTCCGCGCAGCGAGGCAAGAATGCTTGAAAATAAGCGGGAGCTCTGTGCCGTTGTGGTGCCATATCGCATCCCCATTCTGATCCGCGAGTCCGAAATGTGGGAACTGGGAGAGGAGCGACCCGACTTCGTGCTTCGAAATATGGTGGGGGCCAGCATCGATGTGATTGTCACCAAGGTGGAGCGTACCGCTAACCGTGCACAGGCGTCCCGCCGTCAGGCCAGTCGCAGCCAGCGCCGCTTTTTTGCTGCCCGTGAGGATCTTCATGCTGCCGGCTCCCGCATTACCTGCAGGATGCTGGCAGTCGGCCCACGCCGCTGCCTTGTGGACTGTTATGGCTACGACCTTGATATGACCCAAAGAGAGATCCGCTATGCGGCCATCCCGGATCTTCGCACGGAGTTCCACCCGGGCTCAGAGATCGACTGCATTGTAAAAGAGTATCATCCTCGCACCGGTGAACTGATCGTTTCCGCCAAGGAAACGGAGGTCAACCCCTTCTTTGGTGCGGAGGAGCGCCATCCCGTAGGCTCCCGCCGCTTTGCGATGATCTCCGGCAAATATGGCGGCGGCGTTTTCTGCAACCTCCCTGACGGCGTGACCTGTATGTGCAACTACTCCTATCAGCACGAGGATGCGGACTTCATGGTTGGCGAGCACGTCATGCTGATGGTGCAGCGCTACGATCATGAAAAGCTCCAGATGTACGGCAAGATCATGAGCAAGTGGTGATCTTTCGTAAACGTCTTGGATCTTGAAAGCGACCTAAATTTCCTTACAGTTTGCCCCCCCGCAAAGAAGTCATTTATTTATCCGATAGCCGGTGCAGCAGCACCGGCTATCACTTTGAAGGGAGAACTTTATGCGGAAAAAACTATCTGTACTTTGCACGACATTCCTACTGCCCCTGCTGATGACCGTTCCAACGTTTGCGGCGGACAGCCCCTTTTCCGATGTTGCCCCGGACGCACCCTATGCTGAGAGCATCGCCTATCTGGTAGAGCATGGCATTACCAACGGCACCGGCGCGGACACCTTCTCTCCGGACGCACCCGTGACCGTCTGCCAATGGTCGGTCATGCTATGCCGCGCCTATGGATTGCCCATTGAGGGCGACACATGGGAAGAAATGAGCTACGTCGCCATGGTTGAGGCGTACAGCCACGGCTGGATGTATTCGTCTATCTTCTCTGCGCCGGAGACACAGATGTGCCGGGGCGCACTCTATGACAGTGCCTTTGCCGCCGCAGGTATCCCCATTTACGACAACACTCTCTACGATAGAGAAGCTCTGAGCGCCTATGAAAACACCCTGCGGATTGCCGGAGAGTTTCAGCTCTGCGATAGTGGTTCCAATCCGCAGGAGATCGTCACCCGTGCTGAGACTGCCCGATTTCTTCACGCCATTCTCACACGGAATCTGACCGTGGAAGCCCCCACCGTGCCGGTGAAACTGAAGAATCCCACCGACATCAACGCCAACGATTTCCTGTTGGAATTGCAGAAAGTGCCGGAAGCCATTCTTGCGGAGTTCAATCAGCGTGGCTGGGCCTACAGCATCGATTTTGACCGCGTGGCGCAGTTTGCCGAGGAACTGAATGTGAGCTGCATCGGCGTGACGGACTACGCCGCAAAAACCATCTATGTTTCCGAGGCCAGTGCCACCGTACACGAGTTTGGACATTTCCTTGATAAAGTGCTTGGCTTCCCCGCAGAGCATGAGCGGCTATTCTGTGAGGAAGCAGAAAGCTCCATTCTCCGCGACTACGCTAAAACAAATGCTCATGAATACTTCGCAGACTGCTTTGTGTACTGGATCATGTACAACGAAAGCGCCAAGCGTATGGAGCGGTTCAAACAATCTGCCCCGCAGACCTATGCATACTTCGAGTCACTAACTGCGATAGAAGATTTATCCAAGCAACCACCGTGGGGAAATGATATAAGTGAAGATATCACGAACCTATCAAATTATTTTGTGACAAGCGACGGAGAAGATTTCCTCACCATTTTATTGCATGCGCTCGAAAAGGCTAAAGATGTAAATGAAGATGTAAACATCGAGTCTATGTAACTTGGCAACCTACTGAAGCAGAGCGGTCCCACTAAGGGCGAAGAGGATACCTACCAGTACAACGACCTCAACCAGATGGTGAGCAAGCATGTGTGCGGCTACGAGCAGAAGCTCACCCGCATCTATGACTACGGCTATACCTACGATAAGCGCGGCAATCTGGTGAAGGAAGAAGAGATCTGCTCTCCTACTACCACCGGGCCTAGGAACATCACCATGGATTTGAAGAAATTACAAACTCAGGTAACTTGTTCTTATGCGGTTATCAAAGGAATTCGTGTTGGTGCCCTCAAGAGCGTGCTATATGACGGTGTATACTCGATTTTTTCTACAATGAAAACTAAAATTGATAATCTTCCCAGGTGAAATTACTTAAAGACATGGAGGCAAAATGTTTAGAAATCATTATACAACAATTGCTGCGTGGATTATTGTGTATATTTCACTATGGCTCTCAAGAGATAATCTTGTTAGTTCAAAATTTTCTAAAAATAACTGTCACACAGGGTTTGTTTCACGAATTATTGAAACAATGATCTTCCCTTTTCAATGGTACAAAAACAGGCCAACATATGAATATGTTGTTGGTTTGGTTTTGTTGTGCTGCATTAGTGTAGTTGCCGTTATCAAATGCTTTTCAGTATTTTCTTCAATCGAACAACCGATGATTGAAGCTATATTTGAGCACAGTAACTTTACTTTCATCAGCACAGTATGTGCAGTTTGTGGGTACTACTGTTTGATTGTTGATGTGCCCCATTTTGAAAAAATAATATACCGTAGTGCAGCAGTAATCTTTATTGGGTTTGCAATCGTATCTTTTGCATTTCCATTTGTATTCTAAGTATCAACCACCACCCTGATTGTGGATGCGTGACTGGAACATTTTGCTCCATCAAAAAGAATCATAAAAAGGGGTTCTTTATATTCTTTAGCTTTTATGCCGATGCCCTCAACGGCGCGGACTTCTATGGATTGAAATATGCTATATGACTCAAAAATAAAAGACCGCCATCTCGGTGAGCAAAAGCTCCTTGAGATGGCGACCTTTTTATACGCGGGGAGGTTTGACGCTTACGATGAAAACAGAAGTTGAGGATTCCCTTGAAACGGTTGCTTTGATTGATGATCTGCAAACAGGCATCAAATGATTATTCTTTGTAATGTGTCCGAGTAAACAGGAATCAGAAAGATTGTGTTATCAGAGCAATTTAACTCAAAAGTTCCAAGCGGGAGTGTTAAATAATTGGATTGAGGCACAGCTCCGTAAGGGAGGATAATGCCATTATAGGATACTTCGGCACTGATGGTGCAAACCCAAATAGCTGCTTCATCATTCCAATTAACTGAAACTGACAAATTTTTGCAATCAATGAATTCGAATGTGCGTTGAGGGTTAGGAGTAGATAGTTCTGATATCAGCTGCTTTGCAAGGAGCTCAGATAAACTGTTACGCAAAGCCTCATCCGATAATGGGCAATTATCACTATCCATCTTTACTATACCGAGGGTTGAAATTGCGGTTTCGAGGCTCCAACATTTGCTTGTTTCGCCGTATTGCGGATTTTCCCGTAGCCACAGCTCAATGTCTTTTCCATCACATTCAGCCTCGCTCATCCATTCTCCTGAATTGTCGCCCCAACTATTGGCTAACCAAGCAACCCACTCAGGCGCATCGAGAGCTGCGGATTCATCGGAGACAGAGGGAAGCAGATCAAGGCTTTCGCTTACTATATTATCATTTGTATGACTCTCATCGCTCTGCAATCCACAACTGGGCATGAAAACTAGGACAAGGAACATCAGAGAGGATAATAAGAATGGATTCTTCATGTTGACTAACCTCGTTAGGAAAGTTTGTTTGCAGTTAAAGTATACGATCCTGTGCTAGAAGATGCAACATGTTTGACAAGAAGGAAATATGTGCCTGCCTCAAGTGTTCCGGAATTCAAAGTAAAATTATTAGAACCGTTAACTTGAGTCAGGGGATACATGGCCATTCCTTTACTGTCATACGAAGAGGTTTCTTTTTCTTTGTACAGTGTTCCCTGTACCGTACTGCTTCCAGTAGTGGTAAAGCGATAGCTTCCGCCACCAGCGGGGACGGTGAACTTATACCATTTGCAGGCCTCCGAACCAAGGTACTGGGTATAAGTTTTGGGGAAAGTACCGATCGTAGTAGCCTGCGCTGGTGTTGTGCCAAGTCTATTGGTGGTATTGATTTTAATTGTTTTGGTGTAGCCAGAAAGAACTTGATGGAATACATCTCTTGTGTGACCGTTAATAATGGGAACGCCAGCAGAATTGTAACCAACACAAATTGCCACATGACCCTCATTAGAAGTAATTACGGGGTTGCCAGGGAATACATTTGATTTATCAAGATTGATCCCCTCATAGGAATATCTGTCTCCCCAGTATTCGATGATGCCAGTAACCGTTCTCCACACGTAGCTGCTATTACTCGAAGTTGTGCTACCATTTTTGTTATGCCAAAACTGTTTATCAGAAGAGGCAACTCGATCAGATGTGCTTGTTGGATCGTGTACAAATCCGCTGTTGGAAAGACATTGGTTCACATAATTGGCACAATCAGAATCGGTGCCAGCTTTTCCATAGGTGGGATTATAATATGATTCCTGAGCAATAAAGTTCGTAGCAATGTCCTTTTTCACCCATTGATCCGCATAAACAATAGCGTTCCAAACATATGGCATCCCATTGCGGTTTAATGTTGAGTGAGAGGTTGTGTTTGCGACCGTGGCTACAGGAGGGATTTTAATTTCTGAGAGCTGAACAGGCGGCTCGGCAGAAATATAGCCAGGGGAGGTATAACCGGAAATATCAGCTTCATCATATAGGTCTTCTACAACAAGATAGCTTCCGTCTGACTGTAATTGCGCGGTGATATAATGCTCTGTGGCGAAACCCATATAGTCAGTAGCTGGAGCATTAGGGCCGTCACCGTTGTTATAGTAAACCCACGTCCATTCGTATACATCCAATGCTACATCTTTGGTGGTAATATTGCGTGCAGCACTACGAATTGTTGATTCGCTTTCAATAGAAACAATATCCACATTCTCTTTAGCCCAAAAATCACGTAGAGCATTGTTTCGTTCCTCGCTTTGTGTCAGTGGAGCGCTCTTTGCTACGCTTATGCTATTGGAGAGAAACGATTTTTCAGAAGAATAAGAATCCTGTCGATATCCAAAGTATGTATCAACTGCCAACTGAATCTCCACATCCGCAGCATTTGCAAATTGGCCTTGTTCCAATTCGAGCTCAACGAGTGCATCGGTTGCATTGGAAAACTGAGCAGCATGCGCTGGGACACAGCTGAGTGACAAGGCGAGGATTAAAGCAAAAGACAATAGTTTATTATACTTTTTCATCTGGTACACTCCTTTCATTTTTCATTATAAAGAAACTCTGCTTTCCAGGAAGATATCATACACCTCCTTTACTATTTGCTCCGGCCATGAGCAAAACGCAAGAAACGCAGTAATTGCAATGGTTTCCGGTCATGGCTGAAACCGAAAATCACTCATATGGTATAGAAAGCGGAGCCTCTTTTTGGTAAAATCAGCTTGCAAAGAAAACCAACCAGAAAGGGGCTGGCCGCTATCTACCGACAGGAAATCATTCAGGATGTCGTGCTGTTCACATCCCAACGAGCCGCAAACTTCTACAACAAGATCTTCAGCAGTCTGGACTTCGCACTGCAAAATCATTCAGGCGGTCTGCCTGACAACCCACAATATTGCCTTTCTCAGGCTCAGCTTTCTGTGCAGGGGCTGGTTTTTGTGCGCCTTTTTCAAGACATCCAGCGGTTTTGCCTTGTTGACCCGCTTTCCTTTCGTTACTCTTTCCGTGTTTTGCTCATCTCTGATTTGCTAATATATACGATACAGAGTGCCGATTTTGGACACCAAAACCGACAATATTTCTGTTTTATCTTGTGTTTTATATAATTTGCGGTTGTGCTGTTCTCTTTGCGCCATTTCCGCTATGATCCTCTGTTTGATATGTGAAACAATAATTGTATTTGTAAAAAACGAGCGATTTCACTAAGCCGCTGGACTTAATTTGTCAAATCTATTATAATGTGGTTGAATTACTACTTTAGGTGGTGGGCATTCGGTGATAGTATATCTGCAAATGATTGAGACGAACGAGGACAAGTCTAAGTTCGAAGAAATATATCAGGAATATAGAAACCTAATGTACTATGTGGCTTACAAACGAATGCAGCATGAACAAGATGCCGAGGATGTAGTCCACCATGTATTTGTTAAAATTGCCGAGAATATTAAACACATTGAGCCAGTGAGTCCAAAAACCAAGCAGCTTATCGTAACTATGGTTGACAACCGGGTGACGGATATATTCCGCGTCAGGGGCAGGCATCCTGTTGTGATGTACGATGACGAGCTGAAAAACAGTCCTGTCATAGGAAATGAAGGTGAGGATTTGCTGACAGAGTGTATTTTGAAGTTGCCTGAGCAGCAGCGTATGGTCATTTGGATGAAGTACGGACAAGGTTATTCGCTGAGAGAAATTGCAAAAATGCTCGGTATATCCTCTTGTGTGGGCCCAAAAATTGACCAGCGAGCTAAGAAAAAGCTGGAGGATCTTTATTTGGAAGGTGGTGGTATTTTATGATTACGGAAGAAATGCTGTGTGCAGCTGCCGCCAGATCCTGTGAAATTTATGTGTCCTATCTTGAACGTGGATATACTCCTGAGAACCAACATGAATTCTCTCTACAATTTGAAAAGAAGATAAAAAAACTAAAGCGGAAAGCGGATCATCCTGTTTTTTATCACGCCACGAAGCGCATAGCATCAATTGTGCTTGCAATCCTCATTACAGGAGGTGTATGGATTGCTGTTGACGCGGAGGCAAGAGCAGCTTTCGTTGGCTGGGTAAAGGAAGTCTATGAAGAGTTCTTTGTTTATCGGTTTAATGATGAGACTGATATTCAGAATGAACCCTATGAGTACGAATTCACATGGTTGCCAAATGGATATGTGAAGTTGTACGAGAAAGATACGGGGTCTCGGATAACTAGGCTTTATAAAAATGAAGCGGGGCAAATGCTCCAATTTAATTGCGTTTATGATCCCAATGAGACAGACATTTATGTAATTGCGCCGACGGCTACGGTTGATGATGCTGTTGTCAATGGATATGCAGCAGATTTTATAATCTCTGGAGATGAGAGAGCTGCCAATGTTCTTATGTGGATAGATTCGAACAACTGTGCTTTCTATATCTCTGCATATTTGGAAAAAGAAGACTTGGTGAACCTTGCTGAAAGTCTTTATGAAAAATGATTTGAAACATTTTTGAGTTGAGAGTCCAAAATCGCCTCCTTTCATCGTATTAGTGTACGAGATAGAAAGGAGGTGATTTTATGAAGAAACGCATTCTTGCTATGGTGAGTGTTCTAATCCTCATGCTCACTATTCCTGCGTATGCTGTACAGAGTCGGGCACCTGCCGTACTTCCGAGCTTGTCCTTTTCTGGAACGAAAGCTACTTGTGAGGTGTTAGTTACTGCCGACAATTATATGGATGATATTTATCTAGAAATTGAACTGTGGCGTGGTAGTGTAAAAATTGAAGACTGGACAGTTAGCGGAGAAGGATTCATCGATTTTAGTAAAACTGCAAGTGTGGCAAAAGGTAACACCTATACGCTTAAAGTGTATGCTGAGATCAACAATGTAGAGATAACTCCTGTGAGCCTTACAAAGACGTATAGGTAACGAAAGAAAATGTGACTTGCATATGCAAGTCACACGGGGTATACCCCGTGTGACTAATGGCTGTTCTGTGACATAAAGATTGCGAATAGGCGGTGATACATTGAAGTCCAAAAGACTTTTTGGTATAGTTTCCACCTTGATAATAGGACTGCTATGTTGCAATTTGTTGTCAGGGAGAGACTCTAAAATATAAAAAATCCCTTGACATGTTTACTTTCTAACTGAAGACAGCTCCTTTCCAAAAAAGGAGTTGCTTCAGTTGGGGAAATTGGAGGATTTAATCAAGAAGGCAAAGAACTATGATGACGTTGCAATGCTTGAAATCGTAGATATGTTTCAACCTGTTGTGCGTAAGTACTCCAGAATGATGAATCATGATGAGGACATCGCTTCGGAGCTTGTACTTGCACTCATAGAGTTGGTACATAACATTCGATTGGACAAGCTGGATGCCCCGAACGATTATGTGCTAATAAGCTATATCGGTAGATCCCTGTACCACAAATACATTTACGTATCCCAGAAAAGATGTGCGGTTGTCAATTGTGAGGCATCATACGAAGATGATGCTGAACTCGAACGGGCCAGCTATAGAAATACTGTTATCATTTTAAGAAAGAGGTGATTCCAATGGGTCAGAAAATCAGCCGTCCATTTTCTCCCCAGCTAAAAAAATAAGGAGGTTTGCTATGAAAAGAGTCATTGCTTTATTCTTATCTGCTATTCTGTTGGTTTCCCTTTCCGTTCCAGCCTTTGCTGCAGAGCCACAACAGAGTAATCGTATCCACGCTGCCCTAGACACCCCCGAATTCAAATCTGCCTACAAAGATTTACAAGTAGTAAATGAAATTATCGAAGAGGTGCCTAACAGCAACATCTGTTATATCTACCATGATCTTTCGGATGGCAATTCTATTAGCTATATGCTCAAAAACAACAAAGTAGTATATAAAGCTTATGTTGTTACCAAAGAGCATAAAGTGACCGAGTATAATTATTCCGAAGACGGTACTTGCGTTGCCTCAACGAATGTTTACCGTTCTCCTGAAACACAATATAACCTTGCATCTAACACTTCACTTACATATGATTACTTCCTATTAGGAACACTGTAAATACAAGGCTTTTCGGAGCCTACAAACCAGAAAAAATAATATTTGATCTATCACATTACGCAAAAAGCCGTCCGGCATGAAAAACGGGCGGCTTTTTTGCGTGGATAGACGGAAAGGAGGCACAAAAATAACTACAAAATTTTAGCGTTCAAATTTGTGCAACTTTAACGAAAAGGAGGATCGTAAATGGCCGATGAAAAACTGAATACTGGCCCTGCGGAGAATATTTCCCCGGAGGCCGCCGAGCCTATCGCCACACCCGAACAGGCCGCAGCATCTGAACCCCAGCAGGAACAGACCGGGCCTGCCATACCTGAGCCCGGCGATGTGGTTGTGTCCTTTGACAAAATCAATGAGCTTATGGCAGAAAAGAGACAGAACGCCCGCGCCGAAGTCGAAAAGGCGGAAACCCCCGAAACGCCAGAGGCGGCAGCCCCCGGAGAAACACCGCAGCCCGCCAATACGGAGGAACCGAAAAAGCCGCGCCGTGGCCGTCCGCCGAAAGCGGAAAAGGCTGCGACTGAAAATCAGAAAGCGGAGAAATCGGCTGGGGCCCGCAAGGGCCGCCCACCCAAGGCGGATAAGGCGGCCCCTGACAAGCCCAAGCCGTCCAAACGAGACAAAGTGTCCCGAAGTGACGGAAAGGCCCCGGATGCCAAGGAGCCCATTAAGCCCGCACAGGATACGGCACCGAAGGAAACTGCTACTGCGGAACAGACGGCTCCCGAGCCGACCACACCGCCCCGCCCGGTTGAGGAAGGCAAGCTGGTTTATCTGAAACTTTCCGAGGTTCATCCGTTTCACACATTCCGTCCGCACCCCTTTAAGGTACGGGACGATGCGAAGATGCAGGAAATCGTTGCTTCTATCCGCGTAAACGGTGTAATGGTTCCCGGTCTTGCCCGCCCGGAGAAAGACGGAAACGGCTATGAAATTGTAGCGGGCCATCGCCGTACCCACGGCAGTGAACTGGCGGGGCTGGAGGAAATGCCCTTTATTGTCCGTGAAATGACCGACCACGAAGCGGTACAGGCCATGAAGGACAGCAACAAGCAGCGTGACGGGATGCTCCCCAGCGAATTGGCCGCGCTGCTGGAACTCGAGGTTGAGGACATCAAGCATCAGGGCGGGCGGCTGAAAGGTGTTGCGGAAGGCGATGTCGGGAAACGCTCGGTTGAGATTGTAGGCGAGGCGCATGAAATGAACTATAAAAAGGTCATGCGCTACTTGCGGCTCAACTCCCTTGTGCCGGAGCTTCGGGATAAGGTAGATGATAAAAAGATGGGCTTTATGCCTGCCGTGGAACTGTCCTACATCAAACCGAAAAATCAGAGGCTTATTGCTGTTTCCATTGACGGGGAGCAGGCTTCGCCCTCGCTGGCCCAAGCTAAACGGCTCCGGGAGCTGGATAAGGAAGGCAAGCTCAACGGCGATGTCATTGACGGCATCTTAGATAGCACGATAGCTTCCTGTAAAGCTCTCACATCCGGTTCGAAGCGATTCCAAATCTCTCTGGCAACTTCAAACTGTGACCTTTCGTCGCGAATAGCATTAAAAAGCCATTCTGCACTCAATAAGCGGACATATAGCAGTTCCGAGCCAGCTGCTGCACAATATAGTTCTCTATCGAGTGGCGAGATTGCCATTTGAAAGGCCAGGGTATCAAACATCATTGGAGAACGCAGCTGACTTAGCAGCGTCAGGAATCCTGTAATATCTAATTTGAGCGCCATATGGTATCCGCAGGTTAACCATGTGAGTCCGCGTAAATGGATTTGTCCTGCCTGATCAATCAGCAAGTGGTACCCCTGTGGGCTTGGCCGGGCTTTTCCGTTTAGTAGTGCCCACAGTGTATATTCTGGAGAAGATGCTCCACACTTCCGATAATCACACTGCTGCTCAGCAGCCTTTGCCAAATTTGGAAACTCTGATAAGAACAGAGCCTTAACTCCACCCGCGGATTGAAGCATTTCCGTTAGCAGTTCCACTTGGCTCGTGCAGATATTGCTCAGCGCATAACAGAACATTTTACATGCATCTATTCGATCACTTTGTGCTCGCTCTGCTACGGCCGTAAGGACTGTAGAGAAATCATCTTTGCAAATACATATCTGCTTTGACGATTCATCATACCACTGCCGCAAATACCTTTCCGCTGCTGACTCTGCTGAAGTTTCGCTTTGAACCTGACACCGGTATGTCTCAGAGCAAAAAAGGACCTCATTTGAGATTCTCAATGCTCTTGGCTTCTGCTGTTGGATATCGGAATCAGAGAGACTATTCAGGTACTCACAAACTTCCATGCATACCCGATGCTCCAGCGGAGCTATGACAAGCGGAAACTTTTGCGCCATAGAGTTGAGAGAATTACTCAGAAGGAATCCATCGATCGTACCGTCCTTGTGATACCGAATTAGATATCGGTCGTGAAAGACGCCTTTTTCACCACGTGTCAGATTTCTTACCAGCAGATTGTTGTGGAGAAGGGGTGCTGTCCGCTGTAAAAAAGCGCGAGTTTCCTCGCAAACATTACTTTTTTGATTTGTGTCCGGATCAAGCGAGCCAAGCGAGGTAATGATCTCCAGTTCAAGGTCTGTTCGTTGTATTCTTGTCAACAGCTTTTCTGCTGCCCGTGCAGAGAAGTATGGATCGGCAATTACCGCCTTGCAAACAGAGGATTGCTCAATATATGCTCTTACCTGCAAAAAGCTATCGATCTCTCCGGTTGTGGGGGTGTTAGAAATAAATGCCCCAGTTTCTTTTTTTTCCTGATAATCTTTAAAAAGAGAGTAGCCGTTCTCCATCGCCTCATCTAACACGGACTCATGTTCGCTGCGGATGCTGATTGCACGATCCGTGGTGATGCGTTGGACTTTCATGAGTTGAGTTCGAATCAGTTCGCTGCTCTTTGCTACAGAATGTAATAATTTATTTGTCCAAGAGTCTCCGATTTGATATGGAGTACTGCCCCAACTTGAGATGATGGAGAGTCCCATCATCAGCGCAATGCTTTGGGAGACGATTAGCTTTCCTGTGGCGGTATTCCATGCGTGGACCACAACCGATGTCATTGGCTCATTAGCCTCGAAGTAGATTTCCTTTTTATTTGCAGGCCACACTTGTGTCTGATTGCAGATCACATAGTCTTTATACTTTCCAATACAGTTAACAATGATATCTTCTGCAAAATCTTTGCACTTACGAATCGTTGTAACCCGCAGGCCTTGATCCTTGTGGATATCTATTTCAAAACTGCTATTCTCAGGGGTACGATAATAAACTTCGTAGTTGCCAAAACGACGTCCATCTATACAGAAGTCAATTCCACAGTTGCATTTTGCCCATTCAAGAAGTTCAAGTGTCTGCTCGTAGCGCGTTCTGCCATCTGCACTGAATTCATTTTGTATCTCACTCAAAAGAGAAAGCTTTTCTCTGTTCCAAAATTCAAAGAGATAACAGAATTCGGATATGGGCACAGCCTGCTGTTCTTCATCATCGGAATATAGGAGCTGCTCTCTTTTATACAACTGCGGCGATTTGAGAGTTACCCTTTCGCATAACATGATTGGTTCGGTGCCCGTCAGACTTATCAAGAAATTATCTGCTTCGCTTGGCGATAGAATCGCCTTTGCAATCAGCTTTTGCCCCTTCCTGTCAGCAGGAAAGGTCTTCCACGGATATGAGGATTGCTCGGTTTCACTGCTGAACCCATAGAGAAGTCTGTATTGTGTATCCACCTTAAAAAGTAATAATTTGACAAACCTTTTCCGCATTTTGCATCCCCTTCGTCAATGTTGAGCAGGCTTTTCAAAGTGCGCTGCTATTTTACCGTTATGATCTGGTATCATTATAGCAAGTATACCCCTCCACTATCGATGCTCGCAATATTGGAATCCAGCAATCTGCGAGATTCCAATATGCAAGCATTTTATAGTAGACAATATGCAACGTTTTTCGACACGCAACACACACTAGATACGGGAAGTCGTTTCACGGCTGCAATTCAAAATGGAGGGACTTTTATGAAAATCAAAAACGTGGCTATCAAAAACTTTAGAGGCTACAGCGATGAGATTAATAGCGACTTTGAAGATTTAACAGCATTCGTTGGGAAAAATGATATTGGAAAATCAACTATTTTAGAGGCACTTGACATTTTCTTTAATGACGGGAAAGGCGTAACAAAACTGGACAAGGCAGATCTGAATGTTGAAAGTAAGGCGCGTCAGGAAACAGATATCTCAATCCGGATCTGCTTTACAGATCTTCCTGAAAAGATTGTTATCGACGCAACAAATGAGACATCACTTAGCGCAGAGTATCTGCTTAATTCGGACGGCTTGCTTGAAGTTGTCAAACGTTATCCTAATGCAGGTACACCAAAAGTTTTTATTTGTGCGATGCATCCGACGAATCCGGAATGTGCAGACCTACTTTCTAAAAAAGATAGTGATCTTAAAAAAATAATTGAGACGAGAGATATCCCATGTGAAGATAAGACGAGAAACGCTGCAATGCGAACGGCAATTTGGAGCTACTACGGTGATGATTTGCAGGTTAATTCAGTCGAACTGGATGTAACTAAAGGTGATGCCAAACCCATTTGGGAGAAGCTCCAAAAATATCTTCCGGTTTACTCCTTATTTCAAGCCGACCGAAAGAACAGTGATAGCGACAGTGAAGTTCAAGATCCTTTGCATGCGGCCGTAAAAGAGATATTGCAAGATGAAGATATCAGCCAAACCTTAGATCATGTCGCAGAAATTGTAGAAGGAAAGCTGCAAGAGGTTGCGACGCGTACTCTTGAAAAGCTGCGAGAGATGAGTCCTGATATAGCCAATACATTGAGTCCTGTCATTCCACCTGCTTCGAGCCTGAAATGGGCAGATGTGTTCAAATCGGTCACTATTTCCGGAGATGAGAGCATTCCTATTAACAAACGTGGTAGCGGATCTAAGCGACTGATATTGCTTAATTTCTTTCGTGCAGAAGTTGAGCGTCGCAAGGATGAAGCAAATGCTCCCGGCATTATTTACGCCATTGAGGAGCCGGAGACGTCACAGCATTCAGAAAACCAGAAAAAACTTATCAATGCATTGATCGCACTCTCCGCTGAAAGCAATGTTCAAGTAATTATCACTACTCATAGCGCGGTACTTGTTAATGCGCTCGACTTCAAAAATATCCGACTGATTTGTGCGGATGGATCTCGAAAACGCGTTGAGGCCGCACGCTCGGGACAGTTACCTTTTTCTTCGCTTAATGAAGTCAATTATCTTGCATTTTCCGAGATATCCGAAGGGTATCATGACGAATTATATGGCTATCTCAAAGAACAGGGATGGCTTAACGAGTATAAGCAAGGTAAGGCAACCGTTTCTTATAAAAGGCTCAACACCGATGGCACAACGCAGGAGCAGCAGATATGCATGACAGAATACATTCGACACCAAATTCATCATCCTGAAAACAAATATAATGCGCGCTTTAATGATTTGCAGCTCCGAAGGTCTATTGAAGATATGCGAGCTTTTGTTACTTCTAAAGCCCAAACTTCGGGAACCACTTAAATTCTTCCATAAAGGTGAGAATTCTGATCCGAACAGGGATTGCCTTTCAGAAAATTAAAGCACTATTTGTCTTTGACGGAGCGGATGAATTGAAAAACGCAAGGGATAGAATCGTTGGTAAATGAAAAATAATTTATAATCGCTGGACACATTCTGAAAACACATATAATACGAGATTTAATGATTCGCAACTCCGAAAGTCTATTGAAGACATGCGAGCTTTCATTACTTCTAAAGTCCAAGCATTAAAAACCATCTGAATTTTCCTTTAAAAATGAGAGTTCTAAACTTGCCTTTCAAAAAAATAAAGCATCATTTGCCTTTGTTAGGGCAGATTGATTGAGAAAAACGCAAGGATTAAAAATCGCTTGGTAATAGAGATTTATGCTGAACGAACTCTAACAATCCCTTATCATGTGACAAGTGCATTCCGGTTTTAGTCAGGCTGATGAAAATCAATTCATAATCACTGGACACATTTTTGGCACCTTGATATAATACGAATATAATAAGTAGGAGTTAGGGCTATGCTGATTTATCTTCAAGTAATCGAAACAGAGGAAGACAAAAACAAGTTTGAAGACATATACCAGAAATATCGTGGCCTTATGTATTATGTCGCTTACAAGCGCTTACATCATGAACAAGACGCAGAGGACGCAGTACATCATGCATTTATGAAAATAGCTGAAAATATTACGGCTATTGATCCAGTGAGTCCAAAAACAAAGCAGTTCGTCGTAACTATAGTTGATAACAGAGTAACTGATATGCTGCGAATGAATGGCCGGCATCCCGCCGCAGAATACAACGATGAAATTCTTAGCGGCCTGAGTTCCGAACTTCACACAGATGATTTGCTTACAGAAGCTATCCTCAAGCTTCCGGAGCAACAGCGTCATGTTATCTGGCTGAAGTACTATCACGGTTACAGTTTACGGGAAATTTCAAAGATGCTAGGCATTACATTATCTTGGGCACAGAAAATTGATCAGAGAGCAAAAAAGCAACTTGAGATACTATACAAAGAAGGAGGCGGTGAATTTTGATCACGGATGCGCAGCTACGCAAAGCTGCTGAAAAATCCAGCGACTTATATCTGCGTTACGTAGAACATAAAAAGAATCCCATATGCTTTCATCGGTACTATATGAAATGCATCCATCTTGAAACTTAATAGAAGCTATGAGTTTACTGTTTGCCAATGACAAGTCCTGGACTGGAGGAAATTTAAGACCCGTTGATTGATCTCTTAAAATTGATTCAACCATATCGGATATTACGATACTTCGATTTTCGGGATTATCCAAGAAAGTTATCTTTTTTTGCGTTTCATTGACCGTTGCAGAAAAATATCCTCTTGAATAACTAATATACGCACTACAAATCGGCGAGTATGGCTTTGCTTGCAACTCCAGTAGCTGTGCAGCTTCTAAATATCGCTCAAATATGATTTTCATTTCCAAAGTATCTGTGTCTTTATGCGAACAGTCCTGGAATATCCATTGAATTAGAACATTTAATGAATCTAGCTGCTCTCGGATTAGCATTGAATACTCCAAGCTATCACCGATTAGTGCAAGATTTGTTGTGCCACCCAAGCGGCAAGCATCCTCAAAGACGGTTAGTGCATTATATAATGCTGTTTTTCTATTCAGAGAAAATAATGGATTTTGTTTATGATAGGCATCAATAATTTTTTCGACTTCACGAATGTATTCTGCCATATTTGGGTTACCTCCTAACGCATATGCCGCTATTGCCTATAAGTATATCAGTATTTACGATAAGATTCTATATAAGAGATTGTTTTATAAGAGATTACTTTAGGACTATATTTTCAAATTGCTCCTAAGTGATATCGGTGGTGTCCTCATAGGGAGGAGACCGCCTTCTTGAAAAAAGTTTTAACACTCATCTCACTGCAATACTACGACGACGCGAAAGCAGGTATAGCTACACTATTTATAACTATATGGGCCAAGGATAAAGAAAAATTGGCAAGAAAAAATAGTTAACTGATTGAGATAAAGCTCGTCCATCTTCTTTAATTTCTGTTAATGGACAAATGATCCCTTTTATAAGATTTATCTATCTAATAAGTGTAAGAAAAATGCCTTTGCTAAAATATGAATTATTTGTCCAAAATCAATTTATTTCATCGTATAAATAGGAAAATGAGTAAAGAAGGTGATAACAATGGGCTAATTATTTATTAACGGCCAATACCAATTCACTCTGTCGTATATTTCAATAGATTTGGAGGATAAAATGAGACAGTATAAATGGAAAAAGAGTTTATGCATGTTTTTGGCGTTGTTGATGCTTTTTAGCACTTTTTCAACACCTCAGGCAACCTTTTCTGCCGATAATGTGGATGTAATCGAAAACGCTGTCGAAGAATATGTGAAATCATGGTTTTTTGAAAATTTCTCAGAACATTATATCTTGTCAGATTATTCTTCATCTGTCTCAGAACTCACAATTACTGGGGATGAAATCTTAGCAACAGTGCCTTTGGGGGCTTATACTACCTTAAAATATACAAGTGTTGATTCTTTGCCATACATGTTAGGAATTAAGGAAAAACTAAATATATCTTCTCTTGCTGAGATCGTCCCTGCAGACTTTGCGCAAAAATATGGTAAGGCGGCTGTTGCTGAACTTCGTAAATCTGTTGACTATGGAGTTGAGACAAGCAGTTCGTCTGCAGTAGCAAGCAAACTTTCGATGGACAGCAAAGGAAATAGTGCGCTTACTACAAAGAGAGCAGTCGATACTTTGAAGAATTCGATGCATATTACTTCAGCCCAGGCGGAAGATATCATCTCTTTGGTAGCAAATAATTTCGTTGACGCAGCTGAGTGTATTGGAGTACCGACGTTATTAACACTCGAGATTTCCTTTGCAGCGAAGTACAATAGCGACGGAACATTTAGCAATGTCACAATTGAGCAACGTCATGGGGATTACGCTGTTGAATCAGAGAGTGAAATCAAGCCGCTTTCCTTTGAGGACTTGAAGAAATCTGCGGAGGAAGAAATTGATGTTTGTTTGGCATCTGATTCGAGTTCCTTGCAGGCGGTAGTTCCTCTTGCCGCAGCTGATAATTATAATCGCGTAGCTGCGAGAGATTACGCATGGCAACACACGGCCCCTGGCTATGGCTATCATCAGAACGATCCTGATCTTGGCGGCTATACACCTTCGACAACATGCGGGCATACATTCTATGACAAGAATGGCAACAAAACGTATGTTTATGTGGACCGCAGTTTTTGGAACACCACAGATTATCCGTCGTGTATGGCGCTTGGCCATTGCCATAATGATTGCGCTTGCTTTGTGTCTCAATGCATGGTAGCCGGCGGAATCTTACCTACAAGTGATTGGTATTATGGATCACTCACATGGGTAAGTGCGTCTAGGTTAATCGATTTTATTACGAGTAATGAGGTCGGCGGATATGCTGTGACATATAAGACTTGTAATGCTGGCAATATTGTTTACTGGGAAGGACATATTACGCTCTGCACTTTGAATGATACTGTCTCGCATCGATATACTGGACACACGAATGATCGTAATAACTCAAAATTCAGCTCAGCAGATGCATATTACGCTATTAATTTAGCGTGACGTGAATATCTTGGAGGAGAACTCCGTGAATAGAAAATGCTTTTTTGCTTTGATGTTACTTTGGCTAATTTCAATGGTTAGTGGATGCTTTAATAAGCAAGGAAACGCTGCATTTGAACCTCAAGAGACTGTTTTCACCAATGGTGCATTTTCCCTTGCGTTGCCTTGTGAGTTGTCTAATCAAGTAATCGTTAATCCGTCGGAAAGTTTTTACATCACCGATCAGACTGTTTTTTCAGTATTCCATGCTGATACTTTTGCGGCGGAAAATCTAGGATGGATTTTTTCAATCTGTAGATATACTGAAAGCGAGTACTGCGAGGAATACTTGCAGAGCGAAAGTCGTCAATATGTGTTTGCAAGAGATGAATGGGGATATTACTGCGTCCTCTTTCCAAGTGATGTACAGTCTTTAGATCCTACGGTAAATAGCTTTATGGAAAACGTCCGCCAAAATGAACTGGACGGCATCTTGGATGATTTTATTTCCAGAAATGCTCTTGAAGAATACGGTGAGAAATCCTTGGGGGCTTACGAAGAAATCGAATCGAACGAGGAAGAAAAACCAATTACGACTATGATTCCCAATTTTTCCGTGCTTGTTTGCGACCAACCAACATGGGCTGGTATCTGTGATTGGTTTTATTCCAATTCGATGCATCAAAAGACTATGCTTCTAAGTGATTTTTGTAACCGTGCGCCTCTGGAGGAGTGTATTACATCTCTTTTAACTAATAGTAGTGACGTCATTTTAATTCCCTGCAATGATGAAATCTTGGAAGGGTTTTCACAGTTTCGAGCAATACCGATTCAAAAAGATGCAATCGTATTTGTCCGTAATAATAGCAGTGAGTTGTATAACCTGAATCAGTCGCAGATTGTGGATGCGTATACAACAGATGCACAGATTTATTGGGATAGAACAGGGGGCGAACCCATTATTCCGTCAATGGGATATTTGGACTTGGAAGTTGAACTTTGGCAGGAACTTTCAATGTGCTTTGACCTCGTTGCAACTTCGAAAAACATAGTTTCGGCGGCCGATTCTGATAACCCTGCACAGGCCATTATAGAAAAAAACCTAAATGGAACGGGCGTGTGGCCATACTATTTTAGCTTATTGACCGGAGAAGTTGGTATTAATGGTTCTGTTGTTACAGTTGACGGGGTTTATCCATCTGCACAAACAATTTTGAATGAAGACTATCCATATACACTGAGCTATTATGCCATTTTTTCATCGCAGAATCCATACTGCAACCAAATCCTCGATTTTGTTGAGCGGCTCGAATCAGTGCTTTTGTAAAGGAGAAAGATATGAAAAAGAAGATAACCAAAATCATACTCGCAGTATGCCTTGTTGTTGCAGGACTTCCCCTTTTTGCTATTGGAGCGAGGGCTAACGACGATGCGAATACGAACAGCGAGATGATGATCTCGGTTGATAACTATTTTGATTATAGAAATGCTAAGCTAATGACAGCAAGCTTTGGTGCAGGATACACTGCTGATAGTATGGATTATCCTGCGTTAGTGTGTAATGATGTTGAAGCTCCAGCGATGGCCATGGAGGCGAAGACGAACACAGATTTAAGAACAAGCGGCATGATGGATTACTTTGAATCATGCAAGCTTCATTTGCTGAGCTGGGAAGCCTTTACTGGGGAGCCTCAGGACATTACAACAATGGAAAACGGACTTGTGTCTTGCAAAGTATACGAGTGGGTGGAGTATACATGGTATAGTGATGATTTTCCTGATCCGGTTTCGTCTGGATTTGGAACGTGGCATACATTAACACTTGCTCCGAATGCTGGAGATACTAGCTATCAAATTGTCCAAGATATTTATGACGAAAGTGATATTAGTGGCTTTAACAACACCGTTAGTAAAGCGAATGATTTTGACAACGAAATTTTACCACACTATGATACAAGAGGTAATGTATCAACATTCTCTGCGTTAGCATCGTCGTTTTCTCGTTCTGCAGCAGTTAGTTATGCAGACGCCTATGTTGGAAACTACTCGTTTTCATCTGGGGATGTTGCAGATTATACTTACTATAATAAACAATATAAAAACTTTAATGCATCGGGCGGCGACTGTGCGAACTATGTGTCGCAGTGCTTAAAAGCGGCCGGACTTGGCACAACGAGTAACTGGTATTATAACAATAATGGCAGTATTTGCACAGATAGTACCCATGACGCAAGAGTTGGTCATACGTGTACGAATACGCATATTTGCGGAGAGGCGTGGAGAAAATCAACTGAACTAAGAAAAGAACTTTCTTCATATTATGCATCCACTTTTGATACTGATCCAAGCCCAGATTCTTTCTGTGTTGCAGATGTTGGCTTTTTTGGGAGAGGTGCAACACAATCACACTCTGTTATTTGCGTTGCAACTGGTGGCAATTCTTTCCTCATCAATTCTCATAACAACGATAGAAAGAGAGTTGAATATAATGCGAGAACGATTGCTAGTAACAGTTTAAGTAGACTACACATTCATAGCGGCAACTCTTGGACGAAATATAATGCAACTTATCACAGAGGGCTTTGTAATGGCGGCTGTGGTGAGTTTGTTTTGGCACAGCATTATGCTAGAACGCCCGGAAGTAATGCTACTTGTTTGGGGTGCGGCTATGTTGGGAACATTTCTATTGGACTTATGTCTATGGAGGATAAGTTATCCTGATAAGCGGCGATGGGGAGACAGCCTGTCGCAAGCACACTTTTACAAATGGCAGTCTACTAAGCAATTTTATACAAGGAGGTATATTATGAGGACATCTATTCGAAATATCCTTTCTGCGATTATCATTATGTCAGTCTTGCTCTGCAATGCCATGGCTATCGAAAAAGAGAATATCAAAATAAATTCCGCTGCTGAGGAATTAATTGTAGACTTTCTTGATGCATATTCAACATCTCTTGTAGAGTTAACACCGCTCGACTATTCTGATTTTTTTTGGGATACGGAGAGCACAACTGTTTTTGCCCTACTTACTGACTATCGAATTGAATATGACAGCTTATGGGATAGCAGATATAGTAACATTTCGATTGATCCTGAATTTAGTAATATCAGCGCAGTTGATGACGAAATCGTTGCCGATGTAAAATTGAGTTATGAGGCAAATATTTGGCATGATGGTAAGAGCGAGAAAACACTTGGGGTAATTGATTTTACATTTACGTTAAAAGCAAGCGATGATAGTTGGAAAATCTCGGCTATAACTCGCGAAGGCGACGAAGAATGGATTGAAGATGCAAAGACTTCTTCAGCGAAAAAAACTGGAACGACTGTAGTTTCGGAATTGAAGCGCTTATTAAATGAAGAACTTGCGAAAGCAAAAGCATTGCCTCATACTAAAATGCTTTATGGAACGCCTATAGATCCCAAGGAGACGCAGGTACTCAATACATCCGTCGAAGATACTAAAGCAAGTAGCATGCGTAATGCTTTAATTGTGGCATACGATGCAAACAAAGCGGTTAATTATAGCGATTGCTATGCGCTTACAGAAAATTCACTTTTTTATGTAGCCGATAAGGATTGCACAAACTTTGTGTCACAGTGTGTATGGGCCGGATATGGCGGTTGGGTAAATGGTGATGAGACTGCCAATGCACAAAACATTGCAGCTCACTACCGCATGTATCATCACAATAACAGTGATTGGTATACGACCAGTTGGTTTGCACACAAAAACGGTGGTAGCAGCCCGTGGGAAAGTGCAACATCACATGGAAATTTTGCTTTAGGAAATACGGGCAGCGGTTTGGGTCCATTTGGACTTGGAAGTACTACAGCAGTTCTGTATAGTAACTATGATGCGAGTTCGATTCAGAGGGGAGATGTTGTCCAACTAGGTAGATCTGCAAATGACATACGGCATTCTGTGATTGTTCGAACTGCAGGAAGTTCATTCGAAAATATCTTTGTGAATTCGCATAATTCAAAACATTATAACTATCCTCTGAGTAAATATTTTGAGACATATTCCTATATCCGCGTTATTCACTATCGCCCTGCTTTTTTTGCAAATTAAGCTGCTTTTAGCATACGAATACGAAAAAGGGCTTTGTTAGACTAATGTGAGGTAAGCGTCAAACCTCCCCGCGTATAAAAAGGCCGCCATCTCAAGGAGCTTTTGCTCACCGAGATGGCGGTCAATTATTTTTGCGGCACATAACATTCTTTCGGGGCTCTCGCGGGAAGCAGCTTTTCAGCCCATGCTTTGCCAGTTTCACTCAGCTGCGGCGCGTTTTGCAGAACCCACAGCAGATAACGGTACGGATCAAGGGCATTCTCCTTCGCCGTTTCAATCAGGCTGTAGATCACGGCGCTGGCCTGCGCGCCGCCCGGCGTATTGGCAAACAGCCAGTTCTTCCTGCCCATCACAAAGGGCTTAATGCTGCGCTCGGCACGGTTGTTGCTCAGCTCCAGACGGCCATCCTCCAGATACCTTGCCAGGTACGGCCACTGCTCCAGCAGGTAGTGAATGGCCCTGCCCAACGCGGATTTCGGCGCTGTTTTCGCCTGCATCTCATTTGCCCATGACAACAACGCGTCTAAAACAGGTTTCTCCTGCTCCAGCCGCTTTTCATATCGTTCCTCCGGCGTCAGCTCTGCAAACGCCTGCTCCAGCTTGAAAAGCCGGGAGCAATAGCATTCGCCAATCGCTGCCGGCGAGTCCTTTTGCATCTCCTTGGGCAGCGTTTGCAACGCCTCGTCAAATTTTCGCCTCGCATGTGCCCAACAGCCCACCACGCGAATACTGCCCGGCAGTCTGTGGTATCCCTGGTATCCGTCCGCGTGCAGCCATCCTGAGAAACCTTGCAGAAAACGCTCGGCGTGCTCCGCTTTCCTCGTGGGCTGATACTCATACAGCACAATGCCCTGTTTTGCGCAGCCGCTGGTGCGGTACAGCCACATATAGGACTTGCTGGTGGAGGAACGTCCCGGCTCTTTCAGCACCTGCAAGGTCGTCTCATCCGCATGCAGCACCGGCTCCTTGCAAAGCTGCTCGCGCAGCGTATCGTAGACCGGCCGCAGCCACTTCTCCGAAGTGTTCAGCAGCCAGTTAGCCA
>ENA-OOZT01000666-OOZT01000666.1-human-gut-metagenome-genome-assembly--contig:-NODE-666-length-27540-cov-1.971876_pt1 | contig 27540 bp, 23 predicted proteins | sample MGYA00241192_ERZ501407 | MGnify/ENA primary metagenome ERZ501407 (study PRJEB25962, sample SAMEA2042911) | human gut metagenome | biome: human gut; feature: human-associated habitat; material: faeces...
TCCACGATTTCTTTCTTAGTTTCTGATACTATTCTTTCTGCATGTTCTGTAAACTCATAGTATTCCTTATATTCGCCTAAGCTATTATTTGCTTCCATAGCATCATCATATGCTTTCTTTTTTTCCGCCTGCTCCTTGACTAAATAATCCCTCTGTATTTCACCCTCTATCTTTTTTCTTTCATTAATTTTCTTTGTCTCTTCATTTCGTATTTTTTGATCCATTAAAATTTCTATTTGATCAATGCTAGGAACCTTCTTTATATCTGTAACAAGCCTGTCATTTTCACTTTCTAGTTCATTTATGCGATCCTGATGTCTTCTAATACTTTCAAATACTTTGTTCTTCTCCTCTTCGTATTTCTCTATATCAAGGCTCCTACGAATATCACTTTTAATTTCAGCTAATTTCTGTAAAGATATATTCGATTTAAATTTCGTAACTAATTTTAGCAATTCTCCTTCAATATCGTGTGGAATATGTTGCTTACAAAGTTGGCATTCATGATGGCGCAGGCTTTCCTCTATTGCATTAACATTAACATCTGCATTTACTGAGTCCTCATATTCCCTTTGTTCAATGTAGGCACTTGTCTCTTGATCTGTATTATATAATAAGAGCATCGGTAAATACTTCTTGATAAAAGCTGCCTGTTGTTCTTTAGCTTCTTGCAGATTTTTCTCTTCTTTCTCTATTTCATCCTTATTCCTCTTATACTGCCTATTTTTATCAACAACCTCTTCTGTTCCGTCAATTTGTCTGTCTATACTTTCTATTGCTTCTTCAGCCTTATCTATTTCTTGAGATAGTTGTTTTATTTCATTTTCTATGTTTTCTATCTGTTCGCATACTTTCTGGTACTCTTTCTGTTTTTCTTCTATATTAGGATCCATTTTATTAATTGTTTTACGGTATTCATTTGCACGATCTTTTAAATGATTCTCAACTTGTTGCAAAGTATTTACCCCTGCAATCTCATAAATGCTTTCCTTAATATGTGATATCTTGTCACTCTCGGGATTAAAATAATATAACAGTTGCTCACCATCGAAATAGAAATATTTTCTGATTTTTTTTGGTAAAAACCGATTTATTATATCTTCCGCTTCACCAAATTTCTTAATTTCCGTGTCTCCCGTCTTGCAAACGTATTTTATGCTAAAATCATCTTTTCCGGATTGCATATCTGTGTTAACATTCCACATAGCTTCTCTTATAAAGGTATATTTTTCCCCATTATCTTCTGCCTCTATTGATACTGAAACAGTACATATAGTCTCTCCGGCATCCTTAGTCTGCTGAATAGCCAAGTTATTACACAAAGGCATTTTATCGTTTTTTCCACCATCTGGGCCTCCTGAGGTATGTGGTTCGTCACCATATAAGCACCAGTTAATAGCATTCAAAAGATTCGTTTTTCCAACACCATTTGAAGCAACAATAATATGCATATCACACGCAGTATCTCTGGTAAATTCAAATGACAAATTCCGGTATTGTCGATAATTACTGATTTTAATAGAATTAAATCTCATAATTTATTTGCCTCCTGCCTTGACCGCATTTTCTATTGCTGCTTTATACTTCTTCGTATATGTACTGCTGATGTATTCGTGTTCAATAATATCTTCCAAGAAATTGAACATTTCTGGATTTCCTTCTGTTTTCTCTTTAATTTTGTTTCTAATCGTTTCATTTTTAATCATGATGATGCCTCCATCTTTATCTCATAGACTTCATTCAAAACAGTTGTATTATTTATCGCATTTTTGGATAAATCAAGTACCCTATCCAGCTCCTTATTAAAAATTCGTTTTTCCATCTCCTGCATTTTTTTATCGCGAAATGCTTTAAAATCCGGTTTCAATATCAAATCATATATGTTGGCCTGCGTTTTTCCTGCACTTTGTCTAATAACTCTTCCTATTCTCTGAACATATTCTCTTGGGTTGGTACTACTTGCCATAACAATGGCCGTATCCGCAGAAGGGATATCTATTCCCTCATCCAAACATTTTATTGCTACCAGTACTTGATACTGCTTCTCTTTAAACAAATCAATTATATATTCTCTTTCTGTCTTTCCTCCATATTTTTCCATTTTTGCGGTACCACAATCTTTTGTATACCTGGTAGCCGTTATCCCTCTATCTCCCAATCTTTTCATTACTCTGTCAATCTGTTCATCTGAAACAAATATAATTGTATCAGAAATGCTGTTGCCAAGTTCATCAAGTATTTTCTCTAATTCTCCATATTTCTCATAGGCATTCTTCTCGATATTTGCTCTTTGAAACCTCAACATTTGAACGTAGGTATCATCATCCATATAAGCACTGCTTCTTACTAATCGAAGGGTAAGTTTTTGGTATTCTTCCAGTTCTTCATCCGTCAAATTAATAAATCGAGGATGATATGTATATTGTACCAAAAAATGCTTCTGTGTTAATGGATTATATTGTGTCAATGCCTCCGTAATACTAAAAACAAACGCATCGTCTCCAAAATACTGCCTGATTATTTCACTCCCGATATCGTCAAACCATCTTTGAGGTGTTGCTGATAGTCCAAGCCTAAAATCATAACAAGGCAACAAGGCTTTTCGCATTTTCTCAGCGCCTAATCCATGCACTTCATCGCCTATCAAAAATTTTGTCACCTTTTCTCCCAAATCACTTATTATATTTGTAAACTTGTCCGCACTGCAAATTGAATGTGTCACATATACAATAAGATACGGAATTTGCCCGACCTTTAACCTCATTAATTCTTTTTTTAATTTAACATCCCATCCACTAATAGTTCCATTAATTTCTATATTATATTTTCCGTCTACATCAAGATTATCAATATCAGAATGCCATTGCGCTGATAATGTAGCTTGTGGCGTAGATATAACAACCAACAATTTGTCTGTATCCTTTATTGCTTTTTGCATACATCCTATTGCTGTTCTGGTTTTGCCACATCCCGTTGCCATTTCTAGCAAGAGCTTTCTACTGTTTTTTTCCCATTTTTCTACAGCTTCTTTCTGATATGAGAATAACTTTAATTCTTCTTTTTCCTTTTGTGTAATTACTCTTGCCGGATAATATCTTCGTACATCTAATAATTGAGGTTCAAAATTTTGACTTACCTTAATTAATTCTTCTTTAAGAGCCTCCGGTATCTTTTTAATTTCAACATCTTTTCTTGTCCCGTTCCAAAAACTATCAAACTTTTCGATATCATCCTTATAGTAAGGATATCCATTATCCCAACTATAAAATACCTTAAATTCTTCCGTATTGCTCATCCAACCGCTTAGTGACTCATTGTTAGAGCCACTGAATGACAAGATATTGCCACTCTGATCATACAATATGCCTACCTTCTGATGCATAATACCTGACTGCCTGACTTCCGTACCGGACAAAATATGCATGCCACTTTTTAACACCGCAATTCTCATATCAAGCCTGGCATTTGCAAGCATCCATCCCAATGCTCTGACATGATCTTTTTGAAACTGGCTTTCTATTTTTGAATAATCCTCAATAAAACTATTAAGCATTATTCTTCCCAATGCATCATCTGTTTGCTCCAGTATTGAAATATCCTGTTGTGATAATTCAGGGCAAGTCACCAGTCGCATTGTTCCACCATTCATAATAAATTCTGACATCCCTTTTGCTGTTATCGCCAAACTCGAAGAATTAAAAAAGCCTGCAATTCGATCGTATTTATTTGCCCGAGACAGTACCGGTATATAGAAGTCCCATAAAACATCTTCTACACCAGAATCATAAGAATGATTAACAGTCAATTTTGAAAAATCATTCATACAAAATTACTCCCAACTGATATTATTATTTATTAAATCACACGTTGCTTTGTCAGCATATTTTAAAGTATGTCGAATCATATTCTTAATGCTTGATCTTCTTCTAATAGCTGTGCTCTCTTTCAACAATGTGCGTAATATTTTCATACCATCCATTTTATCCCTACGAGCAAACGTTAAGTTATATTGAATAATAGGAACTCTGAGACATAACTTTGCTTTCAAATTGCTCTTATCTTCCTCCGGGAGATTCATATAAATTCGTCCTATCGCCGTTATCTCATACGGTTCCCCTTCTTTAACTAAACCTAATTGTACATCAGCTTTATAATGATTTTCTCCGTACTTCCTCTGCGCTTCACTATTCGCATCCTTATTGAAATAATATCCAATCAATGTATAATCACAATTTCGATTTGTTTCTACGATAGCTGGAATTTTATCTAAGTCTTCGATACTACTAAATTGAGGAATATTCGATGTTGTTATTTCTTCAATTTCAGTTTTATGTAATTCTATTATGTCTAAGATTTCTTCTATACTGGTATTCATTAGTAAATTCACTACCAGTTCAGACACTTTCTCTAACACTTCATCTTTATATAATTCTTCTTCAAAACGGCTTAATGGATTCATATAAAATTGATATAGAATATTCGTTTTATCAGTGCTACCTTCCATCAATAATACTATATAATTCCTATTCATACTAATTTCCCCAGCTTTACATTATATCTTATTAATTTCTTTGCGACTCTTCCTTTTTTTCTGCGACTCTTCCTTTCTCTTCCGAGCTGCTGCAGCCTTCTGTTCCTTGATTTTTATTACATATGGTTGTTTAAGATATTCCATATCATAGTATTTTGCAGCTATATTAGGAAATTTCTCTTCAAATTCTAGCATTGCACGGTACGCTGTACATATGGTTTCTGTTTTTACATGATATTGACATCTAGTACAATACTGACGAAATGATAATTTCTTAATGAACTGCGGTTGATTACACCATCTTGCAATTTGAATGAATAAGGACTTATATGGGCTTTGTAAATATTTCTCATGTCGCATTATATACGGCAAGCAATCATATTTTATTAAAATTCTTATTCGTTCAAATACGCTTTCTATTTCCTGTTCATCCTGTCTATCAAAACCAGATAGAACATATAGCTTTGTTGGCTTATCACAAAATTCTCTCCACATTTGTAATTTCTTTTCCATCCAGACAGCATCTTCAATATGGTCAAAAGCAAAAATGTAATCTCCAAAATATTTTGCCTGATTCAATAATTTTGCTTTTTCCGGTGTCATAAGTCTCATATCCAATCCTTGCTTAAATTGAAATGGCTTGCCCGTAGCAATCAATTCTGAAAGTGCCTCTTTCCACTTAGGATATCCAAAGAAATTATCATCCCAACAATAAATATATTTTCTTGACGGATCATACCATTCCTCAATATGACTATGAAATTTTACTTGCTTACAATCATGATTTACACAGAAGTCACAATGTCTAAAACAGCCTCTTGTCACAAAGCCTATTGAGAAATATAAATAATCCTTGTACCACTTATATTTATTTTTGTATCTTGTATCTTGCTCTATAAAATGATCATATACATGATAATCCGGCATATGATGCTCAATCTTTTCTGGCAATTTAGGCGCATGGTCGAAATAGAACCCTGTTCCACCAAAATACACATTTTCAAAATTCAGTAGCCTTCGATCTATTTTTGTAAAGTCAAATACCTTACAGATATAGATTGCGTCATAATTTTCAACTCCATCATATGTGTTTAAGTCATCCAATTCTCCGACTTTCTTATATAATTCAGAATAGTCCTCGATTAACCTAACTTGGCAGCCGTGCTCTTTAAAATAGCCACTTAATTTCATTATGCAAAGATTAGGATGTCTTGTTCCACCATCCAGTAAATCTGCATCTACTAATGCAATTTTACAGTTTTTAAAGTCATATCTCGTTTTTATATTCTCTGCCGTTTGGGTCGAATATATTCCATGTTCATTCGGTTCTTCTATAATTTTGTTTTTTATCTCGCGTATCATAATCTCTAAATGAGCAATACTATAGCTCGTCATAATACCTTTCGTAATTTACATATAGTTTTTTCTTGGCTGATGAATAGAATACATTTGCATCCATAATCATATTGTACAATCGTTCTTCAATAACAGGAATCTCATAATCATATTGTAGCACCCCTAATAGATCATCTGTACTAATACTACGATATTTACCTACAATCTCCTCAATTAAACGGCTTGAGTCAAATATCATAACGCCATTTTCTGCTTCCTTAAAAATCCATTTTCTTGCCATTTTTTGTCTGGCAAATAAACCAGAAGAAAATAGCACTGACTCCCAAAAAATTTCTGTTAGCCCAGCTGTTTCATAGGGATTAATAAACCCTTGCTTTATTAGACTACGCATAGTGAAAATATTACCCTTGGCAAAAGCCTTAACCTGTGTACAAAAATCAACTAACATCTGCTGAGTCAAACCATACTCCCTAACTTTGGGGTATGAGATTAACTTATTTTCTTCAATATAAAATATTTCCTTCGCCCGCATCTTTTTTTGTAATTTGTAAGCAACGGATTGATTTTTTAAAACCCACATTCTCATTGACAAATCAATTTGGTCATCATTGAATATACTTTCTGCAACCTCATCCATATTTGAAAATTTGTTTGCATTGTATATCAAATTAGTACTTATTTTATATCCATGTTTCTTGTAATTATAGCTAGACAACTTATGTGGATCATGCTGAGGTAATAAGGTCTGATACCTCCTCTGGATGTCCTTTATTTCCATGATATCCTCTGTCAATATTTCGGTCAAAACTTGATCTTCTTCATCTGTCAGTTCTTCATAATCGACAGAATATATACCCTTATTATAATATACGTCTATTTCTTTAAAATAATTTGCCAAACAAGTATATTTATCTACCCCGTATTTTTCCTGATATTTTTCTGCAAGTTCATAATTAGAAATAGGAGCTTCTTCAACAAGTAAATCGTACACTTGCTGTGTTCTATCTCCGTTTCCTATAACGATGACTGGTTGCCTCATGAACTTAATTTCCTCAGAATGCAAATATTTCTTTAGCAGATTATGTAATGCATATTCATCATATATTCCATATTCTTCCATCACTTCAGGATAATGGTCAGTGAAATATTTTGTGGAAATCTCCACATTTGTATGTTCATAAAATTCAATTTCTACAAGCAAATCTCTCATGTCACTCTCCGTCACTGACGTATAAGCCACACGATGCCCATGAAGCAAAAGCACATTGTTTTGACGTTGCAGGTTACTTTCTATATATCGAAGATTAATTTCCACTCTACGATCATCGGAAATTCCATACTTTTTTGTAAATGTACAATACTCTTCGTAAAACTCCTCAGAAGTAACTGGTTCCTTATGTTTTTTTAATAAATATAAACAAATGTCTATACGATTTTTCTTAATTCTATATCCGTCATCATTTATATAATTTCTAAAAGCATATCTTTCTGCATTTATTCGTATATATGAAGGAAGATCCTCTCTCTCTATTAATCCATCAAGTTCTTGGTTTCCCTTTTTTCCAAGATACTGCATATATTCATAAGAATATTTGTCTAATCCGGTAATCATGCAAAAGCTCTCCTGATTAAACTCATACTCTTTATACAAATTGACAAATCGATCTTCAATAGTTTTAATTTTTTTATCAAATGCCTTGCTAATGATCTGCCTTACACGTTCTCTTGTCACACAATATCGCTTACCAATTTCATCAAGTGTATATCCCTGTAACTTTAACAAAACAAATTCTCTCGTTCTCGGATCTGAAATTGTGCCAGCATAATTCATTATCGTAGGATACACAAATACATAATAATCTTCTTCAATTTCGATAATATTATTTTCTAGCCAAGTATTAATATAGAAATCTTTTACTAAAGACAGTTTTCCCCCAAATATTATATCTAGGGTTTCATGGTCAATTTTATCGTCCTTACATGTTTGTTTTAAAATTCTTTGGAAAGTAGGCCGCCAATATTCTTGTATTAAAACATCATATATTAACGCATCACTTAAGTCCTGCATCGTTAATATTTTAGATGATTCATATAAATAATGTTCTGTATTATTTACTATTTCCTCTGTGAACATAAGTGTGTGCTTATTAGTTTTATTAAATAATCCAAGGAAATATGCTATAATTCGTTTGCAGTCTTTACCTAAATGTGCTATTTTCTCTCCATAAGCAAATTTTAATTTTGTAATTGCCTCGGAAATTTCCTCCTGCGTAGTAATACCACAGCCATGTAATCCCAAAATATCCCTTGCCGTTAAACGTAATAATTGGTTCTCTGTTTGTATTCCATTACTTGTCAGTATCTTCTTTGCCCTTTTTGAAAAGTCCATATTTTCAACTAATTGACCTTGCCAAGGCATATCATACCCGTAATCTAATTTTTTATCGTCAACGATTTTTTCCGTTTGAGTATCCACATTCTTCTTTTCGTCATTATTAATTGTAGTAATTGCCTCTGGCGCTGTATTCAATACAGTGATTGCCTCTTTTACCTCCTTAATTTCTGCAAAAGATTTTTTCCCAAGATGTTTGAAGCTCATTATTTTTTCATCCGATAAAGCACACAATTCTCCTATTGTATCAATGTGATTTCTTCTCAAACAGTTATACGTTCTAGCAGAGAAATTCAATGTACTTATTGGTAAATTGTTAGCTCTTCCAACTCTATTATCTTCTGTCATTTTTGAAGTTCCCCCATCTCACATTTCCCTTTTCAACAAATTTAATATTACTAATGTATTGAAAACACTTGCTTGCTTTGATTTACTGCATGCGTTTTATTCATCATCTGGTTAGTTTTCAATTCTGATTCCTCAATGTTTTTCCCATTTACCCGGATTGCGGATACATACAGCGAAAGAAGCGGAAACTGCATGGATTTTATGAGGTCATATATTTTTTCATCCTTTGTCACAAAGGAGACCTTGGAAGTACTCGTAAAGTTCTGCTCATTCATAAGAACTGCCATGATGTCTTCCCTGGTGATATTTTTCTTGGTTACCGGGATAAAATACCATTTTTTTACCGGTGCATTCTCTATTTCGATCCGTACCGGTTCCTTATCCTGATATCCTTCATAGGTAAATGACCATTCATAGTCACTGTTCATAATACTCGCAAGTACCGGCATAAGCAGATACTGACCTGCATCATCTACCTTACCCTTCAAGGTTGCTTTCCGCTCATGCTTTTCCGGATCATACCCGGCTGCTGCAAGAAGTTCTTCAAAGGATACATCCTCTGTTGCATCTGCAATTTTTTCTATCGTCCCGATGGTAGGCGGTTTGTCCATCATTGCGTTTATATACTTATTGATATAGGAACGGCTAAGTCCGGCATCCTCACAGAACTGTTTCTGATTTCTTGTTCCCAGTGCCAGTTTTAAAAGCCTTCCATACTCTTCTTTCTGAAACGGATTCTCTGCATACTCTTTTCTAAGCATAAATCATCCTCATTTACTTTGACTTTTTAGTTTTTCATACCCGGTTAAAATGCTTTCTCCGGTTTCCGTAATTCTTTCAAGTGCTTTTTCATTCACCATTTTTAGTCTCCCAAAGAGAACTTTTTAGACCTTTTTCTCATTTTAACACACCGCTATTTCGATTGCACTCTTTTTGTGTTCTATGTGGAACCTTTCTTATCTCATGTGTGCTCTGATTGTTCTATATTTCATTTTTGCTCTTGACATTGTGTGTTTTATGTGTTTTATTATTTTATAGAACACACTTATTGTGTTTTATGAAGTGTTTCATATGTTTGCAGAACACACTTTATACATTTACTTTTAAATATCTTACGGATTACGTGTTTTGTGTCCCACATATCCGGTAGAAAGGAGGCTTCTTATGGCAAAGTACATATCGGGATCTGCGAAAAAGGGAACTACTACCTATTACTTTGTAAAAGATGCTGTTACCGGAAAGTTGGATACAGACTGCACCAGATACTTAAAACATAAGGTCAGGCAGAACCGGGCAAACAATACCATAAAGCGCATTGCCTACATCCTGCCCTTCTACATGAATTACTTATCTGACAAAGGACTTACCCTTCGGGCGGTTTCTGATCTTAAGTTTTCCGAGCAGTCCGAACACTTCTCTGATTTCCTCATGGAAGTGAAAAAGGGCGCCCATACCGGGAGCATGAAGGAAGTGAAGAATAATACCGCAAACTCCTATTTACAGGCAGTGTTCGGGCTGTACGATTTTTTACACCGTGACAGCAATCTCCCCTACTTAAAAGTACTGGATGACAGAAATTTTTCTTATGTTACAGACATAGGCACCACCAGCTATTCCACCTACAAAACCTTTGACGGGTACCTTCGACCTAACAAGCACACCGCCCGTACCGTCACCAAGGAAGAATTAGCTGCTATCTTAAACGCCTGCTCCTGCAATCGTGACAGACTCTTACTTCTTCTCTTAGAAGAGACTGGGCTTCGTATCGGAGAGGCACTTGGAATCAAATACACCGAAGACATTGATTTTGCAGGCAGGCGCATTTTTGTCAGATACCGCACAAACAATCCAAACGATGCTCACGCCAAAAACGCCGAAGAGCGCTGCATGAGAATCAGTGATTCTACCTTTGCTCTTTTAAATGTATATCTTGCAGAAAATGCGGCTCTTTTTGAAAAGACGGACTACCTTTTCATCGTATTACATGGAAAAACGAGGGGGAATCCCTTAAGTGCCAATTCCTTTTACACGTGTCTTGAAACCATCGGGAAAAAGGCTGGGCTTACCGTGACAAACCATATGTTACGACATTATTTTGCAAATTCCAGAAGGGAAGCCGGTTGGGAGATCTTAGACATTTCGCTCTCCATCGGTCACAAGAGTATCAAAACCACCATTGACTATTTAGATGAAGAAAGCAGGTTAGTGGAGAAAGCGCAGGAACAATACCTAACAAGAAACGAAGGGACGATTCCAATTTCCGACTTTCTATAGGCTTGTGGTATTTTATTCTTTTTATCCACCTTGTAAAGCCTTTTACTTAAAATCATCCACTTACTTGACAAGGTTTCCAAAAAGAATCGGTGGGTAATCAAGCCCACAGAAAGGGGAGTTCTCTTAATTCTTAAGAGTCTGACAGGATGGACAAGCAGTTAAAAATCGTAAAAACTTCATACACCTTGGAAAAAGAGATCTCCTATGCCACCTCTTTATTTCCGTCAAAGGTTGTGCATCTTGTGACTGCTCTTACGTCACTTTCAATCTCTTCTTTGACGGAAGTGACGGTTCCCATTTTAATTTCCTACAATCGTTTTGTTTTTAGAGAATTTTTCGGGAATGCAAACAAGTACAGTTCCTACAAAGGAGATTTAGAATGTGCCATGTTTTCCTACTTTTCTGCCACCGGACACGCTCTTTTTAAGATGCCCTTCCCGGTAGCGCTAGAGGATTCTGTCTACAAAAAGCTGATGGTTTACTTGATTGCTTCTGGGATTACCTCATTCGATCAGATAAATGCCCTCTTACGGTACTCCTACGGCGAATATGTACAGCTTACGGTGCCAAAGAAAGCCACCTCCCACACCAAAGGGATGGATCTTGTGAAGCTCTCCCTCATAAAAAGCCAGAGTTTCACAAGAATACCGCACTACGACAATACACTGTTTTACCTGGCTTACTGCCCGGACTATGAGATTGCTCACCGGTTTTTCTACACGGCAAGGAAGGAATTTCTTTTCTTTGATTTTACAAGGTCTGTCCCTGAAGACATGAAACGGCAGATTTTCGCCTGCCTTATGGAAACGCTGCAGGAAAAAAAGGAATGTTCCAATCACCTGCTCTTACAGCATTACATTACACCGCTTTACTACTTTTACGATTTTTGCTGTGAAATGCACATAGAGGATATCCAAAAGATCTCAAGAAAAGAAGCTGACCGCTTCCCGGAGTACTTATCTACCCACATGGATGCGATCTCAAAATCTGCCACGCAGGTATTATACCGGGTACGAAAACAGCTTTTCCTCTCTGCAAAGGTTACGGACTTTTCCTCTTACGTGTGGTTTTTAGAGCGTTTCGCTTTGGAAGAGACAAGAGTAAATCCCACCAGAACCATTGATGCCTTTTACTTTGACGATGTGGAAAATCCTTTTCACAGAGAGATCTTCCAAAATTACATGAAGTACTTACTGGTATTATCCCCGAAGTATTCCTTAAGAAAGATCCTTATGAAGTACTACATGGTAAAAGACTTCCTACGTTTTTTGGACGAAAGAAATATCCTGCTTTCTGCACTTACCGAAAGTACCATCAAGGAATTTATCTCTTACCGGGCAGATTTAGAATTGCAGCCGGAAACTTTCAACACTACGTTAATTGACTTAAGTTCTTTCCTCCACTGCATTGCCCTACGGGAAAATTTACAGATACCGGATTTTTCTTTTGACTACTACTTAAAAAAGACCTTCTCGCTTCACCATGACAGGTCGGTGCCGGAAGATGAGGTGGATGCGATCCTTACGATCCTCTACAAATTCCCGGAATCTCTGGGGCTGATGTTTTTAACCCTGTATTCCACAGGTCTTAGGATCAACGAGGTCTGCTCCTTAAAAAGAGATGCTCTCTTTATGGACAACGGCACCTGCTTTTTAAAGACCTACCAGTACAAGATGCGGACGGAAAAGGTAATCCCCATACCGGAAGATCTCTACTTTTTACTTACCCGGTACCTAAAAAGAACGGATTCCTCTTTAGTTTACATCTTTCCCTCCATAAAGAATACGGACAAACCGTTCCAGGCAGCCACCTTTTCCAAGCAGATGAAGACCTGGCTTAAAAAATACCGTCTGACCGACCACATAGATTTCAGGTCTCACGACTACCGTCACACCATTGCGACCGATCTTTATGATTCCGGTGCCGGGCTTCCCACCACCAGAGAATTTGTCGGTCACAAAGACGAGAACATGACAAAGAAGTACATCGACCACCGTCCGTCCAAGATCGACCGACTGCAGAAACAATATTTTTCGGAGAATGACTTATGAAACTATACTTTACTGACCTTATGTGTTTTCAAAAGAACCCTGCGAATATCCCCTGCAAGCAGGCTTTCAACTTGGACAGGCTCCCTACGCTTTCCCTAAAAAACGACTTTGCAGCCTACATTTTTGACAGAGGATGCACCCTGTCCTATTCCTCTCTTCGCACGGAATGCGTACAGTTTCATACACTTTCAGACTTTTTGAGCGAGGAATACCCCTATCTTACATCCCTCACGGAGGTTCCGCTGGATACCCTGCAGGGAAGCTTAAAACGCTGGCTTTTAAAAAAGGAACTGGCTCTTAGCTACAAAACCTCTCACCCGGACCGCAAAAAAGAGACCTACGGTGACAATCCGGTGCTCCACTTCCTTACAAATGCCTACCAGTATTTCGAGGGAAATGGTGGGACTTACTTTTCCAAAGATCATGACATCTGGCAGCTTAATAGCCTACCTTTCCCGGTGAATGTATCTCCGGTAAACGGTCCGAAAAGCTTAAACTTTTCAAAAATCGCACAGCCCACCTTAAAAGAGCAGAGCAAGGAAGCCGTCTACTACAGACTGAAACGTGCATCCGCTGCCACGGTATCTGCAGAACTTTATGCCCTGCGTATGCTCTGTGAATTTTTACATACTACCCACGAAGACTTCACAAATTTTACTCAGTTTAACAGAGCTCTTTTGGAAGAGTACTTAAGTTACCTCTACCTGGAAGCCGGGCGGAAGAAGAATTATAACTCAGAACTTTCCCACTTAAAAACCGCTCTTGAAACCCTGGGAAAGCTTTATGAAAGCGAACATCTAAAGACTCTGTTTCTTCCCACGGATTTTTCCAAGAAGAAACTCCCGGTATTTACCTTTTATTCCGATGCAGAGCTTTCAAGACTGCATGAAGCCTACAGATTTTTAGATAAGCAGACCGCAAGGATCTTGCTAATTCACGAACTGCTTGGTCTTCGGATTTCCGATACACTCACACTGAAAGTTACAGATATCGTTATGGAGCCAAAGCCCCACCTCAAAATCCTGCAGCAAAAGACCGGTAACTACCTGAAAAAATCAATCAATAACGATATCCTGCTTCTTTTAAATGCCAGTATCAAAGAAACTTATGAAACCTACGGAGAACAGGAATACATCTTTGTCTGTGACAAGGATCCGAAGTCCCCTCTTCCCTACAAAACGATCTATTACAGACTGCAGGTTTTAATCAATACCCATGATTTAAAAGATGACCATGGAAATCCACTGACTGCAGGGACTCACATTTTCCGAAGAACCTACGGCAAAAAACTCTGCGATCTGAACCTGGATGATGTAACGATTGCTTCCGTGATCGGTCATCACGGCACCGGATCCGTTGCAAACTATCGCCGTATGAGTTCCAAAGTACTGGCTGCAAATACGAAAACTGTCATTGATAAACGTAACGACAAAATTCACAAATACAGGAAAGGATGGATGAAATGACAAACTACACAAATATGTTGCGCATGAACGAAAAAGTCTGCGAGGAAAAGCGGATCCTTGCAATCGACACCATCAGACGCATGGTACGGGACAACGAGCAGATCACGATCTGCGAACTAACCAAGCAGACCGGACTCTCCCGTTCCTTTTTCTACAAAAATGCCGTGGTAAACATGGAATTAAATGCTGCCCTCAAAGCACAACAAGGCAAGATTCTTTCCAGTAAGCGGGACAAGAAATTAAACGAAGCCCTAAAAGAAACGGTAAAACTCCAAAAGGACGAGATCGAAAAACTCCGTATGGAGAAATCAAGACTTACCTTTGAAATCAAGAGACTCAAAAACGAACAGCAAAATGACTTAGACTATTCACTTATTGAAAAACTTTAATCGCAGGAGGAATGAACATTATGGCAAGTTATATTATTGGAGTAGACGTAGGATACGGTAATACCAAAACGGCGCACAGCTGCTTTTCTTCGGGAATTAAGCTGCTTTCTTCAAAGCCCCCGATAAGCACCAGAGTAATTGAGACCACTTCCGGTTTCTATACCATCGGAAACGGTAAGCTCTCCATCCAGAGTTCCAAAACGGAAGATGAAAATATGCGTGCACTTACCATGGCTGGCATTGCGGAAGAATTAAAACGCACCCATACCACCGTTGCAGATGTTTACCTTGGATGCGGTGTACCCTTAACCAGAATGGGGGCGGAAAAACATGCCTTCCTTGACTATTACAACAAAAACAGACGGATGGTCTACAAGTACGAGGATGTTACCTATTCCGTAAATCTTCTCTCTGTCGATGTATTTCCACAGGGGTATGCCGGAGTAGTAGCAAAGCTCCCCGAACTTAGGAAATCCGTGGTCATCGTTGATATCGGCTCCTGGACAATAGAGATCCTTCCCATTGAAAACTATGTGCCGGACTTGACCAGATGCAAGTCCCTTACCATGGGTACCATCACCTGCATGAATGACATTAACGAAACCTTAAGACAAAATCTTGGAAAAGAAGCAGACGAATCCACCATCAAAGAAATCATGATGTACGGTACCAGTGATATCCCTGCAGAATACTTATCCATCATCAAATCCGGGCTACGTGACTATGTAACATCCATCATGGATACCTTACGGGCATTAAATTTCAATCCCGATCTGACCCAGTTTGTATTTATCGCCGGTGGTGCATCCATCATGAAGCACTTCTTACCGGAATCGTTTAAAAGAAACTGCGTCATCATTGATGACGTACATATCAATGCAAAAGGATATGAAGACTTAATCCGTAAGAAAATGGGAGGCAGGGCATGAATGTAAAGCGTAAAACTGTCCGCTTTCAGGATAATGCTTCCGATCTGGCTGTCTATGAGGCAATCTCTGACTATAAGTCTTATGGCTTCCGGTCAGAGAGCCACATGGTCGTTGAGGCAGTAAAGCAGTTTATTCACAAAGATGGCTCTGCCATAGATTCCGAGGAGCTGGCAGATCTGATCGTCCAAAAGCTCTCCGGGAAAATAACTCTTTCCGAAGTTGCTACTGACACGGCAGATGCTCCCACTTCCGAGGCAGCCTTTGATGCAGCCCTAAATTTCCTGGAAGGATTATAATTGTAACAGCAAAACTAAGCTTCCCCTTACCTGTCATTGTATTTCAAAAATTTGTGTGCTATAGTAACAAATATCAGCACTACCACCCGTTTGGAATATAGGTCCTACAATGCATAGCAATTTTACGACTGGGGGATTTATGATGAACAACAAACTGCCTAAAGAACAGGAAACATTCAACGAAGAAACAATCTCTGCTCTGAATGAAGTGGACGAAATGCGTAAGCATCCGGAACAGTATCCGTCCTATACATCTGTTGACACGATGTTTGATACTTTATTAAAAGAAGATACTTCTAAATAAATAGAAAGCCCTGGCATTATGCCAAGGGCTTTTGTCATCTACTCTCGTTTCAATCTTTCTGCGTACCTCATCAGTAGAATATCCGATGGCTAAAAGCAACTCGATACACTAGATTCTATATATTTCTTTTTATTTTTAACTACTTTTAACTACCTATTTCAAATTATTTGTAAGAATTTGTCGATATTTGACATATATTGAGTAGAGGGACAAAATTCCTACTATATGACTAAGGTTACGAAAACAATGAATAACGAAAAAATACTGGATGAATTAAATGACAAACTTGATTATATGCTGGATCACCTAGAGGATTATACCGATAACGATATTAAATCTATCGTAAATCAGATGAATGAATTGTATCCTGCTGATCCCATGCCACCTGTTCCTATAGAAGAATCATTAAAAGATTTCTGGGAATTTGTTGCCAAACGGGAAGAGGAAGAACGTATTCTCTCCCAGTGTCTTCCTAAAAATGTTTCTAATCTGGATGACATATGTTCATTTAGGCTTTATAATTGTCTTAAACTGTTTCGTAGGGGGAGGTTTTCATCATGAAACAAAGTGGTTTTGGCATTGCATCCTTAATACTGGGTATTGTAGGACTTGTGTTTTCCTGCTTTATCGTAGGTATCATTCCTGCATTTCTTGGTCTTATTTTCGCAATCATTGCTCTTTGCCAAAAGAATACGAAAAACGGAATGGCGATTGCAGGTCTTATATGTTCCATTATAGGCATTGTCTTTTCTGCTATTATAATTCTTCTTGGCATCGCCGGATCTGGCAACACCAGTCAGACTGTATCTACAAATAAAAAGCAGGAAGAAGTAAGAAGCTCTTCCGCTCAGACTGAATCTACCATGATTTCCCCGGGCTATTCCTTTGATGCAAACGGAGTTACTGTTACAATCAATGATTTTAATCTCGACTTTACGGATTACGATGACAATTATGGCTTATATGCTCCTTCCACTGGGAAAAAATATATTTGCATTGAAGTTACTTTTACGAACAATGCAAAAACTGACCGCTATGTTAGCAGTATCGACTTCCAGTGCTATGCAGATGATTCCATCTGCGATGAAAAATATGGTCTTGATTCCGATTCTTTTATTGGTACAAGCCTCTCTTCCGGCAGAAAAACCAGTGGACGAATCTACTATGAAGTGCCGGAAGATGCTCAGAGCATTGAATTAGAATATGAAACAGATTTCTGGACTGACCATAAAGAAATCATGAAACTGCAGTAAACGAAATATTACTGAGGAAAACAAAATGGCAAAGGATCAACGATTTGAAAAAATATATTCACAGGAACCATGAACGTTACGGAAATCTGGGTGGATAAAGAGACCGGCGTAAACTATTTATATCATGCAAGTGGCTATTCCGGCGGTCTGACACCATTATTAGACAGAGAAGGATATCTTCGCCATGGCAGACGTCGTCATCTCCCGTGCCGGGGCCAACGCGATCTGCGAGCTCCTCGCATTGAAAAAGCCGAACATTCTCATCCCTCTGCCTGCTGCCAGCAGCCGCGGAGACCAGCTGTTGAATGCCGCTTCCTTCGAAGCACAAGGCTACTCCATCGTTCTCAATGAGGATGATATTACGACGAATCTGTTGGTCGACAAAGTACACGAGCTGTACTTCAACCGCCAGAAATACGTCGAAGCAATAGGACGCAGCCACCAGATGGATGCCGTGAAGACGATCATGGATCTCATCGACCATGCGGTGGAGAAATAATATAGGGCAAAATTATAGCCGGGCTTTGCATTATCGTGCAAAACCCGGCTGTTTTTATACTTACTTGTGGTTCTTTATGCTTTTTATTTACCTACTTGTTCTTTCTGTCCACTGACGAAACAGCCCACAATAGCAAGCACCGCTGTAACCAACGTAGTAATGATCGTCGCATTGATCTGACCGATCAGTTCGGAATGTCCAAATGCCACAATATTGTTCAGGTAATCTGCATAGCTTCCGATGATCTCCGTAAGAGTAATAAAGTAAAACAATGTTACCGAAATCAATACGGAAGAGAGCAGTTCAAACACTCCAATCTGCAGAAACAGCTGCAATGCACCTAATACACAGCCCAATCCTAATCCCAACAGGATCTTCACATCGTATTTTCCCAGTGCAGATGCATACACCAGATAGGTTATCAGTGAGATCAGGCAAAATACGGGGACTATTGCCTGAATATAAAATCCCACGGTCTTATTTTTTAATAGATTCACTGCTTCTCCTCCTTTCCGGTACCCTGTTTTCTCTTCACTTCACTGATGACATACAGCACAGCAAGTCCTGCCGTAGTAATTGCAAACACAACGATCAACACCTTCAATGCAATACTCCACCAGGGAGTGATGGATACGATACGGGTATCCGATGACAGTCCGTTAATTGCTGCTGAATGGCTGAATACATAGATCGTGTTTTTCGCCATATCGCGCAATCTCAGCAGAGCATTACCATCGTCAGATGCGTTAATGTAATCTACCAGAGCCGGTCCCGATACTTTATCAAAATCGAAACAGATCAGATCGGAATAGCCCATCAGCTGATCCACAAAATGAGACGCATAATCCGTCACTGCTGCATCTGTAATCAGGTGCCCCTTGAATCCCCATTCTCTTCTCACGACACCATAGTTCAAGGCTTCACACGCAGGAGAATAGGTCAGTCCCTGTCTGCCATAGATTCCCATGGCTCCCAGCACACCACCGAGATCATCACGCATCGCACCCTCAAAGCCTCTCAGAGATCCCTCTCGGAATGCCTGCTCACGGTAAAAATAGCTGATACCATTTCTCTCCGTCTCAAAATCATTTCCCGCAAAATGCTTCGGTCCGGCGATAACTCCTCGCTCCTGTTCCGCGGACAGAACGATTTTCCCAACATAATAATTCACATTGGAATCCTCTGAATAGTATTCCTCATTTCTACCGCTGAACGGAGTACGTCTCAGATCCAGACCTCCGGTCCATGCTTCGTTACATCCTTGGAACAGTACTTCTTCACCCTGCAGGAATCCTCTTTCCTCCTGCAGATCCTTATTCCAGCTGGCGGCAATAACGGAGGTATAATTCCCACCGAATTCTGTATAAGTATTCGGATTCTTCTCTTCATCCGTTCCGAACCCGAGCAATTCAGGGAATGACACATCGGATCCGTTACATCCGTCACTGGAATGTGTCTCCGGAAGCACAATAGAAGATACCTCCGAACTTCCCTGTACATTCGGGAACAAAGATGCCATTTCTTCGACGGTCATCTGATCAAGGAATGCATTCCACGTCTCTGTATCGTCATAGTCTACGTCTTTCATCATGGCAAAGGTATATCCATTATCAGCTTCTCCCTGATGCATTTCTGCTGCAGAAGGTGCATCCTCTGCCTTCTGGTACACTTCACCCTGCAATTTTGTCTGCATCTCCTCTCCAGCCACCGGCACACTGACTGCTTCGGTGGGGAAAGTCGCTGCCCAGTCAGAACGGCTGAGATAAGTGATCGTAACTCCGGTATCCTCCGACCAGTAATTGATATCCTGTTCCTCAAAACGATTCGTTACTCTCTCTCCGGTTGCCTTGCTATATGCATAGCTCTCAGAGTCCGGATCTCCGCTTGCAGGCACACCATCACGGAACTGATAAACACAACTACTGTTCAACGAGCTGTCCTCCGTGCCGTCCTGATCGAACATTCCGGTATATCCTTGTACCGCGAGAATATTATTCAGAGCATCATGTGCACTTTCGCCTACGGCAAAATAATAATCACCAGCACTTAAGATATATCCCTTCGCCTGATTCTGATCATAACTTGCCAGAAGATAGCGATCTACCGGAACCAATACCGTCTCTGTTTCATCCGGACCAAGCAAAGCGCTCTTCTCGTAACCCACAAACTGGATTGCACTCTTCTCTACTTCGTTGGTCTGCTCATAGGTTCCATAAGGAGTCTGGGCATATACCAGAACTGCACATTTTCCGGGCACCGATCCGGTATTACGTACCTGAACTTCAACCAGATACTGATCCGCATCTTCATCGTACTTCACATCCGTAATCTGCTGTTCAAAATCAGTATAGGACATTCCCCATCCAAATGTGAAGCACATCTCATCCGCATAATTCCAGTCACCTTCCGAGCGGAAACCACCTACCTCCGAGGATGCGTTTCCGTTACCCATAATGCAGTCTGCATATCGTGTTTCATAATATTTATAACCAACATAAATATTTTCCTGTTCCACCGTCACATACTGCGTCTTTTCATCAGTGATAATACCATCTTTGTACATTGTGCTGACATTCGACCATGTCGGTGCATTTCCACACGCATTTACGATTGCCGGGGAAGACAGCGAACTGGCTGCAAAAGTATCGCTCAGACGTCCTGAGGGATTTACCTCACCATCCAATATCTTTGCAACACCGGTCAAACCTGTATTTCCCGGAGAACCAATCCAAAGGCAGGCATCCACATCATAATCATCCAACCAGTCAAGTTCCATAAAATACGTAGTGTTAATAATGACTATGATCTTGTCAAAATGCTCCTTTACAATCTCCAGCATATCTTTTTCATTCTGATGCAATGCCAGGCTGCTGATCGTCTCTCCACTGGTCTCGTCTACTTCACTGACCGGCATATCACGACCTTCACCTGCTTCTCTGGAGAGCACAACAATTGCTGCATCGTTATAATCATCCAGCGAATCCATTACTTCGTCCGTATAGATGCTTTTCGGTGCCTCACAGTTGCCTGTTCCCATATAGTTCTTGATTCCATCGCCCCATGGCGGGAATCCCCCTTCTCCTGTCCGTGGCGCCATACTGCTGTAAGCATTGTACAGAATATCGTTCACCTGAAATCCTTCGTTGCTCAGTGCCTCGTAGAAATCAACTGTCAAATCCCCGTTTTTATAGGTTCTCGATCCCGCTGCCGAGGTATGATACAGAGGATTATACGCGGCAAATCCAAACAGACTGACCTTACCGCCGGTCGTCAGCGGTAACGTTCCGTCATTGGACAATAATACTGCTCCTTCCTCTTCCTCCCCTTGAATGTGATCGTATACATCTGCCTCCAGTTTTTTCAGGTTCTCCTCTGTAAAGTCCCCATAAGAACTGGGATAGGCAGCCGTTGTATCTGTGCTGTCAGAATTCGACACCATTTTTGATGTCTTTACCCCTAAAAATGAATTTACCTGCGATGCATAGCTTTCTGCACATACAGATCCAAAAGAAGTAAAAGCAAGCAAAAATGCGGATACACTGGCAGTTCCACGGAGCACCAGATTACTTTTATTTCTTTTTCCCATAATTTTCCTCCCTTTCTTTGAATTACGCTATGTGTACACCAATATCGTTGAATTCATTGTAGGAGAAGCCAATTAAAAGCACAATATGTTATACCTATGCTGTCTTTCTGTGTGCATATCCTGCAACATCAGGCAAGCGGAATCAATATTTGCAGAGTAAAAATATTGTTTTTGGTACTCACTGTGACCGTTCCGTTATATTTTTCCACAGTATAGCGAATGCTTTTCATGCCATAGCCATGATCCTGTTTATTCTGCTTCGTCGTTCGGGGAATCCCATTCCGGAATTCCAGATCGCCCTGATAATAATTTTGAAACTGAATAACCAGTATTTTCTTCTGATATATCGCTTTCACACTGATCACACGCTGCTGCGGATCCTCCAGTCTGCTCACCGCCTCGATTGCATTGTCCAGCGCATTACCAAAAATACCGTAGATATCTTCCGCTTTCATAAAATTCATCCGGCTTCCATCCACCATGCAGGACCACTGGATTTCATGATTTTTGCAGAACAATCCCTTTTCCATCAAAACAACATCCAGCGCCCTGTTACCCGTCTGCAGGGAAACATCGTAGATCATGATATCCCGTTCCAGTTCCTGCAGATATTCTCTTTTTTCGGTCTCATCTGTGATATCACTCAGATTGTGGATCTGATATTTCAGGTCATGACATTTACGGTTAATATTCTCAATCGTATCACTGGTGATCTCATATTGCCGTTCCTGTTGCTGCCACATAAACCGAATTCCATCCAGTTCCCTCTGCAGGCTCAAATTTTCCTTTTGATTTAACTGTACCCACAGGACATAAAAACAGCACAATCCATCTGTCATTCTGTAGATTACCTGCTGCCAGATTCCTGCTTCGAATCCGTCGATTCCGCTGTTATTCATAATGCTCAGCATCCAGACCAGCATAACGATCGTCAGCATCGAAAACAACGAACGTCTTGTCACAATGAATCTGCCTCTGTGCGTAAGTCTCCTTGCCAGGAAAATATAAAACAACACATAGACAATCACAAATATAATTATCGGAACAGCAAAACTCTCTCCCCATGCAATCTGAAATATGATATACATATCAAAAGCTATATGCTGCATTCCCACAGCAAAGATCATGCAATAGACCGCTTCCGATACCGGAACCTTTAATCCATTCCAGCAAAACAGCGCTGCAACGACAATATACACCGCCCAATAAATAAAATACGCAATTCCTCCCTCCGGGATTCCAAAGATCGTATTGTAGCAAAAAGTTCCTACGATAAATATTGCCGAAAACAATCCTGTCCGCAAATAAAAATGAAGTCTCTTTTCCGCAGGCATCATAAATACCAGACACGCCAGAATAAGCTGTACCGTATAAGATATCCGATTCCAATATTCTACCATTCTTCTCTGATTCCTCCCATGTAATTCGCCAGTGCCTGCAGGAACTCTTTTTTCCTCGGTCGGCTTATTTTCAGCCACACCCCACCTACATTCACATCATCTCTTTCCACACATTCAACGTATTTCAGATTTACAAGATAGCAGTTATTGCATCTGCAGAACGAATATTGCTCCAGTTCTTTTTCTGCATCTTTCATTGTCATTTTCTTTTTTAATACTTCATTGCCTGTGTGATAATACAAATAATGTCCATTAACTTCTACATATCGCAGTTCATCCGTGGTAATTCTGCGCATCCCGTTCTCCGTAGTAATAATGATTTTTTTCGTCTTTCTGCTGTTCACCAGATTTGCCAGATTTTTTATTTTCATGGAAAACGAAAAATAGTTGACCGGTTTCAATATAAAATCAAATGCCTGCACCTCGTATCCACGGATTGCCATCTGTGCCATATTCGTTATGAAAATAATAAATACCTGCGTATTATTTTTCCGGATTTCCTTAGCAATTTGGATTCCATTTTTCCCTTTCATGTCAATATCCAGACAAATCAGATCAAAAGAGTCGTCCTTCGCCCGGAGAAACTCTTCCCCGGACAGGAATTTCTGTACCTCCATCGGCTCTTTCAGTTCTGCTCGTATTCTCTTAAAACATCCCGCAAGCCTGTCCTGATCCCTGACCTCATCATCTATAATTGCCGCTTTCATAGCTTCCACCCTCTCCTGATATATCTTTTCATTAGTGCAAAACAAGGGCATGATACCCTGCATAGCTTTGTGGATACCATCCCCTGTATTTTACCATATATTCTGTTTATTTTCCATGTTCCCTTTCGCCCTCCGGGAATATTATTTTAAAGACAAAGAAATAAATGACCATCGACACACCGCCGGTGATAAAAGTAACCAATAGATTATAGACTGCTGGTGTGAAATATATCTGCGCCAGCGGTATCCATAATCCGTTCACCGCATTACATACAAAAGATATCAATAACCACGCAATAAAGTACCAGAAAATCTGCCATGATATCTTTCCTTTGCTGTGGAACGTAATATTCCTCTGCAAGGGAAAATTGATACACTGTGCCAGAAATGTTCCCAGTTCATAGCTGAGGAAATATCCCAATCCACCACCTATGAGCACGGTACCCTCAGCATCTTTTAACACCTCATACCCTAAAATATTCCACTTATAATCGATGTTGCCAATGTGAATGGGAATCTGTGGCCACATAAACTCTCTGGCTGCCAGTGTTTTTCCAAACAAATAAGGTAAAAAGGTAAATGCCAGATATTGGAATATCGTAACACTCATACTGAATACCCAGAAATAAAACAACTGATAAACCCATTTTGCCAGTTTAGGATGTGACTGTTCAAATTTCTTCCACCGTTCTTTCATCGCTTATCCTCCCTGCCGTACATCTAATTACACTCGAACTTTTATTTTGGTTTCTGCCGTTCCGTAGCTTCCGGTCGCCCGAACCGTTATCTCTCCCATCTCCTGAGGCTGAATGATTGCCAGCGCTTCTCCATAATAGGTATCCGTCACATCGCCTTTATAGCTCCTCTCATGATAAGGACAGGCATTTCCAAATCCGAGCAGGATTCCTCCGCTCACTTCCACCCGTAATTCATCTCGGATTAACGGTTTTAGAATTCCATTCTCATCTGTATAACATATTCTAATATAACACAGTTCCGAAGTGTCTATTGTGGTCTGTTCTGGGAACATTCGAAGCTGTGTCTCACGTCCTGCGGTCTGCAGCCGCTGTTCTGCAATCAGGCTGCCGTCAGCCGCATATGCTTTTATCTGTAATGTCCCGCTCCTGTAAGGGATTTTCGTCTGAAAGCATTCTCTGTTTTTTACTTTCCTTTTTCTAATAATCTCGTCATTTAATATGAATTCCACGTAAGCTGCACCAGTGCTTACTTCAACGCACGCTGTCTCTCCATCATAGCCTTCATATGACCAGCTCTCCAAAGCGTTAGACATCTTCCATGCAGAAGGGGAATGTTTATCCTTCGTATGATTCACCGGGATCACACCTACTGCCAGCTCTCTCAGTCCGAAAGCGACCTGCGTATATGCCATCTCTGCCAGCGGTTTCCCTGTCAGATCGATTCTTCCGGAACCTGCGCTGACCCAGCCCTTTCCACCGTCAAACCGCGGAGCATAATCTGCATACTCCCATGCTCCCACACCGACTTCTCCCAGATAATCCATGCCCGCCCATACAAAGTCTCCGATGATACGCGGATTTTTCTGTGCCAGCTGATAGAATTTTGCAGCATCCGAACAAAAAGTCTCGCTTCCGAGGATTAAACGGGAGGGGTATTTTTTCAAATCATGCCGATACCGGTTGATTCCATAATTATATCCGGCAATATCCAGTTTTCCAAAAGCATCCCTCGTCTTCAGATCGCAGGGATATAGTGTTGCCCCAAACTTCATAAAACCGGCACCCAATATTCCTGCCAGACTGTTAAAAAATTCACTTCCTACTTTCTTACGTTTACTGTTTTTTGTTTCCTGCTCCGCTTTTTTGTCACTGTACACACCAAAACCAATGGAACTCAAAAAGTTAAAAAAGATATTGATGCCACAGGTAACCGGTCTGGTTCCATCCAGCTCATGAAGCTTCTGCGTCATCTTTCCACACAGCTCGATTCCTTTTTTCTGTGCAGTCTCAGATACTTCATTTCCAATAGAATACATCACAACGCTGGGATGATTATAGTCTTTGTCAGTCATTGCCTTCAGATCTGTCTCATAATTCTGTATTACTCTGTCGGCATAGTCATATTTCGTCTTGTGAATGTACCATACATCCACATATTCATCCAGTACCAGCATTCCCAACTCGTCACAGGCTCGCAGCATTGCCTTGGAACATGGATTGTGCGCCGACCGGATTGCATTATAACCATTTTCCTTCAGTATCCGGATCTTACGATATTCGGCATAATCATACGCACAGGCTCCCAGTAATCCATTATCATGATGGATACAGGCTCCTCTTAAAATGATTCTTTTTCCATTGATGCAGAATCCATTCTGCGCATCGCATCGGATCTCACGGATTCCGAATCGTTCCTCTCTCTGGTCTTCTCCAAAAGTTACTCTGCACAGATACAGCTGCGGCTGTTCCGGCATCCAGCGTTTCGCCTGCGGTAGAGATATTTCCAAATGACACTTTTTCTGTTCTGCACGACTGCTTACTTTTGTAAGCAGCTGTCCTTTTTCCAAAATTTCTATATCGAGTTCTCCGTCGCCTGTCGTCGCAATATCAATTCCTATGGCAGGAATCTCTCCTGGCAAAGTCGTGATACGGATCCCATCCATCTCTATATGTTCCACCGGAAGCAGATACAGCCACACCGGCCGGTAGATTCCCGTTCCGGAATACCATCTGCTATTCGGCTGCTCGCTGTTCGAAACATACACCTTTATACTATTGCCTTTCTCATAACAAAGTCTTTCAGAAATATCGATATAAAATCCGGTATATCCATACTCATGTACAGCAATCCTCTCACCGTTGAGAAACACAATTGCATTTTTGTAGATACCCTCAAATTCCAGAATTACTCTCTTTTCTCTCCAGTCTTCCGACGCACAAAATGCCTTCTCGTAAATATAATCATGGCATACATACCACCCATTATGTACACCACCGGCGCTCAGCTCATCCTTTTCATCCATCTGCATTGCGTCATGCGGAATATTCACCGTCATACCCTGTTCCGGCTGCCCCGCCCTCTTACAGATCCAGTTGTTATTCAGACTTATTTTTTTCATCACACCGGCACCGCCTTTCCATTTGTTATGACGATTTTATCGAATCCGCCGGGGAATCTCAATATTTCATACACAGACTGTCATGTACCGTTCCTGTTTTGACAACAGGAACTATACTTCCACAAAAAAACAGTAGACCCTCTTGATCTACTGTCTTTCATTCTAAAGAAAAAGCCTTCCTTTCGAATATTATTACATCCAAACAGGAAGACTTTTTCCATTATTTTTTCACTCTTTTTACACTATTTTTCACTGGCAAGAATTGCCTTTACTTCTTCTACTTCTTTATCTGTTGCTGCAGCGATCTGCTCTGCTGTGAAACCATTCTTGTACATTTTCAGGATAAGACTTGCTTCACCTTCAGGTGACGGAGAGATCGCACAGAAACAGATTTTCCAACTGGACGAAGAGCGTATCCGAGAAGAATCCATGTATGATGGCTTTTATGCAGTTGTAACGAACCTGGAAGGGGATGTCCGTGACATCATCAACATCAACAGACGCCGCTGGGAGATTGAAGAAAACTTCCGGATCATGAAAACGGAATTCGAGGCACAGCCCGTTTTTGTAAGACGGGAAGACAGCATAAAAGCCCACTTTCTGACCTGTTACATCAGCCTTCTGGTATACCGGCTATTGGAAAAGAAGCTGGGGGAAGAATT
>ENA-OOZT01000667-OOZT01000667.1-human-gut-metagenome-genome-assembly--contig:-NODE-667-length-27536-cov-7.540592_pt1 | contig 27536 bp, 26 predicted proteins | sample MGYA00241192_ERZ501407 | MGnify/ENA primary metagenome ERZ501407 (study PRJEB25962, sample SAMEA2042911) | human gut metagenome | biome: human gut; feature: human-associated habitat; material: faeces...
GGAGGTTCGGGTCGAAGCTGAGAAGCTTGCCGTGCGCGGCGGCGTAGGCAACGGCCTGCTGCGTGGCGGAGCGCACCGGCTCCTGCGTCAGACTCAGGCTGCCGAAGTGGAACAGGCGCGCCTCGTCCAGCAGCGAAAGGTCCAGCTCGTCAAAGCGGAGCTGCGTATCCGCGCCCGGCTTGCGGGCAAAGCTGAACGCGCGCTCGCCGCCGGGGCCGAACGTGACGAAGGCCAGCGTTGTGAACACGGACGGATCGCGCACGATGCCCTCCGTGCGGATGCCGGCCTGCGCCAGCGTGGTGCACAGCAGGTCGCCGAACGTATCCGCGCCGACCTTGCCGAGCATGGCGCCGCTGCAGCCGTAGGCGTGCAGAGCGGCCAGAAAATTCCCCGGTGCGCCGCCGGGATGGGCGGCGAGGGTGGGGTAGCCGTCGCGGTCCGTGTCGACCGTGGCAAAATCGATCAGCAGCTCCCCGAGTGCAATGGCGTCCAGCATGAAAATCCCTCCGCATCAGAATGAAAGATAATAAAAGATGTAAAGCAGGTGCTGCCGGAATCAGATCCCCGGCTTTTCCAGTGCAGCCATGCGCAGGGCAAGGCAGAAGATCTGCATGGCCTGCTCCAGCTCCTCGACCGGGGGCAGGGACGGGGCGATGCGGATATTGCTGTCCGCCGGGTCCACGCCGTAGGGGTAGGTAGCCCCGGCGCCGGTCATCGTGACTCCCGCCTCCCGGCACAGCTCCAGCGCCCGCCGTGCGGTGCCGGGCATGGCGTCCAGCGAGATGAAGTAGCCGCCGGTGGGCCTCGTCCATTGGGCGATGTCCAGCGGGGCCAGCTGCTCCAGCGCCGTCAGCACCGCCCGGAACTTGGGGGCCAGCACAGCGGCGTGGCGCTGCATCAGCGCCAGCGTATGGCTGCGGTCCTTCAGATAGCGCACATGTCGCAGCTGGTTGATCTTATCATAGCCGATGGTCTGCACGCCGATGAGGGACAGCATATGGGCCATATTGGCCTCGCTGCACGCCATCACCGCCACCCCCGCACCGGGGAAGGTGATCTTGCTGGTGGATGCGAACTCATAGACCATGTCGCCGTTTCCGGCCTGCCGGCACAGGCTCAGAATATCCGGGAAGGGGACGAACTCCCCCTCCAGCTCATGGATACAGTAGGCATTGTCCCACATCAGCATGAAGTCCGGGGCGGCGGGCCTCATAGCCGCCAGACGCTGCACCGTCTCCGCCGAATAAATGATGCCCTGGGGATTGGAGTACTTGGGAACGTTCCACATTCCCTTCACCGCCGGATCCCGCACCAGCCGCTCCACCATGTCCATGTCCGGCCCCTCCTCCGTCATGGGTACGGTGATCAGCTCCATGCCGAAGGACTGGCAGATGCGGAAGTGGCGGTCATAGCCCGGTGCAGGGCAGAGCCATTTCACCGTCTCCAGCTTGCCCCACGGCTTCTCGCTGTGGAGCATCCCATGGGTATACGCCTTGGAGATGGCGTCGTACATCAGCTGCAGGCTGGCGTTGCCGCCGACGAACACCTGCTCCGCCCGGCAGCCCAGGATCTCGGCAAACAGCGCCCGTGCCTCCGGGATGCCCGCCAGCTCGCCATAGTTCCGGGTATCCAGCCCACCCGCCAGATAGTCCTCCGGTCGGGTCAGCTGCGCCATCTCCCGTGTCACCATGTCCAGCTGCTCCGTGCCGGGCTTACCACGGGCCATGTTCAGCTTCAGGCCCAGTGCCTTCTGTGCCTCATAGGCCTTTCGCACGGCGGCGTATTCCTCCCGCCGCTCATCGGCGGTCATATCCTCATATCGTTTCATATTCTCGCTCCTTTCAGGGAAGTCTATTCTCTTACCGCACCTCGTACAGATCCGTTCTCCGGGCCGACAGAATGGGCAGCTGACGGCGGATGGCGTCGATGCGGGAGAGCTCCAGCTCCGTCACGGCGACCTCCTCCCCCGTGCCGCACTGGTGAACGATGCCGCCCCACGGTTCGCAGACCATGGAGTGGCCCCACGCCACATAGCTGCCGCTCTCGTCACGGGCCGGGGCGGTACCCACGGTGAACAGCTGGTTATCCACCGCCCGCTGCCGCAGCAGCAGCTCCCAGTGGGCGGGGCCGGTGGTCATGTTGAAGGCCGCCGGGGCCAGGATCATCCGGGCGCCCCGCAGGGTCATCACCCGGCAAAGCTCCTCGAACCGCAGGTCAAAGCACACGCACAGCCCCAGCCTGCCCCACGGGGTATCCAGCAGGGTGATGTCGTTTCCGGGGGCGAAGGTGTCGGACTCCATGAAGTACTGTCCCCCCTCCACGTTGACGTCGAAGAGGTGTATCTTCCGGTGCCGGGCCGCCTGCCGCCCCTGATCGTCGTAGACGTAGCAGGTGTTATAGAGCTTCTCCCCCTCCCGCTCCGGGATGGTGCCGCCTACGATCCAGATGCCCAGCTCCCGGCTCAGCGCCGACAGCGCCTGCTGGGCCGGGCCGCCCTGCTCCTCGCTGTTGGGGCGGAACATCTCGTTTTCATAGGGGCAGCAGAACATCTCCGGCAGCATCACCAGCTGCGCCCCCTGCTCCGCCGCCCGGCGGATGAGTACACAGGCCCGGCGGAGGTTCTCCGCCTTGTCCCGGCCCACCATCAGCTGGACCTGCCCCAGCTTCAGCGTCATACTGTCCATATGTGACCCCCTTCCTTAAAACTCCCGCAGCACCAGCTCCGTCACGCCGGGGCCTGCCGCCTCCAGCCGCAGCACCTGCGGGTGTCTGCCGTATTCCCGGCGCACCAGCTCCCGCAGGGCCGTGCCGCCGTGGTGTCCGTGGATGACCCGGATGCGATAGGTGCCGGGCCGCACCCGGCGCAGGGCGGCGTCCAGCGTCACCCGTGCCTGATATTCGTTTTTCCCGTGGAGATCGATTTCCCAGATCCCTGCGTACATCCCGTGGCCTCCTGCTTCAGTATGCTGCTATTGTACGGCAAAGCCGTTGAACTTTCAACCGCTTTCTGCTATGATAAGGAAAGAAAGCGTGTTTTCGCCGCTCTCGACGCTGCGGCGCTTTTGCCGCCGCTGTGATGCGAAAGGAATGTCTATGAAAAAATATCAGAAGCAGCTGGCCTCCCTGTTAGCCGGAGCCGTTCTGGGATATCTGGTATATTACCACTTTTTCATGGAAGTACTCATCCTGTTTTTTACGTCTGGTTTTTTGTATATGGCGGTGAGCGCCCTGTTCCTGCTCCTGTCCATCGTTGGCTGCGCCGCCATCATCTACCTGCTTCTGGAAAAACGGGTCAGTAGGTGGATGCTGGCGCTGCTGAGCGTCACCTATTTCATAGCGCTGTTCATCATCCTGTTCTGCCGCCACCGGGTAGGGCGCATCGCCATTCTGGATCCGTTGGTGGGGCTCTCGCAGCTGGGAAACTGGGAGATGCTGATGCAGAGCCTGCTGAACCTCCTGATGTTCCTGCCCATGGGCTTTTTCTTCCGGAACCGGAAGCCGTGGCAGGTGCCGCTGGGGGCATTGGGCATCTCGCTCTTCATCGAGGGGATGCAGTACCTCACCATGCGGGGGATGTTCGACACGCTGGATATCCTTCTGTACATTCCGGGCATCAGTCTGGGAGCGCTGCTGTTCCGGCTGCTGCGCCCGAAAATCGAGTAACCAAAGGAGCATTTCATGGAGATTCTGGTTCTTTCCGATTCCCACGGCAGGGTGGATCACATGGTCCGGGCCGTGGAGCAGTTCCACCCCCGACAGGTACTGCATCTGGGGGACTGCGTCCGGGACGCTCAGGCGCTGGAGCGGCAATTCCCCCAGCTTCCGGTGACCATGGTTCCCGGCAACTGCGACTGGGGCCAGACCGGAGAGCCGGAGCGCCTGCTGGAGATAGAGGGCGTCCGCATCCTCATGCTGCACGGCCACACCCGCCACGTCAAGTCCTCCCCCATGGCCGCCGTCTACGCCGCCAGGGAGTACGGGGCCGATGTGCTGCTGTTCGGCCACACCCACGTCCCTCTGGTGGACTACGACGGCACCCTGTGGGTGATGAATCCCGGCGCCGCCGGGGACTATACCCGTCCCACCTGCGGCCTTCTCACCATCCGGGAGGGGGCCGTCATCTGCTCTGTGCAGAGCATTTCTCTGGGGAGGTAAGCATCATGCGCTATATCGGCTGTCATCTCTCCTCCTCGGCGGGCTTTGCCGCCATGGGACGGACGGCGCTGTCCATCGGCGCCAACACCTTTCAGTTCTTCACCCGCAATCCACGGGGCAGCCGGGCCAAGCCCGTAGATCCGGCGGACGTAGCCGCCTATCTGGCGCTGGCTATGGAGGCGGGACTGGGGGCCATTCTGGCCCACGCCCCCTATACCATCAACCCCTGCTCCAAGGATGAGCGTACCAGAGAGTTCGCCCGGCTGACGCTGGCCGATGACCTGCGGCGGATGGAATATCTGCCGGGGAATCTCTATAACTTCCACCCCGGCAGCCACACCGGCCAGGGGCTGGAAACCGGCATCACCCAGATCGCAGACACCCTCAACGCCATCCTCACCCCGGCGATGCACACCACCGTCCTGCTGGAGACCATGTCCGGCAAGGGTACGGAGGTAGGCAGCCGCTTCGAGGAGCTGCGGGAGATTCTGGACCGGGTAACGCTGACGGAGCAGATGGGGGTCTGTCTGGATACCTGCCACGTCTCCGATGCCGGGTACGATGTGGCCGGGGATCTGGACGGCGTTCTGACGGAGTTTGACCGGGTTGTCGGCCTGCACCGTCTGAAGGCCCTCCACCTTAACGACAGCCTGAACCCCGTGGGCGCCCACAAGGACCGCCACGCCCGCATCGGGGAGGGCACTCTGGGAGCGGAGACCTTCCGCCGCATCGTGAACCACCCGGCCCTCCGGCGGCTCCCCATGCTGCTGGAGACACCCAACGAGCTGCCGGGCTACGCCGCCGAGATCGCCCTGCTGCGGGGCTTCGAGGAGGCGGAGTGATGGTACTGCGACTGTCTGCGTGGGGTATTTTCCTGCTGGGTGCGGTGGGCCTGCTGATCCACTCCACCCTGCTGCAAACGGGACACATCCGTGCCGGGATGTTCTGCTTTTACACCAATCTCAGCAACCTTCTGGTGCTGGTGTATGAGCTGGCGCTGGCCATTGCCGCCGGCTTTCCCCACAGCGCCGCCCTGCGTCTGCTGACGGACGATACCCTCAGCTTCTCCATGGCGCTGTGTACTCTCGTGACCCATCTGGTATATCAGTTCATTCTGGTGCCGGACGCCAAGCGAAATGGCAAGCGCTTTGCCGACTTTGGTGCCAGCTTCGGCAACCTCTGTGTCCACTATCTGACCCCCCTGCTGGTGGTAGCCCAGTGGCTGCTGCTGGCAGATAAATCCTCCCTCGGCTGGCGCAGCGCCCTATGGTGGTTGACGCTGCCGCTGGCCTACTTCGCCTTTGCCATGCTCCGGGGCCGCAGCGGCAAACCCATCGGCCACACCCATCTGGTGTATCCCTACCCGTTTCTGGACCTGCCCCGGCTGGGCTGGCGGAAATTCACCGGATACGTGATGGGGATGCTGCTGAGCTTCTTTCTGCTGGGCTATGGCATGATGTGGCTGGGTCGGCTGGTAGGAACGCCTCTGGCATGAAAAAAGAGGACAGGGACAAGCCTTTTCGCTTGTCCCTGTCCTTTTCTATGTCACTTCTTCCGCTTCTTGGCAAAAGCAGCTTTTTGGGCCGGGGACATCTTCCCCTTCTGGCCGGGAACCGATCCGCCATTGCGGCGGGACGCATCAGGCCGCTTACCGCCTCTATGCTCCGGACGTCCTCCGTGATGCACCTCCCGGCGGAGATTTCCCTCTCCGCCGTGCTGTCCGGGGCGCCGCTTTTCCCCGGCGGGCTGCTGCTCCGGCTGCTTGCCGAAGTACTTCTCCCCCTTCTGGGGTCGAATGAGGCACTCCGGCGTATAGCCGATGAGATCGGTGCGGCCTGCCTTCTCCAGTGCCTCTATGACAAGCCCCCGCAGCTCTGGCCGCTTCCACTGGAGCAACGCCCGCTGAAGGGCCTTTTCATGGGGGTCACGGGCCACATACACCGGCGTCATATCCCGTGGATCGATGCCGGTATAGTACATACAGGTGGAAAGGGTGCCGGGGGTGGGATAGAAGTCCTGCACCTGCTGGGGCTGGTGGCCGGTGCGGTGCAGAAACTCCGCCAGCCGGACGGAATCCTCCAGCGTGCAGCCGGGGTGAGAGGACATGAGGTACGGCACCAGATACTGCTGCTTGCCCTCCTTCTCGTTGAGCTTCTGATACTGTCGCCAGAACCGTTCGAACACGTCGAAGTGGGGCTTTCCCATATAGTCCAGCACCGAGGCCACACAGTGCTCCGGGGCCACCTTCAGCTGTCCGCTGATGTGGTAGTCCACCAGTTCCCGGAAAAAATCCTGATTTTTGTCCTGCAAAAGATAATCGTAGCGAATACCACTGCGGACGAACACCTTCTTCACGCCATCCACCCGCCGCAGGCGCTGCAAAAGCGCCGTATACTCCGAGTGGTCGGCGTCCAGATTCCTGCACGGCTCCGGGGCCAGACAGCTGCGGCCCTTGCACATCCCCCGCCGCTTCTGCTGGGCGCAGGAGGTGTGGCGGAAGTTGGCGGAGGGACCTCCCACATCGTGGATATAGCCCTTGAACTTCGGGTCCTGCGTCAGCAGCTCCGCTTCCCGCACCACGGACTCGATGGAGCGGGAGGTGACCATGCGCCCCTGATGAAAGGCCAGTGCGCAGAAGTTGCAGCCGCCGAAGCAGCCCCGGTTGTGGGTGATGGAGAAGCGCACCTCCTCGATGGCGGGAACCTCCTCCCGATACATGGGGTGAACCTCCCGGACATAGGGCAGGTCGTACAGGGCATCCAGTGCCTCCCGGCTCAGTGGACGGGCCGGTGGATTCACCACCAGCACCCGGCCCTGACAGGGCTGCAGCACGGCGCACCCCCGGATGGGATCGTGTTCGTCGTACTGGATCTTGGTGGCTCTGGCGTAGGCCGTCTTGTCGGCACACACCTCCTCATAGGAGGGACAGGCCACCGGATGAAAGCCGCTGCCCTCTCCGGTGGGTGCAATGTAGGCGGTGCCGGGGATGTCGGTGATCTCACGGGGCGGCACCTTCCTGGCGAGCCTCCGGGCGATCTCACGGGTGGCCGCCTCCCCCATGCCGTAAACCAGCAGATCCGCCGGGGCATCAAAGAGGATGCTGCGGCGCACCTTGTCATCCCAGTAGTCATAGTGGGCAAAGCGCCGCAGGGACGCCTCCAGTCCCCCGATGACGATGGGGGTATCGGGAAAGGCCTCTCTGGCCCGGTTGGCATAGACGATGGTGGGCCGATCCGGCCGGTACCCCATTTTCCCGCCGGGGGAGTACAGATCCCTGTCCCGCCGCCGCTTGGCCACGGTGTAGTGGGCCACCATGGAGTCCAGATTGCCCCCGCCGATGAGTACCCCGTAGCGGGGTCTGCCCATGGCCCGGAAAGCCTCGGCGTCGTGCCAGTCCGGCTGGGCCAGAATGGCCACCCGATAGCCCTCCCCCTCCAGCATCCGTGCAATGAGCGTGGTGCCGAAGCTGGGATGGTCGATGTAGGCGTCCGCCGTTACCACCAGAAAATCATAGTAATACCAGTCCCGCCGGAGCATCTCCTTCCGGCTCACCGGCAAAAATTCCGTGCCACGCATGGGTCACCTTCTCCTTTCTGCCCCTCACAGGGGGATGTGGGCGTCCAGCACCCGTGGCGTGATGTCCTTTTCCATGACATCGCCCTCCACCGGGGAAAAGCCCAGCTTTCCCCAGAAGCTCCGCTGCCGGTCATCGCCGCACCGCAGGCGCAGGCGCAGCAGGCCCATGTGGCGGCAGCGCTGGATGATCTGTCCCAGGGGCTGGATGCCCTGATCCCGGCCCTGCCACTGGGGCAGCAGGCCGTACCAGCCGATCTCCCCCACGCCCTCCTCCGGGCGGGGCAGCAGCTGATAAGCGCCGATCAGCTCGTCAACGAAGCGGACGGCCACGCCTTCGCCGCCGGTGGGAACGCCCAGCTGCTGCCGCTCCTCCTCCATCAGCGGGGCATACAGTTGGCCCATCTCCTGAATCCCCTTCTGCCGCCACCACTTCTGCTTGGCCAGCGTGGAGAGCCCCGCCTGTACCAGATGGCTGTTGTCATCCCGGTACAGCACCCGGATGTCATCGCCCTCCGCCTCCAGCCGGGCCACGGAGGTGTTGTCTCCGAAGGGCGTGTCCCCGATCTCCAGCAGGCTCAGGCCCTGCAGGGTTCCCAGCACGATCCGCATGGCGGCGCCGTGGGAGAAAATGGCCACCGTCTGGCCGTCATGCTGCCGGGCCACCCGCCGCAGGGCCGGGAGGTAGCGATCCAGCACCTGCCGGGCCGTCTCGCTGCCGGGGACCTGCCAGCGATCCAGCCGGTGGTTGAAATCATCGTGGGACTGGGGGTACTTCCGCAGCAGCTCATACCAACAGTGCTCCTCCCACTCCCCCATGCAGATCTCCCGGAAGGCGGGATCCGGATGCAGCTGCAGCCCCTTGGGCAGATAGATGGACTGGGCTGTGGTGCGGGTGCGGATCAGGTCGCTGGCATACACGGCATCCACCGGCACGTCCCGAAAGCGCTCCGCCAGCGCCCGGATCTGGCGGCACCCCCGGTCATCGGTGATGCAGCTGTTATAGTGTCCGTGGGCAATGCGATAGAGGTTGCCCTCCGCCTCGGCGTGGCGGACAAGATAAATCGTCGTCATAGCTTCTCCTTTGTGGGTATCCGGGTCACACCACCGTGACCCAGTGCTTCATCTCCCGGACGGCATCGTCCATGGCCGCCGGCACATCCTCGGCGTATTGCAGGCTGTCGTCGATGACCATAGCCCCCCGGCCGAAATCGTCGAAGGCATAGCTGGCAGCTTCGCCGCCGCAGCCGTCCAGCAGAAGGAAGGCATCCTTCAACCGCCGCCGCAGCTCCCGCACGTCCAGACTGTAATCCGTCTGGGCCATGATTCCGGCCCCCCGGCGGGCCATCTGCTCTCCCGCCGCCAAAAACAGGCGACGATCCCCGGCCATGAGGTTCTGCACCTCCGCCGCACCCGGCTCCGCCGTGCGGACCAGCGCAAACAGGGCCTTGTCTTCCCCCGCCGCCGCAGTGCCATAGTAGGGCGAGATCGTCACGGCATCGGCATTCACCTCACCGCCCAGCCACACGGCGGGATCGGCGCAGCGTGCGTCCACAATGGCGTAAAGGCCCTGACTGCGGGCCATATGGACCAGATTCGACAGCACGTCCAGCCCCATAGCTCCGCACAGGAGGTAGCGGTCGGCCCGCAGCACCACTGCCGGCAGCCGCTGGGCCGCCTGCGCCATCAGTTGGGTGCCGTGATAGCGCAGTGCCTCCGACCGGGCCATGACGCTCTCGCCGTAGAGATCGGTAAACCTCTTCACCACCGGGGCGGGAAGCCGGTTCGCCTCCGGGCCAAGGCCCAGCGCCAGCGGTGTCTTTTTTTTGCGGATATGTTCCTGCAAAGCCGTAATGGACATGAAACGCTCCTTCTCGCCGCAAAGCGGCGGCATGATCAGATATTTTATTTATTATATGCGCTGCGGCAACTTTTGGCAAGGCATAGACGGTTATTTCCCGCCGGAATGGATATACTATGACCGTACCGAAAAAGGAGTGATGCAGGAATGTGTAAAGTCAGTACGTTCGTCACTGGCGTATGCGTCGGCATAGTGGCCGGCGCACTGGTAGAGGTGATGGTCATTCCCCGGCCGAAGACGAGAAAAACCGCTGTGGGCAAAGCCATGCAGCGGATGGGTAACGCAGTGGATTCGGCGCTGGAGACCGTTGCCGAGAAGATGAACTGAGGGTATCGCATGGAGGAGGGCCGCAAGCGGCCCTCCTCCAAAATTTATCGGTTTTTTTGTGCTTTTCGCTTGACAAGGCGCAGATTTTTGGTATAATAGACCGTGCTGTTGCGGCAGCATTTTATATGCAGTGGTATCGAAGTGGTCATAACGAGCACGACTGGAAATCGTGTTGCCGTCAAAAGCGGCACGAGGGTTCAAATCCCTCCCACTGCGCCATATTAACTAAACGGTATAGATGCGTCTGGCGAAAAGCCAGGCGCATCAACCGTTTCCGGGCTTTTTAGGGCCCGGATTTCTTCTTTCAAACCATAGATGCAAATCGCTGTTTCAGAGCGTCTGCCCCGATTCGAACCGGGCGTTTTCCCTTTTCGGGCAGATGCATTCAGCCAGCGCCCTTTTTGAATGGTGATTTTTCCGACTGGCAGCGGTATTTTTCTCAAAAAAACTCATAAAGAATTGGGCGTCGTTTTGTTGGTCCTGACGGACTGAGAAAGCGGCGCCCTTTTTCATTTCAAAAAGGGCGCTGGTTGTAGCGTCAATATTTTGTGGGCCGGAGTCTTAGCAATAAGATTCCGGCCCTTTTTTCATTTCAGAGAGGAGTTCACTTATGCCGCGCTATTTCATGCGAGACACGCCGCTGCAGGCGTTGGAGCAGTTGATGATGTCTCAGCCCGGTCAAAAGCCCCGAGGCGGTGGGATATACCGCAGCCCATTTCGTTACACGCCCGAAGATGTGGCGTGCGAATACTGCCAGAACTATGACCGCAAGCATCCGTGCCGCCTGTGCGAATGCACCTGCCTGGAGGAACGGATCGAAGCAGGCGTACTGGAGCTGAATGAGTTTGTGCGGGACTGCTTCGCACTCTCTATGGGGCCACAGCTCCGAAAACGGATGCATCAGCAATTCAGAGAACGGAAACCTCAATTCTTCCTCTCAGATGCCCACCGGCGAAGATGGACACACTGGCGAGAGCGCTGCTGGCGCTTGTCCGACCGGAACAAAGCCGCCCTCTACCTTCTTACAGCTTACGAGAGCCTTTGGCGCAGGATGGTCTGGAAATGCGGGAATGACGGCTTTGACTTCCAAAGTGTTCGTCTCGGAGGGATCGAGCCGGAACTCTACAGCGTCTACCAGGCGGCGAAGGCCATTGCGGTCGGCTGCTGCAATATTACTCTTGCGGACCTTGCGTCTCCGGAATTGGTCACAGATGAGGCGTTCCACCTGATTACCGGCGCACTGCTGATGGCCAAGTACGGAGATGTGGTTTTGAATTTGGAAAAAGGAGCTGATATAACATGATGATACAGGCGGTGCTTGGCAATCCGTATCACCCGGAATACGGCGTGGCAACCATCCCGTTCCCAATCCCCCATGACCAGTACGCACACTGCATGGAATTGCTGGAGGCGCTGGAGATTGGCGACGCGGTCAAAGCCGACTGCCAGGTGCAGGAGATCAACAGCTTTTACTCTGTGCTCAAGCGCATGGAGATGCTCACGGTCAATGTAGAGGAGCTGAACTACCTTGCCAAACGGCTGGATAGCTTTGATACTGGCGAAGCCGCACAGTTTCAGGCGGTGGCCCACAAACTGGAGCTTTTTGAACTGAAGGATCTGATCAACCTGACCTTCTGCTGCCAGCAGGCCACGGTCATTACCGACTTTTCCGACCTCGACGCTGTTGGCCGTGACCATTACATGAACCTGCACGGCGGCAGCGCGAGTGTGGATGGGCTGAACGCGCTGGACGGCAAGGAAACCGCGCGGCAGCTCATTGAAAGCGACAGCGGCACGATCACGCCCTACGGCGTGGTCTACGACAACGGCATGAAGCTGGAGCAGATCTACGACGGCCGGTTCTTTCCCTGTTACTACTATGAGCCGAATGTCATCACCGTTGCGGTGACCTCTAAAGCCGAACCGGAGGATACGGAGCATATCACATGGCTGTATCTTCCCATGTCGCAGGAGGAGATCGACCGTGCCCTTCAGCGGGCGGGTATCACGGATCCTGCGGATGTCCGGCTTCGCTTGGAGAATACTCAGTTGCCGGATGAAGTGGATGTGCTGCTGGATATGGAACAGGAAGGCATTGCGAACCTCAATGCACTGGCACAGGCAGCGGATGAGTTGTCCTCGGATGACATGAAAAAGTTGGGTGCTGTGGTAACGCTGGCAAAGCCACAGAGTGCAGAACAGGTCAAGAATCTCATAGAGAATCTCGACCTGTTTGATTTCGCTCCCGGTACACATTCCCCGGTAGAGTATGCCGAGGATGCCGCAAACCGTGAGGCGGAAGAAGCCGCCCGCACCTATGCGGCCTACCATGTGATGGAAAACGGGAAGGAGTGGTATTATAAAACTACCCCCGGCGAGGAACTGTTGGGTGCCGCACGGATGCTCCGCAAATATCTAAAAGGCACAGATCGCAGCACCAGCAAATTCATCTCTCTGTATTCGCAGGCCCAGCCGATCACGCCGGAGGAGTATCAGCACCTGATACATCTGCGCATGGAGAATACAGGAAAAGTTACCGGCGTATTTGATTTGGATTTTGACAAGCGGGAGTTCTCCGCTGTCCATACCATAGAAGGCTGGAAAACATGGGCTATGCAGGATGTGGCTACAGCCGTCTATCGTGCAACACAAAGGCAGCTTGTTTCCGGGGATGTGATGCTGCAGAAACTGCTGGAGTGTCTGAACGGCAAAGGAATCACCTCGGCAGGACATCTCTCTGCACGGAATTTTTCTTTCGGTGAGGAGATCATCGAATCGGATGGCAAGCTCAACTTTTATCTGCAGGCGGACTTCGATGTGGATGCCGCCTTCGGTACATTCGTTTGCACCGATCAGAACGATGACTGGCTCAACATCTATGGTGGGTATGACTTATACTATTTGCTGCCCGTGGAGTGGATGTTCGACAGCAGCCGTGCTTATCCCGTGGTACTGGATCCCGTGCTGCAGCCGGTGTCTAATACTTACACCATTCGGGATCAGAGCGTTTTTGAAAAGGACCAGTTCAGCCCCTTCTGGGGCATGGTAGAGTGTGGATACAATCCCCGCCATTACAGAGAGCGCATCTTCATGAAATTCAAGAACCTGCCGAAGCTCACCTCGGCGGATGTCATTGTCAGCGCCTCTGTGTCTATGCTCAAAAGCGGAACAGATGAACCTATTGTGATTGAAGCCCATCAAGTCAATGGCGACTGGGATTCAGAAGATATCACTTGGACCAACCAGCCTTCCCATAACAGCAATGTAGAAGATTATCAGACCGTTGATCAGGGTGAGAAATGGTATACTTGGGACATTACCCATATTGCCCAGACATGGTATGAAGATAATAAGAACACGGGCGTCATGTTCAGAATGCAGGATTGGGTAGAATCCGGAAAAAACGGAGAACACTGGGAACAGTTCTATTCGTCTGATTACAGCCCGACCTATGCGCCGGTGCTTACTATCGCCTATATCAACAACTGTGGCTTGGAGAGCTTTTGGGACTATACAACCCAATCCGCCGGTACGGCAGGTTCCGGCCAGATCAATAACTATACCGGGAATTTGGTTTGGACTACCAACAGCTTTGGATTCTCCGGAAATCGGATGCCGGTATCTATTTCTCATATTTATAACGCAAACGATAAGGACAGCAATTCCTATGGGATCGGATACGGTTGGAGAACAAACTATAACCAGAAGGTCTATCAGTTCACACAGGATACATCTTACTATGTATGGGAAGATGAGGATGGTACTCGCCATTATTTTAAGTATAAGTCTTCCGGTACTTATGAAGACGAGTTGATCAAGGGCCTAATTTTGACGACCACCGGCAGTGGTGATACAAAATACTGCTTGACCGATAAGAGCGGAAATAAAAGCTATTTCAATGCCAGCGGATACTTGACGAAAATCACCAACAACCAGGCGACAAAAAGCAGCATTACAATCAGTTATTCTTCCGGGAAGATATCCAAGATCACAGATGGCGTTGGGCGAGTATATACCTTCACCTACACCTCGGGACTTCTCAGTAAAATTGCATTTATGGGAACAGGCAGTTCAGAGCTGGCTTCGGAAAGCTTTACCTACAGCAGCGGGAATCTTACAGGGATCCGTTCTACGGTGTCCATCTCCGCAGATCTGGCTTATACCAGTAACCATCTGCTAAATAAAGTGACGGATGCATCTGGATATCGGCTGCAATATACCTATAACACCACCGGGGCCAGCCAACCGAACCGCATTATCCGAGTTACGGAACAGGATGGCAGCACGACAGGCGGAACATTGGATATTGAATATAGTCATAATCAGACCACTTTCAAAGATCATAACGGCAATCGGGAGATCCATCAGTTCAATAATTACGGCAGCACCATGTCTATTCAAGACGGTGAAGGCCATGCGCAGTTCTATCGCTATGCCAGCAGCACAAATGCACAGAAGGCAAGTCAGCTGACGCTATCTTCCAAGCTGCAGAATACGGTGGTCAATCTGGTACGCAACGGCAGCTTTGAGTGGGAGGCTTACTGGACTGGCGACAGCGGGAACGCCAGCACCGGTAAGTGGGAATACACGAAGGAATCCACCTATTTGGAGTGGGAGGCTCTGAAGATCCAGCGCACAGCAGGAGGAACACCATATAGCGTTCGAGCGACAGACGATGCGGTATGTGCGATCCAGCCAGGGAAAACATATACCCTCTCTGCCTATGTACGAACGACTGGCATGAGCGGCACTGGCGATGGTGCGCAGCTGCTGCTGAAGCTGAAAAGCAGCGGCGCCACGGTAGCCAGCAGCCGATCTATCAGCAGCAACTCCAATTGGACCAGACTGGAGGTTACCTACACGCATCCGGAGAATGCGACGTCGGATAGTCTGGTGGTACATCTGTCCAACCGCTCGGTGGGTACTGCCTACTTTGATTGCGTTCAGTTGGAAGAGAGTGCAAATGCCAGTCGGTACAACATCATGGAGAACGGAGACTTCCGTACCGGGAAGTGGGATACTTGGTCGGTGTTCGGATGGCGCTTTGGAGACGATTGCACATCCAGCGAGACGAAGGTAACAGCCCCCGGCAGTTCTGCCGCTCCGCAGATGGACCGCAGCAGTATGCGCTTTGTAGGCGGGACCAGTCTTAACAAACAGGCTTATCAGAACATCCTCATTTCCGGCAGTGCCGGAGATGTCTATGCATTAGGATGCTGGGCCAAAGGCGATTCCGTGCCGCTGACCTCCGGCACAAGCCGCAGATTCGGGATCGTGCTGCGTTTTTACTATTCGGATGGTACGGAGGGCGAGGAGGTCGCCAGCTTCAATCCGGATTGTAACAGTCAGAACGACTGGCAGTATCTGTCCCTGCGGGCAGTTGCAAAAAAAGCGTATACCTCCATGCGGATATTGATGGTTTACGAGAGCAATGCCAATGTGGTATACTATGACGGTATTCAGCTGTACAAGGAAGAGTTCGGCCATAGCTATGTCTACGATTCCGATGGCAATGTTATCAGTGTAACGGATCTGCAGAAGCAGACGACCACCTACGAATATAAGAACAACGATCTGGTAAAGATGACCCTGCCCAGCGGCGCTAAGCAGACCTACACCTATGATAGCTATCACAATGTACTGTCAGCCACCAGCCCGGAGGGTGTGGTTTCCAATTTTACCTATGATGCCTACGGAAACAATACCAAGGTGACATTGGGCAGCGGCGCAAAGAAAATCTCTGCTGCGGCCACTTATACTGCAAATGGTGATCAGCTGGCTTCGATAACGGATGCGTTAGGAAATACAACTTCCTACGGCTATGATGCACAGACAGGACTGTTGAATTGGGTACAGGCCCCTGGGGAAACAGAGAGCACACGAACCAATTACAGTTATGATGACCAGATGCACACCTCTGGTGTTTCCCAAAACGGTGCACAGGTGAGCTATACTTATTCCGGAGAACTGGTAAAGTCCATTTCTACTGCATCAGGAACAGAGTATCTTTTTGATTACGGAACATTTGACACCCTGAGCAGCGTGAAGATCGGGCAGCGAACGTTGGTAAATCATACGTACTCCAAGGATGCCAATCACTGGCTCACCCGTTCTGACTATGGCAACGGTGACTATGTTACCTATGATTACGATAGCTTTGGTCAGTTGATCGGTACCGGCTACGAGGACAATGCGGATGCCGTCTCGTATGCTTACGATAACAACGGGAATTTGGGCTTACGGTTGGATAACCTTTCCGGAAGAAGCACGAAGTATTTCTATGATTTTCAGGATCGTCTTATGCGATATGAAGAGACAGGGGATGATTATAGCAATACCGTTCAGTGGGGATATGATGACAAGAATAACCTATCGTCTCAAACACAAATCCTGAACGGAACTACCTATACATCCAAGTATGCCTACGACGAGGATAACCGCATCACCAAGACGATAGAAGGACAGACCAGCGCATCCTATACTTACGATGGATATGGCCGCATGACGGGAGTCCAGACGAAGAGTGGTAATAATCAAGTAGTCAATGCAACGATTACCTATACAGAGCCAAGTGACACTTCTACGACTGGTCAAATCAAAACCTGGAATGACGGCAAGACGACATATACCTATACTTACGACGCAAAGGGAAATATCACGTCTATTGCCAGCGGAAGCAGCAGAATTGAATACGAGTATGATGCGCTGGGCAGACTGACAGATGAATACGACCCTGTACAGAAACAGCACTACGTCTATAGTTATGACGATGGTGGAAATCTTCTGTCGAAGAAGCTATATGTTTATAAAAAATCATCGTCAGGTGGAGTGTTCCCCGGAACGGGCGGCAGCGAAGTGATCCCTGTGGATCCGCCGATCAAGCCGCCCGTGGAGGAATATGCCCAGAAACCGATTGAAACCGATAAGTACGGCTACCAGAAAAAGAGTGAGACCCTCTACGCTTATACAGATGGCGAATGGAAAGACCTCCTGACCAGTTATGATGGAGATGCCATTACATATGATGGCATAGGAAACCCATTGACCGATGGTACATGGACCTATACTTGGCAGCATGGTCGGCAACTGGAAAGTATGAGCAATGCGGATACGAGCATATCCTTTGCTTATGATTCCGACGGCAAGCGCATTTCCAAGACAGTAAATGGAGTAACTTATCATTATTATTACCTTGACGAACATCTGATAGAAATGACTTGGGGCAGCAATAAAATGCACTTCACCTACGACAGCAATGGTCCCATGTCGGTGCTTTACAATGGCACAGAGTATTTCTATTTGAAAAATGCGCAAGGTGATATCACCGGAATGGTAGATACGACCGGAAGTCAGGTGGTTTCCTATTCCTACAATGCGTGGGGCGATCCAGTGAGTACAGAAGGCTCCATGAAAGATACGCTGGGGGCGGTAAATCCGTTCCGGTATCGCAGCTACGTTTACGATGCGGAGACGGACCTTTACTATCTCAATAGCCGCTACTACAATCCTACTTGGGGCCGTTTCCTCAATGTGGATGGATATGCCTCGACTGGACAGGGGATTACCGGGAACAATATGTTTGCTTATTGCAATGACAACCCGGTGAATCATGTTGATGAAGACGGCACATTTGCACTTTCGAGTATATTTATAAGTGCAGCAGTCAGTGGTATTGTGGCGGCTATTTCCACTGCTGTGACTGGTGGAAATCTAACGGATGTTTTAGGTGCAGCAGCGATGGCTGCAATATTTAGTGGGATTTCAACTTGGCTTAAAACGGGGCGAATTGCTGTTCGCATTTTGTTTGGCCTTACATCTGGCATGATAGCTGGAATTAAATGTCATGATAACGGCGGAAGTGCAGGACAGAGCCTTCTATGCGGTTTCGCCACTTCTATCGCTTCCATCTTAACGAGTATGCTGAGTGTCTGGATACCGGACGACAATGCTGCGGCGATTATGACAGAACTTTCATTTGGATTAGGATTGAATATTTCTGCTTCTGCGTTGGGGATGACGGAAAATACTTCTTCTAAAAACAATACGCAGCGCAATAATTCTCAGCAGAATGTGGTTAAGAGGAGAAGCAAACCATCACCACCAAGATTGCCATACCATAAACTATTTACATATCGGCCAGAGTTTGTTTGAAAACAGAAAGGGACTTGCCTCATGAAACCAATCAAAAGTTCACAAATGCTCCCGCTTTCAGTGATACTTGGTTTGATTGTATTTACAGATATTATTACCCGGTTGAATGGGAAGCCACGGAGTGCGGCCTTATTCACGATATGGGCAATCGTTAGTCTGACGCTCTTGTATCCGAGGTGGGTTGTATACTATATAACGCCGGAAGGATTTCAAAGAAAATATCTGGGACTGTTTCCTATGAAAGACATATCTTGGAAGGAAATCCGAGATGTCGAGAGAATCGCTGGAGAAGGTACTACTCTTTTGCTTGTTTCAACGATATATGTCCGCTATCCGATGCCGGATAAGCAGACAAAAAAGATTAAGGAACGGCTGATAGCAGAGTTCGATTTCAATAGATTTCGGTCCTTCTATTTGGATGACACCCCGGAGATTTTGGACTGCATCTACAAGTATCATGGCAAATTGAGCAACTATGAGCCTAAGAGATATATCTAACGCCAGAAACGCTGATTTTCTGGTGCCAGCCTAAAGTGCTCTGACCAAAAAATCAAAGCTGTTTACATACCGTCCGGAATTCGTCTGAAATGTAAAAAGAGGAGACTGACAAATGAAACCAATCAAGAGCTCGGAAATGCCAGCATTTTTTCTGTTTATTGTTTTTTTTGCCAGTGCAAGCGTCGCTGCTTGGGCTGCAAATGTAAGCATAATGCGGGTGTATATATTCGCAATATGGACTACGGTTGCTCTAATTTTGCTGTATGACAGGTGGGTCGTATACTATTTGACCCCAGATGGGATCCAACGAAAATATATGGGATTGTTTCCTATGAAGACGATCTCATGGAAAGAGATTCGTGATGTAGCGAGAGTTCCAGCGAGGAATGGCACGCTCCTGCTTGCTTCGACAGTTTATGTCCGCTATCCGATGCCGGATAAGAATAACGCATATCCCAAGGGCCTGAAGGCAGAATGTGAGCGTTATAAATTGCGGGCTTTCTACTTAAAGGACACCCCGGAGATTTTGGACTGCATCTACAAGTATCATGGCAAGCTGAGCAACTATGAGCCTAAGTGACATATCTAACGCCAGAAACGCTGATTTTCTGGTGCCAGCCTAAAGTGCCCTGACCAAAAAATCAAACCGGTCTTGTGATGACTTCTGTCGCCGCAAGGCCGGTTTGTTTTTATGAATGGATGTAGGAGTCGAAACCAGTTGAGATGAAGAAGATGTACTAAAAGGCCCCCTTACACTAAAAGAAAAGTTCCGCAAAGAGCACGCCTAATAATCAGCTTATGTCTCTCTTGACATATATTAACGGTCGTGCTATACTCCCTAGCAGGAAACGAACAAATGTTCTAATTTGTGGGTGCATTGGAATAGAAAGGGGCGCAGGTGGATGCTCTGGCTTTCACGGAAAGACATCGAACATATTTCCCGCAGGTTGCTTCGTGATTACCTAAGAAAAGTTCCTCAAAAGATAGATCATATTGATCCGGCAGATTTTGCGGAGAAAATGTGCGACCTGCAATTTGCCTTTGCAGATATCAGTGAAGCACATGACGCCATCGGCCTTACGGCAACATCGGGAGTGATCATAACGATCCCCCAAAGGGATGGCACAAGGCTCGACTATGAATTAGACGGGAAAACGGCCTTCATTGATCAGAGCCTTGTGGCAGAAAATCAGATTGGCCGTTTGAACTTTACTATGATGCACGAAGCAGCACATCAACTGTTTTGGATGCTGTATTAACGATCCGATTAACCTTCAATTATCTTGTGAGCACTGCAATAAGTCCAAGGGTGCCCGAAGCACAAAGTTTAATAATATTGCATCTCCGTTCTGGCGCTTAGATGAATATGAACAGGTGTAGTGCGAGGTGAAAACAAGTGGCACAAAACGATAATATCCAACTGTTCGAAGACAAGCGTATTCGAACCGCATGGGATGAGGAAAAGGAAGAATGGTACTTTTCCGTCGTTGATGTGGTAGCTGTGCTGACTGATCAGCCAGATTATCAGGCAGCTCGTAACTACTGGAAGGTAACGAAGAAACGCCTGAAGGATGAGGGAAATGAAACGGTTACAGCTTGTAACCAGTTGAAAATGACCGCTTCGGATGGCAAAAAACGATTGACTGATGTAGCCGATACCGAGCAGCTTCTCCGAATCATCCAGTCTATTCCTTCCCCGAAGGCAGAACCGTTCAAGTTGTGGCTGGCACAGGTCGGTCGAGAGCGTATCGAGGAGACCATCGACCCGGAGCTGACCATTGACCGCGCTCTGGAAACCTATCTCAAGAAGGGTTACAGCCGTGAGTGGATCAATCAGCGGCTGCAGGCCATCCATGTTCGTAAAGAACTGACGGATGAATGGGATGCCCGCGGTGTGCAGAAAGGCGTAGAGTACGCCATCCTCACGGACGAGATTTCCCGAGCCTGGTCTGGCATGTCCACCCGGCAGTACAAAAATCTGAAGGGCTTGAAAAAGGAAAACCTTCGTGATAACATGACTACGCTGGAACTGGTACTGAATATGCTGGCGGAGGCCACTACCACTCAGTTTTCAAGAGATCGCAAACCAACGACCTTCCAAGAGAATTTGGCAGTTGCCAAGGCGGGCGGTCAGGTGGCTGGACGAACCAGAAAAGACATTGAGTCCCAGTCAGACACGCCGGTCATTACTGCTAAGAATGCCGCACAGCTTAATCAGGTAGTGACAGATCTGCTGGAAGGAGCAGTCTCTGACACAACTGAAGAATCAAAAGACAAGTGAGTTCTGTGCATCAAGTTTTTCTTGCTGTCATACGACGTTTTTTAAAAGCAAATTTCAAAAAATCTATAGTGTTGAGTTATGACAACAAAGAAACCTCTTTTGTCTACCAAGACAAGAGAGGTTTTTGTGTTCTATTGAAAAAATCATAGTTTTGTGGTATAATCAGTTCGATAAATAAGAATTTTACGGAGGTAATATTGTATGTGGTTTGTGCTTGCATTACTATCTGCAATATTTGCAGCACTTACCTCTATACTGGCAAAGGTCGGCATAGAAGGCGTCAACTCAAATCTTGCAACAGCAATAAGAACCGTTGTTGTAGTTGTTATGGCTTGGGGAATGGTGTTCCTCACGAATTCACAAAACGGAATTGCTGAAATAAGCAAACGAAGCTGGTTGTTTATAATTCTGTCGGGTTTGGCAACGGGTGCCTCATGGTTATGCTATTACAGAGCATTACAGTTAGGTGATGCTTCAAAGGTTGTTCCAATTGACAAATTAAGTGTTGTAATTACATTGGTTTTGGCATTTGTATTCCTACATGAGCAATTTACAACGAAATCGTTGATAGGTTGCATACTTATTGGAATGGGAACTATGGTAATGGTTCTTTAAAACCATTTATTGGATAGATATTCAAATTCCGATTTATCTATTTAATCCTCCGAAACCCTTGTATTTTCAAGGAAAATCGGCATTTTAATGTTCTTACCTTATGCATTTTCCCTTGTTTTTGCCCTTATGAGCTGAAACAAGGGAAACTTTTTGTTTAGGCTTCCCCGACCACCTTATCAAGCAGTCTTGCGGAAGTTCGTTTCGCTTCCCTCTTAGAGTGAGCGTAGATGTTCATTGTGGTACTTACATCAGAGTGTCCGAGCAGTTCCTGCACATCCTTTGGTGCTGCACCGTTGGAGAGCAGATTGCTTGTGAATGTGTGTCTCAGCATATGAAAATGGAAATCCTCAAATCCTTCCAGTTTCTTTTTTGCCGACCTTGTCATAACACCAACTGTACTCGGTGACTCGTATGCTCCGTCAGGTCTCAGGCAGACAAATGATATTTCTTTGTACCCGTCTGGAACTTCATCCGTTCTCGGCAGGCTGTAGACTTCATAGTAAGTACGGTCTTTCTCTTTGACCTCTTTGTAGTAGTTGAGGTGATAGAGGTCTCCATACTTGAAGCGGTTCTTGTGCTGTTCCGTCTTTGCCTTTCTGAGAATATCTGCCAGAGTGTCGCAGAAGTCCACGGTACGGACTTTCTTGCGTTTGGTAGCACCTATCTCTGTCTTGTGCCTTTGCCCGTTGTATCGCATACTGCGTCGTACTGTAAGGTACTGTCCGTCAAGGTTGATGTCCTGCCAAGTCAATGCACACGCTTCTCCGATACGAAGTCCTGTGTAATAGGCTATCTGCATCGGGAGCAACGCAGGATTGTCTTTCTTTTTCAGAAAGTCCTCCAACATCAGAAACTGCTGATGGTCAATGGTAGGAGCATTGTCAACTTCGCCGTTCTCGTCTGCAAACAGTTCGTATTCCTCTTTCTTTCCTCTCCATACCACATACTGCATAGGATTAAAGGAAATCAGTTTCTTCGGGAATACCGCAAATCGGAACGCTCCCTGCAATACTGCTGAGAACAGTCTCAGATACCCTTTGCTGAGTGCCTTTGCTGTCGTTCCGTCAGGGTTTTGTCCTCCGAAAGTAAGGACGTCCATAAATGCCTGTAAATGTTCCGCAGTGACCGTTTTCAGCTTTCTGTCTCCGATAGGATATTTCTTTATCCTGCTCACTGTTCCCATATACGCCATTACTGTACCGTTGCTCAGATTGCCGGGTTTCAGTTCTTCTTCCACCCACATATCAAGCAGCATACCCACAGTGGTGTTCTCAGGCTTTGCCACAAACTTCTTCGCTTCGTAGTCCTCCATTGCTTTTCGGAGCAATGCTTCCGTCTCGGATTTACTTTCTGTGCCTGCAAACTCACGCTGTACCATCTTTCCGCTTTCATCTTCTACATAGAAGCGGTAGTACCATTTTTTGCCCTTTTTTCTTACAGATCCTTTTGCCATTGATAAATAGTCTCCTTTCTATCCGTGGCAATCGGAACTGTGACGTATGGTGTGCGTAAAGTAAATAGTGTCACATCCGCCGATTGTTTAATCGGCTTTTTTCATTGTCAAAGAGCCACGGAATTATTCTTTTTCGGCAAGCCTTGCTTCGGCTTCCGCTACTATCCCGAAAAGGTCACCCATCTTTACAGCGGTGCGTCCTTCATCGTAGATATGTAAAATTCCGTCTAAGAATCGTTTCATATCTTCAATCGGTGCTTCCATTTCTTTATGGTAAACTCGCTCTGTAATCGCTCCCGATTCAATCGCATATCTGCGGAGAGACTGTTTCAGTCCTTCATCTTCTGCCACACGGTCAACCTCTGCCATAGCGTCGGAGAAGTGGTAGCAGAGAACGGAATACAAATCAATCATCTTTCCGAGAAATGTGGTAAGGAGCTGTTGGTGCGGTTCGCCATTCACAACCGTAGACACTGTATCAATGTACTTCTTGATATGTTCTTCCAAGTCCTTTTCACAAAGCGTTCTGCTGTCATATTCCTTATCTTCTGAAAGACCTGTGAGCCATTCAGGAGTGGTAAGCAGTGCTTCTGCAAGTCCATTGATAATCATTGTTCTCTTTGGGTCTACGCCGTCTGCTTCGTATCTCTGTATCGTTGACTTGTTCACTCCGATACGCTTGCCGAGTTCCGGCATTGTAAGATTCAATTCTGTTCGACGTTCTTTCACTCGTTCACCAACCTGTTTTGCGGTGAATGTAATTTCTTTTTTCAAGGTTTTCACCTCCTGACGAATACAAGTATAGCATATCAAAACCTATTTTGCAACTATTTTTTCGATAAAAGTTAAAAAACAATCTTAATGGGTTGTAAAATAAGTTGACAAGAAATAGCAAAATAAGTATAATGATAATTGCAAGGTTGCAAAATGAGTATTTTGAAAGGAGAGATGTATAATGACAGCAATTAAAATGGGTTTAACTATCGAGGAAGCAGCAGAATGTACGGGTATCGGTAGGAACACAATGCGAAAACTGGTGGACTGGGGCAAACTGCCTGTTCTGAAAGTCGGACGTAAGACCATTATCCGCAGGGATACACTGGAGCGTTTTATGACGGTCAATCAGGGCAGGAATTTACTAAATCCCAATGATGTACGAAAAGTGGAATGACCGTTCTCCAAAGCCCTCGGCGTTTGAGAGCGAAATACACCCCTCGCACAAATCTGCGATTTGTACTCTGGGTATTTCGCCCCTGCGGGGAGCCTGTATCACAGCTTCGGACACCATCACCTCAGCTATGATACAGAGGAAATTGCACCGCAATTTCCATTGCTGTCCCACCAATCACCGATAGCTGTGACAGCCGCACCCGACAAGTCGGTTGCGTAATGAGTACGGTATTCTCAGCGAAGAAAGGAGCAAAAGCTTGGCAAGACATTCGTTCATTCAGATGTCGAAGCTGCCCAATGTCAAGGGAAGAATCTCATATATCACGAGCCACGCCAAACAGGAAAACCTTTATGCCACCTATCGTACTGCCGACAATACCTTTTGGAACAATCTCGCCAGGGAAAGCCAGCAGGAGTTCCTACGAAGCGGAACAACAGGAAAGTGTATTGAAACAAGGGAGTTAATCATTGCCCTGCCAGAGATTTACACCACCTTTGACCCGCAGCAGGTGCTTGAAGAATTTACGAACAAATTCAGACAGCAGTACGGAGTGGAATGTGTATCGGCTCTGCATCATAACAAACGCAAGACCAATTACCACATCCACCTCATATTCAGTGAAAGGAAACTGCTTCCCGAACCTGACATCAAGATTGCCACCAGAAGCGTATTTTATGACGAAACAGGAAAAAGGGTACGAACCAAGAAAGAAATCACAGACGAGAACGGTCAAGTCCGAAAAGGCTGTACCGTTATCAAAAAGGGGGAAGTTTACGAAAGCCATTTATTCACAACCAAAGACGAGCGTTTCAAAACAGAAGCGTTCATAGCAGAAGCAAAAGAGGTTTACACGGAGCTTATCAATTCCCACATTTCAGATCCCGAACAGCGATTGAAAGTGTTTGATAAGAACAGCGTGTATCTCCCCACAAAAAAGATAGGTAAGAACAATCCCAAGGCTGCCGAAATCGAAGCAGATAACACCGCAAGGCAGGAATGGAACAGAACAGCGGATTTGGCTCTCATATCGGGCATTGAAGAAGCAAAGATACTGGAAATCAAGCAGACCGAAATCCACGACAAAGCCGGTCAGTCCATCCGTGAAAACGGTTGGCTTCCAAACCTGTTCCGAGGTATCGTAGGCAAGGCAAAGGAATTTCTGCAAGCCATCATCCGTGAAAAGGATATGCCACCCAAGCCAGTCCTCAATATGGATATGGACGAGTTCCGCACAATGCAGACCCTTATGCTAAAGGTACAGAAACAGGCGAAAGCAATCAAGAAGATACAGGAGGTCACACTCCCGAATCTGCGACAGCAGCTTGCGGAAACAACGGGTATTTTCAAAGGTAAGGAACGAAAAGCTCTGGAAAAACAGATACAGCAGATCGAAGCCGAACTTGATGAAAAACTGGATAAACTCCCCGATATTCTGACCGATGACGGTTATCCTGATGTACAGGCATTTATGAAAACTTACCGCAAAGCAGAGGCTATTGTGATACAGTATAACCAAGACCTTGCAGAATGGGAGCAGGCAGTTAAGAACGGACAGAAACCTGCTGAAAAACAGCACAGACCGCCCGAAAGACAAAGTGTGCGTAACAGGCTCAGACAGCTTCAGGAAGATGGTAAACAGAACTCTCAGCCGAATCAGAGAAAGAAATCCCAAGACAGGGAAAGATAATCACGACATAGGAAATCAACACCGCAGGGCAACCTGCCTTGCGGTCTTACATATATATCAGAGCATAAGAAAACACCCTGCAAGATTTTTGCGTCTTGCAGGGTGTTCATATACATATAAAAGGTTTCCATAAGCACATATTACAATATTAGTACTTTTTTGATAATGTGTAGGTATAGTAGGTGTCAACAATTAATTGAAGTGTTACGATACCCATTGTCCACCAGAAGCAAGAAAAACCTTTCGTTAAAAAGCACGCTATGATTATTATAAAACCTCCTACAATAAATGAAATACCACCAAAGCGTTGACTCTTTTTCCACGTTGTTTCATTTTTCATACTCCATACTGTTCTCAATCCTACAACTGAGTTCATTCGTAGTTTTGGCATAATGTTACCTAATATAATCATTGCAACTCCAAGCAGTCCAAATAAAAGTTGGTTAATATCAAGTGCAATTGAAGACAGATTTTCAATCGAATTGAAATCAGCATACAAAAAATAGCCTGTCATAGCGTTAAAAAGTGCAAGAGATACAATTCCTGCCACAATACATACATTTTCGTTATTGCTTCCATTTTCTTCTTGTTTTGCAGAAAATTTAGCCATACCAAGCATAAAATAGCCAAATAAAATTGTAATAACAGGGAAAATTAATGTTTCGTATTTACTGCCCCAACGTGTTACTTGATTATTCATATCATAATGAGCTGGAATTTGCTCTGGCAAGAATTGTAAGGCAATCAGAACAACTGCCAATGGTAAAAACATAAGACTGTAAAAAATGACTTTTTTCTTTTTCATTGTTGACCTCCACGCAAATTACTTATCCACATAATTGTTTCATCAAGAATAGATAAATTTAATTCATAGTAAATAAAATTTTTATATCGAGTTTCGTAAATCAAGTCTGCCTTTTTTAGCTTTGATAAATGATATGACAATGCCTGTGGTGTCATATCCAATGCAATAGCTAAATCGCCTGAGCTTATTTTCCCTTCCTGTAACTTTAGCAGAATTTTTCGACGAGTATCGTCTGCTAAAGCAGCTAACACTTCATTTATAGCCAATCCACCACGCTCCAATCTATTTCAAACAATCTTTAAATAGATTATATCAATTTAGCGTTGGTTTGTCAATAACTATTTCAAAATATTTTTAAATAGCAAAACAAGAGATACCGTCAATGGTCACGATGAACAGTCAAAGCACTGCCATTGACGGTATCTCTTCATTTTGCTTACGAGCAGACAAGGGCGATAAGCCTAATACTGGCTTACCGCCCCCCCAATCCCTACTTACTATGCGTAGATAATCTCGCTGTAAATAATTTCCCTAACTCTGGACTGAATTTCATTCATTTTCTGCACCCACAACATAGCATTATCGGCTTTCAGTCGTTCGGTCACATTTTCCTGCTCGGCAATCTGCTTCGTCAGCACGAGTAAACACTCCTGCGCCTGTCTATCAATATCGGCAAGGTAAGAGTTCAGCGTACCCTCTATCAGCATTGTGGTGTAAAGGTAGTGTTTATGCTCTTTTAGATACTCTTTGTGGCGTCGTCCCCATAAACCGATAGGCTGCGTTTCTTCTTCGGAAAGTATCAGACAAGGGATATAATAATCTCCCTGCAATTCATACCATAAGCCGTTGCATTCATCAAAAATGTACTTGTCCATATAATAAATCCTCCAGTATAATATATTCGCACATACGTCACAGTTCTCCGATTGCCACATTCTGTTATATCTTGTTATCAGATT
>ENA-OOZT01000709-OOZT01000709.1-human-gut-metagenome-genome-assembly--contig:-NODE-709-length-26466-cov-2.219643_pt1 | contig 26466 bp, 26 predicted proteins | sample MGYA00241192_ERZ501407 | MGnify/ENA primary metagenome ERZ501407 (study PRJEB25962, sample SAMEA2042911) | human gut metagenome | biome: human gut; feature: human-associated habitat; material: faeces...
GTCGGCGGCCTACGGCGCCGAGGGCGACAAGGAGCTGGGCGTGGCCCCCAATGCGACGCTTTACTATGAAATCGAGCTCGTCGATGTCGATAAATACGCGAATCGGTCGCGGCGAAGATAATTTACGCCGATAAAGATGAGCGTTATACAATATTTTTATATCTTTGCGCGTACGAATAAAAGCAAACTCAAAACATAGTTAAAAAACAACAATGAAAAAAATCTTTTTTGCTGCGGCACTCGCGGGTGCTGCGATGCTCGCCTCTTGCGGAGGAAACAAGAGCGGCGTGCAGATGGGCAGCCTTTCGGATTTCGACTCGCTGTCGTATTCGCTCGGTGCCAACATCGGTTACGGCATGAGCTATGAAATGAAGGATATCCCGTTCGATTTCAAACTCGTGGACAAGGGTATCAAGGAAGGCGCCATGGGCAAGGCTTCGCAGGAGCACGACAAGTCGCTGGACATGCTGCGCGAGTATTTCATGTCGAAGCGCGGCGAGCGTGCGCAGGCTATCGCCGAGAAGCGCGCCGCTGCCGACAGCGTCCGTCTGGCCGGCGGCGATTCGACCAAAGTCGAGTATCCCGCAGCCGATCCCGAGATGTTCGAGAGCGAAGAGGAGCGCGCTGAGATTTCCTACGCATTCGGTAACGATATCGGTTACAACGTAGCTCAGAGCGGCATGCCCATCCAGCTGGTTTGGATCAGCGAGGCCATGCAGAACGTCCGCGACAACAACGCCAAAATGACGGAGGACGAGGTGAACCAGTACTTGCAGTACTACTTCATGGTGAAGCGTCCGGCCGAGAACGCCGAGGCTTCGAAAGCATGGCTGGAGAAGATGGAGAAGAAGTCGGGCGTGAAGAAGACCGAGTCGGGCCTGCTCTATAAGGTTACCGCTGCCGGCGACGCCGCTGCGATGCCGAAGGACCCGCGCGACGTGGTGAAGGTTCACTACACGGGCCGCACCCGCGACGGCAAGGTGTTCGACACCTCGAAGTTCGCCAACCGCTCGAAGGAGCAGCAGGAGATGATCAAGAAACAGCGTCCCGACGATTTCGACAAGGACGAGCCCGTCGAGTTCCCGCTCAACCGTGTGATTCCCGGCTGGACCGAGGGTCTGCAACTGGTGGGCAAGGGCGGCAAGATCACGCTCTGGATTCCCGCCGACCTGGCTTACGGTGCGCGCGGCGCAGGCCGTGACATCGGTCCTAACGAGGCTTTGGAGTTCGAGGTCGAGTTGATCGACGTGACTCCTTACGAGGAGCCCGCTCCGGCGGATTCGACCGCAACGGCCGAGAAGCCCGAGGTCGCTCCCGCAGAGTAACCGGAAAGGCCGAATACGAAAAATCCCGGAACCGCAAGGTTCGGTATTTGTAGGTAAGAGAAAGAGCAGAAAGGAGTAAATATTTTGTTTACAGGAATTTAATTCTCTCTTCTGCATGTGCACCGAGCAATAGAATTGCAAGTTCGGGCAGGTTTAACGGTAAGTTATGTTACTTATCCGTTACCTGCCCGAAATGCTTTTATTTGCATCAAAACATTCGTTTTCAGTTCGTTGCATCGAATTTCCGCATAACAAATAACTTGACTAAACGTTTAACAAATCCTCAAAGTTCAAGTTATTATGCAACGCAGCACTTTCAAAGTCCTTTTCTATGTGAAAAGGCAGTCGGAAAAACACGGTCAGGTTCCCATTATGGGCCGTATTACGATCAACGGTACGATGTCGCAGTTCAGCTGCAAACTCTCCGTCCGTTCTTCCCTCTGGGATGCCAAAGCGAACAAAGCCTCCGGCAAAAGCCTCGAATCGCAGCGCATCAACGAGAAGCTGGAAAATATCAAGACCAATATCGGCAAGCAGTACCAACGTCTCTGCGACCGTGATTCATACGTTACGGCCGAAAAGGTTCGCAACGCTTTCCTCGGTATGGGTGACGACTGCCGCCTGCTGTTACAGACCTTCGACGAATACCTCGCAGGGTTTCTCAAACGCGTGGGCAAAGACCGGGCCTATTCCAGCTATGAGGACTACTGCAAACGCCGCCGCCGTCTGGCCTCCTTCCTCGAATACGAATATCATGTCAAGGATATTCCTTTCAAAGAATTGAAGCGGGACTTTATCGAAAAGTTCGTGGTCTACCTCTCCTCGGTACAAGGGATGCGTTCCGGGACGATCCATTCGACCATCAAGAAACTGAAGCTGATGACCTACACGGCGTATAAGAACGGCTGGATTCCCGCCGATCCTTTCGCGGGGTTCTATGTCAAAGCGGAATACTCGGAACGTCGCTACCTCTCGGCCTCGGAATTGCAGGCCGTGATGGACGTAGAATTACCCAACTACCGAACGGGCATCAACCGTGACGCCTTCGTCTTCTGCGCCTTTACGGGTTTGAGCCATGCGGACGTAGTGAAACTCACCCACGCGGACATCCATACGGACGACAACGGAGAGCGGTGGATTATCGACAGGCGCCAGAAAACGGGTACGCAGTTCCGTGTCAAACTTCTTCCCGTTGCCGAAATGCTCTACGAGCGTTATAAGGAGATGCACCTCTCGGGCGACCGGGTCTTCCCGCTCAAAGGTACCCATAAGACGCTGAACATGTCGCTGAGGCATGTTGCCAGACATGCCGGTCTGTCGTTCAACCCCACGATCCATATGGCGCGTCATACCTTCGCCACGACGGTCACGCTCTCGCAAGGCGTACCTCTGGAAACGGTCAGCAAGATGCTGGGGCACAAACGGATCACCACGACCCAAATCTACGCTAAAATCACTAACGACAAGATTGGGCAAGATATGGCTGCGTTGAGTGAGAAACTCGACAGCGTCTTCAAGGTTGTGCAGTACCCCAGTAGTTAAATTCATGTAATTTCCCGCCGGCAGGGAATTAAATGCCGGAGATGGAAATACGCAAGGCCATGCGAATCGCCCGAGGGGCGAGCCTTGCGTATTTCCATCCCCGGCGTTTTGCTGAACGCTACCATCGGAATAGGCGGACTTCTGCGGCTCGGACGCTACCCAATGGGCGATTGCCCACAGCACGCATATCTGAACTCTGATAGTCGCAGTCCACGACAAGCACGTCATGCCCCAAAGTGTAATGCAGGTAGCTGGCCAGCAATACCGTGAATGTGGATTTTCCGATGCCGCCTTTCTGATTGCAGATTGAAATGTTTACAGGTTCCATCATTTGAATATGTTAAGAATTATTTATATGGGTAATGTTTTCTATCGATGTCTGCTTCGATAAACTATCGTACATATATAGATTTATTTATATACTTATTTTTTTAATTCTGCTCTTCTCCGCTTCCTTATCGAATCGTTTGTTTGATTGGGTAACGAATCCGATAAATATCGCCTTAATCATCCGTTTGTTTATCCGAATAATTATTTCTGCCGCAATTATACATCCTCATTTCCTATCCCGGCTTCAATGTCCGCTCCAGTCCGTTCGGCGGGCTTGTTTTCATCTCCGGGCGGTTGTAATATTGCACCGGGAACCGACCCGGCCCCGGGAGCTGTAGCGGAGGTTTTTCAAAGTTTTCACAAAAAATTTTTCGCCGCGTTTCCGGCATTCACCCCGTAAAACTCCGCCGTAGGTCTATCTTTGGGGCTTCATTCACGGAGTTTTAACAAACAAATCCTGCTTATGCCGAAAACGACTATCAAACCCATGCTCAACATCCGCAAGGATACCCCCAACGACCGCTATACGCTGATCATCCAGATCCTTTGCCGCCGCCGTCGCGGCGTTGTCTTCACGCCCTTCAAGCTTCTTCGCGCCGAGTTCGACGCCTCGCGGTGCCAGGCCGTTCCGAGTCTGAAAATCCGCGAACACCTCCGTTTCATCGACAACGTCAACAATTACCTTCGCCATCAGGTACATGAGCTGCACCGCATCGCCTCGGAGTTGGAGCGCAGCTCCCGATCCTTCGATGGGCGGGATGTCGCGCGTCTGTTCCGTGCCCGTTCCGACAACCGCTTCGTGCATACGGTTTTCTGTTCCCAGATCGAGGAGCTGCTGCGCGAGGGTCGCCACGGCACGGCCTTCACCTACCGTTCCACGCTGAAGGCCTTCGAACGTTTTTCGGGAAAGCGGCACTACCAGCTCTGCGAACTGGACGAACCCACGATCCTGGAGTTCCGGAAGTTCCTGCTGCGCGAAGGTCTGCGTACCAATACGGTTACGTTCTACCTGAATAAGCTGCGGGCGGTCTATAACCGTGCCGTCCGCGAAGGAGCCGCCCCCAAAGGCACCGATCCTTTCGGGAGCGTTTCGTTCCGTGTCGAGAAGACCCGTAAACTTGCCGTCGACGATACGGTGCTGCAACGCGTTGCAGGCGCCGAGCTTCCGCCCGGCTCCCTGTCCGTCGCCCGCGACCTTTTCCTGTTCAGCTTCTATTGCCGTGGTATGTCGTTCGTGGACATGGCCTACCTTCGACAGCGCGATATCGACGGGGAGGTTATCCGCTACCGCCGTAAGACGGGCCAGCTGTTCACGGTCCGGATCGTCCCGGCGCTTCGTACGATCATCGAACGTTACCGTAACCACTGCCCGCCCCTGGTTCTTCCGATCCTTGCGGTCAAAGACGGTGCGGGCGGTTTCCGGCCCCTCGAATTTACCGGTACGGATTCCACCGCCCGTCGGGAGTACGAAGAGCTTCTGTACCATCGTTTTCTGTATAGCCGTTCGGAGTACCTGCACCACCTTCGCCGCCTCTCGCGGCAGCTGGGGCTGGAGCGTAACCTAACGTTCAACATGGCGCGGCATACGTGGGCGAGCCGTGCCCGTCGCAAAGGCATCCCCATGTCCGTCATCAGCGAGGGACTGGGCCATACCTCCGAACAGACGACACGCATCTACCTGGACGAGCTCGAAGCCCGCCGTATCGACGAAGCCAACAGCATCGTCACATCGTTCTGAGACCCGCCGCGAGGCGGCGCTCCGGAATGCTGTCGTGCGATGAAATTGTTTGGAATATTTCGAAGGATTTTTCTATTTTTGCGCCGCGATACGGTCGTAACGGACGACGCAAAAATCCGAGCTGTTTTCTCTATCTTATCCTAAGAGAATGGGTGCCTCCTTTTTAGCTCAAAAATGTGACTGTCCAGTGTCGTAATCCGGTGCAAAGGTAGAGCTTCCAGCCTCACGAGTCAAGACCGCCGCGGGTATTGAAATTATCCTTTTGTCTATAATAATTATCCTTTGCCGCTTTATCCCTACCCATTGACCCTTCGACCTTTAGAGTCTCTTTGAGTCGGGTCATCGAGCAGCCGAATCTCTGCCGGCAAAACTGGTATAATCCCTTCTTGCTTTTAAGTCCCAACTGCCGTGCCATCTCCCCGGCATCGTACTTTTCAGCCATAAGCATCCTTTTGAGCTGTTTTTCCTTTTGTTTCACCAGCCAGCGATGTACGCTGACGCCGAAAACTTCCTTGAAGCGTTTGATGAAATAGCTCGTGCTCAGATTGGCTTTACGGGCTATGTCTTCGAGCGTGTCGGCATTGGTGTAGTTGCTCTCTACGAATGCCCGGAAGTCGTGGCTCGGACGCAGGATGGCGTTGAAGAAACAAGCCAGCTCCTCGTCGCTGTAAAAGCTCTTCATCAAGAAAAACAATTCGTACTGCTTCAGCATATGGTAACAGGGGATCCGCATCTCTTTCTGTATGTTTATGAGCATACTTTCCATCAGCGGAACGATTGGCAGGACAGGTGTTTTTTCAGGTGATTTACAGCCTTTTGCCGCTGCCGACGCCAGGGCGTCCTGGCCTCCGAGCACGAGCCTGTTCGAGAAATCGAGCCATACGATCCGCGCGGGTGCGAGGGCCCGGATGTCGGGCATGCTCGTCCGCGGAAAGAACATGCACTGCCCGGAATCGAGGTGATAATGGTTGTCTGTTTGGGTGCGGATATGCAGCATCCCTTCGAGCAGGAATAGGATGTGATTTGCCTTGCGTTCCATGCCAGACAAATCGGCTCCTTCGACCAGATCACGGGTGTGAAACCGGGCTGGATATACGTTGTTTTCATAACGGCAGACGGGGCATTCGACGGGACAAAACGCGTGGGTTTCCTCTCCGGGCCGCATCGAGACTAGTGCATCTTGTTTCATCATTTTTCAGGTTTGTTTTTTACTTCATTTTTCAGGTTGTCAGTGTTTTACTAAAAAATGTTTAACCGTATCCGGGGTCTTCGGATACGGTTAAACACCGATAAACGAACGGGTCGTGCATCGTCCTGTATTCTAATAGATTGCAGATGCATTTGAAAAATCGCCATTCTCTTAGGATAAGAAAATTTCGAACTGGTCGCTGAGATTATCGCTTACAATGCCGTATGCCGGCTTTTTCGTGCGCCGATCGTTTCAGTCTGCAGTTTATCGCCCTTTTGTTTTCGGGAAAACAGGGGCGGGAAGTGCTCTGAAAACTGAGATAAATATTAAAGAGTAAATGAAGAAGACACCGGGTATATACCTTCGCCTTGCGGTCCTCATGCTGTTATACGTGAGTTCTATGGACGGAGCTCGGGCGCAGCACGCGGGAGTGAAGACGAACCTGCTGTACTGGGCGACGACGACGCCCAACGTCGGTCTGGAATGGCAGTTGTCCCCGCGTTATACCTTTTCGGCCACCGTGGGCTATAACGCCTTCAATTTCCCTAACCGCACCACTTCCGACGGCGTGTCTGCCAATCCTAAACTGCACCATTGGCTCGTTATGCCGGAGGCGAAGTATTGGTTCTTCGAGCGCGGCTACCTCGGGCTTCATGCTCTCTACGGGCAATATAACGCCGGCGGCATGCGCTTCCCGGCATTTCTCCAGGACGACCGCTACGAGGGCTGGGCCGCAGGCGCGGGCCTGAGCTATGGCTACCAGTGGGCCATCGGCAAACGCTGGGGGCTGGAAGCCTCCGTAGGCGCAGGTTACCTCTATCTTCGCTACGACAAGTACGACTGCGGCGCCTGCGCAGACAAACGGGGAGACTATCGCCGGCACTATTTCGGGCCTACGAAGGCTGCCGTCTCCTTTATCTATTATATCCGGTGAATATGAAGAAACTATACGTCCTGGCTTTCCCTGTTCTGTTCAGCCTCTCCGTTTCCGCCCAGCAAAGCGATTGCAGGACTCCTGTCGTGAGCTATGAGGAGGGCCCCCATGCCGAATGGCATGAGGACAGCCTGCAAGTCCGTTTCACCGTGCGGGTTGCGGGCCGGCTGTGCGGCCCCACGTCGCTGCACATCGTCCCGGCTTACATATCGGGAGGGGACACGATCCGTTACCGCACGCTCAGCTATTTCAAACCTGCGGACTATCGTTATTTCCGGCGGGAGCAGTTCGTCGGGGAGACACGGGACGATCGCCTGGTACATCTGGTGACACGCCGTACGACACCCCTCGTCACGGGTTACAGCCAGGCTCGCCCGATCCCTGCGGCCATGCGGGACGGCGAACTGAGGGTCCTGACTTATCTGCGGAATTGTTGCGGCTACCGGTTGATCTGTACAGCGAACCTACCCGTCACACCGCCGGATGCCGTTGCGCAGCAGCCGGTCGTGGCAGCGGATAGTGCGGCTGTTCCACGGGAACTGCCGGCCGGAACGCTGCCGTTGCCGGTAACGGTACATCGCCTTCCGCTCTTCGAGCGTAACGTGAGCTTTGTGCAGCCGGCGGCAGAACAGGTCAAGGAACGGTCGGAGAAGCTGACCGTCCGCATCAACTACCCGGTGAACCATTGGAAGGTCTCTGCGCACTATCGGACGAACGGCGAGGAGCTCGCCCGCATCGACCGTCTCCTCTCGCCGCTGGCCGGGGACACGGTGACCTACCGCGTACGGAGCGCCCGTATTACGGGTTATGCTTCGCCCGAAGCGAGCTACGAACATAACAAGCGGCTCTCGGAACTGCGGGCCGGGGCCATGCGCGATTACCTGCGGGGCCGCTACGGCCTTGCCGGGGAGATCATCTCCGTATACGGTGCGGGCGAGGACTGGGAGGGACTTCGCAGGGCCATCGACCGCAGCGATATGGAGGACAAATACGCGGCACTGGCGATTATCGACGAATACGATATTTTCGACGGCCGGGAGAGCCGTCTGATGGCGCTCAACGGAGGAACGACCTACCGCTATATGCTTGAGAACCTTTTCCCGCCCCTGCGGCGCATGGAACTGGAACTGGGATATGTCGTGCGCTCGTTCGGCGTGGAAGAGGCTGCGCGTCTGCTGGCCAGCCGTCCTCAGGACCTCAGCCATACGGAGATCTTCGACGTGGCGCAGGCCCGCAACGGCGATGCGCGAATCCGCGACGACCGCGACGGCTACGGACGGGAGTACGACGTAGCGCTGCGATACTATCCCGACGATGCGGCCGCCAATATCAATGCGGCTTCGGCGGCCCTGATCCGTGGTGACATGCCCCTGGCGTGGAAATGCCTTCAGCGGGTGCAGGACGATCCCAGAGCCTGCATCGATCTGGGAATATACTGCTGGATGTGCGGCGATACGGCGCGGGCCAGGGCCTATTTTCTCTATGCACTGAATACAGACCCCGAACGGGCATCCTATAACCTCGAACAGCTCGGGCGATGGAGCGCCGACACGCAAAACGGGAAATAGAGACGGAATCAGCGGATGGAGATTCGTGCGAAACATATCCTGTGCGGGGCGATCGGACTGTTGCGGAGCGGCATGGCGGGGATGCTGTGCACCTGCCTGGCGTTGGCGGGCTGCTCGCTCGACGACGAGCGGGATGCGTGCTGCGAGGGTGCGATTATGACCTATAGCTACCGCCCTTACGAAGTGGAAGCGTTCGGCGACTATATCCACAGCCTTCGGCATTACCTGTTTGACGCTGCGGGGGCGTATCTGGGAGAAATTCCGCCGGGTCAGGAGCTGACCCGCCAACCGCTTCGTCTCGATGCCGGGAGCTACACGATGGTGACTCTGGGCAATGCTTCGGAGCAGACTGTGTGCGGGTTTGCCCCGGACGAGGGTCTGGAGAACTTTAAGCTGGCCGTACGACAGCGCTTCGAGCAGCAGCAGGACATTCTGTGCAACGGCGACCAGCTTTACTGGGGCGTCAAGGAGTTTACCGTGGAGAGTGGCCCCGGAGGTTCTATCCGCGAAGGCCACGGGAACGCAGCCCGGGCCTCCGGCACGGGGCGGCTGGTGACTTATATGAATAACATCCACTGCCATCTGGAGGTGAAAGTCGTCTGGCATAACGTTCCTCAGGATTTCGGAGAGTATGTCATGGAGCTGAAAGAGGTGCCCGCAGGCTACTCACTGTGCCCGGAGCATTGCAGTACGGTGGAGGGGTTTATCATCCCCCGGAGTGAGGGCGAACCTCGAAAACACCGCCTGCGGGTACCCATGCTTTCGCAGGAGCTGTATGGGGAGTTCGTCACGCTGCGATACACAAACGACCATATCCCGGTTTTCAGATTGTGGTTCGGGGACGAAGCGGTAACCGGAGATATCGACCTGAGCAGGGCCTTCCGAGAATGGGGCTGGTATCCCTCGCGTACACACGTGCAGAAATACCGTATCCTGCTCAAGCTGTTCGGCGACGGCTCCGTGGAGGTCTCCCCTTGGGTGGAGGCTTCTATAGAGGACTGGGTGAGCGGAGGAACATTCAGCTGACGAACCGGCGATTACGACATAAACGAGATTATGAACACCTTTTATTCACTTTTTTATTTACTAAATGTTTAACGTTATGAAAAAAATCCAAATGATTGCGGGACTGTTTGCTGCGGCGGCCCTGCTGCTCTCTTCCTGCGGTAAGGAGGAGACGATCACAGACGGAGGAAGCGGTTCCGGGGCAGACGGCTCTGTCGCCGTTACCTTCAACATGAGCACTCCGGCAGGGGATAAAGTCGTCTATCCCAAGAGCCGGGCGCTTCACGACGAATCGGAGTATGCCATCAAGACGCTGACCATGTACGAGTACAGCGTGGAGAGCGACGGGACGACCAAGTTCATCCGTACGCTGACCAGCGGCGAGGAATCGACGGACACGACATTCAAACTCTCCGATAACGGTAACGGTTCCTATTCGTTCACGGTACGTTATCCTGCGGCGGATCTGCTGAGCTCGAAGAAATTTAAGTATCTGTTCGTGGCCAACAACACGCCCGCAGCGCCGACGGCGGGCGACGCCATCGAAACCTACAAGGGTACGCTCTCGACCGTTGTGCTGGGCAACGGGCATGCGTCTTCCGTGCTCGCACAGAACGGCATAGCCATGAGCGGCAAGGCCATCAGCGTCAAAGACAAGTCGGATGTCATCACCCTGCAAAAAGGTCTGGAGTGCAAGGTCGATATGAAACGTATCGTAGCCCGTGTGGACATCAAGTACGAAGTGCCGAACCTGTTGGTAACGAAGGTCGAGGCGCGTAACGTTCCCACCAAAGGCTATCTGTTCGAGGACGACAACAACGACCTCTCCGTACTGAATACCTATGTGGACATCGGACTTAACTCCAACATCACGCTGCCTACCGAATACCTGCAGGATCAGGGCAAAGAGTCGGAGACGATCAAGAAGGCGCTTTACCTCTACGAGCGAAACAATACGGCCGAGGACCAGAGTATCGTCATTCACATCGAATACCAGATGCTCGCCGGAACGTTGCTCTACAGAGGTTCGGTGGACGTACCCTTCTGTACGAAAACCGGTACAGACGAAGCCCCGACCACTACGTGGGTGAATACCGAGCGCAACCACCTTTATACCATTCAGCTGGGCGACAAGGATTCCGGCAGTTCGACGCTCGAATTCAAACTCCTTGTCGAAGATTGGAAAGTCGTGGAATCCGACGAAATGGTAACCGAATAATCAAACGCTAAAAAACAGAAATACGATGAAACTGAAAAATATCTTCGCACTGGCTTTCTCGGCGGCTCTCTTGCTGGGAGGATGCGCCAAAGACAATATGTCGGACGAAGGGAGCGGTGCTGCTGCCGGAAAAGCTTCGATACGCTTCTCGCTGGGAGGCTCGGCAAAGACTCAGGACCCGAAGACCCGGGCTACGGGAGATAACACCCAAGCCGGCACGGAAGCTGCGCTCGACAAGGAAAAGACGGTAAACAGCATAATGGCCCTGCTTTTCAACGAGGACGGCAGCGGGCTGTTTATGATGCCCGAACTCATGCCCGACGAAAATAACCTGTACGAGATTACCGCATCCAAGCCCGGAGTGTACAATATGTATCTGGTGGCCAATGCCGACTACGACCTGAGAAACCTGATACAGACCACCCTCGGCGAGGAATCGACGGTTGCCGACCTGGGAGCGCTGCTGGCGGCACAGGCCCCGGACAAGGATAACGAATTCCTGATGACATCGGCGGAGGCATACCGTTTCGAGGCCACACCGGGTAATACGACCAATGCCGGGGAGATAGCTCTGCGCCGTGCGTCGGTGCGTATCGACCTGATCAATATGATGAACAATGCCACCATCAAGAAGATCGTATTCAACAACCGGACGCTCAAAAGCCATGTGCTGACGCAGAACGCAATGCCTGCGGGCGACGGAGTCTTCGAGACGAAAACCTATGACGGACTCAATATCGAGGGCAATGTTGACGCAGAAAATGCCGGACGCTACGAAGCGAAGATATACACCTATGAAAATTATACGCCCAAGGACGGCGCGACGATTCCCTCGCTGACCATATACTACGATAAAGCGGGTGTCGAGAAACAGCACACCATCGAGTTCAAGGACAGCAAATCCGGAGACCCGACGCAGCCCGAAACGCTCGACCCGCTGGCCCTCAAGCGCAACTATCTGTACCGAATAACTCTGACGAACGACTTCCCCCTCAAGTTCAACCTCGAAGTCCTCGACTGGGAAGAGGCTGAAACGTTCAATGTCGAGAAACTCGAAACTAAACTCGAACCGCTTACTTACACCGATCAGGAAAATCAGGCATGGTTCATCGTAGACCCAAACAACCAGAAAGTTGACGGAAGCGAACTGATGAACTGGTATGTAGCCACCGGAACCCAGCACGGCACCTATAATCCCTCGGGCAAAAAGGCTTGTCCCGATGGATGGAGAGTACCTACACGTAACGAGCTGATAATTATGTGGGTTTATAACGAATCTCGCTTGCTCCCGAATGCTAAATACGGAGTGTTTACACCCGAAACAATGATAGGAGGGGAGATGCATTATTATTGGCCAAGTACAAATGGAGAAACCACCAGCTCTGCATATGGCATAGCAGGAAATGGTAAAGTCAACCAGTATGTACTCAAGACACTGGTTCAGCTTACCCGCTGTGTTCGTGATGTGGATACTCCGGCTGCAAAACAATATCCTTATGAAGCTGCCGACAGGATTATTGTTTCACGGGACGAAGACGGCGGAGTATGCGAAAGCGCATTACTGACATCAGAACAAATTGCGCATCTGAATACGGTCAATACTACGGAAAAAGAAAATAGATATGATGAATTCAATTCATTAAACCATGTATCAACCAAATTCCAGGTAGCGGCTAAAAATTGTTCTGGACAATATAATTTTACAGAGGCTTATGATGCATGTAAGGATTATTACGAAGGTACAGAAAACGATCCAACAACAGGGAAAGGCAAATGGCGCGTGCCGAATCAACGTGAATTTTTATTGGTTAAGCTTATGGCAGAGCAAAAAAATACACAAATAACCAATACTAATTCTAACTTTGCTATGGGAACATATGATTCCAGTGCAGAAGCAAGTGGTGAAGAACGAATGTGGGTTAGCCACTATAATCGTAGCTATTGGAGCTTTTCTATCCGTGGAGTAAATGATAAATATCCGATTCGTTGTATCCGCGACATAACCGACTGATTTTCTTTCACCTTACGCCAAGGTTGACTTTTGGCCGGGAGGACTTGACCGCCCTCCCGGTCGCTAATCCGGAAGCACATCCTTCCGTTCAAACCGAAACCCTATGATACGATTATCGAAGTATATACCGATGTTTGTGTTGCCGTTCCTGTTCCTGACAGCCTGCGGTGGCGGCTCCCCGCGCACGACGGGAGGCGATTCTACGATCACCGCCACCGCGGTACATAAAATAACGATGCCCCAGCCCCCTTCGGTGCTTTCGGATGACGACAAGCTGACTTATGTCGTGGAGCGTTACTGGGACTCTTTCGACTTCGCCGACTCGACGTGGCTCTGTGACACTGCGGCCCTTGAGCAGGTGTTCGCCGACTGGGCCTACCTGCTGGGCAATATACCCGCATCGGAGGCCTCCGAATATCCGGGGATGCTGATTCGTAAGTCGGAACAAAGTCCTTCGATGTTACTGCGTCTGGCCGAGCTCGCGGAGAAATACTTTGCCGACCCTAACTCTCCCTACCGCAGCGAGGAGCTGTTCATCCCCGTACTGGAGGCCGTAATCGCTGCGCCCGGCCTCGATACGCTCTGCAAGCTGCGTCCCCGGTCGCTGCTCGCCTCGGCCCTGAAGAACCGCCCCGGGGAGACGGCCGCCGACATAACCTATACCACAGCCGGCGGAACGGCAGGGACGCTGCACGGCGTCCGTGCGGACTATACGCTGTTGATGTTCTACAATCCCGGATGCCCGGAGTGCGCCCGCATTGAGACGTATATCCCTCAGTCGGACGTTTTCGCCCCGCTGGTCGCTTCGGGTGCAATGAAAGTACTCGCCGTCTACCCGGACGAGGATCTGGCCGCGTGGCGCGAACACCTTCCGCAGATGCCCTCAGGATGGATCGTCGGGCATCGTGTTACCGGCCGCGATGCCGGGTCGCCCTACGATCTGCCGGCCATTCCGAGCCTGTACCTGTTGGATAAGGGGAAGAGGGTTATTCTGAAGGATGCCCCTGTGGAGCGTATCGAGGCGTGGCTGTCGGAGCATGCGAGTCCGCAAATACACTGGGTTCGTCCCGAGTCATGAAACGATTGTTTTTAGCCTGCCTCCTTTCATTGCTTTCCGCTTTTGGGATCTATGCATCGGAACCCGACGTTGCGGGGCTCGTGCCCGATCGTACGGAACACGATTTCGGGGATGTGAAACTGGGCACGACCTCCCGGGTGCGTTTCAACATTAAGGCTCAATCCGCCGCTGTCGTCATCCTCTCGGCCGCGACGAACTGCGAGTGTACGAAAGCCACGTACCCTAAGAAGCCTCTCCGCCGCGGCGAGGAGGGCGCAATAGAGGTCTCTTTCGAGGCCCGTGAGACGGGCTACTTCTGTAAAACCATTACGGTGAGGTACAACGCCGACGGCAGGGAACGGACGTTGCGACTGACAGTCTCGGGACGTACGAAATAACTGCCGGTATACAAAAGGAGCGATGATCCCATAAACCATTTATACACCGATGCAACGAATTATCACGAATTTTCGATTTTTGGATGATGGCGTCCCCGGGGTGTTGTACGGCGACGATCCTCTGGGGGCGGAACTGGATTTCGCGGGGATACTCCTGTGTGTGTTCCTTGCAGCCTGCCTGCTTGCGGGCATCGTACTGTGGCGTAAACAACGCTTCCGCAATCGCCTGCAGAATCCGCGTAAGGATTATTACCGGCACAAACGATGATGCGGAGCGGAAGATACCTCTTGCAGACGCTCCTGACAGCGGCAATGCCGGCTAACGATTATTATTCCGTACCATGAAACCGATCGATTTTTTTCATGATCTTTTTGCCGCACCCGATGAAGAGAGCAACCTGATCTATGATGACGAGAATCTGGAGCGTTTCGGGAATAAAATGCTCGCGGCGATACTGCTGACCGTGGCGCTTATTGTTTTGTGCGTGGTCGCTTATCTGGCGGTCATGCTATGGCACCGACTGTGTGTTTTTGGAATTTTCGAAGCTTGGAATGCCTGTTTTTCGGGGAAAAAGTGTAACTTTGCAACATGTTCCATTGGATGCATAAACTGCTGTTCATCGCACTGGCTTTCGCGGCATGCCTGCTTCTTCCCGACGGCCGGGAAGAAGCGTCGGTCGTTGACGCTGTGTCCGTTTCGGTGGAGTTCACCGCCGGAAACGCAGACAGCGGCCAGTGGCATTGCGAACGGATCTACAATTCGGACCTCGGGCAATTCGGACTGCTTCGAAAAGCCGAATCCCGGCCGGTGGTACAGTTGCTCAAACGTGTCGGGTTTGCTGCGACGCGCACCCTGTTCCGGCAGGCGAATTCCTGCAACTGCGGTACAGGTATCGCCAATCTTTCATCTGCGTATCACTCCAATAATCTCTCTGTCGGTGCGTATGCGGTGGACTACTATGTCTACCGGTTGTGCCGGCTCATTATTTAGCGTTTTGTATTTTTTTCATAGGCTGAATGCCTGAAATACATGCGTTTAATAATGATAACAAAGAGAAATGGATAAAATCAAAATCTGCGAGGCGATGTACGCCTTGCCCGGAGGGGTTGTGGTTCGCCGCCGCAAATCCCTCGTAGCGCCTGTCGTGCTGTTGGCGGTTGGCGCGGCACTGTTGGTGTTGAATTCGGTCTACAGCGCTGTCCTGACGAACAACATGCGTTCGGCGCTGGTCTTTATCGGTGCGTGCCTGGCTTTGACGGGCGCCATTCTGTGTGCTGTACGGGGCTTCGGTTCCACGGGGGCACCTTATTATTCCGCGGGACGCTGTTACCTCGGTTACGATGAACTTTATTTCGACCGCTCGGAGATTGCAGCCGTGACGGAGAGTATCGCTGCAGGCAACCTGTCGCGGTTGCTGACGATGCCTCGCGCGCAGGTTCCGGCCGTGACCGTATGTATCTACCGCTCGCCCGACAACAGTTTCGTGGCGATGCAGGCTTTTGAATATGTCGATCTGGAATACCGTCCGCTGACCGGGCTGGAGATTATCGACAGGAATGCGGCCTAAGGGCGCGGCATTGCATGAAACGCCGGGGCCGACTGCGTTCAAAAAGGGAGCCGTTCAGAGCCACATGCCGATCAGCCAGTAGATACCTGCCGCAAACAGACTGCTTGCAGGTATCGTGATGATCCATGCCCATAGGAGATTGACCGTGATCCCCCATCTTACGGCGGATATGCGTTTGACGGCTCCCACACCGATAATGGCGCCGGTGATGGTATGTGTCGTGCTGACGGGGACATGGAGATATTCCGTCAGGTAGAGCGTGAGGGCCCCTGCTGTCTCTGCGACGAAACCTTCCAGCGGTGTTACTTTCGTGATCTTTGTACCCATCGTCTTCACGATCCGCCATCCTCCGGACATGGTTCCGAGAGCGATCATGGTGAAGCACGCCAGCGGAACCCAGGTCGGGATGTCGGTGATACTTTCCTCACGACCGCCGGAAACGAACAGCGCGGCGGCGATGATACCCATGACTTTCTGCGAGTCGTTCAATCCGTGCCCGATGCTGAACAGTCCCGAGGAGAGGAGTTGCAACCGCCGAAACCAGCACTCGGCCCGATGGGGTCTGGCCCGTTTGCAGATGTGCATGATGGCGATGGTGAGGATCGTTGCGACGGCCATGCCGATAAGCGGTGCGAGGAGGATGAATGCCGCAATTTTCAGCACGACGCCCAGATGGACGGCATCGAAGCCTCCGTAGGCGATCGCAGCCCCGGCGAAACCGCCGATAAGGGTGTGCGAAGAGGACGAGGGGATGCCTTTCCACCAGGTGAAAAGGTTCCATCCGATGGCAGCCAGCAATCCGGAGAGAATGACGGGCAGCGTGATGAACTCTTCGAGCACAGTCTTCGACACGGTATTCGCTATGCCGAACTCCCCGATGACGATTTTGGCGATGAAGAAGGCAACGAAGTTGAAGAACGCCGCCCACAGAACAGCCGTAAAGGGAGTGAGCACTTTGGTAGAGACGATCGTGGCGATGGAGTTCGCGGCGTCGTGAAACCCGTTGATGTAGTCGAAAACCAGTGCCAGAACAATGATGACGATCAGCAGTTCCATGCGTCAGGCGTATTTGACCACGATGGTCTTCAAGGTGTCGGAAACCCGGTAGGCCTTGTCGGTGGCGTTTTCCAAAAACTGGATGATCTCGACCTGTTTGAGCAGCTCGATGGCATTCTGCTCCTCGCGGAAGAGCAGCGTGACGTAGTTTTCGTAGATGTCGTCAGCCTGGTTTTCCAACTCGTGGAGTTTGCGGCACTCGGTTTTGACCACGGTCGGGTCGCGCCTTACGGTGGCGAGCTCCCGGATTGCGGAGCTCAGACATTCCGCGCTGCGGGCGATGATCGCTGCAAGCTCTCCGGCGCTCGGGTGCATGTAGCGGGGACGGTAAAGAACCGTACGTTTGGCTGCGCCCGTGATGATGTCGAGCACGTCGTCGAGCTGCGAGGCCAGCGTATGGATGTCTTCGCGGTCGAACGGCGTGATGAACGTGTTGTTGAGTTCGTCGAGTATCCGGTTGGTCAGCGTGTCGCAGTGCTGTTCGAGACTCTTGATCCCCGCGTAGATCTCCTGACGGCGTTCGGGTTCCTGGCAGGTCGTGAAAAGCACGAGCTCCGACGATGCCTTTACGATGTCGTCGGCCTGTCCGTTCAACAGCGGGAGAAACTTAGTCTCCCGGGGCAGGAAAAACTGGAAAAAACGGTCTATTTTCATCGTCATTACTCTTTCAGGGCGTCCTGCAACTGGTGCGCTACGTCATTGTCCGGATCTAATTCCAATATCTTGGCGCAATAGCCCAAAGCCGCATCCCGGTCCGCAGTCTGCTTCTCGGCATCATACTTCACGTAATAATAGTAACTCAGGTAACGGTAGGATTCGACCAGCTCGCGGCGCTCCTTGGCTGGGTTTTCCTTGCCGAGTACGATCTCCGCGACCTTCTCGTAGTACGGCTTGGCCAGTCCGGCCGTCGCCTCGGGGTCGCGCAGCGAGTTCACGCGCGCCCGGAAGAGGGGGCCGAGATGGCTCTCCGGAATGCGCTCGCTGACCACGGCGAAGGCTTCGTCGGCACTGTCGAGGCACTGTGCGAGCCGAACAGGAGCGTCCGTACTCACCGTATCGCGCGAGAGGAGGGCCGCGGCTTTGTAATAGGATTGCCCCAGCGTGTAGTAATCGCTGGCTTGGGCGTTTTCGCCGAGGGCGTCGATGTATTTCCGGAAGTATTTTGCAGCGGCCTCCGGGTGCTTTTTATTCAGGTTATCGGCGATCTGCCGGATGGCGTTCGCAGGCGTTTCGGGGACGGCGAGCGCCTTATCGAACTGTACGACGGCCTCGTCGATCCGGTCGTTGCTGGTCAGCAGTTCGCCGTAGGTCAGGTAGTCGCGGGCGATATATTCGTTCTCCCCGACAGGCATCCGGAAGAACTTGTCGGCAATTTCTAACCCGGCCTTATAGTCCTTGCGCGAAAGTTCGCTGTACATGCAAAGACGGGTCAGGACGAAATTGTCGGGATCGAGGGCCAGTCCCTGCTGCGTCAGCTGCGACGCGCGGTCGTAGCGGTCGGTGAAGAAGAGCGATGCGGCGTAGTAGGTGACGACGTCGATGTCGGGCGCTGCCGGATCGTAGAGCCGTTCATAGAGTGCGATGGCATCGGCATACTGTCCGGCCGTGAAGCAAGCCCGGGCCAGGTATTGCAACACGAGCGGATTGCCGCTGTCCCGAGCTTCCAACTCCCGGAGACGCTCGATCACCGCGGCCGGATTGGAGTGCATGTAGATACGTGCGATGCGGATGTAGGCGGGAACGTTGTCCGGGTCTTTCATCAGTGCCTGCTCGTATTTGCCGGCCGCAGCTCCGGGGTCAGTGGGCTCCAACCGTTCGCCGCGCAGGATGTCGGGCGCCGCAGATTTGTCTCCGGCAGCTTCGGCGGCTTCCAATATGGCATCGCCCCGGGCCGTCATGTCGTTGTCATAATAGGCCCTGGCGATGGCGGTGAGAAGCTCGGGATCTTTCCGGTTCTTCTTGGCTTTGGCGAGCGCCGTGAGCATCCTGTCTCCTTCGGCGGGGTTCTTTTTCAGTTCCGTCACGGCCAGTCCAACCTGGCAGAATGCGTTCTCCGGGTCGGCGGCCAGCCCCTTTTCATAATAGCTCCGCGCCGATATGGAATCCCCCTGTGCCCGTGCGATCTCACCCAGGTAGTAGTTCGTCTCGGCCGGATCGCCGGAAATTCGGCTCCCGAATATCGCACGGGCCTTATCGAGCTCTCCGACGGCAAAATAGTCTTCGCCTCGATCCTGCGCCGAAGAGCCGATGGCGAACAGGAGCGTCGTAACGAGCAGATAACATTTTTTCATAGCGGTTGAATTTCAGTTTGTTGAACGTTAAAAAGTTTCTTTGATCTCCACGGTCCGGATGGGGCGCGTGGCGGGAACAAGTCCCGATTTGAGGATGATACGCTGGCCGCGGTCTCCGGCCACGAAATGGGTGAAGCCCGCCGGAAGTGTGCCCCGGAGGTCGGTGAGCACAATATACACGTCGCGCGTCAGCGGATAATCCCGTAGGTAGAGACGGGCCGGGACGGGCAGGTAGCTGCTGCCGGCTGTCGCAGGGTGCGATCGGCTTACGGAGAGCACCTTGACAGCCCGGTTGAAGGTCAGTTGCAGCGAGTCGTTGGGATTGCTGATCCAGTTCACACCCAGAATCCCCAACGCGTTTCGGTCCTTGGCCACATGTTCGATCACTGAGCGGTTGTCCTTCTGTGCGAAGAGGTTTCCTTGCAGCAGGGCGCCTGCGCAGACGGAATCCCGGATGAACCTTGCCGTACTGGACCCCGGACTGTCGAAAACGACCGTTACGGGGGTGTCCGGTAGCGAAGGATCGAGTTCGCGCCATGTTTTGGCGGCTCCCGTCATCAGCTTTCGCAGCGTGGGGACGCTAATCCGGGAGAGCCGATTTTCCGGGTTGACGATGAGTGCGATACCGTCTACGGCGATCCGCTGTGACCGGGGAACGAGTTCCCGGTTCCGGCTGTGGATCAGTTCCTTTTCGGCATCCGTGAGGTCACGGGCCAGGACGGCGAGCCGTACGCTGTCGTTCAGCAGCAGCTGCACGGCCTGCGCCTCGTCCGTCAGGACGGGAAGGAGCGAGGCTTCGCGGTTCAGGGCTTCGAAGACGTCGATCTCTTCCCCGAAGATATTGCCGAAGCAGTCGTCGCTGACGACCGTCGCAATGCCGCTCGTCGGTGTATCCGTCCGGGTGATCCGCGTATTTCGACAACCGGCACCGGTCACCGTGATAAAACACAAACAGTATAGAAGAGTTTTTGGTTTCATGGTTTCATGTACTGAAAAAAGGTGACCGGCCGGTTGTCTATTGGTTATTTGCTTTGAACTTCATCCAGGTCGAATAACCGCGCATAAGGCCGTAGACGAGGAAAACAATCCCCAGAACGATGCGGAGGGCGGCGTTCTCGTCGGGGAGTTGCGGGTCGTTCGCGCCGTTGTAGCGAAGCAGCAGCGGCGTGAACAGTACCACGCAGGCGATGCCTGTATAGGCCAGCGCCATGCAAACTCCCCAGACCGTGCGGAACGAAACGTTTGTTTTTGCAGACATCGCGGTTCGTCGTTTAGTTCGATATCCGGAAATCGATGGGCACGGTGTAGAATACGCGCACGGCGCGTCCGTTCTGTCGGCCGGGGCTCCATTTGGGCATGGTCTTCACAACGCGGATCGCCTCTTCGTTGAGCGTACGGTCGATACCTTGCAGGATGGAGATGTCGCCGACACTGCCGTCCGTGTTTACCACGAATTTGAGTACGACACGCCCTTGTATCCCGTTTTCGAGAGCGATCTGGGGATAGCGGATGTTCGAGTGCAGGAAGTTGAGCAACTCGCGGTCCCCGCCCGGGAACTGCGGCATCTGCTCGACATTCATATACACTTCGGGTTCCTTTTCGGCCACGATGACCTTATGTTCCTGGAGTTCGGCAATGTCCACGGCGTCCGGATCGTCGACACCATCGACAGTGGCGATCGAGATCTGGACTTTGCTCTCGTTGAGCTCCTCCTGCGAGGCCATTTGCTCGTCCTCGCGGACGTTCTCATCCTCGGTGATTACCGGCGGCGTGAACTTGATCGTGGCTTTCAGCACCGGGGGCGGGGCTACAGGCTCCGTCTCGCGGATGATGTTTTCCTCTTTGACCTGTTCCTCAATGTCCTTGATGTCGGCCAGTTCGACGGTCGTGTCGATACTGCCCAGATTGCTGTCGGCCGAGGATTTGACGCTGGCGATCAGCGCCGGCAACAGCGATACGGCCACCATGAAAGCCACGACGGCCAAAATACCGATGACGTACCTCCGCGACGAGGTGCTGCGCAGGTAGTAGGCTCCGTATTGCTTGTTCATCCCCTCGAAAATCAGTTCGATCCATTCGGGGGAGTTCAGTTTCACATCGTTGTTCATAATTGCGTCGTTTTATTCCGGAAGTTCTCCGGTCGCGGCATGACCGCCCTGTGTCAGGTAGTTGTTGAGCAGGAAGGTGTCGCCGTCGGTCATGTCTACCAGCGCGTATTTGCCGATACTGCATATCTGCATCTCGTCCAGCACATCGACCATGTTGCGGTATGACGAACCGTCCGTGGGCTTGATCACCACGACCTGTCCATCCGGGTTGTTCCGGATCTCGGCGGAAGCCGTTTTGAACTCCTCTTCGGTGATCTCCCAGGCCAGTTTGCGCTGTTTGAGCCGGATCATTTCGCGCACGGCGTCGGCGTTCCGTTCCAGAAGGATGGCGCGCAGTCCGTCGGGCGAGTAGTCCGTTTCCATCAGCGACGTGTAGTCGGCGTATTTGGCTTCGTCGATCTTGCCGAAATAGTAATAGACCTTGTCATCTTTGCCGAGGATCAGCGTGATGGCCTTCGAGTCCTTCACCTTGTTCTTCTCCTCTTCGGTGAGCACCTGATCTTCCTTGGTGGGGAGTACCAATTCCATGATCTGGGGCCTGGAAAGCGAAGTGCAGAACATGAAGAAGGTCAGCAGCAGCATATTCATGTCGACCATCGGCGTGAAGTCCACGCGCAGGTTGAGTTTCCGGGGCTTGCCTTTCCTGCCTTTGTCTCCGTCCGTATTTATTTCTGCCATAATTCATTCATTGATTAAAGTCCGTCGGGCATTCCGCGTAGCTGCGTCACCAGACTGAATCGGTTTTCCTTGATATCCTGCAAGGTGGAGGTCACGTTGCGGACCAGGGGATAGGGCGTGCTTTCGTCGGCTTTCACGGAGATAGTCAGGTCGCGGTTGACGGCCCGGGCCGTTTTCAGCCATGTCGCCAGCTGGTTGTTCGTGCTGTCGGCCGGAATGCCTTCGAACTGCCGGATGAATTCCTTGCGTTGCGAGAGGTCGAGTTGAAGGTATTGCTTCATCGCCTTCATCGGCACGCCGGCAAAGGTAGTGGGCTCAGCGAAATTCGCCTTCTCCTGTTCGGTGAACTCGATGTCATAGAGTTCACCCATCTTCTCCAATGCTTCCCGCTTGTCGGCCGGGCGGTCGAGGTTCAGGAAGACATGTCCCTGCGGATCGACCAGGATCGTCACGAAGTTGTAGTCGGGAACTTTCGTTTCGATCACGGAAGCCGGAGTGACGACCTGTACCGGTTCGAGCGGAATGAAATTGGCCGTCAGCATGAAGAAGGTGAGCAGGAGCACCGTAACGTCGCTCATCGCTGTCATGTCGATGAACGTGTCCTTCTTGCTTGTTTTAACTTTTGCCATTATCTGCTGATTTGAAGATTCTTACCGCTCTTTGAAAGTCTGTCCGATAGCGAAGCCGACTTCGTCGACGGCATTGGTGATGTTTTCGACGCGCGAGGAGAAATAGTTGTAGACGATGATTGCCAGCGCACCGGTCGTGATACCCATGGCGGTATTCATCAGGGCCTCCGAAATACCAAGCGACAGTGCGATCGAATCGGGGGCGCCTTCATTGGCCATGGCGCCGAACGAACGGATCATACCGAGCACCGTGCCCAGCAGTCCGAAGAGCGTGCCGAGCGATGAGATCGTGGCGATGACGTTGAGATTCTGCTGCATGTAGGGCAGTTCGAGGGCTGTGGCGTCTGCTACCTCCTTTTCGACGATGGATGCCTTTTCGTCGCTCGTGAGGTCGCCGCGGTTTTCGACGTCGCGGTAACGCACCAGTGCGGATTTCAGAATATTGGCGACCGAGCCCTGCTGCTTGTCGCAAAGCTCCTCGGTGGCTTTCAGATCGCCCTTCCGGAGCAGCTCCTTTGCCTGGATGACGAAGTCGGCGACTTTGCCTTTTCCGCTCGCCTTGTGCAGGGCGACAATGCGTTCGACACCCAGTGCCAACACGGTCAGCAGCAGGGTGATGACGATCGGGATTACGAATCCGCCCTGATACAGCGTGCCGAAGATGTTGTTGTCGATCGGATGGCCCTTGGCGTCGAAATTGGAGGGGTTGCCGCAGACGTAGTAGAAGAACAGGTGGGCGACTATCAGGCACACCACGATGACGAGAGCCGCCGATATGCCTTTGCGGTGTTTCGGCTGAGAAGCAACATTCGGATTTTCAATTTTTACAGTTTCCATGAGAATAGATTTGTTTTGATTTGTATTGAATTGGTAGTCATTGGATTATTTTCGCTTCGGGTACGAAATGCCACTTGTCCCCGCATGCGTGACGCTCCGGGTACACCGTAGCGTTCGCATGTCGGAACGAGTGTTTGCAGCATGTCGTTTCACGGCGTATCCGGGAGCGGATACACGGTGAGAAGAAATGCACAAATACATTCAGGCCCGAACAGACAGCCTTTCGCAACGTGTGGAGAGGTGTCGTGAAAAGAAAATGAGGAATCGGCCGAATCCGGACGGATCGGCAGGGAAACGGCTAAATGTTAAGCCGTGAGAACAAATGCAGCCGGTGACTTGCGTATTTGTAATGGAGGGTCGGACGAATACACGGAACAGCGTCCGACGATTTCTTCAATGTCAGGCTCTCGGAATGGGGCAGTCCGCTTTCGGAAACGATCCGCGAATAGGTCTCGTTGTGACGGCATTCGGTGATGCGTGACTGGCTGGCCGTAAAGACTCCTTCGCACCCTCTCAGGTTGTGTACGCCGTCGTCGCGGGACTGTTCGAGGGATATCACCGTATCCGTTGCCTTGTCGGAACGGGGTTGGGATGAAGACGGCAACAGCGCGATAACGAGCATTACCGCAACTGTCAGCAACATATAGATCCCGTTCTTTTTCATGGTTGAATCCCGAGATTGTGTGATTCGCAACAAAGTTACATATTTTTCGGTAATATGGCGGTTTATACCTGCTTTTTTGATAAAAAAATCACACGCTATCATCCAATGCATAGGTTTTCAGTGTTTTCATGCATTCTGTTTTCGGGCTTTCATCCTGGCGCGCACCACTTCGACGACGGCGGGCAGGGCCGAAACGACGACGATCGCCACGATGAGCAGTTCGAGGTTATGCTGTACGAACGGCAGATCCCCGAAAAAGTAGCCTGCATAGCAGAACAGTGCTACCCAGGCGGCTCCGCCGGCCAGGTTGAACGACATGAAACGGGGGTAGTGCATCCGGCCCATTCCGGCGACGAATGGTGCGAAGGTGCGGACGACGGGCACGAAACGGGCGAGGATGATGGTCTTTCCGCCGTATTTTTCGTAAAACGCCTGTGTTTTGTCCATGTAGCTCTGCTTGAAGATCCGGGAGTTCGGATTGTTGAAGAGCCTGCGGCCGAAGAAGTGGCCGATCATATAGTTGCTGGAATCGCCGGCTACGGCCGCGGCGAAAAGGATCAGGACGAGGAGGTGTATCTCGATCGGAACGCCGGGCAAGGCCGAAACGGCCCCTGCTACGAACAGCAACGAGTCGCCGGGAAGGAACGGAGTGACGACCAGTCCGGTTTCGCAGAAGATGATGAGAAACAGGATAGCGTATGTCCACAGGTGATAGTCCTGGACGATACGGATAAGGTATTGATCGATATGCAGGATGAAATCCGTCAGAAATTCCATAAGGAGTGGATATGTTTGAAGGTGATGGAACGAGTGCCCTTCGCCCGGAACGGGCGAAGGAGGAGAGGTGGATACAATAGACTGCGGTAAACGGCACTAAATGCGCATGCGTTCCAGCGCGTAGATATAATAACGATAAGAATCTCTGAAACGGGCGGGTTTGCAAACGGAGGCGGCAGGGCCGTTTTCGGAAAGGGGCTTGTCGGTGATGCCGCACATGCCGGTTGCCGTAAAAACGGTTGCGGAACGGAGATTTGGAACGAAGCGGGGCCGGAGCGAAAGCAACGCGGTGGAGGCGTCTGTCCCGGCGTATTCCGGAAGAAGGCGATTGTTCCGATCAGTGGCGGCGGAGTCTTCCGGCCGGTCGAATACGGCACTCGGACTGTTAGCCGCATAGACGGCCGGACGTTCGCCGCCGCCGAATCCGGTCAGCAGAAAGAGCCCCAGCAGCAGGGGGAGCAGTTGTGATATCGTTCGGAATAACATAAGCTGCAGGCAAAGATAAGACTTTTTCGGGAAAACCGGCACTTGCGGCCTTCCGGGAAACGGGAACTATGTACCTTCTACAATTATCCTGAAACAGGGCTGCAAAACACCAATAACGCTTTAGAAGTACTTGTTCTCTGATCTGAAAACCAAGGAATTTTCAGGCGTTTGTTGTCATATTCCTTAATAAAATATACAAATCAAAGAAGTTTAGATGACTTCTGCAATTTGATAACAGGAGCATTATCGAAGGCATACCTTACCTCCATTCTTCCGTTACTGCGCCGCAGCTACCAAGAATATCACTCAATGCTCTCCAACATATCATATAAAACAACGAACATTCAAATAAATAGGGCGAGTGCAAGGATTAGAACCTTGCGCTTGCCCTATTTTAGAATATGAAATAGGCATTGTCGTTGTTTCAAAAGAATACTATTTTTCTTTAACCGAACAGAATCTGCCAATTCCAAAAAAATCGTATCTTGCAGTAGGTTATTTGAAATACGGTATTTGGGCGCAAAAAGCTGAAAACAAACCGTTACCTTTTCGTTACCTATTATCTTATATTAAAAATGTAACGACTCGATAATCGGATCGTTACATCTATTTAATCCCACGCCGCGCCGGGCCCGGGATTTTTCTATGGATATAAAAGAGGCTTCTTAAGTCTTGGTAGCGCAGAACTGGATATGATCGTTATGAGGTTCCACCGCGCCTACAAGAGGCTTCTAAGCCTCCCTTAGAAGGGGAGGTCGTCAACCTGTGCGGGCGAGGATGCGTAGGACGGCTCCTCGACGATGGGCGGCATGTCGGGCATCGGAGCGCTTGCCGTCTCCTGCTTGGGTTGCAGACGCCATGCGCGGATGTCGGTGTACCAGCGACCGTTGTACTCCCGCGACTCGATGTTGACCGAGACGTTGTAGGCCGCCCCCTCTTTCAGCCGGGCCACGTCTTCGGGCTTGTTGAAGAACGTCACGCAGATCTTGCGGGTGAACGAACCCTCGTTCATCTCGAAAACCACGTCCTGACGCTGCCATTCGCCGCGCGCCGACG
>ENA-OOZT01000745-OOZT01000745.1-human-gut-metagenome-genome-assembly--contig:-NODE-745-length-25518-cov-7.336213_pt1 | contig 25518 bp, 40 predicted proteins | sample MGYA00241192_ERZ501407 | MGnify/ENA primary metagenome ERZ501407 (study PRJEB25962, sample SAMEA2042911) | human gut metagenome | biome: human gut; feature: human-associated habitat; material: faeces...
GTCTCCGCTCTCTTATTTTGCGTCGCTGGGGGACTCTTCAGGCTGCGGGGAATCTGCGGCCTGCTCTTGAAGCAGCTTACGGGCCATCTCTTCCATGAGCTGCCACTGCTCCGGGGTGAGGCGGGCCAGGACGGAGACAAAGCGCCGCTGGAACTCGCTGGAGGGGTCCCGGACCACCGTGGCGGCGAAGCGCATGATCTCCTCCTCACGGGACAGGTGCATCAGCATCTCTCCCTCGCCGGTGCGGAGCCAGCGCTCGTTGACACCGAACTCCCGGCAGATATCCACAATCGTGCGGTCACTTGGGGTGCCGTCTTTTGCAAGCCGGGACACGTGCTGCTGGGATATTTGCAGTCGCTCGGCAAAGGCGGTCTTGGTAAGGCCGCTGTGTTGGATTACGGCGGCGATGCGTTCGTTAATACTACTCATAATCCACCTCCTTGCCACTATTAAACCACAGGCGAGTGGCGAAGTCAAGTGAAAATACAACTGAGGTGTGAAATAGTGCTTGACAATACACGTTAAGTGTGATAGATTACAAGTGAGGTGTGAAACATCACGCATTGATGGGAGGGGGTGATACCTATGAAAACGCTGTTGATACTTACACCGATTGTCCTCCTTGTAATCGGTCTTGTGGGGATTCTCGTGCATCGCCGTGACGACTGGGATCTCGTTTTGATGGAGACGTGGCTGCTCGTGGTCTGCATCCTTGTCTTAGAGGTAACGTTGCTGCTTGCGTGTGTCGTCATAACCGAAGTGCTATAAGGCAAGGGAGGAAAAGAAAATGAACATCTACGAGGCGATGCAGGCCAGAACAAGGGTTCAGCCAGCAATCCGCCGAAAGGCATGGGATTACTGGCTGACGGTGGGGCACGAAAAGCGCCCTATGGTGATGCAGCCGAAGTACCGCATCATTCCGACGAATACACCGGAGGGGTGTCTGATCGACAGCCTGACAAACACAACGCTGCTGGCGGGGTGGAGTCCGACAGAGGCGGACCTGCTGGCGGACGACTGGGAGACGGCGTAATCAAGACAACGAGCCAATGTACTTGTCTATGGCAACCTTTGTAATTCCTTCGGCAATAGCAGAGATGGCGGAAAGCGAGTAATCACGCACCTTGGAGAGACCGGTCTTGACGATGCTCCATTGCTCTTTGTCCCGTATTTGGCCGAGAAATTCGTGGCCGGCAAAGTTGATATCCGAAACTTCGCCGTATAGGAGGAGGCCGCCGTCTGCATATTGCCCATTGAAATCAATGTATCCAGCCTGAGCGAGGTTGACGACTGCATAGTAGATATCCTCTCTGGAGAACTTGGGTAGGTCTGCATATAGGGCCCGCAGGTCCACGGCCTCCATATAGAGGTTGTCTCGATGGTCATGCTGAATGGTAAGCAGCTTTTCGAGGGAAAGCATAGTGGCCCGGATACAATCAAAATTCAGTTTCACAAAATCACCCCCTTTCCGTCACCAGTATAGCATGGCGGCGGGAAGGAGCGCAAGAAAGGAGGAGCATATGAGCGATAACGAGCGCAAGCAGGTAGAGATACTGGAGGGGCTGGCCGAGAAAATGACGGCGGAAGCACGAACGCTGTGGCTGGCCTACGGCATGGGCCTGGCGGACGGCGCCCAAATGGCCGAGTTCCAGCGGGCGGCGGGATAAAGAGAGGAGGCGGCCGGAATGGCCTATAAGACAATGGAGGAGCTGCTGGCCAGCAACAAGGCGTACCTGACGCCCTGCGAGGTGGCCGGGGTGCTGGGCACCACGGATCAGCAGGTGCGGGTCTGCGCCCGGCAACGGCCGGACCTGCTGGGGTTCCCCACCATCATCATGGGGAACCGGGTAAAAATCCCCCGGATACCGTTTTTGGAGTATCTGGGGGTGAAGGGAGCGGAGGAGCATGGCGAGGAGTAAGAAACAGATCTGTTGGGTGGTGGCTCACCCGGAGATCGGGACGGCGTTTGTGACGGCGGACAGCTGGGAGCAGGCGACGGTAGCGGCGGCGGATTTCTGGGGCGTGCCGTGGGGCAAATACGTGGCCGGGATGGAACTGCGGCAGAAGAAGGAGGCTCGCCGTCACCTGTGCTGCCGGTGCGGGCGGATCTTCCACTCGCCGGGGGACTTGTGTGAGGCGTGCATCAAGATCTTGCACACCGAGGAGCGGGAGACGGCCCGACGGCTGAAAAAGACGTGGTATCTGGGCGCAAAGGACAGCGCCTTCGGTGCATAACAGCGCCGCCACCGGCGGCGGGAAGGAGTGATAGACATGATCCACGAGAGAGGGCTGGTGGCAGCCATCAAGGACACATGGCGGCATGAGGGCTACGCCGTGGCGGGCTATGGCAGCGGCGACGAGCGGGCGCTGTGCCTCAACGGTGCGTCGTGGCTGGCGGTCATGCCCCGGCGGACGACCAGCCGGAAGGTGCTGGGGCTGCTGGCGGAGCATCTGGGGGATATCCCGGATGCCACGGCATGGACCGTCCAGAAGGGCCGGGGCGCTCAGAGTCAGATGATGGACATGGTGCTGGGCAATATGGACAACCTGAGGCGGCGGATCGCTGAGAGCGACGGCGAGACGATCCTCCGCACCAACATGACGTGGAAGGGATACGAGGTGTGGCAGCGACCGGCCACCCTGAAGGTGACGGCCTACGACCCGGAGCTGGTGCGGATCGGCGTGGGAGATCCAAGGGCCTACGGCGACATGCTGGTGTGGGATGACGAGGGCGGTCTGGTGGTGATCCTGCCGGGGCAGGACGTCATCGGGGACGAGCTGGCGGCGGCGATGGAACGCCTGCCGCTGGTGTAAGCGGTGTTCGGGCGCTGCTGGCTCTGCGGCCGCTGGGGCCAGATGGAGGAGCATCACATCTTCGGCGGCACGGCCAACCGGAGGAAATCGGAGCGGTACGGCCTGACGGTGCTGCTGTGCGGCGAGAGCTGCCACCGCAACGGGCCACGGGCCGCACATCGCTGCAAGGAGACGGCGCTGGCGCTGCATCAGTACGGCCAGCGGAAGTATATGGAGGAGCAGGACGCCACGGTGGAGGACTTCCGCCGGGAGTTCGGCCGGAATTATCTGTAAGGAGGACAAGCAATGACCATGACGTGGATCCTCACCTATGTGGGGGCGGCAACTGTGAGCTGGGGCCTTGTGCGGCTTCTGGAGAGACTGGAGGGCGGCAAATGAGCGAATATGTGGAGTGTGTGGCTAAGGTCACGCTGACAGCGGAGGATCCGCTGTGGCGGCGTATCTGCCGCATTGCGGCGCAGCATGGAGAGCGCCCGGAGGAGCTGGTGGGCTTTCTGGCCGGCGTGGGTATCCGGGAGCATCTGCGGAAGGTACTGGACTGCTACTATCCGGAGGAGGGTGTGAGATGATCAAGTTGTATGTGGACGCCACAAAAAGTCAAATCGAGTGCATCGCATCGGGAGAAACAAAGATGATATGCACAGAGCTCGCCTGTGCGATCCAGAGGATGTATGCTGGGCTGCACCAGAACAATCCTGCGGCGGCGGAGCTTTTCAAGCGGTACATCGTTATTGCGGCCACCGACCCGGATGCACCGACGTGGGACAAGACGCCGGTGGAAGGGATCTTTCTGGCGAGGGAGGTAGAGAATCATGAGTAGAGAGCATCGAATCAAGCTACAAGAGTGCTATTGTGATACCGTGATGATGCGAGACAAGCGGGCGGAGCTGCGGATCAACGACAGGGATTACCAAAAGGGTGACACCATTCGCTTCCTGCCGGTGACGGACGAAGGTCGTCCGGCAGAACATGAGATCACGGACAAACGCTATACCATCACCCATGTACTGACCAATGTGCAGGGGCTAATCCCCGGCTATGCCGTACTGAGTATTCGGGAGGTGCAGAGATGACGCTGGACGATGTGATGGAGAGCATCTGCGACCGGTGCCGCTATGTACTGGAGGCGCAGGAGCAGACCGAGCTGGACGATATCTGCGCCGCCTGCACGATCCCGGCAGACATCGAGGAGCTGGTGCGGCAGGAGACGGGCCACACGGCGGAGGTGATCGCCACCTGTGTGGCGGAGAGCTTTCGGGAGACCCTGACGGGCCTCCGGGAATAAAAAAAGGGCCCTTACGGAGCAGGCACTCCGTAAGGGCAAGATATCCACAACAATATCTACGCCACTATGATACACCATAGAGGCGGGAAAGGCAAGGAGAAAAATGAGCGAGTTTTTGAAGCAGGCGCTGGAGCGCCTGAAGAAAGAAAGTGCCGCCATCAAGGGCGGAAAGGCGGCGATTATGAAGGGAGCTGTGCGGGAAGCGCTGGAATCCTTCGCACGGCAGGACGAGGAGTTTGCACAGGCCATCGCACAGGGCGGCTCCTTTGTGGACTGCATGACGGCATTGGAGCGGGCCACCGGAAACAGCATCTCGGATCTGGACGCATACCGAAAGGCGGTGCAGTTTTACTTTCCAGGGGCGGAGATCCGCATGACCATGGAGATTGACGTCTGCCCCAATCGTGTGCAGCCGGCAGAGCCGGAGGCACCGGCGCAGAAGAAGCAGCCCAAGCTGCTGGATCTGACGGATTTCCTGTGAGGCGGCCATGGAAAAGATGGAAGAAAAGCTCCAGCGGATGGCGCCGGTCCTGACGGACAAGGAGCTGCAGGAGATCAACGGTCTGTTTACGGCCTACACCTTCCGGCGGAGCAAGACGAGGGAACTGTGGACCACCTGCTGCGGCAAGCACAAGGTGATCCGGGAGGAACGGGCCACGGCGGCGGAGGAAACTGCCATGTATACGAGGCACACGCCGGCGCCGAAATATCGGTGGGGTATGTGTACCAACACGATTGATATCAAGCGGCGGGTGGATTGCCCGTGGTGCGGCAAGGAGACCATCCCCAAGGAGCTGCAATATACCGGGCAGCGGAAAAACCTGTGGGAATACCGCCGGGCGGTGGTGCTCCGTCAGTGGCGGGGCGCTCTGTGGGCCTGTGCCTATGATTGCTTTAAGGACTACGGGCGGGAGCTGACGCACCTGCCGAAGGTGAAGCTGCTGGGCGTCTATCGCTTCCGCCCCGGCAAGGCGGAGGGAATCTCCCAGAAATGGTATGACGAGGCGCAGCTCCACGGATACATATGCCAGACGGCTCCGGGCCGTGGTCATAAGATGTGGGAGCTCTCAGCCCCTTACGGTTTCTGTGCCGAATACGGCAAGGGCTACGAGGTGGTAGGACTGGAGGAGCTGACAAAGAGTGCGTTCCGGTACTGCTGCATCGGGGACTTGCAGAGCGGCTGCGACCTCATTAAGCTGCTGACCACCTGCTGCTTTTATCCCCGGCAAATCGAGTGGCTGGCCAAACTGCGTTTGGAGAGCGCCGTGGCAGATCTGGTGAATCGGGGTGTGAAAAATGCAAAAATCATTCGCTGGGACGCACAAAGCTCACGGGAATTTCTGCCGCTGCCGATGAAGGAGCTGCAGCACTTCCGGGAGGTGTGCCGTTCGTCGGATGCGACCATAGAGAGCCTTACCATCTGGCAGGGGCTCCGGGGAACTAAGGCATGGGGCAAGCCGGAGGACTGCAACGAGCTGCGGCAGGCCGGGAACACGGATAGGGTCATACCGCTGCTGAAACGCCACGGGCTGCCTCCGGGACGGCTGATGCACTATCTGGAGCGCAACACGGCGGCGGGCGGCGGGATCGTGCACCGTATGCAATTATGGGTGGATTATATCGAGGCGGCGGAGGGTGTGGGGCTGGACCTCACCAACGAGATTCACCTGCTGCCGAGAGATCTGTCCGGCAAACACGATGAGATCACGGGCGCATGGGCGGCCCTGCAGGGCAAGGCCAAGGTGGAGAAATACCATCGGCGGCTGCAAGAGCTGGTGCAGAGGTACACCTACACAGACGGCACCTATCTCATTCGCCCGCCGGTGAACGGAAACGAGATAGTCCGAGAGGGGCAGAAGCTGCATCACTGTGTGGGAGGCTATGTGGACCGGCACCTCAACGGCGCCACCACGATCCTGTTTTTGCGGCGGCGGGACCGTCCGGGCCGACCGCTATGCACCATCGAGGTAGACGGCAATACCATCCGGCAGATCCACGGCTGGGATGATGAGCGGACGGCCTGTCCGGACAATCCCAACAAGACAAACCCAAGGACGCTGTATGCGGACTTTTTGGCGGGCTGGCTGGCATGGCTGAAGGCCGGGAGCAGACGAGACAAGCATGGGCTGCCGATACAGCCCAAAAGAAAGGAGATCGCATAAATGAGCGACATTGTCAACGTGCCTATGGCGGCACAGAGAGATATACAGACGGTGACGGCAGAGATCCGGCAGCTGCACCGTCAGGCCCAGTGTATGGTGCTGGGCTACGCCATCGAGATCGGGCGCAAGCTGGTGGAGGCAAAGGCCATGCTGCCCTATGGGCAGTGGGGGAAGTGGCTGAAGGAGGAGGTGGAATTCTCCCAGTCCTCCGCCCAGAACTTCATGCGGATCTTCGAGGAGTACGGGGCCAAACAGGTCTCTCTGTTTGGGGACGCAGAATCCCAAACGCTTGGGAATCTGCCCTATACCCACGCCCTGAAGCTGCTGGCCCTGCCGGCGGAGGAGCGGGAAGAGTTTGCTCAGGAGCATCATGTGGAGGACATCTCCAGCCGGGAACTGGAGAAGCTGCTGCGGGAACGGGACGAGGCCCAGGCAGACGCCAAGAGTGCCAAGGACGCCCTCGATGAGGCGGCGAAAATAGCGGAGAAGGCCGACGAGGCCCGCCGGGATGCGGAGGCCGCAGCGGAGAGGATCGCCAAAGAGCTGCAGGAGGCAAGAGGCGAGGCAAGCAATGCCAAGGGCCTGCTGGAGCGGGCTAAAAAGGATGCGGAGACGGCCAGAAAGTCAGCGGAGGAGAGCCGGGCGGCGCTGAAGGAGCTGCGGGAAAACCCGGAGGTGCCGCAGGACGTCATGGAGGAGATGCGCCGGCGCATCGAGAAGGACGCAGCGGAGCAGGCGGCGGCAAACATGGAGGAGGCCAAGCGTCAGGCGGCGGAAGCGCTGGAAAAGGCAGAGAGCCGGGCAGCACTGGCGGCGGCACAGGTGGAAAATCTCCAGAAACGGCTCTCGGCGGCGGATCCGGATACGGCGGTATTTCGGACGTGGTTCACGGCCGTGCAGGAGGATTTCCGGCGGCTGGAGGAGGCGGCGGGCCGGGTGTCAGAAAAGGACCCGGAAAAGGGCGGCAAGCTGGCCGGTGCTGTCCGTGCGCTACTGGCACAGCAGCAGGAGGCGTGGGTATGAGATGTAAAGACTGCCCGGACTATCAGGAGTGCGTAAGGCGGCATGATCTCAGGGCATACCGGAGGAAATGTGACAAGGCCAAAGAGACTGCGCCGGAAGGCTGCGGCATAGCGCTGCCTGACCTGCTGCGGGCTATCCGCCGTCTTAAGGTGGAGACAGGCAGTCTTGCCTGCTTCGGCTGCGGATATGAGCATAACTGCGGTATCCACGGATGCGCCATTCTGCGGGAGGCTGAGCGGCGGTTGACCCTCGGCATGGTGGCACACGACGGAGGTGACGACCATGCCGAGGTGTAAGGAGCTTGCCGAGGCGCTGGAGATCATCGAGACCCCGGCCGAGACGGAGACTCGCTGCAGCAAATGCCGGTTTCGCAACAACACCACCCTGTGGAGCTGTGCCTACATAGATATCGTGGGAGTCAGCAAGCGGCTGGCGTTTCCACACGCCCTGCCGCAAGAGCTGTGCGAAACGGAGGGGTATCCCTGCATCGCCTTTCAGGAGGGCGAGCGCCAGGACAGCCCGTTCCGCAGCATATCCAGACTGAGTAAGGAGCAGGGCCGCCGCAGCCGCCAGGCACAGGAAAAAGAGTTCCTGCGGCTCTATGAGGGCGGCATTGCAGACAGACAGATCGCCAAGATCACCGGGGTCAAATATTCGCAGGTCCTCAGCTGGCGCCGGCAAAAAGGCTTGCCGGGAAATGCCAAGCATGGCCGCCCCAAGAAACGATAATTTAACGGAGACTGCCGAGGAATATACCTCGGCGGTTCCTCCGGCGGCCTTCTGCGTTTCGGAGACCGTCGGAGGAGCCGGGTGCTTCGCACACGCCCGACTCCCACGTTGTTTTTCTCCTGTAGAAGCCGAGCCCGTAAGGACCGGCTCCGCATACTCGGTATGCGGCTCCTCCTGAGATGGAGGCAGGGCAGCGCCCAAGGGGCGGACAGTCAAGTCCGCTCCTTGGGCGAAAGCACAGGAGGAAACGGACGCTCATTATATATACGCACGCACGTGCGTATTTTGGATGGCTCTTAAGAGCCTAAGAGTAGGACCACGGAGGAGAAAGCGATGGGAGGCAAATGGATGATACGCACCTACAAGGCGGGCCGGGTGATTGAGAAGAGCAAGTTCTGGGTCCCGGCCAACACCAAGGCAAGAGCGGGCCGGGTGAAAGGCAACACATCCGCCGCCAAGCGGGACCAGAACGCCCGGCGGGCTGTTCACGTCTTGGCTCGGATCCTGAATTGCAATTTCTCCAAGGGCGATCTCTACGTCACGTGCAAGTTTACGGACGAGTATCTGGCCCAGATCGGCGGCGACTATGCAGAGCTGTCCCGCCTGCTGGGCAATTTCCTCCGTCGCCTGCGGCGGAAGCTCCGGAAGCTGGGGGTGGAGCTCAAGTGGGTAGCGGTGCCCTCCGAGAAGGACGGAGAGACCGGCGCACGGAAGCGGCTCCACGTCCACATGGTGCTCACCGGTACCGGAATCCAGTGGCGTGATGGTGCGTGGTATGTGGGAGAGGAGTGTCTGGAGGATATCTGGGGCATGGGGTCCATCTACGCCGAGCCGCTGCGTGGCCAGCACGACTATACGCCGGTGGCGCTGTATATGCTGCGGCAGGCCCGGCGGGATGTGCCGGATGCCAAGGCCTACACCACCAGCCGCAACATGATCCAGCCGGAGATCACGGAGCGCATTGTCCACACGTCCAACGCCATGCGTCAGCCTGCCCGTGCCTACCTGCTGGAGTCCAGCCAGTATGACGCCGCCACCGGTTGCCACTACATCCGCTATCTGGCACCGGAGAAAGGAGGAGACCGTGAGAAATTACAAGGGGAAGATGGAACGGTATAGGCTTCCGGCCCGCAGGTACCGTGAATTGAAGGCATACTGTGTGCAGCATAGGAGGAGCCCCGAAATCACTGCGGCGCTGAGAAGAACGACGGATGATGCTTTGGCGGCCTACATACGAAAGCAAGTCACGGAATCCTGCTCCTTGGCTGCGCTGGAGGCGGCGGGACTGCCGTGCAATCGGGATACCTTCCGGGTGTATCGTGCGAAATTCTTCTGGATGCTGGATATGTTTGTGCCAAACGGGGCGGCCCGCCCGCAAGTATTTTGTGATACAAAATACTTGAAGGAGTGAGGGCATATGCCGAGAGTATACCGTGAGGATCAGGCTGGTCCGCACAGGACCGCTTTTGACAAGAACAAAAAGCGCATCTATGCAACGCAAACAATTTGCGGGATATGTGGCCGGCCGGTAGATAAAACCTTGCGTTATCCAGACCCGATGGCTCCGTGTGTGGATCATATCATCCCTATCGCACGGGGCGGGCACCCATCAGACATCGAGAATCTGCAGCTTGCACACTGGGTCTGCAACCGGCAAAAGGCGGACAAACTGGCAAATGAAGCGGAAAACGGAGGCGCCGCACAGCAGCTGATTTCCAATCGCAATTTGCCGCAGTCGTTCGACTGGAAGAACTATCGAGGATAGGGGGTACCCCCCCTCCCGCACGTGCGTGCGAGGTTCACGCCGTCCGTACGCAAAAAAACACACGAAAAACACATGAGAAATACACGGAGGTGAGAGGCAAATGGCTTACGAACTGAAGGGCATTGGCTATATGCGCCGAAAGCTGGCAGCCAAGAGAACCAGAGTGCTAACACGGTATGAATACTACGAGATGAAGCACCTGGCGGCGGATTTTGATATCTCCACGCCGCCAAGCTTGAAAACATGGAGATCCGTGCTTGGGTGGTGCGGACGGGCAGTAGATAGCCTGGCGGATAGGCTGCAATTCTGTGAATTTCGGGGCGATGACTTTGACCTGAACACCATCTACGCCATGAACAACCCGGACACACTGTTCGACAGCGCTGTCCTGTCGGCGCTGATCTCCTCCTGCTGCTTTATTTGCATTTCGCCGGATGAGGACGGCTTCCCACGTATGCAGGTCATTGACGGTGGAAATGCCACCGGCTGCATCGACCCCATTACGGGACTGCTGGATGAGGGCTATGCTGTACTGGATCGTACGGATACCGGGGCTCCGAAGCTGGAGGCATATTTCACATCGGACCGCACGGAGTACATTGCAGCCGGCGAGCCGGTGCGGGTGGACTATCACCCGGTAGGGCGGCCGCTGCTGGTGCCGATCATCTATAGACCGGATGCGGTGCGGCCGTTTGGACACAGCCGTATTTCGAGAGCCTGTATGTCACTGGTGGGCTCCGCTATGCGGACCGTCAAACGCTCCGAGGTCAGCGCCGAGTATTATTCGTTCCCACAGAAGTGGGTGGTGGGGCTGTCAGATGACCATGAAGCGCTGAACGCATGGAAGGCATCGATGAGTTCACTGTTGGCGTTCGGGAAGGACGGGGACGGCGATTCGCCCACCGTTGGGCAATTCCAGCAGCAGAGCATGGCACCGCATACGGAGCAGCTGCGGATGTTTGCGGCACTCTTCGCCGGAGAGACAGGCCTGACGCTGGATGATCTTGGCTTTCCGTCGGACAACCCCAGCTCATCGGAAGCAATCAAGGCGGCGCATGAGACCATGCGCCTGACGGCCAGAAAGGCACAGCGGACCTTTGGGAGCGGCTTTCTCAATGCAGGGTATCTGGCGGCGTGTCTGCGGGACAATTACCAGTACCGGAGAGATCAGCTCTACTTGACCAAGCCGATATGGGAGCCGGTGTTCGAGCCGGATGCGGCGACGCTGTCCCAAGTCGGAGACGCCGCCTTGAAAATCAACCAGGCGATACCGGGATACTTCGATAAGCGGACCCTGCGGGATATCAGCGGCATCCAGCCGGGGGATAACGCATGAGTCTGGACAAAACGCTGTCGTTCATCCAGAAGATGACGCAAGGGGTACAGGGCAATGAAACGGATGATATAGCACTGCAGCTGCTGCAGAAGATGCAGCAGAACTTTGAAGAGCTATATCGGGCAGATCGGCAAATTGCAGCAATTCTGGCCAAGATACAGGCCGGCACGGCGACGCACATGGATACACAGGCATATGCAGCCAGAGTGGGAGACCTGGTGTCCACGGTAATGGTGTCAAAACTCAATTCAGGGGTTTTACCGGACGGGAAAATGTATTATAATATCGCCCGGAGGACCATCCTGCCCGCTATGCAGACGGGGCATCAAATGATCACCACGACCGCAGACGAGGTGGAGCGAGAGCTGCGCCGTCGGGCGGGGATCGGAATCAACCCCAGATGGACCGGCATGGACGAGGGACGGGTAAAGGCTATCATCGAAAAGGCCTGCAGCGGAGAGAGCTTTGACGATGTAGCCTATGTGCTGGATGAGCCGGTAAAAAACACCATGCAGAGCTTTGTGGATGATTTCGTGCGGAATTGTGCCGCCCAGCTGAAGCAAATGGGCATGAGACCCAAAATCACCCGACGGGTGGTGGGCAGCTGCTGCGATTGGTGTGCCGCTCTGGCCGGGACGTATGACTATGGCACAGAGCCGAAGCCGGACTTTTACCGCCGTCACGACCATTGCCGATGTGCTGTGATCTACGACCCGGGTACCGGGAAGGTGCAGGATGCACACAGCCGGAAGTGGTATAACAGTGAGCGGCGTGCTTTGAACGCTAGGGCACAAGAAGTACTTGCAAGGCGGCAGTTGAATATAGAGGCCAGAAAGGTTATTGGCTTAAAAACTGACGGCATCACGATACGAGGGATATCGGATCACGCTATAGGGCGCATGGACACACGAGCCGTAAGCATGGAAGATTTGAAAGATGCCATACAATCTCCGCTGAAAATCGGAGAGGTAAAGTACGATAGAGACGGACGGCCATCAATCAAAGTGGTCGGTGAACGAGCAACATTTGCTATAAATCCGGAAACGGGGAACATTGTAACCGTCCATGCAACGCATAGCAAATTGGCGAAAAAGCTCAAAGGAGGTTCTGAATGAAAATCTTGCTGAATCCGGCAGAAATCAACCTGCTGGAAGCGGAGAACATCCACCTTGACCCGGCGAGAAACTATTCTGAGGAGGAAGTCTTTTCGCTTACAGAAAGCATTTACGAGGCAGAAATCTATTATGCACAAGACGCTGCACAGAGCGTGAAGTCAAGACTTCGTGCTGAAGCTCTGGGGGACTTGGCAGATAAAATACAGGACATGGTTCCGGAGGGATAAGTATGGCCAACCGAAAAGGGCAGCAGACACCGACACAATCGCATATCCTCCCGTATCGCCGCAGCCTTGGGACTAAGGCTGCGGCTTTGTACAACACCAGCGGCCGCAAGGCACAGGAATGGCAGAAGCGGATGCTGAAGGACATAATGGCCTGCACACAGGGAAAGGGGCTGTGGGTCCACACGAAGTTCGGCTTTTCTGTTCCTCGCCGGAACGGTAAGAATGAGGTGCTGCTGATTCGTGAGATGTACGGGCTGGCGGAGCTGGGGGAACACATTCTGCACACGGCACACCGGACCACCACCACGCACGCTGCTTGGGAGCGCTTGTATGATCGCCTGGAAAAGCTGGAGGGCATAGAGATCGTGTCCTCCTATCGAGCGTATGGCAAGGAGCACATCGAGCTATCTAACGGCGGGAAAATCGAGTTCCGCACCCGCACCAGCAAGGGCGGTCTGGGCGAAGGCTTCGACCTTCTGGTGATCGATGAGGCGCAGGAGTATCAGGATGACCAGGAGAGTGCCCTGAAGTATGTGGTGACGGACTCCAAGAATCCGCAGACCATATTCATCGGGACGCCGCCCACACCGGTATCCAGCGGCACGGTATTTACCAAGTTCCGCACCGATGTGTTGGCCGGCACGAAGGAAAATGCCGGATGGGCCGAATGGAGTGTGGAGCACGAGACAGATCCGCATGACCGGGAAGCGTGGTACAGGACCAATCCGTCTCTTGGCACCGTACTTCAGGAGCGTGCGGTAGCGGACGAGATCGGTTCGGATAAGGTCGATTTCAATATCCAGCGTCTGGGCCTCTGGATACGGTACAATCAGAAGTCAGCTATTACACCGGATGAATGGCGGCAGCTCCGAGAGATGGTATTGCCGGAGCTTCAGGGCGGAATGTTCGTCGGCGTGAAGTATGGCCACGATGGAGAGTATGTCAGTCTGTCCATTGCCATCAAGACCACGGATGCCAGGATCTTCGTGGAGTCCATAGACTGTCGTCCGGTCCGAGCGGGCAATGGATGGATCATAGACTTTATCCGGGCGGCGGGACCGGCTGTTCGGAAGGTGGTGGTGGACGGCGCCAATGGGCAGAGTCTTCTGGCGACGGAGATGAAGGATGCCAAGATCAAATCTCCGGAGCTGCCGTCTGTGAAACAGATCATTGTGGCCAACGCCTCTTTTGAACAGGGCCTGTATTCCGGCAGGATCTGCCACATGGGGCAGCCGGCATTGGAACAGGCGGCCACCAACAGCGAAAAACGAGCCATCGGCTCAAACGGCGGCTTCGGATATCGTTCTATCAAAGAAGGCGTTGAAATCTCGCTGCTGGACAGTGTGATCCTCGCATATGCAGCGGCCAATGAGGCCCGTGACGTGCCAGTAAAGCAACGTATCAGCTACTAATCGCATAATTCACAGTCGCCCCGTTTTCGCACAGCGAAACGGGGCGACTTTTTACGTGCGGGGGTGCTGTATGATTTTAACATGAATACCGACCGCCGGGTAAGCGGGGAGAGGAGCAAGGCATGGAGTTCACACCCATCACCACGCAGGAAGAGTTCAACGAGGCAATTAAGGACCGGCTGGCTCGTGAGCGCCGGGTCACTGCGGAAAAATACGCAGATTATGACGAGCTGAAGGGCAAAATCAGCACCTATGAGGAGCAGATCAGCACCTTCCAGCAGGCGGAGCAGCAGAGGGCCGATGAGACCGCAGAACTGCAGAGACAGATTGACGAGCTGACGGCGAAAAACAAGCGATACGAGACCGACTCGGTAAAAACGAAAGTTGCGCTGGAACTCGGTTTGCCGGCTGAGATGGCATCCAGACTGACAGGAGAGGACGAGGCGAGCATCCGGCAGGATGCGGAATCGCTGGCATCCCTGTTTGCCAAAGCAAAGGGAGCACCGCCCCTGAGAAACTGTGAGGGTGATCCTGTGGACCCGAAGGAAGCTGCCCTGCGGCAGCTTACACAGAATTTGACAAAAGGAGAGTAAATTATGGCAGATATTCTGAGCAGAGGCAGTATGTTCCCGGAGGAGCTGGTGCCGGAGCTGGTAAACCTCACCAAGGGCAAGAGCGCACTGGCCGCCCTGTGCCCGGCAAAGCCGATCCCCTTTAACGGAATGAAGGAGTTCACCTTCTCGCTGGACCGTGAGGTGGACGTGGTAGCCGAGAATGGAGCGAAGTCCAAGGGCGGTGCCACCGCTACGCCTGTGACCGTCGTTCCCGTGAAGGTGGAATACGGTGTTCGCATTTCGGATGAATTCCTCTATTCGTCCGAGGATGTGAAACTGGACTATATGCGGGCCTTTTCCGATGGCTTTGCAGCGAAGCTGGCCAAGGGCTTCGACCTGATGGCCTTCCACGGCATCAATCCCCGCACGGCTGCGGCGTCCTCCGTGATCGGCACCAATCATTTCGACTCCAAGGTTACGCAGACGGTGACCATTGCCGCAAGCGATAAGCCGGATGCCAATGTGGAGTCGGCCATTGCTCTGGTACAGGGCAGCGAGTACGACGTCAATGGCATCATCATGGCCCCGGCGTTCAAGTCCGCTCTTGCGGCTATGGTCGCCACCGATGGCCGCAAGATCTATCCGGAGCTGGCTTGGGGCAATGCACCCAGCACCATCAACGGCCTGCGTGCTGAGAGCAACCTGACCCTATCCGCCAATTCCAGCCTCGACCGGGCGCTGGTGGGCGACTTTAACTACTTCCGCTGGGGCTTTGCCAAGGAGATCCCCATGGAGATCATCCGCTACGGCAATCCCGACAACGATACGACTATGGGTGACCTGAAGGGTCATAATCAGGTGTATCTGCGTGCGGAGGCATACCTCGGCTGGGGTATCCTGGCGCCCAATGCCTTTGCGCTGGTGAAGGCTGCCGCATCTGGCGGGGGAGGCGGCTGATGGAATACAGAAATAAAGTCACGGGTGCGGTGATCCAGACGGATTGCACCGTGTCTGGTGGGGATTGGGAGGCCGTGCAGCCTCCTGCCCCTGAGCATAAGGAGGATGCAGATGAGCGAAAGCTTTGCGACACTGCAGGACGTGATAGATCTGTGGAGAGCACTGACACCGGAGGAGAAGCAGCGGGCCGAGAAGCTGCTGCCGCTGGTGTCAGACAGCCTCAGGCAGGAGGCACTAAACGTCGGAAGAAATCTTGACACCATGTTGCAGGAGGGGCGGGTGCTCCTCGCCGTGGTCAAGTCCGTAGTTGTTGATGTAGTCGCAAGGACCATCATGACGCCTACCAGCGGTGCCCCCATGACTCAAATGTCGCAGAGTGCATTGGGATATTCCGTCAGCGGGACCTTTCTGGTTCCCGGCGGCGGATTGTTCATCAAACGGTCGGAACTGGCCCGGCTGGGCCTGCTTCGCCAGAGGGTGGAGGTGATCGAGCTGTATGACCGGAATAACCGTGACGCTGCTGAGTAAGCAGCAGACAGGTACAGATGCCTTCAATCGCCCTACTTACAGTGAGATATCTATCCCTGTGGAAAATGTGCTGGTGGCCCCTGTCAGTGAACAAGAGGTGCTTGATACACTGAATTTGACCGGCAGAAGGGCTGAGTACCAGTTGGCTATCCCTAAGGGTGATCCTCATATCTGGGAGGGTCAGCGAGTCCAATTCTTCGGGGAGACATGGCGGGTCATCGGTAAGCCGATAAGAGGGATAGAGGCACTGATCCCGCTGGAGTGGAATCAGAAAGTGACGGTGGAGAGCTGCTGTGGCAAAGTTGAAAATTAAGCTCACCGGTGTGCGGGAGTTGCTCCGCTCCGACGAGGTACACGATATGTTGATGGAGCAGGGACAAGAGATCATGGCCCGCTTGCCGTCTGAAGATTATGAGATATCTGACTACTGCGGCGCAAAGAGGTGGAACGTCGGCATCCACGCAACCAGCAAGCGTGCTATACGTGCCTGCCTGGAGCATGATGAACTGTTGAAAGCTGTGGGAGGTGGCGGAAAGTGATCGAGACCGTTGTTTTGCGTCATCTGGAAGAGAAAACAAAGCTGCCGTGCTATCTGGAGGTTCCGGAGCGGCCAGAGAATGAGTACATTATCATCGAAAAGACCGGAAGCGGACGTACAGATCACATCGAGCGGGCCACGATCGCAGTGAAGTCCTGCAGCCGGATATCCCTACTGCGTGCGGCAGAGATCAACGAGGCTGCAAAAGCAGCCATGGATACGCTGCCGGAGCGGCCAGAGGTGTTTCGCTCGGCGCTCAACAGTGACTACAACTATACGGACACTGAAACCAAGACATACCGCTATCAGGCGGTATATGACATTACTTTTTAGGAGGTGCTATATGAGCGATACCGCAAATGTATCTGCCGGCAAAGCAAAAATCGGCGGTGCAGTCAGCTGTGCGGAGCTGGGGACAACGCTGCCTACTGATGCCACGACGGCACTGGATGAGGCCTTCGCCAGTCTGGGCTATTGTTCGGACGATGGCCTGACCAACGAGAACTCGCCGGAAACGGAGGAGGTCAAGGCGTGGGGCGGGGACACGGTACTGACGCCGCAGAAATCCAAGCCGGACAAATTCAAGGTGACGCTGATCGAGTCCATGAATGTGGATGTGCTGAAAGCTGTTTACGGCAAGAACAACGTTACCGGGACGCTGGCGACAGGGATCACAGTGAAGGCAAATGCGGATGAGTCGGAAGCGTGCTGCTGGGCAGTGGACATGATTCTGAAGGGCGGCGCCCTGAAGCGCATTGTGATCCCGAAAGGGACAATCACGGAGGTAGGCGAGATCGCCTACAAGGATGATGGAGCCATTGGCTACGCTGTCACCATCTCCGCAGAGCCGGACGGCAGCGGGAATACCCATTACGAATACATCAAGGCGGCATCGTAAGGAGGGCATATGGAAAAAATGCATGTCCAAACCGCTGCAGGCTTCGAGTGGGACATGGACCCGGCTGTGATGGACGATATTCTGGTGATCGAGGATTTGGCGGCATTGGACCAAGGGGACCTCTTGAAGGTGCCGGAGGTTCTGCGGCGGCTGCTGGGAGAAACCGGCAAGCAGGCTCTGTACGAGCACCTGAAAACAGAGGAGGGCCGTGTGCCTATCTCGGCAGTGTCTGCGGCATTGGCCGAGATCATCACCGCATTGGGTGACTCCGGAAAAAAATAATGGCCCTCGCCAAAATGATCTCCGTGGATCGAGATGCGCTGATCTGTGACATGGCGGAGACCTACCACATCTATGATCTGAGAGGGCTGCCGGGCAGGATGCTGGCAGCCCTCGCTTTTGGTCTGAGGGCAGACAGCCGTATCATGCAGCGGCTCAACAAACAGGAGTTTGACACAGAAACCATGCTGCTGGCGACCATTGCTGACCGGCTGGGCCTGCTGGTGTGGCACCAGACGAGAGACGGACAGCGTGGTGTAAATCGTCCGCAGTCTATTATCGAGGCCATGACCGGCGGACAGACGGAGACAATAGGCTTCGCATCTCCGGAAGAGTTCGAGGAAGCAAGGAGGCGGATCATCTATGGCGACTGAACTGGCAAAGGCATATGTGCAGATCCTACCATCTGCAGATGGTATGACCAATAACCTGAAAGAGGTAATGGGCGGCCCTGCAGAAAAAGCAGGGAGCGATGCAGGGGCAAGACTGGGCACCGCCATCAAAAAGGCCATCTCCGCTATTGGAATCGGAACTACTATCAAACAGGCCATCACAGAGGGAATGGATCTGGAACAGAACCTCGGCGGTACAGAAGCGGTATTCGGAGATTTTGCCGCATCCATTCAGGAGACTGCAAAGACGGCCTACAAGAACATGGGCACCAGCGCATCGGAGTACATGGCCACGGCCAATAAAATGGGAGCCCTGTTTCAGGGCTCCGGGCTGCAGCAGCAGGAAAGCCTTGACTTGACGGCCAAGGCCATGCAGCGGGCGGCGGATGTGGCCTCGGTTATGGGCATTGACACCTCTATGGCACTGGAATCTATCGCCGGTGCCGCAAAGGGCAATTTTACCATGATGGACAATCTGGGCGTGGCTATGAACGCCACAACGCTACAGGCCTATGCGCTGGACAAGGGCATCAATTTCGAGTGGAATACAGCCAGCAATGCGGAGAAGGCGAAGCTTGCCATGCAAATGTTTTTCGAGCGGACAGAGCAGTACGCAGAAAACTTTGCCAGAGAATCCGAAGAAACACTCTCCGGTTCTATGGGAGCTGTGAAGGCGGCCCTGCAGGATGTGCTGGGCAATATGGCGCTGGGGGAAAACGTTGCACCGTCGCTTGCCGCCTTGAAAACGACCATTATCAACTTTGCAAATAACCTCCTGCCGGCACTGGCAAATGTCATCACAACGCTACCTGCTGCGGCCATGCAGGTGGTAGTCGCTATTCTGCCGGGGCTTATCGAGACCGGAATACAGGCAGCAAATGGGATGCTTCAGGGATTTGCGGAGGCTATCCCGAACGTAGCTCTGAATATTGCCCTGATGATACCGCACATCGTAGAAGCGATTGCGGAAGGTGTACCTCAGCTGCTGGAAGGCGGAGGGAGCATCTTGAACGCTATCCTTGAAGGGATCACGCAAACCATGCCGATCCTCGTCGCCCAGCTGCCTATGATCGTGACGGCAATCACCGAGTGCCTGAGCGGAAGCATTGATATCATCTTGGCGGCGGCTACGCAGTTGTTTGACGCAGTTGTGCAGGCAATCCCGATCATCATACCGCCGCTGCTGGAGGCGATACCGGAAATCATCGAGACGATAGTTTCCTTCTTGACCTCCAATGTGCAGACCATCGTGGACGCTGCGGTGCAAATGAATTACGGGATCATCAATGCGATACCCATCATCATTGATGCGCTGATACCGGAGCTGCCCCACATCATATGGACAATTACGGAAGCGCTCATTGACGCACAGCCAAAGATACTGTCTGCGGCGGTACAGGCGCTCCTTAGCATCATTGGTGCTGTACCAAAGGTGCTGGGAAGCCTGCTGGATGCAATGGGGAGCGTTGGCAGCAATCTTGTTAAAGGCCTGTGGAACGGTATCAGTGATGTAACCGGCTGGGTGCTGGATAAGATCAAGGGCTTCGGGAAAAGCGTCTTAAACGGCATCAAGTCGATCTTCGGCATCCACTCGCCGTCTACCGAGATGGCTTGGATGGGTAAGATGCTGGATCAGGGTCTTGCGGACGGTATTACGGATAACCTTCACCCCATCAGATCGGCCATGGATGAAGTGACTCAAATGACCACGGGCAGTGTGGAAAGCAGACTGGCCATGAGCGTGTCCGGAGATATGGGTAGACCGGCGGAGACGGATGCCGGTTTGGGCTCCGTCATCACGCTGCTGGAAATGCTGGTCATGCGCCTGCAGAAGATGCAGGTGGTGTTGGACAGCGGCGAGGTAGTGGGCTGGGTAGACACCGGCCTGCGGCGCAGCAGTGGGAAGCAGGAAAGAGGTGTGGTGTGATATGTTGTACGGTATAAGCATCAACGGCGTGGATATGCTGGAGAAATACGGCCTGTGCCTGTTGGCGGATGCCGTCATTCCGGCCCCATCGCCAAGGGAGACCAGATACACCGTGCCGGGAATGGACGGCAGCATTGATGCCAGTCGTGCGCTGACCGGAGAACCGGTGTTTGATGATGTGGAGATCACATTCACACTGTTCGCCGGGAAACCAGATGCGGAGTTGTCGAGTATCCGGACGGAACTGCTAAACAGCTACCACGGCCAGCGTGTGAAGGTGGTATTTCCGCCCGATGCAACGCATTATCGGATGGGCACGCTGAAAATAGGCACAGTGAGTGAGTACAATGGCGGGAGGATCCCGGTGACGATGCTGGCAGATCCCTGGCGCTACAAGCTGACGCCTACCACGGTGGCCCGCTCCGATCTGGGGACGGCTTACAAACAGCTGTCACTGCCCAACGAGCGGCGGCCGGTTATCCCCACCATCACAGTGGAGCAGGCCACCACTCTGCTGTGGGGCGGCAGCACCATCACCCTGTCCGATGGCACATACCGCCGGGCAGATATCTGTCTGGCGGCTGGGATCAACATCCTCAAGGCCAAGGTGGCCAGCGGCACCGGCACCATCTCCGTGGAGTATCAGGAGGCGAGCCTATAATGTACCGCCTTACATATGAGGATTATATCCTGTACGATCCAAGGCTTGCCACACCGGAGGACAGGCTGATCATCCGGGACCCGAAGGTCCATCTGGCAGTGGACAAGGCTGGCGAAATGTCCTTCCTGCTGCAGCCGGAGCATCCGTATGTGGATAAGATTCGTAAAATGAGCGGCGTGGTGGAACTGACAGACGGCGCTACTCCTATCTACCGGGGCCGCATTACAAGAGACACGATAGATTTCTACGGTGTCCACACTGTGGAGACCGAGGGCCTGCTGGCCTGTCTCAATGACAGTATCATCGAGCCATTCGCATATCCGGAGGACTTTACGGAGGACGCCGGGTATCAGGAGGCAGCGGCCGCCGGGAATGTGGTAGAGTATCTGTTCCGCTGGCTTTTGGCCCAGCACAATGCACAGGTATCTACCGAGCAGCAGCTCAAGCCCGGCACTTGTACAGTGACGGATCCTAACAATTATATTACCCGCAGCAGCACCGACTATCAGACCACAATGGAGGCAATTAGGAGTAAACTTTTCGGCTCCTCGTTGGGCGGGCATCTGCTGATCCGCTACGAGACGGACGGCAATTATCTGGATTACTATGCAGACCTGCCCCTGACCAACACGCAGCCGGTGGAGTTTGCGGCCAATCTGCTGGATCTGACTGCGGAGTTGGACGGCACAGACATCTATACGGCCATCCTGCCGCTGGGGAAGGATGGCTTGACCATCGCTGAGCTGTCAGACACTGACCTGACGGACGATCTCGTCAAGAGTGGCAAGATCATCTATAGCAAGTCCGGTATTGCCGCTCATGGCCGCATTACCCGCTGCATCAAGTGGGACGATGTGACCGTCCCGGCCAACCTGCAGACTAAGGCGAAGGCGGCGCTGGCAGACAACGGCCTTGCTATGCCGGAGACTATTACCGTCCGGGCGGTAGACTTGGGATGGCAAGATGCGGTACAGCACTTCAGGATAGGGCGCATGACATTGTTGGCCAGCACGCCGCATGGATACAGAGCCTCGTACCCATTGCTGGAGCTGTCACCGGATATTCTGGACCCCGGCAACACGAAGATTACCATGGGGGCTACAAGAGCCACCTACACCGGGACACAGATAGAGGAGGACCGGCGGCGGGACGAGGAAACCAACCGCCGGGAGGAAAATATCAAGGAGGATACCCGGCAACAGTTGGATCAGGTGATCCGGTCCACCAGTCAGCAAATTACCGATCTGCAGAGGAATGTCGACAGTATTATCCTCTCCGCCTTGGAGAGATATGTGGAAACCGGAGACTTCGAGTCTTACAAGGAGGAGGTCTCTACCAAACTCTCGGTGCTGACCGATCAGCTCAGCATTGACATTACCCGTATCACAGAGCGCATCGACGATGTGGATGGTGATCTCCAGAGCAAGTACAGTGAGATCACCAAAGCGTTCAGATTTACATCTGATGGCTTAATTATAGGCGAAAGTGGGAACGAGATACTGCTGAGGCTTGACAACGACGTACTGCAGTTCGTGCGGAACAATACCCCTGAATTACAGATCACCGCAGAGGGTGTAGAGGCCATGCGTATCAAGGTTTCCATCCTGTGCATCGGTAATGTGGTGTGGATGGAAGATGAGAACGGCGACGTGATCGCCGCCTGATGGGAGGAGTACATGGCATCTATCTATGGCAGCACCAATAAGGGCTGGCGTCTGCGGCTGGACTGGTCCATTACCGGTCAGTCTATCGCCAACAACACCAGTACTCTGAGTCTGGCGCTCTGGATATATGACGGGAGCGGATACAGCCAGAACGAAAGTTACGGCGAGGCTTACTATATCCTACAGGGAAGCAAGTCCTGGAGCCCATATAATTACAGCTCGACCGGCTGGTACAAGCTGGGCAGCAGATCTATCACCGTCAGCCACAACGCCGACGGCACGAAAAGTCTCGCATTGACAGCAGAATGGGATTGTGGGTTTGATAGTTCCTATACGCCTCGCCACCTCTCTCTGTCGGAGACGGTAACGCTGACTACCATCCCCAGAGCGTCCACGGCTACCGTCTCCGGCGATACACTGGGGACGGCGCTGACCATCACCATCAAGAGAGCCAGCAGCGGATTTACACACCGGCTGTACTACTCCTGCGGCCAGCTCGGCAAACAGACCATCGCCACTGGGGTAGGAACGTCCTATAGCTGGACACCGCCGGTGTCTCTGGCTCAGCAGGCCCCCAATGCCGCCACGGTGGCGGTGGCGCTGCTGGTAGAGACGTACAATGGGAGTACATATGTAGGAGCATCTACCCTGCAGCTATCGTTGGCTGTGCCGACGAATGTGGTGCCGTCGCTGACGGTGGCTCTCAGCGACCCTACCAACGTAAGCAACACCTATGGCGGATATGTCCAGCTTCGTAGCAAAGTCAAAGTTGATATCACCGCATCCGGGGTGCAGGGCAGTTCCATCAAGTCTTACAGTATCAAGGTGGGCAGCATCTACGCTACTACATCGGCCAGTGGTACAACGGACTATCTGCCCGGTTCTGGCGAACTGGCTGTTTCCTGCGCTGTCACAGATAGCCGTGGGCGCACGACTACAAAGACACAAAGTATCACTGTCCTTGCTTACAGCAAACCGGCAATTACTGCTATTTCTGCCGCCCGTTGCAATGCCGATGGAACAGCAAACCGGGCTGGAACTTATGGCAAGGTGACTTTCTCCGGTGCTATCACGTCACTGACAGCCAAAAATACAGCAGCATATGCGGTGCAGTATAGGGAAGTCGGCGCTGAAGATTGGACTACGGCAGGCCGACCGGCGGCGGGAAACTACGATCCTGCTGATATTTCTGCCGTGTTTGCCGCAGACAAAAGCAAGCGCTACGAAGTTCGGGTTGTGGCAACCGATGCATTTGAAAGCATTGGTTCCACGCTGCGTGACCTCCCGGCAGCATATGCCCTATACCATCTGGCAAAGCATCTGCTATCTGTTGGGCTGGGCCGTCTCTGTGACAAGGCAAATGCAATCCAAGTGGGGCTGGATGCTTATTTTGATAGGGATGTACAGATAGACGGAACATTGACGCTTGGGGACGGCCTGTCCGCTCCTCTGCCCGTGGAAGGCGGCGGTACCGGTGTAGCCACACTGGATGAGTTGCGGCAAGCGCTGGGCATCAAGGACTATATCATTGAGCAAGGAATAAGCGGCAACTGGACGTACCAAAAGTACGCATCCGGCTATGCGGACTTGTGGTGGCGTGGAACGGTAACGCCTACCAGTTACACCGATGTGGGCAGCATGGTCTACACCAATATCATCAGACTGTCTATGCCATTTGGCGTTACCGGCAACGTAGTAGTCACCGGTAGCGTCCAGAATCTACACATGATCTGCAATACGGATTGGAGCTATTCAGGGAAAACGGTGTCATTCCGTATGCTTCGTGCAGCGTCCATGACGCTTGGAAATCAAACCGTATCGCTGCGGGTGGTGGGCAAATGGCAGGTGTAAGGAGGTGATACCACCTCATAACATAGCTACACACAATGAGAGCAGCCCTGGACGAGGGCGGAAAGTGAGGAATGAAAAATGCACGAAAACACAATTAAAGCGGTGCTGGCGGCGGCACTGGGGGCGCTGTGCTCCTATGCGCTTCAGCTGGTTATCCCGGTGCTGGTGCTGGTGGCGGTGATGCTGCTGGACTATGCTACAGGTATGGCCAAGGCGTATAGTGCCGGTCAGCTCAGCAGCCGTATCGGGCTGCTGGGCATCCTGAAAAAGCTGGGGTACCTGGTCATCGTCGGGGTGGCCGGTGTGGTGGACTGGTTGATCCGGTATGGCCTCGCCAGCGTGGGCGTGGAATTCAAGGCGGAGTTTTTGATTGCGGTCATTGTGATCGTCTGGCTGGTCATCAATGAATTGATCTCCATCCTGGAGAATGTGGCAGCTCTTGGCGGCCCCGTACCGGAGTTTTTGCGGAAACTGATCCAGCGACTGAAAGTGAATGTCGAGCAGAAAACGGCTCAGCTGGAAGATGGTGATGACAATGCCTAAGGTGTATCTGTCCCCGGCGTATCACTACTGGAACCCCTGTGCCGTGGCGGGGTGTGACGAGACCACCCACAACAACCTCTATCTGGATGTGTTGGAGCCGTATCTGGCGGCCTGCGGCATCCAGTATAAGCGGGGGCCACGACGGACGCCCAAGTCTGGTGAGGACGGGGACGCCCTGATGCTGCAGGCGGTGCGGGAATCCGATGCGTGGGGGGCTGACGTTCACTACGTCAGCCACACCAACGCCGCAAACGGCAGCGTCCGGGGCTACCGGCCCATGATCTATCCCGGCTCTACCGGCGGGCGGAAGCTGGCGGAGTGCATCCTGAAGTATCGCCGGAAGATCTACGACCAGCCCATCCAGCTGGAGGAAACTGATTACTGGTACGAGCTGCGAGCTCCGGCGGCGGTGAGCTTCTACGAGGAGCACGTATTCCACGACAACGCCGCCGACGCTCAGTGGTTCCACAGCCATATGGGTGCCATCGCAGAGGCCACCTGCCGGGGCCTGTGTGAATATTTCGGCATCGAATACCGGGCACCGGGCACTAAGCCCGCCCCCGCACCTACACCGACACCTAAGGAGGAGACGATCAACATGGAGCTGCGTATGCTGCGCCGTGGCATGGAGGGAAACGACGTCCGGGCCGCCATGCTGCTGATGAAGGACAAGGGCTATTACCCTGACGAGATTTGGGAGGGTGACAAGCTCTTTGGGCCCAAAATGGAGGCCGGCCTGCGGAAGATGCAGGCTGACCACAACCTCGGCGTGGATGGCATCATCGGTGCCGCCAGCTGGGGCTATCTGCTGGGACGGTAAACTCGCAATAAAAGCAGGAAAACGGACACCATTATGGT